>Ga0209456_10000126_pt1 | contig 41167 bp, 39 predicted proteins | sample COG_11_FD_184755 | JGI IMG/M metagenome (GOLD analysis project Ga0209456, IMG submission 184755) | Pelagic marine sediment microbial communities from the LTER site Helgoland, North Sea, for post-phytoplankton bloom and carbon turnover... | ecosystem: Environmental > Aquatic > Marine > Neritic...
TTTCGGGTCCGAATTCACTTTCTTTCGCCAACTGGCCGCGGGTCAGTATTTTCATCGCCGAATAGCAAACCCTGTACTTAAACTACAAGGTCAAGCGATTCGCGATCTGTTAGCCTGTTGCGCCGGATTGCACCCGCGTGATGCTATTGGCGGGTAAATCTGTATATCATCGGGCCTAGCCCATCTATGCAGCATCACAACAGTTGCCACCGCACCAACGGTAAGCCGATGACCAATAAAGAACTCAATGGCCGTGCCATCGCGGCGGACATGCAGTTAAAAATTGCGGAAGACGTCAAGAAGCTGAAAGGCGCCGGTTGGACGCCGAAACTGGTTTCGATCAAGATAGGTGAAGATCCCGCGGTGGAGCTTTATATACGAAACCAGCGGCGTAACGCTGAAAGGGTCGGCATTGAGTTCGTCGAAAAGCAATATGCTGCGGACATTTCGGAAAGCGAAATGCATGCCGCCATCATCAAGCACAATGTCGATCCGTCTGTGACGGGCATCATCCTGCAACGGCCGGTACCCGAACACATCCCCGTGAAGGCGTTGCAGGCTACGATCCATCCGCTGAAAGATGTCGAGGGTATGCACCCCGCGTCGATTGGGAACATAGTCTACAACGAGCTGGAACTGGGGCCCTGTACTGCGATTGCCTCGGTGGACCTGCTCAGGAGTACCGGTGTTTCACTCCAGGGGCTGGAGGCAACTGTCATAGGCCACTCGGAGATCGTCGGCAAGCCGATCGCGTTCCTGCTGATGGCCGAGGGCGCAACGGTCACTGTCTGCCACCACATGACACGGGAAGTCGCGGTGCACTCGCGACGGGCGGATGCGGTATTCGTCGCCGTAGGCAAACCGGGATTGTTGAGTGGCGCAATGCTCAAACCGGGGGCCGTTGTCATCGATATTGGCATCAACCAAGTCGAGGGCCCCGGGGGTAAACGCAAAGTCGTAGGCGACTGCGACTATGACTCCTGCCACGAGGTGGCTGGGTGGATCACCCCGGTGCCGGGCGGTGTGGGGCCGGTAACGGTTGCCGTACTGATGCGAAATACTGTTGTCGCTGCCCGCCGCCTGCAGACGCAGTATGAACGGCGATTTCTCGATCACCTGGCTTGATCCCCTTGATCCAGTGCGAGGGGCGGACCAGACAGATTCGGTCAGCGTTCTCCTGGATGCCCTCATGCTGGCCGGCAAATACAGTACTCAAGTTTATTATTAGTCGTCCTATGCAGATTCTGCCGCACCGAGTGACCTGCACGGTGGCCCACACCGGGCCACCGTGCAGCTACCAAACTCGTTTTCTGCGATAGTCCGGCTGGATGGCCTTACCTTCTGAAGATAATCACCAGCCAGCGGCCAATATTCAGTATATCCGCCAGCGCACCGGAAAAGTATGTCAACGCAGCGGCCTTGAGCACGCTGCTCACGGCAGGTAAATACTCGTTCGGTACGTACTGTCCCTGCTCCAGTATCGGCAACGCTTTATTGAAACTCGCATCCCACTCCTCCGGCAGTACGATCAAATACATGAGCGCCCCCAGCAGCTGTAGAACGATGCTCACCGCAGCGGTCAAAAAGACAATTACCGGGGCCTTGGCAATGATACCCACCAAGGGGACCGCGAACATCAAAATTATCCCCAGCCTCTTCAATGCGAGAGCCTGAGGGATGTACTTCTTGCGCAGCTCGAATAACGGTTCGTTTCCATGAAACTGGAGGGCGTGCCCGACTTCGTGAGTGGCGACAGCGATTGCCGTCAAGGATTTTCCCGAATAATTTTTTGGGCTCAGTCGAACCGCGCGATCTGACGGATCGAAGTGGTCGCCGAATGGCATTGTCTCTTCAACAACAAAATCCTGCAGGTCGAACTTGTCGAGCAGGTGTTCCGCCAGTTCACCTCCCGTGCCGGGCATACCGGGCATTTCCTTACCGTGGCGATACATCACAAACCGAACCCAGAGTTGCGGGAAGTACACAAGGAATGCGATCAATACTCCAACTATTGCGAATAGCATGAATGCGGTTTATCCAATAATCCCAGACTAGTCTTTGGCTACGTCGATCAGGCGTCTGGATTCTCTTGATGCAGGCCCTATCAACTACTTCAATGGATTCGTTTATATCACAGTCACTGCCGTTGCCCGCGTGCTGCTGGTGAAACACAACTCGACGCATCCCTGAATTATTGCGTCTGTCGCACTGTACGTCACAATCCTAGAGCATCTGCGCATAGTGGGCACCGTGATGGACCCAGTGTGTCCAGTTACGTTCCAGTAGTTCTATGCCGCCGGGATAGCTTCGATCAAGAAATTCGTACGAGTCCGCCTTCTTGCATTCGTTGGCCGCCAACTTACGCGGATGGGCACTTAGAGCGCTCCGCGACTAGCCTGTTTAGGTCGCGTGGAGTTACGCCCTTCATACTTCCGTATATTTGGAGCCTGAAGTATTGATGATGAGGAAAAGATCGCTTAGGACAATCCATTCAGTGCAAGCATCTGGGTCTACTAATCGCCTGCCCGATGAGATTTTCATTGTGACCGCTGTCCCCCATGTCTTCCCGTATGCCTTAGCATCCGTCGTCTCACCGTGTTGCCTCGGATAGACCCGTGATGTAACCCACGAAGCTCGGATCCTCCCCGACCAACAGATCCGGAAGGTGCTCCCGGAAATCCTCGCGCTGGCACCATTCCCGCATGTAGTCATCCCAGGAGCGCCACCGACGTTGCTGATCGTCTGTCAGGTCCTCGTCGTATAGGATGAGATAGGCGCGCTCGAACAGGGACACCGCCATGCTGAAGATGATTAGCATGCGCTCGTGCTGTTCGTCGGTCAGGTCGGGGGTGGGATCGTGCGAGAATAGCTTGAGGTCCGGATTGTCCAGCGCGGTCTCAAGGAACTCCTGATAGTTATCCGACAGGCGTCGGTACATTTCCTGTTCCGCGGCATTTCGCTCGCGGGTCTTTTCGTAGACGAACACGAAGATAGCCATTGGTAGGCCGATAACCGTCACCACGTAGCTCAGCAGCTCCCAGGTTTCCGTCGACATGTGGATATTGTATACCCAGCGGCGGATCCCGCCGAAGAGTGCCGCCATTCTGTCTATTTCAGGCACGGCCCGCGCGGTTGGACAAATTCATCGCTGCCACACACGTCCGCGTGATGTATGGTATACAAGCACAACCTTACTCCGCTCCCGCACATTGTGACCGAGTTCGACAAAAAAGACGCATTACTCTCCTTGGCGCGGATCCGAAAGACACTGGGCGGCCAGGTCGTTCTCGATGGAGTGGATGCATTCGTAGGCGCGGGTGAGATCGTGGTGTTGCTGGGGCCGAACGGTGCCGGCAAGACGACACTGTTGAGTACGGCCTGCGGACGAATCGCGCCGGATTCAGGTTCTGTCACCGTGTGCGGCGGTGATCCGCGCCTGCGTCCGGAAATCCGCAGGCATCTCGGCTTCGTGCCGCAGGGGCTGGCCCTGTATCCGTACCTGAGCGTCAAGGAGAATCTCCAGACCTTTGGACGCATGATGGGCGTTACGAAACACGATTTGTCCTGGCGAATCGAGCAGGCGCTGGAGCGGGGGGCGCTTGCGGAGCACGCTGACCGCCGGGTGGAGACGCTGTCCGGCGGTATGCGGCGAAGACTCAATATCGTCGCCAGTCTGTTGCACGATCCGAAGCTGTTGCTGCTTGACGAGCCCACGGTCGGGGTCGACGTCAATGCCCGCAAGCGTATCCACGAACTATTACGGCAACTGCGAGCGAAAGGCATCGGCATACTGATTACCACGCACGATCTCGAACAAGCCGCGTCGCTGGCGGATCGGGTCGTATTTCTCGTGGCGGGCCGCGTCCGTCTGCAAGGGGCGCCGCGAGAGCTGATCCAGAGCAACTACGGTCGCGGCAGAGAACTGATCGTAATACTCGGACAGCAGGCTGATATCGAGCAATCGAGGGCACTGACCGAACGCGGTCTGACCGCATTGCACGGGGGGCTCGCCTGGATCGGTGCCGTGGACGGCAGCTACACCGACGCCGCCGGTTGGACTCAGGATCTGGACGCGGCGGGGTTGAGTGTTCGGGAAATACGGGTCCGGGAACCGGACCTCGAGGGTGTGTTTCTCCGCGTTACCGGCGAGGAACTCCACCTGTGAGTGCCGCGATTCTTCGGGCCATGCTGCTCGGTTTGTTGCGCGATCGTGGCGCGCTCCTGATGGCATTTGTTCTGCCCGTCATCTTCTTCGTGATCATGGCGGAGATCTTCACGGCGACGAGCGGCGCAAACCTCGATCTTACCGTTGTGGTGCTCGATGAGATCAAGAGCGGCGTATCGACGCGCCTCGTTGCGGCCCTGGAAAAAGACGATTCGATTACCCTGGGCGCGGCCGGTGACACGGACGGCGAAGCCCTGCGCGCCCTGGTCCGGTCGGGTTCGGCCGACATCGGGCTGATTCTGCGAAACGACGCCGAACCGCTGGATGAGGCCGGCGGGTTCGGCCCGGCGCCGCTCCTGGTCGTCTCCGATCCTTCGAGAGGTTTTGTGGAACCCGTGCTGATGGGCCGGCTGCGGCGGGCATATTTTTCGGCTCTGCCCGATGTCGCCATGGGCAACGTCGTGGCCGAACTGGAAAACCAGTTCCTGACCCTAACCGACGAACAACGCGATGAACTCGCCGGCGGCCTCAGCGAGATGCGGGCCGATGCGGAGGCTGGGCGCGAGGTGGGCTGGTCGTTCGAGGACCTGATCGCTTACGAGCGTGTCGCCGGCGGCGAGACGGTCAATCTCGTGGCCTATTCCGCGGGCGCGGTTGCATTCTTGTTTCTGCTATTTGCCGCAGTCCACGGGGCGGTGTCCCTGCTCGAAGAGAGCGAATCGGGTGTGCTCGAGCGTATACTCGCCGGTCCCGGGGGCATCGGTGTGCTGGTGGACGGAAAGTTTCTGTATGTGGTGGTGCAGGGATTCGTGCAGGTCAGCGTGATCTTCGTGATCGCCTGGCTGTTCTACAGTGTCGATGTGCCGGCCCGCTTCTTTCCGTGGCTTATCGTTACCGCCGCCGCCTCGTTGTCCGCCGCCGGTCTCGCCATGCTGCTGGTCGCCGCGTGCCGCACACGGCGACAGGCGCAAACCGTTGCGAACACCGTGATCCTGATCATTTCGGCCATCGGCGGCAGTATGGTGCCTCGAATCTTCATGCCTGATCTGCTGAAAAACCTGGGCTGGCTCACCCCCAACACCTGGGCGCTGGAAGCGTACAGCGGCATTTTATGGCGCGGCGAAGGCCTGGGCGGCGTGATTCTGCCGGTCGCTTTGTTGCTAGCGAGCGGTCTGATCGGATGGTATGTGGCGCGGCTGCTTGCCGAACGGCGTGTATCGCGCTACTGAGTCCGCACCAGCCGCTCGAGATCGACACGCAGTGCTTCGAACCGCGCGGATTTATATTTCCCGGCATGGCGCGCAACGAGCTCGCCGGCGGTGTCGAAAACGAGCACGTTGGGTACCCGGGTGTCCAGGGCGTACTCGCTGCTCCAGCGGCCCTCCAGGTCGATCAGCACATTAATGTCATCCGGCAGACGCTTGCGCAACTTTTCCGCCACCGCCTCGTATTCGACCTTTGTGGTGCGCGGCACGTCCGCGACCCGCAGAAGTGGGACGGCATCGTAGTGCTCGCGCAGCGCCCGTTCCCATGGCTTGATTCGCCGCAGTCGTTTGGCCGAAACGACGATGACAACCTGTACACTACCGAGGTGATCACCAAGCTGACCAACAGCACCGAACTGGTCCGGCAGCGGCGGCGGTTGTCCATGCGACGCGAAGGTCAGAAAGATCAGGCAGGCCGCAAAGCCTTTGGCGACGTTAAATTCCGGTCGCAATACGGTTGATTTTTTTTGGTTCAATATGCGGGTCATTCACTCACTCACGGTAATCTTAGCAACATGACGGCAGGCCCGCAGCTGGCAATCATCGTGCCCACGTTCAATGAGGCCGCCAACGTCGGGGTGCTGGTCGATCGCTTGCACGCTGCGCTCGGTGATACGCGATGGGAGGTGGTCTTCGTCGACGACGATTCCCCCGACGGCACCGCGGCGGAGGTACGCAGAATGGCCCGGCAGAATCCTGCTGTACGCTGCGTGCAGCGGATTAGACGCCGAGGGCTGGCCTCCGCCTGCATCGAAGGCATGTTATCCACCAGCGCGCCCTACATTGCGGTCATGGACGCGGATCTACAGCACGACCCATCGCTGTTGCCCGCCATGCTGAGTCTGCTCGAAAACGAAAACCTGGACGTGGTGATCGGGAGCCGGTACGCCGAGGGCGGGAATGTCAGCAGCTTTGCCACCGATCGCGCGGCAAAATCAGCACTCGCCACCCGCCTGAGCCGAGGGCTGGTGCCGGCGGATCTCAAGGATCCCATGAGCGGTTTTTTCATGATGACCCGGGATGCCCTCGAGGGTGCCGTGCGCCACCTCTCGGGTACCGGCTTCAAGATTCTGCTGGATCTGTTCGCGTCCTCGCCGCGACCTTTGATGTTCAGGGAACTTCCCTATAACTTCGGCAAGCGCTATGCGGGCGAGAGCAAGCTGGACAATCGGGCGCTGTGGGACTACGGCATGCTGCTGCTGGACAAGCTCGTCGGGCGTTTCGTCCCGGTGCGGTTCGTGGTGTTCATCATGGTCGGGGGGTTGGGCATCTTCGTACACATGGCGATATTGGCGGCGCTGCACGAGGGCCTGGGGCAGAGTTTTCTGGCGAGTCAGGCGTGGGCAACCCTGGTGGCCATGACTGCAAATTTCATGCTCAACAACATCGTCACCTACCGCGATCTCGCGCTCAAAGGCTGGGCATGGGTGCGCGGCTGGTTTTCGTTCGTACTGGCCTGCAGCGTGGGCGCGGTGGCCAACGTCGGCGTGGCGACCTGGCTTTTCTCACAAGAATCCGACTGGTTCTTGGCGGGTTTGGCCGGGATACTCGTCGGCGCGGTGTGGAACTATGCCGTGACCCGAACCTACACATGGCACGCGAATGGCTAATCCGCTGGCGAAACCCGCCTGGTCCGCCTGGATCTTCTGTGTCTTGGTGAAGCTGACCGTTTTTGCCCTAGCCGGAAGGCAGTACGGCTACCTTGCGGACGAACTCTATTTTCTGGATGCGTCGGAGCGGCTGGCGGCGGGTTATGTGGACTTTCCCCCGGCGATAGCCTGGATCATTGCCGGGGTAAGGGGCCTCTTCGGCAAGGATCTCCTGGTGCTGCGCACTCTGGCCTGCCTGGTCGGCATCGGGGTGACGCTCGTCGCCGTCGACGTGGCGCGTTTGCTGGGCGCGCGGAGTGCGGCTCAATGGATCACGGGCATCGTGGTGCTGTTCGCACCGGCATTTTTGTCGGTGCAGTCGATACTCACCATGAACGTCTTTGATCAGTTGTGGTGGGTTGCCGGCTTCTGGTTTGCGATCCGTTACCTCGAAGAGCGGCGTCCCGCTCACATGCTCGCGCTCGGGATCGTATTCGGATGCGCCCTTCTGACCAAGTTATCGATCCTGGCCTGGTTCGCAGCGCTCGCCGCCGGTGCGCTGATGTACGCCCGATGGGTGTTCGCCCGCCGGGAGACGTGGGCGGCCGCCGGCATCGCGCTGGTCTTCGCATCGCCGTTCGTTTACTGGCAAATCGTCGAAAACTGGCTGTTCCTCGAATTCGTCCGGGCCTACAACGATCGTCCCCCGGAAGCTCTGGTAGTCGCGCAGCCGGTGTTCGGCCTATTCGCCACCATGAATCCCCTGTTCGTGATCATCTGGCTGCCCGGTCTGGTTTATGGATTGATTGCGAAAAGCGCAACCGTCCGCACGTTCGGCACCGCGTCGGCGATCTGTCTGGTACTTTTTCTCGCAGCGGGAGTGAAGTTTTATTTCACGACCCCTTTGTTCGTGTTGTTCACCGCCCAGGGATCGCTACTCTGGGAACGATGGCTGGAGGGCCGGCAACGGATCCGCGCCGCGCTGATTGCCGCACTCGCCGTATCCGGAGTTATGGCCGTTCCGATCGCCGCGCCCGTGCTGCCGCCGGACGCCTTGCAGCGAGTGACCGACTTTATCCGGGACGGCGAGCAGGGGTATCGCGGCGAAGAGCCGGCGGCGGTTGGCAGATACTTCCCGCATTTCGCGGAGATGCACGGCTGGCCCGAACTGGTCGCCGAGGTATATCGCCACTACGCGGAAATCGCCCCGGACGAGCGCTCGCGTGTGCAGATCGTTGCGGCCTATTTCGGCCAGGCCGGCGCATTGAATCAGTTGGACAATGGAGATCGTCTTCCAACGGCTCACTCTGGCCATAACAACTATCACCTCTGGTCGCGTCAGGCCGAGTTCGGGGACGTGCTGTTCGTCGGTTTCCAACAGGAGGAAATCACCCCATTGTTCGAAGACGTCCGTGTTCTGGGTCGTTTTCACTGTCGTCGGTGCATGGCGCGGGAAAACGGTATTTACCTGCTGCGCGCCAGATCGCCGGTGGTTGATTCCGACAAAGTGCGTGAACAGATCAAGCGTTTTTACTTTTTCTGAGTCGGCGGGTTCCGTGTGATATTGTGCTCCCCATGAGCATACCGGATCTGATACTGGTAGGGGGAGGCCTCGCCAATACCCTGATCGCCTTGCGGCTTGTCGATGCGCAGCCGTCGCTGAAGGTGGTGCTTTTCGAGCAGGAGTCGCGCATCGGTGGCAATCACACCTGGTCTTTTCACGGTGCGGACGTCCCGGATGGCAGTCGCGGCTGGCTCTTGCCTCTTGCCGAGCACAATTGGGATTCCTATGCGGTACGCTTTCCACACTGCCAGCGCACCCTGCCCGGATCCTATCACAGCATCTCCTCTGCCCGGCTGGCAAATGTCGCGGATGAACGACTCGGCGACCGTGTTCGCACCGGCGTCGGGGTAAAGGGCGTGCGGCCCGACAGCGTCGTTCTGGATGACGGCAGCCGGCTCGAGGCCCGGTCCGTAATCGACGGGCGCGGCCCGTCGCCCAGCCCGCACCTCGACATACGGTTTCAGAAATTCGTCGGCTGGATCGTGGAACTCGAAAACCAGCACACCCTGCAGGGACCAATCATCATGGACGCCGACATACGCCAGGACGACGGATACCGCTTCTTCTATACACTGCCGTTCACGCCCCGTATCCTGTTGATCGAGGATACGCGCTTCAGCGACGGACCGGACATCTCGAATGATGAATACGGCGCTGAGATAGCGCGCTATGCCGACAGCCAGGGTTGGCGCATTGCGCGGCGGTTGCGAGCCGAAGAAGGCGTACTGCCTATTACGCTTGGAGGTGACATCGAAGCCTTCTGGGACGACGCGGACGCGCCGGTGGCCCGCTCCGGGCTCCGCGCGGCGCTGTTCCATCCGGCCACCGGCTACTCGCTTCCAAACGCGGTGCGGCTCGCCGATCAGCTTGCGCTTCAGCGCGACTGGTCCGCCGGGGCCGTCTTCGAGCGAACGCGAAAACAGAGCGTCGCGCTGTGGCAGCAGACGGGTTTCTACCGGGCGCTGAACCGCATGCTGTTTCTGGCGGCCGAACCGGATCAACGCTGGCGCATTTTGGAACGGTTTTATGGGCTAGACGCGGGGTTGATTGCACGCTTCTATGCCGGCGGCAGCACGATCATCGACAAACTGCGCATACTGACCGGCAAACCCCCGGTCGCGTTGAGCCGTGCTATCGATAGCGTTTTCCGCTACCGGCCGCCTGCCGTTACATGAAGCCGGTTTCCTCCCACGACCGCCTGCGCGCGGTTGTCATTGGCAGCGGATTTGGCGGGCTCGCGCTCGCCATACGCCTGCAGGCCGCCGGCGCGGCTGTGATCGTTGTGGAGGCCCGGGACAAACCGGGGGGGCGCGCCTATGTCTATGAGCAGGACGGTTTCCGCTTCGATGCCGGACCGACGGTATTGACCGCGCCCACGGTGATCGACGAACTGTTTAAAATTGCCAACCGGGATCGTGCCGACTACGTCGAGTTGACGGAGCTGACGCCCCTTTACCGGCTGCTGTGGCAGGACGGCACCAGTTTCGACTATAGCGGGGACGAGGCCACCCTGGAAAAGGCGATTGCACGCCTGAGCCCGGACGACGTCGAGGGTTACCGGCGCTTTCGCAAATATTCCCGAGCCGTGTTCGCCGAGGGCTATGAGCGGCTTGCGCATGTCCCCTTTTTGGATATTTGGAGTATGGTGCGCGCGGCTCCGAAACTCGTGAGCTTGCAGAGTTATCGCTCCGTCTACGGCATGGTTGCTAAATTCATCGAAAACGACAAGCTACGCCAGGCATTCAGCTACCACACCCTGCTCGTCGGCGGCAATCCGTTTTCGACATCCGCGATCTATGCCCTGATCCATGCGCTCGAACTTAAATGGGGTGTGCACTTTCCAAAGGGCGGCACCGGCGCGCTCGTTGCCGCGCTGGTAAAACTGTTCCGGGACCTCGGCGGCGACATCAGGTTGAACGCTCCAGTCGACCAGGTGCTGCTCGAGAGCGACAGGGTTGGGGGCGTGCAACTGCGCGATGGAGAAAAAATCCCGGCCGCGTTTGTCGCCAGCAATGCCGACGTGATCCACACCTATGCATCTCTTTTGCGCGACGCGCCGACCGCGCGTGCTGCGGCGCGAAAACTGGAAAAAAGCGATCATTCCATGTCGCTGTTCCTGATTTATTTCGGCGTCAAGGGTGGTTATCCTGATCTTGTCCACCATACCATCCTTTTCGGCCCTCGTTACAAGGACCTGCTCGACGATATCTTCAATCGTGGCGTACTGGCCGACGACTTTTCGCTGTATCTCCATTCTCCGTCGGTCACGGATCCGAGCCTGGCACCTCCGGGCCATTCCACGCACTACGTTCTCGCGCCGGTGCCCCATCTGGGGATCAGCAACGTGGATTGGGGTGCCGCCGGGCCGCGGCTGGCGGAACGCATCCTGGCGGCACTCGAAGAGCGCTGCATGCCCGGGCTGCGAGAGAACCTGGTCACTATCCGGACGTTTGCGCCGCCGGATTTCGAATCCGAACTGAACGCCTGGCAAGGTTCCGCATTTTCACTGCAGCCTACGCTGTTGCAGAGCGCATGGTTCAGAGTGCACAACAGGGACGATCGCATCCAGGGCCTGTATTTCGTCGGCGCCGGCACCCACCCCGGCGCCGGCATCCCGGGGGTCGTGAACTCGGCACGCGCCACGGCGGGACTGATGCTGGCGGATATGGCTATCGAATGAACACGATTGCGGTGCAAGACCTCGCGGGTGCGAGCCGCCGGATCATCCAGCAGGGTTCCAAAAGCTTTGCCGCTGCCGCGCGCATGTTCGACAGGGAGACGCGCGACAACGCCTATATGCTGTACGCGTGGTGCCGATACTGCGACGATCAAATTGACAACCAGGAGCTCGGCTTCGGCGCCAAACCACAGTCCGAGGAATCTACACGTATGATGTTGTCCGCTCTCATCGAGAAGACGGAAGCGGCCATAGACGACCGACCGTCCGACGAGCCCGTTTTCGAGGCGTTGCGGTACGTGCTGAGGCGTAACGAGATACCCGGGCGCTATCCCCTGGAATTACTGGAGGGCTTTGCCATGGACGCCCGCGGCGCCGATTACCCGACCCTCGAAGACACCCTGCTTTACTGTTATTACGTCGCCGGCGTGGTCGGTGTCATGATGGCGTATATCATGGGTGTACGTAAGCCAGAGGTGCTTCAGCGCGCCGTCGATCTCGGTATTGCTTTCCAGCTCACCAATATTGCACGCGACGTCGGCGAGGACGCCGAGTTGGGCCGCATCTATCTGCCCGGCGACTGGCTTGCCGGAGCCGGCATACCGAGCGGCGAGATCATGGCGCCGCGCCATGCCTCTTCGCTGCGCGTGGTGGTCGACCGCCTGCTGAACGAGGCGGAGCGATACTACGACTCGGCAAACGAGGGCCTGCGCGCCCTCGACTTTCGCTCGGCATGGGCGGTTGCGGCCGCCCGCGCCGTCTACCGCGAAATCGGGCAAGTCGTGCATGAGCGCGGTGAAGATGCCTGGCGGGAACGGGTCGTCGTCAGCAAACCGCGCAAATTGCGGGGTCTGGCAAACGGCATGCTGGCCGCTTTGCGGTCCTCTTTGTTCGACCGTTACACCGACGCCGAGCGGCGCGACGAGAGCCTGTGGAGTCCGGTCCTTGAACCGACGCAGCAGTGCAGAAAGTCTCCGCTCGTAGTAACTGCAAATCGGCGCGAGGGCGCGCCTCCCACACCTCACTAATCAACAGCGAATACATCCTTGCAGAAGGCATGCCGTCATGCCGATCAGGAAACCTGCCGCTGGGCCGCTTTATGGCGGGGAGGGCGTGCTTTCTCGAGGGGGTGTGCGGTGCTGCGGGCGTTTCCGTTCCGCCAGCAGGACATCCACCGGCCGCGAATAAAGAAATCCGAACGATATGGCGCCCGCTTTGGTCCTCGTGGCGTGATGAACCCAGTGTGCCCTGACGATACGTCGCATATAACCGCTTTTCGGCTTGTAACGCGTGCGTATACGGCGGTGTACGATCACGTCATGGAACACGAAGTAAGCAAGCCCGTACAGCGCGATGCCGATACCTACCCACAGCAGCCTCGGATTGCCGTTGGTGCCGAGGTAAATCATCGCAATGGAGGGCAGCGCGAATATCGCGGCGAAGAGGTCGTTTTTCTCGAAGATGCCCTGCCTCGGGCTGTGGTGGGACTCGTGCCAGCACCACAGGAAGCCGTGCATGACGTATTTGTGGCTCAGAATGGCCACTCCTTCCATGGCGGCAAACGCACCCGTGAGCAGCAGCAGATTGATAACGGAATCCGGCATATCGCCCTCAGGTCAGGGCTTGTTCTGTCGTTGCCGAGTTTTCGATCAGACTGATCACCAGGTTTTCGAGCGGTTCCATTCCCGGTCCCAGGGGTTGCAGCGCCGCCATCGCCGCGGCAATCATGTTCCTGGCGTAGTCCGCGGCGCTGTCTTCGCCGAGCACGCCCACCAACGTCGGCTTGTCTAAATCCTTGCGCACGTCCTTACCGGTTGTTCTGACCGATCCCTGCGCGTCCAGAAGGTCATCCAGGGTCTGATAGGCAAGGCCCAGCCGCGCGGCAAACTGACGGATAGGAATCATCTGGTCGCCCTCGAGTCCGGCTACGGTGGCGCCGGATTCCGCGGCGGCAATGAACAACGAACTCGTCTTGAGTTCATGAATGCGCGACACGCAATCGGTATTGGTAGCTGAGTCGTCGCCTTTCTGGAGCGCCGCCAGATCCAGATCCTGGCCGCCGATCAGACCGTTGACACCAACCGCGCGCGCCAGGACCTGCACCAGCCGCACCCGACGTTCGGCGTCGACACCGGGGGCCTCGCTCATCACGCGATACCCGAGACTGAGAAGTTCCAGTGCGGCGAGAATGGAGGTAGCCTCTCCATAGCAGCGATGGCAGGCGGGCATACTGCGGCGCATTTTCGCATCGTCCATGCACGGAAGGTCATCGACGATCAACGATGCGGTATGGATCATTTCAATGGCGCAAGCGGGGTCCAGCGTCTGCTCCAGGGAACCGCCCAGACAATGGGACGACATCAGGCAGATCAATGGCCGTAACCGTTTGCCCGGTGCCAACAGCGAATAGCGGATGGCCTCCGTCAGTGCGTCATTGGAACTTGCATTGTCAATCAACTCGTCGAGGCGCTGGTTGACGCTGGCGCGAAACTCCCGCGAAAACAACTGAATGTCGGTTTTCGTGTTCATTGCTCCGCCTCCCAACTTACCAGGTCATACACCAATATCACCGTGTCATACCCGGCGCCCCCAGGCAAGATTTGCCGGGATCCGTGCCGCGCCGGGCTCCGTGTTCAGACGTTTTCACGGACATGTCGGTGCCGCAGAAAATCGTAGGCTTGCTCCATTTCATCCGTGCCCATCACCCGGTCCCAGAATCTGAAGTACAACGCGAAATTTTTCCGGAAGTTCTGGTGATGCAGATTGTGGTGCGTCGCCGAGATCCAGTGGCGGCCAATAATTCCGCGAACCCAGCTGTCGGGCAGAAGCTCGAAACCCGAATGGTTGGTGACGCTGGTTACGCTCATGACCACCAGTAGAAAAATCAATGCACCGATGTGGATCGGCACCAGGAAAACGAGCAGCGGCAAAATGAGCGCGCCCACCAGGGATTCCCAGGGATGGAAAGAAAATCCGGCCCACGGTGTGGGTTGCCTCGATTCGTGGTGCACTTTGTGCATCACGCGGAACAGCTTACGGTGGTGCATTATACGGTGCGTCCAGTAGAACCACGTGTCGTGCAGAAACATGTATATCGGGACGCTGAGCAGAAGGTACGCCACGCCATACTCGGATACGTCGAAATAGATGAGCGTATGGCCGTTGCGCCAGGCGTCGATGATGACCGCGCCGGCGAAAGCGTAAATAACCGAGGCAATCAGCGACCACCGAATTTCATGCCGGATAAGGCGTCCCGGGGGCTGGATATTGGTCAGCCGCCGTGCGTGCAGCAGATTACCGGGTCGTTTCCATAGGGCCCAGTAAAAAAACCCGGCAATGGCTAGATAACGCAGAGCGATGAAGACGCTGAGCAAACCGGTCGTGAACAGAAGGCTTGCCATGCTGAAAGGGCTATACTCCGGCATGCCCTGACAATACAGTTTTCAATGTCATATTAACGAGCGTATCACATCGGCCTTAAGGTCCGCTGAAGACTCCTCACTTTGAAGTCCGAACTTTTTGCCGAGGCGCTAAAAGCGGCCTTCGTCGACCCGGCCCGGGATGACCTCCGAGGTGGGGCTTCGGATCAATCTTCCTTTGCGCTATCAGGGTCCTCAGTGCGCTGCCAGTCGATGCCCAGCACCAGACAACCTTCCTCGGTGCGGCCGTAGTGGCGGGTTCCGGGCTCCATGATCACGTAGTCGCCGGGCATCAGAACGGTGCCGTCGTCCTCGATCAGGCTGCCCTCCAGAATGATGTAATCCTCCTGCTGCCGGTGGGTGTGCGTTTCGAACCGTGCACCGGGTTCCATGCGAACCATGTACGCCCCTTCACGTGTTTTCACTATTCGCCGACCTTGCATTTTTCCCTCGCGTTTGTTGAATCGAGCGACCCGGATAATAGACTGTCGTGTGACTCGGTGTCATCATCTCAGAGGCTTGACACTGGTACAGCACGGCTTTAACTTGAGCTGGTAAAATTCAGTTTGTTATAAAAAACACAATCGGAGGAGCCTAATGTCTACTCGTGTTGCTGTAATCGGCGCGGGCCCCAGCGGTCTTGCACAATTGCGGGCGTTCAAATCGGCCCAGGACAAGGGTGCGGCAATCCCGGAAATCGTGTGTTTCGAACGGCAGGAAGACTGGGGAGGTATCTGGAACTACACCTGGCGGACCGGGACGGACGAGTACGGTGAACCCGTTCATTGCAGCATGTATCGTTATCTGTGGTCCAACGGACCAAAGGAATGCCTCGAGTTCGCAGACTATACATTCGAGGAACATTTCGGAAAGCCCATCGCATCTTATCCGCCACGAGAAGTGCTATTTGACTACATTAAGGGCCGCGTAGAAAAGAGCGGCGTCAGGCCATGGTGCCGCCTCCGCAGTCCCGTCCGGCACGTGGAATACTCTGACGACACCGGCAAATTTACCGTTACGGTTAACGACCTGAAAGCCGACACGCTGTATTCAGAGGAGTTCGACCACGTGGTTGTGGCGTCCGGCCACTTTTCCACACCCAACGTTCCACAGTTCGAAGGTTTCGAGAGCTTCAACGGCCGCATCCTGCACTCCCATGATTTTCGCGACGCGCTGGAGTTCAAGGACAAGGACATCCTGATAATCGGAACGAGCTACTCGGCCGAGGACATCGGCTCCCAGTGTTACAAGTACGGTGCGCGCTCGATCACCTGCAGCTACCGAACGGCGCCCATGGGTTTCCACTGGCCGGACAACTGGCAGGATGTGCCCATATTGACCCGTGTCGAGGGCAAGACGGCCCACTTCAAGGATGGCAGCAGCAAGGACGTAGACGCCATCATACTGTGCACCGGATACCTGCACCACTTCCCTTTTCTTCCCGACGATCTCCGTCTCGAAACGGACAACCGGCTGTGGCCCCTGGGGCTGTACAAGGGCGTGGTCTGGGAAAAGAATCCCAAGCTGTTCTACCTTGGCATGCAGGATCAGTTCTATACATTCAACATGTTCGATGCACAGGCGTGGTTCGTACGCGATGTTATCCTCGGGCGGATCTCGCTTCCCTCTGCCGAAGAAATGTCCAAACACAGCCAGGCCTGGCGTGACCGGGAGGAAAAACTGGAGGACGATGAGCAGATGATCTGGTTCCAGGGAGACTACACGCAGGATCTCATCAACGACACCGACTACCCGAGTTTCGACGTGGCAGGCGTGAACAGGACATTCATGGAGTGGGAGCACCACAAGCACGATGACATCATGGGCTTCCGTAATAATGCCTACAAGTCCCTGATGACCGGCAATATGCAACCCAAGCATCACACCCCGTGGCTGGAGGAAATGGATGATTCCATGGAGACCTACCTTGGATCGAAGTAATTATTAAGGAAACTCTGATTAATTCAATTTTTCGTCACTGCGAACGAAGTCAAGCGAACGCCCCGGATTGCCGCGTCGCTCCGCAATGACACGTAACCAAAGTTTCCCGAAGTACCAGACACGGTAAACATAAACATCTTTGGAGGACATAGTAATGACTAAAACACCGACGTCTGTTTTCAGACAGCGCTTTAGCCGCCGCCGCTTTCTGGGCACCACCCTGGCCGGCATGGGAGCGGCTCTGACAACCGGACTACCGAAGGTCGGCCTTGCGGATGCCAAGACCGTCAGGCTCGGTATGAATATCCCGATGACCGGCGACTATGCCCCCTGGGGCCTCCCCGGCTTGTATGGCTGCGAGATCGTCGCCGCCAATATCAACGCGGCCGGCGGCGTCAAGATTGGCAACGACACCTACATGATCGAGATGGCATCCTATGACCACGGTTACGACACCGAGAAATCGGTGCAGGGTTTCAAAAAGCTCGTGCTCGAGGATGACGTCAAGATGGTCATGATGCTGGGTGGGTCGACGGTTGCGTCGATCATCCCGTGGGCCATGCGCAAGAAGATACTGACCACCACGCTCCTGCCCAGCGACATCACGCCCGATACAGAGTATCTGGTCGCCACCTGTGAATCTCACCCACTGTACAACGTGACCGGCGTCGAGTGGCTCGCGGACAAATTTCCTGAAGCCAAAACGGCGGCGATCATTACCACCAATGACATCGAATACGGCAAGCAATCCGCCGCGACCTACAATGCGGCATTCGAAGTGGCCGGCATAGACGTCGTGGATGTCAATTTCCACGGTTTCGACGTGGCCGATTTTGCCCCCATCGTGAGCTCGCTTTTGTCGAAGAAACCGGACGTATTCTGCATGGCCACCGACGTGTATACCACGCCGATCATCGAACAGCTATTTCATCAGGGATTCAAAGGCAAGATCGTATCCTGCACCTGCGACGGCTATCTGGATGTCATCGCCAAGACGAGCAAGGAGTTCGTCGAGGGCCTCACCTTCCAGTTCCCGGATTTCGATGATCCTGCGCTCACCCCGGACAAAGCGGATTTCCCGGATCCGGCCGGTTTCGACGCCGCCTTCAACAAAGATCATGCCGGCGAATGGTCAGCGGTGGCATGGGAGTACCCCTCCATTCTGTTGAATTGGATCGAGGCGGCGCAGGCCGCCGGAAGCATCGAGCCCGAGCCGGTGTTGAGTGCCATGAAGGCCAATTCCTCGCCGGCACACACATTCGGCCCCGGCAAATGGTGGGGCGCGGATCTCTGGGGGCTGGACAACGCGGTAGTGGGCAACTGGCCGGTGGTCGCGATCAATGACGGCAAGGCTCGCATCCAGGAGTACCGAAGCGTGTACGACTGGCTGCAGAACAACGCCGGCGTCCTGAAGAAGCATATGCAGGCGCTGGACCTTCGCACCGTTTAAGGAAAATCTGACTCATTAATTAGTTCGATATTGCGAACGAAGTGAAGCAATCCAGAATCGTTGTCATTCAAGGGCTTCTGGATTGCCGCGTTACTCCGCTCCATATACGCAATGACACAATTGGTCGGATGTTCCGGCATCGAGGCGGCAGGCGCCGCCTCGATGCCGGACCCAGCGGGGTCAGGAGCGCCTGATTTTGGAGCTATTTCTCCAGTCCGTCGTTAACAGTTTCATTCAGGGCGGATTCTTCAGCCTCTGGGCGGTTGGCCTCGTCCTCGTGTTCGGGGTCATGGGCGTGGTCAATTTTGCCCATGGCGAGCTGGTCATGGTGGGCGCCTATTCGATCTGGGTACTCCACGCGCAGTACGGCTTTCCATACATCCCGGCACTGTGCATGGCTGTTTTGCTGGTGACGACCATCGGTGTTCTCATGGAACGATTTTTGTTCCGGCCCAAGCGGGAGGACCCGCTGGGTGGGCTCATCAATTCCCTCGGCGTATTGTTCATCCTGCAGGTGGCGGCGCACGTCGTGGGCGGCACCGGTCCGGCAAAGCAGGTGGCGCCGCCGTTCTCGGGCACGTTCGTCATCGAGGAGTTCCTGCGCGTTCCCTACCAGAGACTGTTCGCCGTTGCCGTATCCGTCGCAGCGCTGGGACTTTTATGGTTCTTCCTGACCCGTACCCGGCTGGGGTGGTCGCTGCGCGCGATGGCGCAGGACCGGGAGGCAGCCGCTCTGCAGGGTATCAACATCAACCGCACGTCGATGATTGCCATTGGCGTCAGCGGAGCACTGGCGGGCCTCGCCGGAGCCCTGATGGCGCCCATGACGAGCATCCACCCGCACATGGGCCACAATGTGATCATCACGGCGTTCATCGTCACTATCGTCGGCGGCATAGGCAGCCTGTCCGGCGCGGTTCTAGCCGCGGTTCTGTATGCCTTCCTGCACACGTTCGTGACCGCGTACATCAGCGGTACGGTAGCCACCATGTCCGGACTGCTCATCATGGTCCTGGTGCTGATAGTCAAGCCCACCGGCATTATGGGCAAGCGCGTGTCGGAGTAGGCCATGGGCGCGAACAAACTCACGCACGTTGCCGGCACCGCCGCACTGCTGATTGCGCTGGTAATCCTGCCAGGCCACCTCAAGTACCATCACCAGGATTTCATCATCTTTCTCACCATCAATGTTCTGGTCGTCGTCAGTTACCGCCTGATGACGCTGACCGGCGAGTGGTCACTGATCCATATCGTCATGATGGGGGTGGGTGCGTATACCAGCGCCCTTCTTTCCAAGAACCTGGGGGTCTCGGTCTGGCTTTCCATACCGTTGGCCGGTGTCAGCGCCGGTGCCGTGGCGGCGCTGTTGAGTTTTCCACTGTTTCGCATGACCCAGTTCTACTTTCTCATCGGATCGTTCGCGGTGGGGGAGGCCATCCGGCTGGCCTGGGTATATTTCGTTTATCCGTTCGGTGGATCCAGCGGCATCAATACCATCCCATCGCCGGAACTGTTCAGTATAGACTTCATGGAACCCATACCCTATTTCTACCTCGTTCTGGCCGTTGTAACGCTGTGCTTGCTCATCCTGCACCGCATAGAGAAATCTCGCATCGGGCTGACGCTGCACGCCGTGCACTGGAAGTCCCCGCTGGCCGAGTCGGTGGGGGTGAATGCGTGGAAATACCGTACCCTGGCTTTCATCATCGCCTCGATCTTCGTGGGCGTAGCGGGTGCGTTGAAGGTGCACTACCTTGGCAACGTGACGCCGCATCAATTCGGCGTGGGGACGATGGTTTTCGTGCTGATCTGGGTTATCGTCGGCGGATACAACACATTTTACGGGCCCATACTGGGGGCGATCGTCCTTTCGATCCTGGATGAGGCATTCCGTGCATTCGAGGCTATCAGGCCAGCGATTTATGGTGTGCTGCTGATCGCCGCCATCATGTTCATGCCCAGAGGGCTGGAGAGCGTGCCCGGTTGGTTTCGTGAACGCCTCTTCCGCAAGACGGCGAAATAGCTAAAGACGATATTCCATGCCTCTGCTCGAAATCAATAAACTCACCAAGCACTTCGGCGGCCTGACCGCATTGAACGACGTGAGTTTCAGCGTCGACAGGGGAGAGATCCGCGGGCTCATCGGCCCGAACGGGGCGGGCAAGAGCACTATGTTCAAGAACATCGCCGGATTCTATACACCCAGTGCGGGTGACATCCTGTTGGACGGGGAATCGATCCGTGGGCATGCACCGCATGAGATCGCGGGCCGCGGCGTGGTTCGCACGTTCCAGGAAACCACGCTATTCCAGGAACTGTCCGTGTTTCAGAATGCGCTGGTAGGCTGCCACCTGCGGGCCAGGACCAATATCGTGTCGGCGGTATTCGGCCTGGACGGCGCAAGGCAGCGGGCGGCGAGACAGAAAGCCGCTGAGGTCCTCGAATTCATGGGCTTGTCGGAGCGCCGTGATCAACTCGCTTCCGAATTGCCGCTGGGATCACAGAGGGCGCTGGCGGTGGCCATCGCCCTGGCCTCGTCACCGCAGCTGTTGTTGATGGACGAACCTTTTGCGGGGATGAACCCGGAGGAAACCCGGCAAATGATGGATCTGACCCGAAAGGTCAACGACTCCGGCGTTACCGTGGTGCTTGTCGAGCACGACATGAAAGCGGTGATGGGATTGTGCCGACAAATTACGGTGCTGAACTTCGGCACGCTGCTTACTGAGGGGTCTCCGGAGGAGATCAGAAACGACGAGCGCGTGGTGCGCGCCTACCTCGGAGGAGGGCACCGGCTCTGATGCTGCTGTCGGTTAAAGACGTACACGTTCACTACAACAAGATCGCCGCCCTGCGCGGCGTCTCGATAGACATAGAAGATGGGGATTTTGTCACGCTGATCGGGTCCAACGGTGCCGGAAAGAGCACCACCTTGAGGGCAATCTCAGGGCTGGAGAGCCCTAGCTCGGGAGAAATCGAATTCGGCGGGAATCCCATTCACCGCCTGTCGCCCGACCGAATCCTGAAACTGGGCATTGCCCAGGTGCCGGAGGGCCGGCGGGTATTCAAGGATCTTTCGGTATGGGAAAACCTTCGCCTCGGCGCGTTCACCCGACGCGATGAACGAGCGATAAGACGGGATCTGGATTCGGTGTTTCATCATTTCCCCCGGCTCGAGGAGCGGTCCGGTCAGCAGGCGAGGACGCTTAGCGGCGGAGAACAGCAAATGCTCGCGATAGGGCGCGCACTGATGTCCTCGCCCACGCTGTTGTTGCTCGATGAGCCTTCTCTGGGTCTCGCCCCCATCGTCGTGGAGGAAATCGCGAAAATCCTGGTGGACATCAACAGACAGGGCGTTGCTGTGGTGCTAGTCGAACAAAACGCGGACCTGGCACTCGATCTGGCCCGGCATGGCTACGTCCTCGAAACCGGTCGCATCTCGCTGGAAGGCCCGGCGAATCAGCTCGCAGACAACGAACACGTCAAGACAGCCTACCTGGGTATCTAGTGTACCCCGCATTTCTCACCAGGCGGCTAGCCGGCATACTGCACCGGACCGGTGCGGATCACTGCATTTTCTGCACGATGGAAATGAAAATGCTTGCGAAAATCGCCGATGTGATGACTCCGCTGATGCTTGCTCCCAGTGCGTGCGGCAGGATAACCGCACCCGGGGTCTCCGCCGCGACGCACTTCTGTGCCACTTTGGCGGTGGTGGGGACACAGCTCACGCCGGCGATGCCTATGACGGGGTTGTACTTTTTACCGGTCGCGAAATACAGGATATAACCTCCCATCAGGCCACCGATCCCCGACAGCAGCAGGGCAAGGATGCCGATCACCAGCAGCGTCACCACCTTGGGATCGAGAAGGGTATTGGCCTCGCACAGTATGCCCAGCAGCAGGCCCAGAAAGAAGGTGGCGCCGTAGAGAACGGGGCCACCGAAGGTCTGGACGTAATGTCCCAGATCGCTCTCGCGGATCATGACGCCCAGGAACAAGGACAGAAAAAGCGGCGCAGCCACGGGGAACAACAGACACAACACCGTACATGCGATTACCGAAAAAATGATTTTCTCGCGGGAGGAGATGACGCGGGTTTTTTCGGGCGGCATCTGCAGACCGCGGATATGCTTTGGAACCAGCATCCGGATCAGGTAGGGATAGCCCCCGTAGGTCAGGCCCAGGTATAGATAGGCGACCACCGTTATGGGTACGAACAGATCCGGGGAAAGTAACAGCGCCGTGAACAGGATCATGGGCCCGTCAGCGCCGCCGATGGTCGCCACTGCCGCCGCATCGTTGATGGGCAGATCCCACCAGATGGCGAGCGGAAACGCCAGCACCGTGCCGAGTTCGGCGCACAGTGCGATGAACATGCTCTTGAACGGCCGGGCGATCACGAAACCGACGTCCAGAAGCACGCCCACGCCGAGAAGTACCAGACACGCGATCAATCCGTTGCTGAAGGTGAATGTATAAATGGGCTGAAGCCAGTCGAACTGCAGGGTGGCCATCAGGGCTTCGGTATCCTCGACCAGAGGATCGAGAAACAATGTCCCCTGCCGACCGGTTTCCTTGTCCCAGAACAGTACGCTGGCATTGACCACCGACATTCCAAGGCCCATGGGTATCATCAGCAGCGCCTCCAGCACCCCCTTGCGCCCCAGATAAATAAGAAGAAAGCCGAGCAGGATCAGGAAGATCCTCATGGCCGCGATTTCGGGCTCCGACGCGAGCAGCGTCGCGATTCCCTGAAACAAGTCGATGTCGAGGAACTCGACCGGCGTCGCGCCAGATTTCATGTTTTATTCTATGGTCAGTATGCGCTGTCCGGCGTCGATTGCGTCTTTTACCTTCACCGCCAGGTCTGTAATTTTACCGGTTTTGTGAGCCACCACCGTGGTCTTCATCTTCATCGCCTCGATGACGGCCACCTCCTGGCCCTGGGTAACCTCCTCTCCCTGCGTCACGGGTAACGCACTAATGACTCCCGCCAGCGGGCTCATCAGGTCATTGGGCCCGTGGTCGGATGCCGCGGCCGGTGCGGGCGCCGGAGCCGCCGCAGGGGAAGCCGGGATTTTCATGTCTCCCGGCTGGGGCAGTATATAGCTGGTACCCTCGCTCATATCCTCGACGGTGACATCGTACTCCACCCCGTTTACGGTAATCTTGAATTTTTTCTGCATCAGTCGATCCTGTTATTCGCCGGGCTAGCGGTGTGGATGGTGTGGAACGTTGTGTGATACATGATGGGCCGTGCGTCCCTCCGACGTCCACGCGCGATTGCGGCTGCGTTCCTCGATATGCACGATGCGGTGCGCGCCAAGATAAGCGTAAATGGCGGCAGCGATTGCGGCCACGTGTTGTTGAGGAGGGGCCGCGCCGGCTGCCTGTCTCGGCTGCGGCATGGCCGGTTCGGCATCCGTCCTGCTTACCGCCACCGCCAATACGATCAACTTGATCATGACGGCAACCGCCATGGAAATGACAATGGCCAGCGCATAGATCTTGAAGCTCAGCAGCACGAATTCAGACATGGTTTATCCCTTAAATTCCTCGATCGCTTGTTCAAAGTGGAATGGTGCCGTGCTTCTTGGGCGGTCTCAGTTCGCGCTTGGACAGCGTTTTTCGCAACGCCAGCGCGATGACCGAGCGGGTCTCCGAAGGCTCGATAACATCCGTGATGTAACCGCTGGACGCGGAAAGGTAAGGGGAACAGAATTCCTCCCGATACGCGGCGGCCAATTGCGCGGCCCGGCTGCCGGGATCCTCGGCTTCCTTGAGTTCCCGGCTGTAGAGGATTCTCACCGCCCCTTCCGCACCCATGACCGCGATCTCGGCCGTCGGCCAGGCGTAAACCAGGTCTGCGCCCATTTCCTGGCTGCACATGGCCAGATAAGAGCCGCCGTAGGCCTTGCGCATGATGATGGTGATCTTTGGCACCGTCGATGCCGCGTAGGCGTAGAGCATCTTGGCGCCGTGACGAATGATACCGCGGCGCTCCTGCTCCACGCCCGGGAGAAAGCCCGGAACGTCCACCAGCGTGACCAGCGGAATGTTGAAGACATTGCAGAAGCGGATGAACCTGGCGCCCTTGTCCGCGGCATCGATATCCAGAGCGCCAGCCATTACCATCGGCTGATTTGCGACAATGCCCACGACCATGCCTTCGATGCGGGCGAAGCCTACGATCAGGTTCCTGGCAAAGCCGGCGTGGACCTCTAGGAATTCGTTGGTATCGACCAGGTGCTGGATCACCTGATGCGTATCCAAAGGCTGCGCAATATCGTCTGGAATGATGTCGTTGATGCTCTCGTCGCGGGTAAGGGCAACCTCGGCGTCGATGCGATGGGGCGGATCTTCGGTATTGTTCGAGGGCAAAAAAGTCAGTAATCGGTGAACCAGCGCGATAGCCTGCACGTCGTCATCGACCAAGAAATGGGCATTGCCGCTGACCGTCGCGTGCATGATGGCGCCGCCGATTTCATCCATAGTGGTGTCGCGGCCGGTGACCGTCTTGATGACTGCGGGGCCGGTGATGAACATATGCGCGTTGTTGCGGGTCATGATGACAAAATCCATCAGCGCCGGAGAATACGACGCGCCGCCGGCACACGGTCCCATGATGACCGCAATCTGCGGGACCACCCCTGACATCAGAACATTTTGATAGAACACCCTGCCGTACCCGGAAAGCGCGTCAACGCCCTCCTGAATGCGTGCACCGCCTGAATCCTTGAAGGCGACCAGCGGCACACCCATCTTCATCGCATAACGCGTTACCTGCACGATCTTATGTGCGTGCATCTTGCCGAGGGTGCCGGCGCTGACGGTGAAATCCTGGCTGAACGCGGCGACGGGAATACCCCCGACATAGCCCGTGCCGACGACGATGCCGTCGGCTGGCAGGTCTTTTTTATCCATCCCGAAATGGTGCGTCTGGTGGTGCACATGGGCGCCCATTTCCTGGAATGTGTCCGGCTGGAACAAGGCCAGGAGGCGCTCCCGGGCCGTCAGCAAACCCTTTTCATGGCGCTTGCGGACCTTTTCCTCCCCGCCCGCAGAGAAGATTTTCTCGCGGCGTGCCTCGAGTTCCTTGATGAATTTTTTTGGTAGGGTCATATATCGGCCTTTGAATACATTGTTACATCGACCGAGGTCGAATTGCTTGGTTGAAGTTATTTTATCCCACCGATGCCCTCCGCGGATATCGTCGAGGTCGACTTGATGCTTGTCAACCCGCGCCGCCGTCAAGGGTGTTAAAAAAGGTCCATGTGGCAGCCGCCCAACAATGTTACCGAGGATCCGGACCTGCACAACCGTTATCCCGTGTTTTTGGACAGACCGGCTGCCGGGGCGGGACTGGCGAAGATAATGAGCGAACGGGAGGACTGCGGCGCCGTTGTTTGCGCCATTCCTGCCGGGGGTGTCCCCGTGGCTACCGCATTAGCCGCGGCGCTCGGACTGCGCCTGGACGTACTGATCGTGAGCAAAATGACACTGCCCTGGAACACCGAGGCGGGCTTCGGGGCCGTGGCCGCCGACGGCGCCATCGAAATCAATCAGCCGATGGTGAATGCCATGGCTCTGGATCGCAATACGATCGACAAGAGCATCGAAGCAACCTCGAAAAAAGTCGCGCTCAGAGAACGACGCTACCGCCGATTGATCGACAAACGGGCTCTGACCGGTGCTGCCGTGATACTTGTCGATGACGGGCTTGCGTCCGGATTTACACTGCGCGTCGCGATTAAATCCGCCAGGGCCCAGGGTGCCGGAACAATCGTGGTCGCGGTGCCGACCGGTCACAGCGGTTCCGTTGACGGTATCGCACCCCTGTGCGACCGGTTGTACTGTGCCAATGTACGCGAAGGCATGCGCTTTGCGGTGGCTGCTGCTTACGCGACCTGGTCAGACGTCAGCGAGAGTGAGGTCATGCAGCAACTCGCTGACTGGCATCGGATGAAAGCATAGTCAACGACCCTGTTACATCACCCATAGCCGTGGGATGTCCGTAAAATTTGTATGGTCGACAAGCGTTTGCGTGCCCTGCCGGAATTCAATGTAGCGCGGACGGTTTTACCAGGTGCAGCAGCCGGGCGCTTCCTTCGGACAATGATTGCCAATCGTCGGGCATGGTCAGGCAGGCCAGGGCGGCGGTAGGCATGAGTTTTCCATCGTCGGGAAGCATGGGCGGCGTGGGCACCAAATACAGCAGCAAATTCTCAAGACCGGGGTTGTGACCGACCAGAAGTACACGTTCGGCCTCGGGTGAACAATCGCTCAGAACATCCAGCAGCTGTTCCAGGGACGCATCGTATACCCGCTCGTCGGTGTGTACTTCCGAACTCTCCAAAGCCATCGCTTGCAGCACCCTGCGAGTTGTATCGATGGCCCGGGTGGCGGGAGAACTTACGACGTAATCCGGAGTGAGCGCCCGGTCCTGCAGCCACTTCGCAATCACCTGTGCGCCGCGTTTTCCGCGCTTTTTGAGCGGACGGTTGTAGTCATCGGTACCGGCACTCCAATCTGATTTCCCGTGCCTGAGTATGAGTAGTTCTCTGGTCATATTTCGTTTTCGTCCATTAAGCCTGGTCGCCGGTTTTGGCAACACACAATCGAATTTGACTCCTATGTATAATTATGTCCGAATACTGCAGGTTTATGCTACCGGTCAGTGCACCGACTGAGCGCTCTTGGATCTGGATTGACGCCACGTACAGTGCACGGGAATCGGGCCGTCCATCCGTACCAATACAAGAAAAGCCCCGTTCAAGTTTGCGAGGAATCGTGTTCATTGACTGAATTTAAATCGAGAAAACAGAGGCTTAGAGAATTCTTGCTCCCTGAGGGTAAGACAGCGGCTTCGTTCGTCAGATCCTTGCGCAAGCTCGCCGGAATCCGCCGGGCGTCGGCCGGTAAATACGACTGCGTTCTCTACGACAGCTTCGACGGACGAGCTTATGCCCAGAATGTGCTGCTGAGTTGGGTGGATCGCGAAGGCGGCGGCATATTGCAGGCGTTGTCGGCGCGGGACACGGCATTGCTCTGGGAGCAGCCGATGAAGAAGCCACCGCCGCGATTCGGCTCGACCATCGACCGGCCTGACAAGGCCGCGTGGCTCGAACGATGCATGGGTCTGCGTGCGCTGTTGCCGGCAATCAAGCTGTCCGTGAAGCGGCAGACCTTCCGATGGACCGACGACGAGGACAAGACCCGGGCATGGATACATGTGGAAGACACGGAGATATCGACTGGCGGCGAATGGGCCCACGCCGGGGTCCGGTTGGTAATCGAACCGCTGCGCGGTTATGCGAGTTCCGTGAAGCGGCTGGAAGACAGAATAGTCCATGATACCGGCGCCCGGATCGATCTCGAAGGCTTGTTTGCCAGGCTCATGGAACGCCATAGTATCGAGTTCGCGCGTCGCAGCGCCAAGCTCAACGTGGTTCTCGAGCCCGAGATGGAGCCGCGTGCGGCCATAGTCAAGGTGCTGACATTTCTTGCGGACGTGATGGAAGTCAACGAGGAAGGCGTCATGGCCGCATGGGATACGGAATTCCTCCATGACTTCCGGGTCGCGATTAGAAGAACGCGTTCGCTTCTCGGGCAGCTCAAGAAACAGTTTTCCGCGGAGGACATACAGCCGTTTCGGGATGAGTTCGCCTGGCTGGGACAGGCTACCGGACGAATGCGAGATATCGATGTCTATTTGCTGGAAATCCCCGAGTTCCAGGAAATGCTGCCAACGCGCTTTCGCGGCTATCTGATGCCGGTCAGGGACCTGCTGCTGAAACAACAGAAGGTCGAGCACAAGAAGCTCAAAGCTGTGCTGAGATCGAAGAAATATCGCGACCTGATGACACGATGGCGTGAATTTCTCGAACAGCAACAGCCGGAGCCATCGGCGTTGTCGGAAAATGGCGCCACGGTAGCGACGGTGGCAAGGAAAAGGATACGCGCGTTGTACAAGCGGGTATTGAAGGAGGGCTGGGCGATTGACGACGAATCGCCCGCGGAAGACCTCCATGAACTGCGTAAATCCTGCAAAAAGCTGCGTTACCTGATCGAATGCTTCCAGAGTCTGTTTCCGGCCGATCAGATCGGGGCGGTCATCCGTAAAATGAAGCAGCTCCAGGAAAACCTCGGCGAATTCCAGGACCTCGACGTTCAGATCGACGGTCTGATGGGATTCGCCGAACAGCTGGATATCGATAGAGAGGATACGCCGCATAATCTGCTGGCGATGGGCGCTATACTCGGAAACCTGGAACATCGAAAGCGCGAGGTCCGGACAGAGTTCAAAGATCGCTTTGCCGCATTCTCATCCAGTGAGAATCGGGACCGTTTCAACAACTTGTTCAGGTATGCACAACGACAGGCCGCATAGTGAAAGTCATTGCCAGTTACAATATCAAGGGGGGCGTGGGGAAAACGGCTGCCGCTGTGAACCTGTCCTACCTCGCAGCCGGAGAAGGCGCCTCGACACTCGTCTGGGACCTGGATCCTCAGGGCGCCGCGTCTTTTTACTTTCGCATCAAGCCGAAAATTCAAATGGGCGGCAAGGGCCTTTTTCGCCGTAAACGTGCATTGGAGAGAGTGATCAAGGGGACCGACTTTCCAAATCTGGATCTAATCCCCGCCGACTTCTCGTATCGGAACATGGATCTGATTCTGGAGGGGCTTAGAAATCCGCAGAACCGGATACGCAAATTGCTCAAACCGATGGCGAGAGAATACGACTACGTATTCATCGACTGTCCGCCCAGCATATCCCTGGTATCGGAAAATGTATTCAAGGCGGCAAATATTCTTTTGGTTCCAACTATTCCAACCACGCTCTCCCTGCGCACCCTCGACCAGCTGGTTACATTCATCGCGAAGCGAGGTTACAGGAATTTCACGCTCTTGCCGTTCTTTTCCATGGTCGACAGGAGAAAAAACATTCATCGGCTGATCACCAAGCACCGGCCCATGGGTATGGGAAAGTTCCTCGACAGTACGATCCCTTACGCCAGTATCGTGGAACGGATGGGTACCGAGCGCGCCCCCCTGGAAGTTTATGCCCGCAGCAGTCCCGCCGCCGGGGCCTTTAGGTCGCTATGGCTGGAGCTCAAAACGAGGCTCTGATCGGCCGTATTTCTTGTCCGGCGCACTGAGGGGATATCCGGGCCAGTCCGAGTGCGCCAGGGTGTCAGATCTTGGGTTCGAGATACTGCGCCTGGGTACAAATAAAATCCAGGATCAGGCTTGCCCCGGCGAGTGCCGTGATGTCGCCGACATCGTAGGCAGGGGCAACCTCCACCAGGTCCATGCCGTGAATATTCAATCCGCCGAGTCCGCGTATGATCTCCTGCGCCTGGGCTGTGGTCAGGCCGCCGCAAACCGGTGTCCCGGTGCCGGGTGCATAGCAGGGGTCGAGACAGTCTATGTCGAAAGTCAGATAGGCACTCGTGTCGCCGACCAGACGCCGGATCTCCGAGATCGTTTTCTTCGGGCCATTGTCGTGGACCCATTGTGCGTCGAGCCAGGTGAAACCGAGCGGATCGCTGTTGTGGGTTCTGATGCCGATCTGGGCTGAGGTCGAGGGATCGACGATCCCCTCCTTCACCGCGTGATAGAACATGGTGCCATGATCGACTCTCCCCACTTCGTTGTCGGTCTTCCAGGTGTCGGAATGTGAATCGAAGTGGATGAGCGAGATTTTGCCGTGTTTTTTTGCGTGGGCGCGCATAATCGGCAGGGTGATGAAGTGGTCTCCTCCGAGGACGATCGACCGGGCACCTGCGTTCAGAATGCGATCGATATGCGCTTCGATGGACCCGGGGATAGTTTCTGGCCGCCCATGGTCGAAATCGCAGTCGCCGTAATCGATGACGGCCAGCCGGTCGAAGGGGTCGAATCCCCACGGCCAGGGCGCTCCCCAGGCCAGGTTGACCGACGCGGATCGTATTGCCTGTGGCCCGAAACGGGCGCCCGGCCTGTGCGTCGTCGCGCTGTCGAAGGTCACGCCCGTCACGGCGAAATCGCAGCCGCTGAGATCTTTGCTGTAGAGCCGCCGCATGAAACTCAATGCCCCCGAGAACGTACTCTCGTGCACCGTGCCGTAGACTTCCTTGCGCACGAAAGCCTGGTCAACGGTTTCCGTGTCGGGTGATTTCAAACTGTTTTCGGTCATCGCTTGGAGTTCATCTGGATGGAAAGATCGGGGTCTTTGGGGCCCAAGTGTACGAAATCCTCGAGCCGCTCCCCCGCCAGTTCATAGGCCATTCCGAACCCGCTAACGAACCGACCGGATCTCGGGGTGAGCCTGAACAGCACGAAGTCGGGCAACGTCCGGAGCAGGTCCATCACGTTTCCGAAGCGCCTAGTGAGTAGCGTCAATATCGAGTCGTAACTGGTATCATCGCGGTCAATGGTTCGGGATTCGCACATATAGGTCAAACGCTTGCGCGCGAATATCTGGCTGGCCGCCGCCTCGTCTTCGATCAACAGTACGGACACGACGGGATTTTCGATGAGCTCCAGGGTGTGTTCCGACAGGCGGCTCAGGTAGATGTAAAAGACCCCTGAATCGAGTACGAAGGGCGCGTAGCTGGCGCGCGGTAGCGCATTCTCTCCGACGGTGGCCATGATCAGGCTTCTTGCCTGATCGCGCAGCACCTCGAAATTCTCTCGATCCTTGGTCAGCTGTTCAGCCTTCTCGTTCATCTGAGGTCCATGTAAACTTATCGCTTCTTACCTGATCTAACTTGCCAGATCCAATCAGGAACCCTGACCCAACGTTACAAACGCGTATCCCATTCGATGAAGAATTGGTTGTTAGTGATTATAACCGTGCTGACCGCGACCGGTGTGCAGGCCGACCAGCTCGAAGTCATCCAGTTGCGGAACCGTTCGGCGGGGGAAATCATTCCATTCATACGCCCCGTGATGAAATCGGGGGAAGCGCTGTCGGGAACCGGCTTCAAGCTGATACTGCGGGCCAGCCCCGAAACCGTAAGAGAAGTCAGGCATATACTGTCACAGATCGATTCCGGGCTGAAAAACCTGGTGATTTCCGTGGGCCTTGCCGGATCGTCTCGAGGAGAAGAAAGCGCGGCGGGGGGCGGCGTTGGTTACGGCACGGAAAAGGGCGGCTCCGTGTCGGGATACATAGAACACGGCGAATCGACTGATCAATCAACGGGGACCCAGCGGATACGCGTGCTCGAAGGTCAGCCGGCATGGATAAACGTCGGAAAGACATTGCTAACGCCGGGAGTCGTCTATTCACCAGGGGGCGGGGTGGTCTATGGCCCGGTGCGGCACGATTTCGGCACCGGTTTTTACGTGGTCCCGAGGATAGTCGGCAACCGGGTCAACCTCGAGATCAGTCAGCATCGAGAAACGCTATCTGGAACGGGGCCGGCGATAGACGTGCAAAGCGTCAACACGGTAGTGTCCGGATCACTGGGTGAGTGGATCGATATCGGCGGGGCTGTACAAAACGAACAGCGGAGGCGGAGGGGAATTCTCAGCGGGGCGCGTTTAGATATTGATCAGGAACACAGCGTCAGCGTCAGGGTCGATATCGCCGAATGATTCCGAACGGCCGATTTATTGGCGCCGCCTGCATAATCGGGTGGTTGTCCGTGCTGTGCGGTTCGCCGGTCTACGCCGAGATCAGCGTCAGCCACGGTATCGCGATGCACGGAGAGCCGAAGTACGATGACGGTTTTTCCCACTTTGATTTCGTCAATCCGCAGGCACCCAAGGGCGGTGAATTGAGGCTGGCAAGTCAAGGCACCTTCGACAGCTTTCACGCTTACATTCCCAAGGGCAATCCTGCTGCCACCGGCTCCGTTGAGACCCTGCTGACTTCCAGCGCCGACGAACCCTTCACCGAGTACGGGTTGATAGCCGAGACCATCGAATACCCCGAGGACCGTTCGTGGATCATATTCAATCTAAGACCGGAAGCGCGCTGGCACGACGGCGTTCCCATCACCCCCGAGGACGTGGCGTGGTCGTTCGAAACCCTGACCACCATGGGGCCGCCATCCTACCGGTTTTATTACGGTGGGGTCGAATCCGCCGAGGTGCTCGGCGAACGCCGCATCAAATTCACCTTCAGCGAAAAAAACAACCGCGAGCTGCCCCTTATCGTGGGGCAGCTGCCGATTCTTCCTAAACACTATTGGCAGGGCCGGGACTTTCAGAAGACAACGCTGGACCCGCCGCTGGGAAGCGGACCCTATAGAATCGCCGGATTCGAGGCCGGCCGCTATTACGTTCAGGAACGGGTCAAGGATTACTGGGGCAGTGACCTGCCTGTGAACGTGGGCATGCATAATTTCGATCGCATCCGGGTCGATTTTTATAGGGACGACACCGCAATTCGCCTCGCGCTCAAATCCGGCGTCGTCGATTTCCGCGCGGAAAACCAGGCCAAGGCGTGGGCGCTCGATTTCAACGTGCCGTCGGTGAAAAAGGGTTGGCTGCGAAAGGAGCTGATCCGCAACCAGCGGCCGACCGGCATGCAGGGCTTCGTCATGAACAGCCGGCGCCCGGTGTTCAACGATGCCAAGGTGCGGGAAGCGCTGGCGTACGCGTTCGATTTCGAGTGGACCAACAAGAATCTGTTCTTCAGCCAGTACACACGGACCGAGAGCTACTTTTCGAATTCGGAGCTCGCGTCCCGCGGGCTGCCCGAAGGGGAGGAACTGGAGATTCTGGAGACTTACCGTGGGCGCATACCCGAGCGGGTATTCACATCGCCCTTCGGCGCGCCCGCCACCGACGGCAGCGGCTGGGCCAGGAAAAATTTGCGCACCGCCTTCGCGCTGCTCGAAGAGGCCGGGTGGGGGGTGAGGGATATGAAACTCGTCGATACCGGGAGCGGCGAACAAATGTCGTTCGAGATCCTGCTGGTGAGCCCCGCATTCGAGCGCATCGTAATGCCGTTCACCCGGAACCTTCGACGACTCGGTATCGATGTCAGCGTGCGGCTCGTGGACCAGACGCAGTACATCAACCGGCTGCGCAGTTTCGACTATGACATGTTCATCTTTACCTGGGGCCAGTCGGAATCTCCGGGGAACGAGCAGCGAAATTTCTGGAGTTCCACCGCCGCCGACAACCCGAGCAGCCGAAACTTCGCCGGCATCCGGGATCCGGTCGTGGATGAGTTGATAGAGCTCGTCATTTCGGCGCCGTCAAGGGAAAGCCTGGTTGCCCGGACGCGTGCGCTGGACCGCGTACTGCTGTCCGGTTTTTACGTCATACCCAACTGGCACATCAGATCCGATCGGGTACTTTACTGGGACAAGTTTTCGCGTCCATCGAGGCCGGTTCGGGATGGCGTAATGGTCCAGCGCTGGTGGTTCGACGCCGACAGGGCAGCGCGGCTCGAGCATGCAAAGAATACCGATGCGTCGCTGTTGGACCGCGGCGCCGACGTCGAGGACCGATGGGGCCTTGAGTGGGTGTTGGCGGCGCTGGCCGGCATACTGTTGATTGGCTGGTTCGTGTTCCGGCGTGCCTGGCACTCGAAGGGCGCCAAGGTATGACGGCCTACATCGTTCGCCGGCTGCTGCTGATGATCCCGACGCTGTTCGCGATCATGGTGATCAATTTCGTGGTGATCCACGTGGCCCCCGGTGGCCCCGTCGAGCAGATCATCGCACAGATAACGGGCGAGGGCGCCGACATCACCGAGCGCGTCACCCGCAGCGGGACCGGGGAGACCACGGCCAGGGTGGACCCTGGACTGGCAACGACCAGCAAGTACCGCGGCGCGCAGGGGCTGGACCCCGAATTCATAGCGGAGCTGGAAAAGCGTTTCGGCTTCGACAAGCCGCTGCACGAGCGGTTCTTCGGAATGATGAAGAACTACCTCGTGTTCGACTTCGGTGACAGCTTCTTCCGGGACCGCAGGGTGGTGGACCTGGTGCTGGACAAGATGCCGGTGTCGATCTCGCTTGGGCTCTGGACGACACTCCTCGTTTACCTCATATGCATTCCGCTGGGCATCGCCAAGGCCGGCCGGGACGGCAGCCGATTCGACGTCTGGACAAGTGTCGTGATTGTCATCGGTACCGCGATACCGAGCTTCCTGCTGGCGGTGTTCCTTCTGATCCTGTTCGCCGGCGGCAGCTACCTGGACTGGTTCCCCCTCGGCGGGCTGGTATCCGAAAACTGGTCGGAGTTGTCCTGGCCGGATCGAATACTGGACTATTTCTGGCACCTTGCCCTGCCGATCATCGCCATGACCATCGGTGGTTTCGCCACCTTGACCATGCTGACCAAGAACTCCTTTCTCGACCAGATCCATCAGCAGTACGTCGTAACGGCCCGTGCCAAGGGGCTCAGCGAAAGGCGCGTCATGTATGGACATGTGTTTCGCAACGCAATGTTGATCGTGATCGCCGGGTTTCCCGGAGCGTTCGTCAGCATCCTTTTCACGGGATCGCTGCTCATCGAGATCATCTTTTCTCTGGACGGACTGGGTCTGCTTGGTTTCGAGGCGGCGTTCAATCGTGACTATCCGGTCATGTTTGCGACGCTCTACTTCTTTTCACTATTGGGTCTTTTGATGAATCTGCTGGGCGATCTCATGTACACCATCATCGATCCCAGGATCGATTTCGAGGCTCGAGGGGTATGACGCTGTCCCCGCTGACACATAGAAGAATCGAGAGCTTCAAGTCGAACCGGCGCGGCTACTGGTCGATGTGGATATTCCTGGTGCTTTTCCTGTTCACTCTTTTTGCCGAATTCGTCGCCAACGACCGGCCGTTCCTGGTCTATTTCAAGGGCGATTTTTACAGCCCGGTTATCAACGCCTATCCGGAGACCACCTTCGGTGGGGAGTTCGAAACCGAAGCGGACTATAGAGATCCCTATGTCGCCGACCTGATCAACCGTGACGGCTGGATGCTGTGGCCCCTGATCCGCTACGATCATCAGACCGTGGCGTGGGATCTGCCCGTTCCCGCCCCTTCGCCTCCCGACGGAGAGCACTGGCTCGGTACGGATGACCAGGCCCGGGATGTGACGGCGAGACTGATCTATGGTTTCAGGATATCGGTTCTTTTCGGGTTCACCCTGACCCTGGTGAGCGCGGCCGTTGGCGTCGCGGCCGGTGCCTTACAGGGCTACTTTGGCGGCTGGCTGGATCTCATCTTTCAGCGATTCATCGAGGTCTGGTCAGGACTGCCCACACTCTATCTGCTGATCATCCTCGCCAGCATCGTCGAACCCAATTTCTGGTGGCTGTTGGGTCTACTGCTGCTGTTCAGCTGGATGGGATTCGTAGGTGTGGTACGTGCCGAGTTCCTGCGCGCCCGGAATTTCGACTATGTCAGGGCCGCCCGCGCCCTGGGAGTGAGTGATTTTACGATCATCTTCCGGCACGTGCTTCCCAATGCGATGGTCGCGACACTGACCTTCATGCCCTTTACGTTGGCCGGATCCGTGACCGTCCTGACCTCGCTGGATTTCCTGGGCATCGGCCTGCCTCCAGGATCGGCGTCACTTGGCGAATTGCTTGCCCAGGGCAAGGCGAACCTGCAGGCGCCCTGGCTGGGGTTGACCGGATTTTTCGTGATCGCGCTAATGCTGAGCCTGCTGATCTTCTTCGGTGAGGCGGTCCGCGATGCATTCGATCCTCGCAAGACGCTGGCTGATCGATGAGCGCGGATCCGAACACACCGCTGCTCGAGATCGACGACCTGGCGGTCGGTTTCCACTCCGCGCAGGGAGATTCGCTGGCGGTCAGAGATCTCACCCTGCGCATCGATCACGGTGAAACCCTGGCGCTGGTCGGTGAGAGCGGTTCCGGTAAATCGGTGACGGCGCTTTCGATCATGCAGCTGCTTCCCTACCCATCGGCGTTTCATCCCGGCGGCAGCATCCGGTTCCAGGGTATGCAGCTCATGGGTGCGGACAACGCGCGCCTGCAAAAGGTACGCGGTGATGGAATCGGCATGATTTTTCAGGAGCCGATGACCTCGCTGAATCCGCTGCATATGGTCGAGAAGCAGATCAACGAGACCCTGATCCTCCACAAGGGCATGGATGAAGCGTCGGCTCGCGTCCGCACGCTCGAACTGCTTGATCGGGTCCGGATCAGGAACCCGGAGAGCCGCCTGGAATCCTACCCCCACCAGCTTTCCGGCGGCCAGCGACAGAGAGTAATGATAGCCATGGCGCTCGCCAACGAACCGGATTTGCTGATTGCGGATGAGCCGACGACGGCCCTGGATGTCACCATCCAGGCGCAAATCCTGAAACTGCTCAAGGAGCTTCAGCGGGAGCTCAGGATGTCGATGCTGCTGATTACGCATGATCTCGGCATCGTCAGGAAAATCGCCGACCGCGTGTGCGTGATGCGAAACGGGGAGATCGTCGAGCGCGGAGAGGCTGAGCAGGTTTTCAATCGGCCCCGACACGATTACACCCGCGAACTCCTCGGTGCCGAACCCGGGGAGCGCACTGCGCCGTCCGATGGTAAAGCGGCCGAAGTCATGCGCGCTGAAAACGTGCGCGTTTGGTTCCCGGTGCGGAGAGGTGTAATGCGACGAACGGTCGACCACATCAAGGCCGTGGACGACGTGTCACTCGCTATCCGTGAAGGTCATACGGTGGGTGTGGTTGGGGAGAGCGGGTCCGGAAAGACAACGCTGGGTCTGGCCCTGCTCAGGCTGATCAGCAGCCGGGGCGCAATATGGTTCGACGGCAAAGGGATAGATCGGGTTCGCGCCAGCCGCCTAAAGCCCGAGCGCAAACAGATGCAGATCGTATTTCAGGATCCTTATGGGAGCCTGAGTCCGCGCATGTCTGTGGGTCAGATCATTGCCGAGGGTCTGGAGGCGCACGGCCTCGTGCCCTCGGCCTCCGAGCGGGACGACCGTGTCGTGGCTGCGCTGCAGGAGGTCGAATTGGACCCTGCGTTCCGCTTCCGCTATCCGCACGAATTTTCCGGCGGTCAACGGCAGCGTATCGCCATTGCCCGGGCGGTGATACTCAAGCCGAAGCTGGTGGTGCTGGACGAGCCGACGTCGGCGCTGGATCGCTCGGTACAGGTGCAGATTATCGAGCTGCTCACCAGGCTTCAGCAGGAGCACGGTTTGGCATACATGTTCATAAGCCACGATCTGCGCATCGTCCGGGCCCTGAGCGACGACCTCGTCGTATTGCGACAGGGCCGGGTCGTCGAGCAGGGGCCGGCGAATGATATCTTCGAAAACCCCCGGCAGCCTTACACGCGAGCGCTGCTCAAGGCCGCGTTTGATCTCGAGGCGGTGGAAAGTGCCGACATGGCCCAATGAAATACGACGAAACGACTGTACGCATGGATCTACGCCTCGGTTAAAAGATGCGCTATGGTGTTAAAACGGCGGCGAAATATTGACGGGAGACGGGTGGAAAGTGGCGCCAGTGAGGGAAAAAGTGGATACGGTTGTTGTCGGGGCCGGTGTTGTGGGCCTGGCGATCGCACGAGCACTCGCCCACCGCGACCACGAAGTTGTCGTGCTCGAGTCGGCCGCGCAGATCGGCAGCGGCATCAGCTCCAGAAACAGTGAGGTCATTCACGCTGGTATTTACTATCCTCGAAACACTCTGAAGGCGCGACTGTGCGTCGATGGGAAACACGCTCTGTACGCGTATTGTGCGGATTACGGTATCCCCCATGAGCGCTGTGGCAAGCTCATCGTCGCCGTGTCCCAAGACGAAAAAGAGTTCCTCGCCGGCATGCGAGACAGAGCCAGGAACAACGGTGTCGACGACCTGCGGGTTCTGACACGGGCCGAGGTATCGGCGATGGAACCCGAGATCGAGTGTGCAGCAGCGCTGTTGTCGCCCTCCACGGGTATTGTCGACGGCCACGCGTTGATGTTGTCGTTGACGGGCGACATCGAAAATGCCGCGGGATCCGTGATCCCCGCCACGGCGGTGACCGGAATCCAGCCGGTAGACGGCGGGTTAATCGTCTCCACCGATGAATCGTTGGATATGGAGCTGGCGGCAAATCTGGTCGTGATCGCGGCCGGCCTGGGTTCCTGGAAAATGGCGGCGCATACCGAAGGATTTCCCGGTAAACTGATTCCACCCAAGTATTATTGCAAGGGAAGCTATTTCGTTTTGCAGGGTGCGCGTCCCTTCTCGCGGTTGATCTACCCTGTCCCCGAGAAACACGGGCTGGGGATACATGCCACCTTGGACCTGAACGGATTGGTGCGATTCGGTCCGGACACGGAGTGGGTGGAAAACGAGGATTATCAAGTGGATGCATCCAGGGCCGGGGTTTTTTACCGGGCCATACGCAGGTATTATCCCGGTCTTGGAGATAATCGCCTTTCTCCCGGATACGCGGGGATTCGTCCGAAGACTTCGGGGCCCACAGGCGAGGGGCAGGATTTTCAGATTCTGGGGCCACGTGCACACGGGATTCCGGGGCTGGTTTCGCTGTTCGGAATCGAGAGTCCGGGCCTGACCTCGTGTCTGTCCATAGCGGCGTACACCACCGAACTGCTGGGAGCCTGACGACAAATTGGGGCAGTGGATGAAATGACTACTTCAGAACATCCCAAGAAAAAGATCGAAGTACGTGGCAAGTCGATGGCTTATGTCGAGATGGGTGAGGGCGCTCCGGTCGTGTTCCAGCATGGCAACCCGACTTCTTCTTACCTTTGGCGGAATATCATGCCCCATGTTCAGGATCTTGGCCGCTGTATCGCCCTTGATCTCATTGGTATGGGCGATTCGGACAAGCTGGACGATTCGGGGCCGGCCCGCTACACGTTTGCCGAGCACAACGAATATTTCGATGCGGCACTGGACGCGCTCGACATACGCGAAAACGTGACCCTCGTGGTCCATGACTGGGGTTCGGCGCTCGGGTTTCACTGGGCCAACAGGAACCGCGGTGCGCTGAAGGGAATTTGTTACATGGAAGCCATTGTGCGTCCCATGAGCTGGGCGGAATGGCCCGATGCCGCGCGCGAGATATTTCAGGGATTCCGATCCGACGCGGGTGAACAAATGGTTCTGGATAAGAACATTTTCGTCGAACGGGTGCTCCCTGGATCGATTATTCGCGAATTGGCTGATGAAGAGATGGTGGTTTACCGTCGGCCGTTCGCTGATAAGGGCGAAGGCCGGCGACCCACACTGACCTGGCCGCGGCAGATCCCGATCGAGGGTGAACCTGCGGACGTGGTGGCAATCGTGGAAGCTTACGCTAAATGGCTTGCCGAATCCGACGTGCCTAAACTTTTCATCAATGCGGAACCTGGGGCGATACTGACCGGTGCGCAGAGAGAGTTTTGCCGCGCCTGGCCCAATCAAACCGAAGTCACGGTGCCTGGGAAACATTTCATCCAGGAAGATTCGCCGCACGAAATTGGCCGGGCAATCTATGATTGGCTGGCACATGTGTAGCGAGAGTGCAGCGGAAAAATCGTCTAACGAACTGCTTGCAGCAATCGAGATCGCGGATGCGCCGTCGCCGCCGCAACCGGTTATCATCGACCTGGTTGAATAGGGTGCCCGACGGTAAATCCGGATGTTTGTTGGCAAATCAGGACTGAACCACTATCATCGCCACGATTTGATTTGTTTGCAAATAGCACCCACCACCCTTTTGTATCAGGAGAATTAGCAATGAACAAAGTCATACTGGCCGCGGTTGTGTCCACGGTGATGTCAACCGCCGCGGCCGCCGACGACATGAAGGTCGGCGTCATTCTCGGATTTACCGGCCCGATTGAATCGCTCACCCCCGGAATGGCCGATTCCGCAGAACTCGCTCTTAAGGAAGCGTCGGATTCCGGAAAATTTCTCGGCGGCAAGAAGGTCATGCCCGTGCGTGCCGATTCCACCTGTGTGGACTCTGCTGCCGCCAGCGCGGCGGCCGAGCGTCTGATCACTTCGGACGGCGTCGCCGCCATCATGGGCGCGGACTGCTCGGGCGTGACCACGGCAATCGCCAACAACGTCGCGGTCCCGAACGGCGTGGTCATGGTTTCCCCCTCAGCCACATCCCCGGCTCTGTCGACTATCGAGGACAAGGGCTATTTCTTCCGTACCGCGCCTTCCGATGCACGGCAGGGGCAGGTCATATCCGACATACTCACCGCCAAGGGCATCAAGAATGTGGCCGTGACCTATACCAACAATGACTACGGCAAGGGCCTGGCCGATTCGTTCAGTGAAGCATTCAAGGCGGCGGGTGGCAGCATCGCCATGGTCGCGGCCCACGAGGACGGTAAAGCCGACTATTCGGCCGAGGTGGGCGCCCTGGGGGCATCGGGGGCGGAACACCTTGCCGTATTCGGATATCTCGACCAGGGCGGCAAGGGCATTATTCAAGCTTCCATCGACTCCGACGCATTCAGCAACTTCATCCTGTGCGACGGCATGATCGGCGATTCGCTGATCGAGGCCATCGGTGAAGATCTGAATGGCGCGATCGGAACCCTGCCGGGCGGTGCATCCGAGGGCGCAGCAAAGTTTCTGGAATACGCCAAGGCAAACGGTGTGGATGGCGACGGTCCATTCCGGCCGGAATCCTACGACGCGGGTGCGCTCATTTTACTGGCCGCCCAGGCGGCCGGTTCCATGGATCGTGCGGCCGTTCAGTCCAAGATCATGATGGTGGCCAATGCGCCGGGCGAACAGATCATGCCGGGTGAACTGGCCAAGGGTCTTGAAATCCTTGCCGGCGGCGGTGATATCGACTATGTCGGCGCAACCAATGTCGAACTCAATGAGGTCGGCGAGGTGCTCGGGTCCTACAAGGAGCTCATGGTCAAGGATGGAAAATTCGAGACCATGAAAATCCACTGACATTCGGACCAGGGACAGAGACACGGAGCCCGGTACGAAAGTACCGGGCTAATCCGGCGGTTTCGCGTCGCTCTTCGTATGTCTCACGGTTTCCGGCAATATACCTCCGGGACTGAAGCGCATTACCAGGAGCAGGATGACACCCATGGTCAAAAGGCGCATGTGCTGGGCGCTTTCGAGCAAGTGGTTCCTGAGTACGCTGTCCTCATCCATCCAGGCCGTGCCGGTGTCTATGAGCCAGAGACCGAGCGGTTCCGCTTC
>Ga0209456_10000128_pt1 | contig 40902 bp, 38 predicted proteins | sample COG_11_FD_184755 | JGI IMG/M metagenome (GOLD analysis project Ga0209456, IMG submission 184755) | Pelagic marine sediment microbial communities from the LTER site Helgoland, North Sea, for post-phytoplankton bloom and carbon turnover... | ecosystem: Environmental > Aquatic > Marine > Neritic...
GATCTTCGACACCACGCTCCGAGATGGAGAGCAATCACCTGGCGCGACGATGACCTCGTCGGAAAAGCTAGAGGTGGCGAAGACCCTATCGCGGCTCGGTGTGGATGTCATCGAAGCCGGCTTTGCCGCGGCTTCTCCCGACGACTTGCGGGCGATCAAGACCATCGCCGAAGCGGTGGGTGTGACGGGTGTCGAGGGCCGATCGGTTCCGGAACCGCCAACGATCTGCAGCTTGGCCCGGGCTCACAAACCCGACATCGACCAAGCCGCCGAAGCCGTGGCACCTGCCAAGCACGGCCGGATCCACACGTTCATCGCGACGTCGCCGATCCATCGCGAGCACAAGCTCCGGATGACCAAAGATCAGGTGCTCTCGAAGATCGGCGAGATGGTCTCGTATGCTCGGAGCTTCTGCGAAGACATCGAGTTCAGCCCCGAAGATGCGGGCCGAACGGAGATGGAATTCCTGTACGAAGCACTTCAGGCCGCCATCGAGGCGGGCGCGAGCACGTTGAACATCCCTGACACGGTTGGTTACATGATTCCTAGCGAGTTCGGCGAGCGCATCGCGATGCTCAGGGAGAATGTGCCCGGCATCGGCAACGCGGTCATTAGCGTCCATTGCCACGACGACCTCGGGCTGGCGGTGGCCAACAGCCTTTCTGCCGTCGCGAACGGCGCGCGGCAGGTCGAGGTCGCGGTCAACGGCATTGGTGAGCGAGCTGGCAACGCGTCGCTCGAAGAGGTCGTGATGGCTCTCTACGTGCGGCGAGACCTCTACGGGATCGAGACGCAAGTCGACACTTCGCAGCTCACCCGCGCCAGCCGTTTGGTCAGCAAGGTGACGGGCATGGTCGTGCAGCCGAACAAGGCCATCGTGGGTGCAAACGCATTCGCGCACGAAGCCGGCATTCACCAGGACGGGATGCTCAAGCACGAGGAGACCTACGAGATCATGCGTCCGGAGACCGTGGGCGCGGGCAAGACACAGCTCGTCCTAGGCAAGCATTCCGGACGACACGCATTTACAAACCGTTTGACCGAGCTCGGCTATCCCGTGTCGGGCGACGGGCTCGACAAGGCGTTCGCGCGCTTCAAGAAGCTCGCGGACAAGAAGAAGCACATCACCGACGCCGACTTGTTGGCTCTGGTGAGCGACGAGCTCTACCAGCCCAAGGAGTTCTGGAGGCTCGAGGCCATTCAGGTGGGCTGTGGCACGGGGATGCCAACGGCAACGGTCAAGCTCACCGGACCGGATGGGCAGACGCAAACGGCGGCTGAGGTGGGAACTGGCCCGGTCGACGCGGTGTACAAGGCCGTCCAATCGCTGGTGCACGTCCCCTGCACGCTCCTGGAATACACTGTTCAGTCGGTGACCGAGGGCATCGATGCGCTCGGCGAGGTGAGCGTCCGCGTATCGCCCCACGACGAGGCACCTCCGGAGAAGATCAATCCACAGTACGAACACTCACGCGCACGAGTGTTCCATGGCCACGGCGCGCATACCGACGTCATCGTCGCTAGCGCCAAGGCCTATCTCGCGGCCGTCAACCGCATCCTCGCGATCAGAGAAGCAACGCAAGACGACAGCAAGACAGCCGGAAGCGCTGCGTAACGAACATCATGGAACCAAGAACACTATTTCAGAAGGTTTGGGACGAGCACGTCGTCGCCCAGGAGCCGGACAGACCGGCGGTCCTCTACATCGACCTGCAACTCATTCATGAGGTGACGTCGCCGCAGGCGTTCACCGGCCTTCGCGAGCGCGGCCTGAAGGTCCGCCGTCCGGACAAGACCGTTGCGACGATGGACCATTCGACGCCAACGCTACCGAAGTCGCTCTGGGTCATCGATGACCAGGCAAAGGCGCAGCTCGGCCAATTGGAGCGCAACTGCGAGGAGTTCGGCATCGAGCTCTTCGCGCTCGGCGACAGCCGGAACGGGATCGTCCACGTGATCGGGCCCGAACGTGGGTTTACCCAACCGGGAAAGACGATCGTTTGCGGCGACAGTCATACGTCGACACACGGCGCGTTTGGTGCGTTGGCATTTGGCATCGGGACGAGCGAGGTCGAGCACGTGCTGGCCACGCAGTGTCTGTTGCAGCGCAAGGCCAAGACCCTCGAAGTGCGCGTTGACGGACAGCTGATGCCAGGCGTCACCGCCAAGGACATCATTCTGGCGCTCTGCGCCGAGGTCGGCACGGGCGGCGCAACCGGCTACGTCATCGAGTACACCGGCTCGGCTATTCGCGGCCTCGACATGGAAGGCCGAATGACGGTTTGCAACATGAGCATCGAGGCGGGCGCTCGCGCGGGGATGATCGCCCCGGACGACACGACCTTCGACTACCTGAAGGGACGCGACCGCGTGCCGCAAGGGGCGGACTGGGACACGGCCGTAGAACGCTGGAGTCAACTTCGCACGGACGAAGGCGCGACCTTCGACAAGACTGTCGTCATCGACGCTAACAGGCTCGAACCGATGATCACGTACGGTACGAACCCTGGGATGGGCATGCAGATCGGCGAATCGACGCCAACCGCCGACTCGTTCGACGACGCTTCGCAGCAAGCCGCCTTCGAGAAGGCGATGGGCTACATGGGCCTCCGGCCCGGGCAGCCCCTCATCGGCAAGAAGATCGACGTGGTCTTCATCGGATCGTGCACGAACTCGCGCATCGGCGACCTACGCATGGCCGCAGGCGTGTTCAGCGGGCGCAAAGTCGCGGAGGGCGTGCGCACGCTCGTCGTTCCCGGTTCGCACGACATCAAGAAGCAGGCCGAGGCCGAAGGGCTCGACCAGATCTTCAAAGAGGCAGGCGCCGAGTGGCGCGAGCCAGGCTGCTCGATGTGCATCGCCATGAACGGAGACAACCTCGAGCCGGGGCAGTACGCGGTCAGCACCTCGAATCGAAACTTCGAGGGGAGACAGGGCAAAGGCGGGCGCACTTTCCTTGCATCCCCACTCACCGCAGCTGCGGCGGCTGTCACCGGCCAAGTCACCGACCCCCGGAGCTTGCTCCTTTCTTGAAAGACCGAGTCATGGCGAAATTCACCACACTGACATCGCATGCGGTCCCTCTCCCCGAAGAGAACGTGGATACGGACCAGATCATCCCGGCTCGTTTTCTCAAGGTGACCGACAAGAACGGTCTCGGCGACAGCCTGTTCTGCGACTGGCGCTACCTGAAGGACGGCTCCGACAACCCTGAGTTCGTGCTCAACGAGGCGGCCTCGCAGGGGGCGCAGATCCTCATCGCGGGCAAGAACTTCGGCAGCGGTTCCTCGCGTGAGCACGCGCCGTGGGCGTTGGTCGGCTGGGGTTTCCGCGCGATCATCTCGACGAGCTTCGCAGATATCTTCAAGAGCAACTCGCTGAAGAACGGCTTGCTCCCCGTCGAGGTCACCCCGGAGGTGCACAAGGCTCTCATGGAGGCGGTCCAGCTAGAGCGTTCGACGAAGATCACGATCGACCTGCTGACCCAATCCGTGACCGGCCTCGACGGGCTCGAGGCGACCTTCCCCATCGACGAGTTTTCCAAGCACTGCCTCCTCGAAGGCATCGACCAACTCGGATACCTTCTCTCATTCGACGATCAGATCACCAGCTATGAGCAACAACGGACATAACGGCTCAGGCCCCGTCGTGGAGGTCTACGACACCACCCTGCGTGACGGCACGCAGATGGAAGGGATGAGTCTGTCCTGCGACGACAAGCTACGGATCGCGGGGCACTTGGATTCGTTGGGAGTCGCGTTCATCGAAGGCGGGTGGCCTGGGTCGAACCCCAAAGACGTCGAGTTCTTCGAGCGTGCGAAGGACGTCGAGTGGAAGAACGTCATCATTGCGGCATTCGGCTCCACGTGCCGGACGCAGCTTCGCGCAGAGGATGACCAACAGTTGCAAACGTTGCTCGCGGCGGGGACGCCCGTGTGCACGATCTTCGGCAAGACCTGGAATATGCACGTCACCGAGGTGCTGCGGACGACCCTCGAACAGAACCTACGGATCATCGAAGAGAGCGTGACCTTCCTTCGCCAGAACGATCGCAGGGTGATCTACGATGCGGAGCACTTCTTCGACGGATACAAATCCGACCCGGAGTACGCACTCGAGACGTTGCGGGCCGCTGCTCGTGGCGGAGCCGAGACACTGGCCCTTTGCGACACGAACGGCGGCTCGATGCCTTGGGAGGTCGAGGAGACGATCAAGGTCGTGCGGCAAGCGCTTCCGGACGCTCGACTCGGCATCCACGCCCACAACGACGGCGAGTGCGGTGTGGCGAACTCCGTCGCAGCTGTTCGCGCGGGGGCGTATCACGTGCAGGGGACGATCAACGGCTACGGCGAGCGTTGCGGAAACGCCAACCTCTGTGCGATCATCCCGGATGTGGAGCTCAAGCTCGGGTTGCAATGTCTTCCGGAAGGCGGCCTCGAGAAGCTCTACGACCTTTCCCACTTCGTGGCGGAGATCGCCAACCTGAGCCCGCACGATCACGCGGCGTACGTCGGCCGAAGCGCGTTCGCACACAAGGGCGGTGTACACGTGTCGGCCATTCGCCGTCATCCGGAGTCGTATGAGCACATCAACCCGACCCTGGTGGGAAACGAGTCACGGGTGGTGGTGAGCGAGCTTTCGGGACGTAGCAACGTGCTCAGCAAGGCCGAGGAGTTCGGGCTCGAAGTCAGCTCTGATCACGGCGGCCGGGTGCTCGAGAAGATCAAGGAGCTCGAAGCCAAAGGCTTTGCGTACGAAGCTGCGGAGGCGTCGGTCGCATTGCTCATGGCCCGTCACCAGGCCGAGTACGAACCTCCGTTCGAGGTGCTCGACTTCCAAGCCGGCGTTGGAAGGCGGCGTGGCGGCGGGATGTTCGCCGAAGCCACGGTGAAGGTGCAGATCGGCGAAGAGGTGGTGCATACCGCCGGCGAAGGCAATGGCCCAGTGAGCGCTCTCGACTCTGCGCTTCGAAAGGCGCTGCGACCCTTCTTCCCCGAAGTCGCCGAGATGCACCTCAGTGACTACAAGGTTCGTATTCTCGACGGGCGCAGCGGAACGGGTGCGACGACGAGAGTGCTCATCGACAGCCAGTCGGCTCATGACACGTGGAGCACTGTCGGGGCGTCGAGCAACATCATCGAGGCGTCCCTTCAGGCGCTGATCGACAGCATCGAATACGGGCTCACGCTCGAACGCGCCAGGCACCAGAAGGAACGAGAAGCCCCTACCGCGCGGACTTAGCCATTGCCCTCATGACGCGCGCCGTGCATCATGGCCCGCCGCGCAGGTAACGAACCATGAAAGCCAAGATCACACTTCTCCCCGGCGACGGCATCGGCCCCGAAATCGTGGATGCGACCCGCCAGGTGCTGGAGGTGATCGCAAGCAAGTCCGGGCATACGTTCACATTCTCAACCCACTTGATCGGCGGTATCGCGATCGACGAGACTGGAGTGCCTCTTCCGGACGACACCATCGTCGGGTGCCGGAGCGCGGACGCCGTGTTGCTGGGCGCGGTCGGCGGGCCGAAGTGGGACGATCCCACCGCTCAGGTTCGCCCCGAACAGGGGCTCCTCGGGATGCGGAAGGCGCTAAAGCTCTTTGCAAACGTTCGCCCGGTGAAGCTCTTCCGTGGTCTCGAAGCGGCGTCACCTCTCAAGGCCGAGCGGCTGCGCGGCGTTGACCTGGTGTTCATTCGCGAGCTCACCGGCGGCATCTATTTCGGTCAGCCCAAGGGCAAAGAGACCAAGAACGGACTGCGCACCGGCTTCGACACGATGGTGTACGACGAGAGCGAGATTCGACGCATCGTCGAGCTGGCCTTCGATGTGGCGCGGAAGCGAAACGGGCACGTGACGTCGATCGACAAGGCAAACGTGCTCGCGACGATGCAGGTTTGGCGCGAGGTCGCCACGGAGGTCGGCAAAGAGAATCCCGACATCGACCTCGATCATCAGCTGGTGGATTCCGCCGCCATGCGCCTCGTCACCGATCCTTCGTCGTTCGATGTCATCGTGAGCGGCAACATGTTCGGCGACATTCTCTCTGACGAGGGCGCCGTGCTGACCGGATCACTCGGGCTCCTCCCGAGCGCTTCGCTCGGCGAAGGGACACTTGGCGTGTACGAGCCGATCCACGGGTCCGCGCCCGACATCGCCGGCAAAGGGATCGCGAATCCCCTCGGCACGATCCTGAGCGCCGCAATGCTGCTTCGGCATAGCCTCAACCTCGATGAGGATGCGAAGGTGATTGAAGACGCGGTCCAGAAGGTCCTCGACAGTGGCCTCCGAACCGGAGACCTGAGCGGCGGACAGCGTTCGCTCGGCACGACAGAGATGGCCGGCGCAGTCGTAGCTGCCATCGAGGGCGCGTAAGGAAAGGACCGTCATGCCCCGCAAACGCGTTAGCCGGTTGTTTGACCTAAGAGAAGACGAACATGGGCGCCAGTACATGGAGGTCTACCTCGACGGCATCGCGCTCTTGCGCTTGGTGCTGTCCAACAAGGGGACGGCCTTCAGTTACGAGGAGCGGCTCGCACTTCGGCTAGGGGGCCTTCTTCCTCCGCAGTACAACACACTGGAGCAACAGATAGATCGGGTCTACGAAGGCTTCGTCCAGGCGCCGACCGACATCGACAAATATCAGTATCTACGCAACGTGCAGGAGCGACAGGAGATCCTTTTCTACGCCCTGCTCGAAAAGCACCTCGACGAGATGCTGCCGATCGTCTACACGCCGACCGTCGGCGCAGCGGTGCAACAGTTCAGCGCGCTCTACCAGAACCCACGCGGCCTTTCGTTCTCACCGCTCAACATCGACCGGGCCGACCAAACGCTCGAGTGCTACCCGATGGAGGACGTCCGGATGATCGTCGCGACGGACTCGTCGGCGATTCTCGGAATTGGCGACCAGGGATATGGTGGTCTTGCGATACCGATCGGCAAGATGGCGCTCTACACCGTCGGCGGCGGTGTCAGCCCGTTCCACACGATGCCGGTTGCGCTCGACGTGGGCACGGATCGCATGGACCTGATCAACGACCCCAACTACCTGGGCGTTCGTCAGAAGCGCCTCCGCGGAGATGACTACTACAAGTTCCTCGACCAGTTCGTCGATGCGGTTTGGGCGAGTTGGCCCGATGCGGTGATCCAGTGGGAGGACCTCTCGAAGACCGCGGCCTTCACCGTGCTCGAGCGATACCGAGACCGCGGTCCATCGTTCAACGACGATATACAGGGCACGGGCGCCGTTGCATTGGCGGGCATTCTGGCGGCGTGCCACCTGCGCAACGAAAGCTTGAAGGACGAGGTGTTCGTCATTCACGGGGCGGGTGCCGGTGGCGTCGGCGTGGCCTGGGCGATTCGCGAAGGGCTGGCGCGTGCTGGCCTGAGTCCCGAGGAAGCCAGAGCGCGGGTGTTCGTGCTCGATTCCCAAGGCCTGCTGCTCACCGATCGTGACATGGAAGAATACAAGCGAGGCTTTGCGCATGAGCGAGCTGCCGTTCGAGGTTGGGAATTCGCAGGTGATGCGCCCGACCTGGTCGAAACCATTCGCAACGCGAAGGCAACGGTGCTCCTGGGCCTTTCGGGCCGGCCTGGCGCCTTCGACGAGAAGGTCGTTCGCGCGATGGCGGACAACCACAAGTGGCCGATCATCTTTCCGCTTTCCAACCCGACGAGCTCCGCGGAGGCAAAGCCGGTCGACATCTTCCGTTGGACGGACGGCCAAGCGATCGTAGCGACCGGTAGCCCATTCGACCCAGTCCGGATGGGCGGTGTCACGCATCCAATCGGCCAAGGCAACAACGCCTTCATCTTCCCAGGCCTCGGCTTCGGCGCCATTCTGAGCGACGCCAAATCGATCACGGACGGCATGGTTCTCGAGGCATCACAGGCCCTCGCCGACTACACAATCGAAAAGTACGTCGAAGGCGGTCTAATCTACCCGCCGGTGGATGACCTCAAAGAAACGTCGGTCCGCGTCGCCACGAGAGTCGTCAAACAGGCAATCGAAGACGGAGTCGCCCGCCGAGAAAACATCCCGGAAGACATCGAGGCCTTCGTCCGACAACGCTTCTGGCACCCAGTCTACCTCCCCTTCGTCCGCGGCCACCTAGACTAGGGGACACGCTCCCCTCCGGAAACACCAGTTATTCCAGTCGCTTACGACCCACACCGCGATAGTTCAGAGCGCCTTCTTGCGATTGGGTCGCTCGAACCGCTTCCGGTCGGTATTCCGCTTCGGGTCCCCGTACACCTGCGACCATTCATCGCGTGCCCTGTAGTGTTCGAACCACTCACAATAGGCGGCAGCTCGTTGTGCGGGATCGCTGCCAAGGGACATATACCAGGCGCTCGGCTCCCACAGCTCGGCCAGAAGCGGCTCTCTCGCAGCGCCACCGACATGCTGAGCGAACGTAGACCAGCGGTACTGGCCGGGATCAGCATATATGCCGGCTCGCACGGGATTCAACTCGATATATGCGGTCGTGATCGCCATTTGTTCCTCGCTGACGATCGGCACGCATTTGTAGCGCTCCTCGAACAGCTTACCGCTGGAAGCGCGGCTTCGGTTGCGAAACTGTGAGTAGGTCTGTGCGAACGAACGCACGAAAGACGATAGCGCCTGGGGCCCCAGAGGCGTGACGATCAAGTGCACGTGGTTGGTCATCAGCATGGTTGTGTGCACCGGAACCAGGCGTTCCTTGCTGCCCTGCACCACGCGCCTGAGAAAGAAACGGTACTCGCGGGGGTACGAAAAGAGGAGGCGACGATTGTTGCCTCGAAGGATCACATGGTGGGGATGGTTCGGAATGACGACGAGGCGGCGGGGCACGCGAGGCATGCGACGTTCTCGGTCAATGCTTTGCGACGTTGCGTTTTCGCGGTGTGGTGCATAAAATATCGTAAGTCTTGGGCTTTTTGAGAGGGAGAATGTCCCCATGAGAATTGCCGTTGCTCTTTTTGAGCAGGTTACTGCGCTGGATGCGATTGGGCCTTACGAGGTGCTCCAGCGGCTCCCTGACGCTGAGGTTCGTTTTGTTGGGCATCGAAAAGGCGAGGTGCGCACCGACAACGGGTTCTTGGGCCTCACCGTCGACTATACGTTTGACGAGGTCCGGCACCCGGACATCGTTCTGATCCCGGGCGGCATTGGCACTCGGGCGCTGGTGCACGACGATGTGATCCTCGACTGGATCCGTGGTGCCCACGAGACGAGCCAGTTCACTACATCGGTCTGCACCGGGTCATTGCTTCTGGCCGCAGCCGGCCTGCTAGAAGGACGAAAAGCAACGACTCACTTCTCCGCGCGACCCCTGCTCCTGAAATACGGGGCTACGCCTTCCGAAGAACGGGTCGTTCAGGAAGGGAAGATCATCACCGCCGCTGGAGTCTCCAGCGGCATCGACATGGCCCTGCATCTTGCCGAGCTCATCGCGGACGCAACGACGTCGAAAGCGCTGCAACTCATGATCGAGTACGACCCGCAACCGCCTCACGACGCCGGCGCGCTCCACAAGGTCGACGCAGCCGTCCTCGCCCGCGTCCAAGAGCTCGCAAAGTTGAGGAACTGAAGCTCTCTCGGAAAACGCCGGCCGAGTGAAACGATCATCCACCGGGTGGGCCCTTCATCCCCACCCCGCCGCCCCCACGCGAGCGCCTGCCCCTAGGAGAGGGCGCCGCCGTCGGCTCGGATTTCGGTGCCGTTGATGTAGCGGGCGTCGTCGGAGGCTAGGAAGGCGATGACCGATGCCGCGTGTTTGGGTTTGGCGAAGCCTACGAAGGGCATGGCGCCTTTGAGTAGCTCCATGTCGGCGCCTTCGGGGGCCTTGAAGTCGCCGTGGAGCGACGTCGCGATGCCGCCGGGGATGACGCAGTTCGCGCGGAGGCCCTGCTTCACGTACTCCTGGTAGAGGGCACGCGTCATGGAGAGGATGCCGCCCTTCGACGCCGCGTAGGCGGCCATCCAAGGATGGCTCCCCAAGGCAGAGGTCGACGAACAGTTCACCAGCGCGCTGAATCGATTCTTCAGCAGGTGCGGGAGCGCCGCGTGGTTCACGTAGAACGTGCCGTTGAGGTTGATGTCGATGATCTGGTGCCACTGCTCAAACGTCATCTCATGCGTGTGGTAGGTGCGCAGAACGCCAGCGCAGTGACACAGCGTGTCGAATCCGCCCATGTCTTGTGCGGCCTGGTCGATCACCTCTTTCACGCGCGCACCATCCGTGACGTTGCACTCATATGCCCACGCCTTGGCTCCGAGTCCTTCCACGATCTCCTTCGTCGTAGCAAGCCCCTCGGCGTTGATGTCGATGAGAGCGATGTTGCCGCCCTCCTCGGCAATGCGCTGTGCGGTCGCTTGGCCGATGCCCGCTGCCGCGCCGGTGATAACAACATTCTTCCCTTCAAACCTTTTCATCTTACTTCTCGCTAGTCAGTGGTGATCGCTAATAACCGTGAAGCTCCGCCCAACGCTGCCGGTGCTGCGAAGGCTTCCCAAAACTCATGTAGGCCGCTTGTGCGCGCTTGATGTAGAACCCGATGTCGTGCTCGTCGGTCACGCCAATGCCGCCGTGCATTTGGATGGCTTCCTTCGCAGCATGCATGAAGGTCTCCGACGCCATGGCCTTCGCCAGCGATGCGAGCCGCGAGACGTCGTTCGGCGCCTCGTCGATCGCACGGGCCGCCGCAAGGACGACCGAGCGTGTCAGCGCGAGCTCCGTGTACACCGCGACCGCACGGTGCTGGAGCGCCTGAAAGGAGCCGATAGGCACGCCAAACTGCTCGCGCTCCTTGATGTACTCGATGGTGTCCGCGAACGCCTGTTCGGAGGCGCCAAGCATCTGCGCCGACAATCCCACGGCGGCGCGGTCGAACACCGACTGCAAAAGCGGTGCAGCGCCATCGAGCTCCCCGACGATGTCGTCGCTCCCGACCGCTACACCGTTGAGTTCTACGATGGCTGCGTTGAGCCCATCGATTCGGGCTTGCCGTACGGTCGTGACGCCCGACTGGGCCGGGTCGACCACAAAGAGTGTGTAGTCGGTGTCCGAAGTCGCTGCGGATACGATGATTCGATCGGCGAGGTGACCGTCGAGTACCTGAACCTTCTCACCGCTGAGCTCGAACCCAGCCGCCGACTTGCGAGCAACTGTTCCGAGCTTCGAGGCGCCTCCACGCAAGTGAGCTTCCTCGTAGCCGAGCGTCACTAATGCCGCGCCGGCCGCGATGCCGGGGAGCAACGCCTTCTTCTGGGCTTCGGTCCCACCGAGCAGAAGCACTTGCGTACCGAGCAGCAAGGTGGACACGAACGGCTCGGGCATCAGCTCCCGTCCGCTCTGCTCGAGAACGACGCAAAGATCGAAGAACCCCAGACCCAAGCCATCGTATTGCTCAGGGATCTGAAGACCAAGCCAACCGAGCTCCGCCATCTCGTTCCAAACCTCGCGGGAAAACCCGACTTCCTCCTTCGAGTCGCGGAAGGTACGAAGACGAGCCGCCGGCGCTCGCTCGCGGATGAACTCGTACGCCGTCTTCGAAAGCATCTGCTGCTCGTCGTTGAGGAGGAGCATTGGCGCCCTGTGCCCGCTCATTTCTTCCCCTCCGGCAATCCGAGCACGCGCTTGGAGACGATATTCTTTTGAATCTCGGACGAGCCACCTTCGATGGTGCTGGCGCGCGACCGCAACCACTCGCGAGTGTACTCGAGATCGTCATCGTCGAAGCCCGGCCCTTCCCAACCGAGGCCCTGAATCCCAGCGACCTTCATCCCAAGCTCGAAGCGCTTCTGCTTGAGCTCCGTACCGACGATCTTCGTGATCGAGCCTTCGGCTCCTGGGGTACCGCTCTCTGCACTTTGTTGGTTGCGAGCGAGCGTGAGGTGAAACGCCTCTTCGAGCATGCCGAGCGCTGCAATCTCGTCACGCAACAGAGGGTCGGGGATTTCCCCTTCGGGCACACCGAGATGCTTGCGCGCCCTCGCGACGACATCGCTTTGCGCGGACCCCGGCTGTCGGGCAATCGACCGTCCGATCGACGAGCGCTCGTGCCCGAGGATGGCTTTGGCAATCGTCCAGCCTTTGTTCTCTTCGCCAACGAGATTGCTCACCGGAACCCGAACGTTGTCGAAGAAGGTTTCGCAAAACGGCGAGTAGCCGCTGATCAGGTCGATCCTGCGCACCGTGATCCCGGGCGTATTGAGGTCGGCCAGGATCACCGAGATGCCCATTTGCTTCTTGGGCGCATTCGGATCCGTCCGGGCCAGGCAATAGATCCAGTCGCTCAGGTTGGCATGCGAGGTCCAAATCTTCTGGCCGTTCAAGACGAACTCTTCACCATCGCGCTCTGCTTTGAGCTGAAGATTGGCGAGGTCGGACCCCGCGTTCGGCTCCGAGTACCCCTGGCACCAACGCACCTCCCCTCGCGCGATTCCCGGCAGGTGTTGCGCTCTTTGCGCGTCGTTGCCGTACTCGAGCAACACGGGACCGAACATCGCGAGGCCCTGCCCAGCCACCGGGCGCGGCACGCCGATCGCCTTCATCTCAGCGTGGATGACTTGTTCCTGCTCATAGCTGAGCCCGCCACCGCCGTATTGTTTCGGCCAACTCGGAGCGGTCCAACCCTTCTCGATGCCGAGGTCGCGCCAGCGGAGTAAGTCTCGGTCGCTCTCCTCACACTTCGTGCCGCCCCAGTAGCCTTCGAACGGGCCGCTTCCACTCGTCCCCCGGAGCGAATGGGGCGCGTTCTCACGAACCCAAGCGCGGGCTTCCGCACGAAATGCCTCTAGGTCGCTCACGCGATCACTCCGCTGCTCCGGCCTTCTTCATGTCGAGCGCGACGTCCTCGATCATGTCTTCCTGGCCACCAACAGTCTTCATTCGGCCGAGCTCGACGAGGATATCCGTCGATTTGAGGCCGTACTTCTCGGCGGCACGCTTCGCATGCAGCAAGAAGGACGAATACACGCCCGCATATCCGAGCGTGAGCGAATCACGGTCGACGCGAACCTTGTGGGTCATCAGTGGGTAGACGATGTCTTCGGCAACATCCATCACCTTCCACATGTCGATCCCCGTCTCGACGCCCATACGATGAAGCACGGCCACGAAGACCTCGAGCGGTGTGTTGCCTGCCCCGGCCCCCATGCCTGCCACCGAGCCGTCGATGCGCGCCGCGCCGGCCTCGACCGCGGCAAGGGAGTTCGCAATGCCCATGTGCATATTGTGGTGTCCGTGGAAACCAACCTCGACGTCCGCGTCGAGCTTCTCGCGAAGGAGGCCGACGCGCGCGGTCACGTGGTCGGGAAGCATGTAGCCAGCCGAGTCGGTGATGTAGAGGCAGTTTGCGCCATACCCTTGCATCAGCTTGGCCTGCTCCAGCAACTCCTCGGGCGGAATCATGTGAGCCATCATCAAGAAGCCCACCGTATCCATCTCCATCTTGGCGCCGAGGCCGATATGCTGCTCCGAGACGTCCGCCTCGGTGCAGTGCGTGGCCACGCGGATCGTATGCACCCCGCAATCGTGCGCCATCCGTAGATGATCGACCGTGCCAATGCCTGGAATCAGCAAGGCGGAGATCTTCGCGTCCTTCATCTCGGGGACGACGGCGCGGAGATACGCCTCGTCGGTCGCAGCCGGGAAGCCGTAGTTCACCGATGCCCCTCCCAAGCCGTCGCCATGGGTCACTTCAATGAGTGGAACACCCGCCGCATCGAGTGCCGTCGCCACTTGGATCATTTGCTCCGTCGTGAGCTGGTGGCGCTGGGGATGCATCCCGTCCCGCAGGCTCATGTCGTGGAGCGTGATCTTCTTGCCTTCGAGATTCATGCTACCTCCGCGCGCTGGATTTCTTCCGCGATGAGCTCGGCCGTTCGCAGGCCCGCTGCCGTCATGATGTCGAGATTGCCCGCGTACTTGGGCAGGAAGTCTCCGAGCCCTTCGACCTCCATGAAGAATGACACCCGGTTGCCATCGAACACAGGCCCGTTCTTGAGGGTGTACCCCGGCACGTACTTCTGAACCTCGGCGATCATCTGCTGGGCTGACTCGATGATCTCGCTTTCCTTGGGCGCATCCTTGGTCAAGCAGTGAATCGTGTCTCGCATGATGAGCGGCGGATCGGCAGGGTTGATGATGATGATCGCCTTGCCACGGTCCGCGCCACCGACGACTTCCACGCCCTTTGCCGTGGTGCGCGTGAACTCGTCGATGTTCTTCCGTGTCCCCGGCCCAGCCGACCTCGACGACACGGTGGCAATGATCTCGCCGTACTCGACCGGCTGCACCCGGCTCACCGCAGCGACCATTGGAATCGTCGCCTGACCGCCGCAGGTCACCATGTTCACGTTCTGTTCGTCGCGCCCGACCATCTCTTGAAGGTTGACGGGCGGAACACAGAAGGGCCCGATGGCGGCGGGTGTGAGGTCGACCATCTTGACGCCGTACTTCTTGACGAGGTCATTGTTCGATCCGTGCACGTACGCGCTGGTCGCGTCCCAAGCGATCTGCACTTTGTCCTCGACGATGTGCGGCTCGAGACCCTGGACGCCTTCATGGGTCGTCTTCAGCCCAAGCTCCTTCGCCCGCTTGAGGCCCTCCGACTCGGGGTCGATACCGACCATCCAGACCGGCTCGATGATCTCGCTGCGAAGCGCCTTGTAAAGCAGATCGGTGCCGATGTTTCCGGACCCGATAATCGCTGCCTTCACTTTGGTCGTCATCTCTCCCTACTCCTATGTAAACTGCACGGAAGCAGTGCCGATCCCCTCGACCTCGAGGCGCATCTCGTCTCCTGCGACCACGGGTTCGAGGGGCACGAGGGACCCTGAAAGCACCACATCGCCGGCATTGAGGGTGATCCCAAACTCCGACAAGGTATTCGCTAACCAGCTTACGCAGTTGAGCGGCGAGTCGAGCGCCGCCGAGCCCAAGCCCTCGCTCAAGAGCTCGCCGTTTTTATAGACGCGCATCTTCAGATTGGGAAAGTCGAGGCCCTGCGGATCGACATGTTCATCGCCCAAGACGAACAGGCCGCAGCTCGCATTGTCGGCCACGGTGTCCTGGATCTTCACCTTCCAATCATGGACACGGCTGTCGACCACCTCGAAGCACGCCATCACGTACTCGGTCGCGTCCAGGACATCCTCGTTGGTGACGCCGGGCCCGTTCAAGTCTTTCTTGAGCTTGAAGGCGATCTCCCCTTCGGCGCGCGGTTGAATCAACTCCGTGCTGATCGGCATCGGCCCACCGTTGGGGTACAACATCTGATCGGTGAGATACCCGAAATCAGGCTGAAACACACCGAGCATCTCCTGCACCGCTGGGCTGGTCACTCCGATCTTCTTGCCGATGATCTGTTCGCCGTCCTCTTCGATCCGGCGATTCACCATCCGCAACGAGACGTGATAGGCGTCTTCGATGCGGATCTCCGGCCATCGCTCGGTGAGTGGGCTCAGTGTCCGGCGCGCGCGCAATGCGTCGTAAAGCTCGTCTCCGAGCTCCTCGATCTTCTGTCTGCGCGCCGCATCGTCCATGCCTAGATGAAAAAGTCGGTGTTCTTCTGACCAAAGAGCACGCCGCCCATGTTGGACGCCGGCGTGTCGGGACTGTTCGCGTGATGAAGTCGAATCGTATGAATGTCCTGGAAGTGGCGATTGATGGGGTGGTCTTCAAACGCGGCGCGGGCGCCGCAGGCGATGAACAGCTGTTCGACTACCTCGGTCGAGACCCGGACAGCGCGGGCCGAGTCATTGCGGAAGTGAACCCGTCGGTCGAGCGGGATCTTCTCACCGCGTTGCAGATAGCCGGACATCTCCTCGAAGTTGCGGCGTAGCGTGAGTACCTCACGGTCGAGGATGGCTGTCGCCTCGGCCGCCACGACGCTGTTGGTGAACGACTCCTTGGCCTTTCCCCCGGTTGCCTGCGACACCTTCGACTTCATGAAATCGATGTACGCGTCGAGCGCCCCGAAAGCCGCCCCAACCGCTGGGGTGGACACCGAACGTACGTGAATCTGCCCGAAGGGGTACCTGTACACGGGCGATGGGTTGATCTCGTTGCCGGGGCTCTGCTGCTTGAAGCCATCGGTGAACTTGTGCATTCGGTGGTCGGGAACGAACGCACCGTCGACCACGACATCCTTGCTCCCGGAGCCTCGGAGCCCCGATACGTACCAGTTATCGATGATCTCGTAGTCGGAACGCGGCACCAGGAAGGTGCGCATGTCGGGCGGCTTGCCTTCTTCGCTGGGCACGAAACCGCCCAGAAATACCCAGTCGCATGCATCGCAGCCGCTCGAAAACGACCAACGGCCGCTGAGCTTCACGCCGCCGTCGACCCACTCGGTCTTGGCAACGGGCATGTACGAAGACGAGATGAGCGTCGTCGTATCCTCACCCCACACCTCATCTTGGGCGTCGGGCGCAAAGAGCGCGAGCTGCCAAGAGTGCACGTTCAGCACACCATAGACCCAAGCGCTCGATGCGCAGCCACGGCCAAGCTCGAGCTGCAGGTCGAAGATGATCGACGGGTCCATCTCGTAGCCGCCGTACCGTTTGGGCTGCACGACTTTGAAGAAGCCAAGCCTGTGAAAGTCCTCGATTGTCTCGTCGGGAATCCGGCGTAGCTCGGCGGCATTCTTCGATCGCTCCTGCAACGTGGGAGCGAGATCACGGGCGCGCTGAATCAGGTCTTCGCGTGTCGGCATGGGGCTCTGGTCTCCGTCCATTATCGTATCTCCAGGCGCCACGGGCTCGGCGTCGCAGGCTTTCGATGAGTCATGCAATCCCGGCTTTACAGATAGGCCGCATCAGGCCATAAAGTAGAACGTGTTCTAGCCCACGGGCCGGGACATGTCCAGCGGACCCATGCGAACATAGGGCTCAGCCTGGGACCGGGAAAGGACACAATTTCATGGCGATACCGAGCGGCCTCAAAGCCATCGATCTGATGATGAACATCCCCGACGGGGACCCCACCGCCTGGTACGAGTTCATCAAGCCACTGCTGCTCGATGAGGAGAGCCGGAAGGTATTCAAGATGCCGGCGCAGTATATGTTCAAGGACATCCCACAGATCGGTGAGCAGAAGGACTACGTCGAGTACGCGATCAGCGAGATGGACAAATGGAGCATCGAACGGGCGATGTTGGGGATTTCCGGACCAAACTCGACCAACCTCGAAGCGTGCCGCAAGTACCCCAACCGCTTCTTCCCCTCCTACGGGGCGAACCCAAACAACGGAATGGAAGAAGTGCGGACGATTCGGCGGCTGCACGAGGAGCACGGTCTCAAGGCCGTAACCGGCTTTCCCTCCGGCCTCTGCCCCCAGGTCCCGTTGAATGACAAGAAATACTACCCGATCTACGCGACCTGCGTTGACCTGGACATCCCGATCTGCCTGACCGTGGGCGTCCCCGGCCCTCGCATCCCGATGGAGCCGCAAAAGGTCGAGCACATCGACGAGGTGTGCTGGTTCTTCCCCGAGCTGAAATTCGTCATGCGCCACGGGGCCGAGCCCTGGGTCGACCTGGCGGTGAAGCTAATGCTCAAGTATCCGAACCTCTACTACAGCACGAGCGCCTTCGCGCCCAAGCACTACCCGAAGTCGATCATCCACTACGCGAACACGCGCGGCACCGACAAGATCATGTACGCCGGATACTTCCCGATGGGGCTATCACTCGAGCGCATCTTCACCGACATGCAAAACGTACCCTTCAAGGATCACGTCTGGCCGAAGTTCCTACGCGAGAACGCGATGCGGGTGTTCAAGCTAGAAGAATAGGAGATTTCCTCCTTTAATCGGGCATGCTAGCGTCACAACTAGCGGGGCCCGCCGAAAGCAGCCATAAATAGGCCGCGTGTCGGAAACACCTACTCAACACCTTCTGGCCCGCCGCGAATCTCAATGCTCAGGCACGCTGCTGATATCCGTACGTTGATCTACATGGCCGTCACCACGGCCCTTCTCGTCGTTCAATGGAGCCGCGACTCGTTCAGCCCCTTGCTGTTCGTCGCGTGCCTCTTCATGGCGGTTTCTGTTGCGGTGATCGCCCACAACCACAATCATCTCACGATCTGGAAGTCGAAGACGCTGAATGCGCTGACCGACTACTGGCTCACCCTGTTCTACGGCTTCCCGGCCTTCGGCTGGGTCCCGACGCACAACCAGAACCACCACAAGTTCAACAACCGCAAGGGCGACTACACGATCACCTATCGCCATACGGAGAAGACCAATCTGTTCACGCTTCTGACGTACCCGGCAGTGAGTGGGATTCATCAGCAAAAAGCGATTCGCGACTACCTCGGGAAGCAGTACCGCGTCAACCGGAGCCGCTTCTGGTTCTGTATCTCGGAGTACGTGCTCCTGGCGGCCTTCCTCGTCGCCGCGTTCGTGATCGATTGGCAAAAGGCGCTGCTGTACATCTTCATCCCGCAGCAGGTTTCATTGACCGTCGTGCTGATCTTCAACTACGTGCAGCACGTCCATGCCGACGAGGAGTCCCCGATCAATCATTCCCGCAACATCGTTGGCCCCTTGATGAACATGTGTCTATTCAACAATGGCCTGCACACGGTCCATCATGAGAATCCCGGCATGCATTGGAGCAAGCTGCCAGCGGCACACGCGAAGATCGCGGACCAGATCGACCCCAGGCTCAACGAGCGGAGTTTTTGGCGGTTCATGATCCGCGTCTACGTGCTCGGGCTATTCAGTCGGAAAGCACGCAGCTCGTCGATGCGCCTCGAGCGTATGGCGCTTCAGAAAATCTCGTAGCTAGAGTCGACGAGGTCCAGCCATTCGGCAGCTGGCGGCTGCACCGGCTTGCTGCCCTTGAGTGCGCTCTGAAACGCCTGAAAGCTCGGCGTGGAGGTGAACTTCTCGAGCGCGGCCTCGTCTCGGTACATCCCGAAATGGACGAACGTCACACCGTCCGACTGACGAAACGACTGGTATCGAACGCCATCGCTTCCAGCGTCTCGAAGATCACTCATGACCTTGCGAATGTTCTCCGCGTTGGTTTCCGCAAAGGACGGATCGACCTGGTACTTCACATAAACGGATTTCATGGGCACCTCCCACCCATCTCTGGGGCGGCCAGGTTCGCGGTCAAGCAGCACTATCCGCTTCTTTCACCTATGTCGGAGGCGGAAGGCTTGGAAGGGGTAGCGGGTGAAGTCGGGCGGCACGAACTGCTTCGTCGCATCTTCGACACGGAAACGCGTCGTGACCGCCTCGTCTAGCTCGAAGGCTCTGGCGTGGGTTGTGAAGAGGAGCTCGCCTTTCTTGTCTAGGGAGCGCATGGCGCTTTCGATCAAGGTCTTGTGGTCCTTGTGGATGTTGAAGTCGCCCTTGCTCATCTTGGAGCGGGAGAAGGTGGGCGGGTTGATGAAGATCCAATCGTAGCTGTTGCGGTCCCTGGCAATCCAGCGCGTGGCGTCGTCGCGGACAAAGCGGTGCTTGGTGGGATCGAGGCCGTTGGCTTCGAAGTTCTTTTTGCCCCAGTCGAGGTAGGTGTTCGAAAGATCCACACTGGTAGCCTGTTTGGCTCCGCCCGCCGCCGCAGCGACACTCACCGAGCAGGTGTATGCAAACAGATTGAGCATACGCTTGCCCTTGCATTGCTCGGCGGCGTAGGCGCGGACCGCGCGGTGGTCCAAGAAGAGGCCCGTGTCGATTCGGTCTTCTAGGTTGACGACGAAGCGGAGGTCACCCTCGTTGACTATCATCTCCGCGTCTTGCTGAGAGATCCGGGCGTACTGGTCGCCCTCGTCGTGCTTGCGCCTCACCTTCACGATGAGATCACCCGCGTCGATTCCCAAGGCTTCGGGAAGCGTCATCAAGACATCTTGAACCCGCTGCTTTGCGCGGTCATCGCCGGCGTCTCGTTCCTTTTGGAAGATATGAACCACGGCTTTGGACTGATAGTGGTCGACCGCGACGTTGTACTCGGGGATGTCGGCATCGTAGATCCTGTAGCATTCGATGCCGTTTCGCTTGGCCCACCGCCCCCACTTCTTCTTGTTCTTCTTGATCCGGTTGGCGAACATCTGAGCCTTCTCGCTCGGCTTTCGCCATCCCGGCGCTTTGGCTGAATCGCCCCCGGCCACTCCTCGCACGGGAATCTCTACGAGGCGGCACTCGATCGATCCGTTGTAGAGAACGTGACGGCGCGTGGGCCGGAGCCCGAGGTGCTTCAGGTTGCCTCCATGCGCCGCAAATACGTACGCAGTCCATCCGTCGAAGGCGCGCTTCAAGGTGTCGCCGAGCGACTGATAGAACAGGAACAGCGTGGCCTCATCACCGAGCCGATGCCCGTACGGTGGGTTGCAGACGAGGACCCCGCTCTCGGCTGGCTTCTGCACTGCGGAGAGCTCTTTGACCGCGAGCGACACGTGCTGCTCGACGCCCGCGGCGGCGAGGTTATCCCGAACGTACGACAGCGCCTTCTCAGATGCGTCGCACCCGAGGATCTGAGCCGGACACTCGACCTTGCGAGCCGTCAGCGCGGCATCCCGCTCCTCCGCGAACGCCGCAGCATCGTGCCTCAACCAATGCTCGAATCCAAAGCGCTCGCGCAAGAGCCCAGGCGCACAATTCGTCGCCATCAGCGCCGCCTCGATCAGAAACGTGCCCGAGCCGCAGGTCGGATCCATCAGCGTGAGGCCTTGCCGGGCCGCTCTCGGCCAGCCCGCGAGATACAAGATCGCCGCCGCTAGATTCTCCTTGAGCGGTGCCCTTCCGCCCACCTGCCGATAGCCCCGTCGGTGCAATCCTTCCCCGGTGAAGTCGAGAGCCAGCTCATGGTGCCGTTCGCCGATATGCAGGTGAAACCGAATTGCCGGTTCCTTCTTGTCGATGCTCGGGCGCGTGCCGGAATGGTCGCGAAAGCTGTCGACGATCGCGTCCTTCGCTCGCTGCACCCAGTAGTGCGAGGGGAATGGGCTCTTCGGTGCTTGGGAGGTGCCGATCGCGAACGTTTGCGTGGCGTCGAAATGCTCCCACCATGGAACACCGCGGAGCGCGTCGTAGAGCGCCGCGTCGTCCTCGGCCTCCAGCTCTACGAGGGGCAGCAAGACCCGCGACGCAACACGCGACCACAGGCACAGACGATAGCCGTCCTGCAACGTGCCGAGGACATGCACCGCCGTCGGCCGCACGTCGGCGACCTCGACGTCGAGGTCCCGCACTTCCGCGGCGAGCACCTCCTCACACCCTTTGGGACAAGGAAGGACCCACCGGAATCGCTGCGCCGTAGCGATGTTCCCCCCGCCTACTCCGGCAACAGGAGCGCGGCCGTGTTATCGACGTCCGTAAGCAGCTGGGGCGCGTCGTGCAGCCCGCCTGCCCAACCCACAAACGATGCAAACCAAACGTTTTGCAGAATCGAGGCGATCGTGCGCTCACGCGCATCGACATCGCCGCCCCACTCTCCCTGCTCGGTGGGAGCCTCACCGCGAACCGCTGCCATGACCAGTGCCGTGATGAGAGCGTGAAAGCTGGCAACACGCTCGGTGATGTTCGGGTCTCCTGAGGCGAGAGACCGAACCAGCGCCTTGGCGAGATTCGGTCGACGCAAGAGGCCCTTGGTCAGCGCCGAGAAGACGAAGCCAACGCGTTCCCGCGGGCCGTCACCCGGCACTGGCTTCTTGCCGATCTTCGCGACGAGCTTTTCGCTCTCTTGCTCCAGCGCCGCGATGAGGATCTCCTCCTTGCTCGCGAAACGCTTGTAGACCGTGCCTAGCGCCACCTGAGCAGTGGCTGCTACGTCCCGCAGCCGGACCGCTTGATATCCGTCACGCTCTGCGAGTGCGACGGCTGTGTCGACGATGCGTTTGGCTCGATCATCCATGGCTAATATCCAACCTCCGCCTGAGGCATGTAGAACTTCTGATACCAGCGCCGCAGGCCTCCGACGTCGCCATCGCCATCGCAGAGAATCGGTCGCGTGCGGTACTTCTTGTTTTCCCAAATCGCGATGTCTTCCTTGAAGCCGACTATGATGTTCTCACGGTAGCCTTCCTGGAACTCTTCTTTACCCTCTTTGACGTTCGAAATGTCGATCATCGCGCCAATTCGCACGTGAACGTTGTTCTCGTTCACCGGCGTGTGGCACAGGAGCAGGATGTTCGGGAGAACGCTCTGCATCTCGGTGAGCATGTAGCCGGGACCATAGTACGTGGACTGCAGCTCGAAGTGGTCTTCGCCGCCGCCGCGTGGATAGGCGACGCCCTTCACGTACTGGATGCCGATGTGGTCTTTGTACTCATTGCCAAACTCGTTGGCCCACGTGCCATGCACCGGGCCAAAGTGGCCCTTGTCGGCGAGGTTCTCGACGATCTCCTTTGGGTGCGTTTTGATGTCGATCAACGCAGACCCCCAGTCGGTCCACCCTTCTGAGCCGTACTCTGCAATGTCGGGGATCTCCCAGGTCGGCTCTTCACCCTCGACGTGGGCATTCCACATGAAGATGAGCCCGTTGTGCTCCTGCACAGGGTTGTTCTTCACGCATGCCCGCGGCGGAATCCGCTTGGCGTAGGGCACGTCCACGCACTTGCCAGTCTCGTCGAAGCGCCAAGCATGGAAGGGGCATTGAATCGTCTCCCCGACGACCTTACCGCCGTGCCCGAGGTGCGCCCCGAGATGCGGACAAAACGCATCGTGCACGATCGCAGCGCCGCTCTCGCTGCGGTACAGGACCATCTCCCGGTCGAAGTATTTGATTGGTTTGACGTCGCCGGCCGTTAGCTCACTGGACACTCCGATGACGAACCAGCCGCGCGGATAGCCAGGAAAAAGCTCCTCCTCTCTTTCTTGTGCTGTGGCCATGGGTTCCTCTCTCGTTCGGGGGTTCGAGGCTTACGCCTGGGCGCTCGCCTGCTCGCGGGCGATCTCCTCCGCCCACTTGTAGTCCGGCTTTCCGCTCGGCATGCGCGAAACCGTCTCCATGATCGTGATCTGCCGCGGAACTTTGTAGCCCGCGATGTGCTTGCGACAGTGCTGCTGCACCTCCTCGAGCGAGAGCTGCTGATTGTCGCGCGTGTTGAAGACGGCTGCGACCTTGGAGCCGAATCGAGGATCCGGAACAGCCACCACGAGCGCGTCGATGATCTTCTTGTGCGCTTTGAGCGCTTCTTCCACCTCTTCGGGAAAGACTTTCTCGCCACCGGTGTTGATGCACTTGCTGCCGCGGCCCAAGAACGTGATGCGGCCATCCTCCTCGATGGTCGCAAAGTCGCCAGGCACCACCCAGCGCTTGCCGTTGAATTCCTTGAAGCGCTCGGCGGTCTTCTCCGGATCTTTGTAGTAGCCGACCGGCAAGCGGCCGGAGCGCGCAACCATGCCGATCTGGCCTGAGCCCGCCTTGAGCTGGTTGCCTTCTTCGTCGAGCACGGTGACCTCGTCACCCATGTAGAAAGACGGCCGGTTCTCGTGGCTCTCTTCGTCGCCTGCGGCGCGTCCGAGGTCGCCGGACTCGCTCGTGCCGAAGCTGTTGATGATCATCACGTCGGGCAGCAGTGCTTCAATCTCCTCCTGAATGCTCGCGGAAAGGATTGCGCCAGCCGACGCGATCACCGCCAGGTTCGACATGTCATAGTCGCCTGTCCTTAGCTCTTCGACTAGAGGAATCGCCATGGCATCGCCTACGAGCGAGATGGTCGAAACCTCTTCCTCAGCAACGAGCGAGAGGATGCGCTTTGGGTCGAAGCTCGGTCCGTGCTGAAGCACGAGCTTCCCGCCGGTCAGGTGACAGATGAATTGCGTCCACTGCGCCGCGCCGTGAATGAATGGGGCGCACGGAAGCATGGTGACGGTGTACCAACCTTCTTTCGCCTGCTCGACCAGCTGCTCGGGGGACTCGACGGGGTCCCCACCCGGCGCCCCGCCCTGAAGCCCGCTGAAGAAGACGTCTTCATGACGCCACATGACGCCCTTCGGCATCCCAGTCGTGCCTCCGGTATAAATGATGTACAGGTCCTTGCCCGACCTCGGCTCGAAACCACGTTCCTCCGAACCCTGCGCGAGCGCGGTTTCGTACTCGATCGACTCTTGGTCAGCGACGCCATCCGCGCCGTCTTCGATCACGATGAGCGATTGGAGAGGCTCGAGACCTTCCATCGCCTCGTTGATGACCGGCAGGAAACGACGCTGGGTGACTATGCCTTTGAGATCGGCGTTTTCGATCATGTACCGAACTTCCGGCCCCACGAACCGGTAGTTCATATTGATGCCCACAGCGCGGAGCTTGAAGAGCGCCAAAATCGCTTCGACGAACTCGTGACCGTTGAACAGATGGAGCCCTACGTGATCGCCGGGTCCGATGCCGCGCGACTGGAAGAAATGCGCGAGCCGGTTGGCCCGCTTGTCGAGGTCCGCATACGTGTGGTGAACGTCACCGGACGCCAAAGCAATGTTGTCCGGAACCGCGTCCGCGACGGCTTCGTAAAGATCTGCAAGGTTGTATTCCATCAATCTCTCCTGCTACCGCTCCGAGCTCACGATCCAGACCGCAAAGAACTGAGACCCGCCTCCATACGCGTGGCCGAGGGCGACCTTGGCGCCTTCGACTTGATGTCGTTCCGCTGTCCCGCGCACCTGACGCGCGGCTTCCGCAAAGCGGAGCATACCACTGGCGCCAATCGGATTGGTGCACATGACGCCGCCAGACATGTTGAGCGGCATCTCGCCGCCAATCTTGGTCTTGCCTTCCATCGTCATCTTCCAGCCCTCGGCTTCTTCGGCGAAGCCCAGGTTCTCGAGCCACATCGGCTCGAACCACGAGAAAGGAACGTACACTTCGGCGCAATCGATCTCTTTGAGGGGGTTGGTGATGCCCGCCTCGTCGTAGACGTCTTTGGCGCAAAGCTTACCTGCGGCCGGGTTCACCTGGTCGCGCCCTGCAAAGAACGTGCGTTCGGTTCGGACGGATGTCCCTTTGACCCACGCCGGGTTCTTCACTCGATTGGCATGCTTGTCGCTGACCAGCACCATCGCCACCGCGCCATCGGACGAGGGACAAGTCTCCGAGTAGCGAATCGGGTCCCACAACATCGGGGAGGCCTTCACCTGTTCGAGCGTCTGGTCGAGGTGAAGATGCGCGTTGGGATTGAGCAACCCGTTCTGACGATCCTTGACGGCAACCATGCAACCGGTATCCGGGTGCGCATCTGAGCGCCGGATGTAAGAACGAATGAGTGGCGCGAAGTAGCCCCCTGCACCTGCGACGAGCTGCGGCTGGAACGGAATCACAGGTGAGAGCGCCCACATCGCGTTGGCTTCGCTCTGCTTTTCGAAGGCAAGCGTGAGCACCTTCTCGTGTACCCCACCTTGGACGAGATGAGAGGCCACGACCGCAGTCGATCCGCCCACTGAGCCGGCGGTGTGAACACGGAAGATCGGCTTGCCCGCCGCACCGAGCGCGTCGGCGAGCCAAAGCTCTGGCATCATGACGCCCTCGAACATGTCGGGCGCAGTACCGATGACGATCGAGTCGATATCCTTCCAGGTCATATCCGCGTCTTGCAGTGCCCGAAGCGCAGCATCCCGGACTAGGCCTGGAATCGACAGGTCGCGTCGGCTCTCCCGGTGCTTGGTTTGACCGATCCCGATGACCGCGCAGTGCTCAGCCATTACTCGCCCTCCAAGACGGCGACGAGGTTCTGCTGAAGACAAACGCCGTTGGTCGTATGCGCCACCGCGCGGTCCGCGTCTCCGGAGAACACGCGGTTCGCCGCTTCGCCGAAGCGAATGAGCCCCGCGGTCATGAGCGAGTTGGCAGCCAGTGCCCCGCCGGATGGGTTTACGTTGACCTCATCACCGAGCCCCATCGCTTCTCTCAAGATCAGCTCCTGATGTGCGAAGGGCGCGTGGAGCTCCGCCACGTCGACTTTGTCTTTTCCGACCCCTGCCTTCTCGGCCGCCAGCTTCGCGGACCGTGAGGTGGTGAGGTCGCGCTGTCCCAACGCATGCGGTTCGGTGCGATGATCGATTCCGCGAATCCAAGCCGGCCGCTTCGCCAGCTCCCGCGCACTGTCACCCGCTGCAAGCACGATCGCTGCTGCCGAGTCGGACAACGGCGGGCAGAAGCTCCTTCGTAAAGGCGAGCTGATGTATGGCTCGTCGAGCATCTCATCGACGCTGAAGTCGCCCTTGATGTGCGCGTTCGGGTTGTCTATCGCGTTCTTGCGATTGCGGGCCACGACCTCCGCGAAGTCGCGCTCGGTCGCCTTGCGAGCATCGATCATGGCTTGCGCCTGAAGCGCCGCGGCGCTGATCGCATCGAGCCCGAGCGGTTGCACGTAGTAAGGGTCGTTCTGCAAATTCAGAATCTCGGGCACGGGTCCGAGCGAGCTCTTCCCGAAAGAAAACACCAGCGCGGTATCGATGTCGCCGTGCATGAGCCGCACCCATGCCTCGTAGAGCGCAAACGCTCCATCCATCTCGACGTGGGATTCCCGAATCGGAGGACATGCCTTGAGGCCGTCGACCGCAGCGACGAATGAAAAGGGGCGCCCTGGCAAGTAGTCAGTGCTACCCGAACACGTGAAGCCGATGTCGTCCTGCGTCAGACCGACTTGCTTCATCGCGTCCGAAGTGACCGGCTGAACGAGCTCAGGCTCGTCCGCCGCGTCTATCGCCTTCACGGAAGGCAGCTGTGAAAAAGAAACAATCGCGACGTCGCGCATTAGAGATGCTCCTTGTAGCTCTCGAAGGAAGCATCCGGCTCGCCCGTGGGCTCGAAGTAGAGAATGTTCTCGAGCGAAGTCTCCCATTCGCCTTCGGGCTTCCATTTCGCCTTTACTCGCATGCCCATGCGAATCTCGTCGTGGGGGACACCGCTGATCAGGTGATAAATAGGCATGTCCGCGCCATCGAGCACGATCGCACCAAAGCAATACGGCGGCTTGAGCTTCTGGCCCTCGAACGGAATGCGAATGATCGTGAACGTGGTGAGCACCCCGGAGTCGCTCACCTCGACGTACTCACTCGTCGGGTTGCCTGTCACGGGGTCGGCCGCCCTGGGAGGCACGTACACCTTGCCGGACTCCGGGTCCCGACCGCCGATGAGCTTGCCCTCCCGGAGGCCGCGTAGATACGCACTGTAGTGGAGTCCCGGGTTTACGTCGTACTCGAGGTGTACGGGGCCGGGGAGGATGGGGGAGATCGGCTCGAAGCACGCGATGTCGCGAATCGTGCCGTTCTTCTCGTCCGCCCAGCGCAGGCGCACCCGCATTCCCGTCTTCATTCGCTTGGCCTTCCCCGCATCGACGGCATGCACCATGGCATTGTCGGCGCCGTCGACCTGAATCAGAGCCCAAGCGAAGGGACGATCGAACGGGTGCCCCTTGCGAGGCTCCTGCACCCATGACCAAGACTTCACCGTTCCGGATGGACGCAACTGGACGAACTCGCCCGTCGTGGGTTCACCGTCCTCGTCATATTCGAGAGGTGGGCACAGCACACGATCGTCGACTGTCTTGACGCCTTCGAGCACCTCGTAGCGAAGGCTTTCCAAGAAGCGCCCGACTACCGGACCGGTGCTTCGGGTGTACGTGTATTCGAGCACGTACGGAGCCGAAAGAATTTCGCTCATGGGGATGCTCCGCGTGGCCGTGAGTGGCTAGCCTTGGGGGAAGAACTTCTGCATCTTCTGGGCGAGAGCGATGTTGCCCTTCACCTTGAGCTTGCGGGTGAGAAACGCCTTACGGCCGTCGAGGTCGCCGTTCGCCATCTCGACGAACTGCGCAGCGTCCATCATGACGTTCAGCGTCGGCTTCTCGACGCCGCCCGTTTGGACGCCCTGGAACTGGCCGTCTTCGATCTTGATGGTCCACTCGCCGCCACCGTCACCGGCCAGGGTGTACTGGATTTGGGCGTTCACGCCCTTGGCCTGCTCTGGCTCGAAGCGATCGGCAAGGGTGTCGAAATACTCTGCTGTGTTGGCTACTTTGGCCATGTCCACCTCCCGGTTCCGGGTCGAAATAGGGTGATAAAGAAGTGAAACGTGTTCTATTTTGCCCGAGGCTCCGCGTCAAGCCGGCATGTCTCTCCGAGTGCAAAAAGCGCCCGAGAAGACGGGGTCTTCCGGCTGCGGTCGGGTTTTGGGCGCCTGGCTAGTCCTCAGGCATCGGCGGAGGCACGATCGAACCGACCACGTGCAGTCCGGCCACGCATTCATCACCGACGCGGCGGGCCCAAATGACTCGAGCGCGCTTGAAGATCGCCCGCCCGGTGTGAGTCGTAATCCGCAGATCGCAAAGGGTTCCGGTCGAGAGCCAGCCGTCGAGCGAAAGCTGAATGCCCGTCGCACTCACGTCGAGCGCGGCCGCCGTCGCCTGAATCGGGGAGAGGATTTCGATCTGCGCGTCGGAAGCCCAACGCATGGCGTGGCGCCGGTCGTCAGGTTCCACCGCGGGGCGAACCTCCGAGTGCTTGCGCATGGCAGGCGGGGGATTCGAATCTTGCTTTGGGAGCTTGGAGCTCATACGACGCAGAGTCTCATGATGCCGGCCGCGATCAAGGATGTCGACTAAGTCGCGAAATTGATGTGGGGCATGTCACATAACTCACAGAAATGGTCCCTCAGACCGGGGTTTTAGTCCCCGAAAACGGACTCAGCCGAGGCGCTCGATGACGGTAACGTTTGCCTGGCCGCCACCCTCACACATCGTTTGCAGACCATAGCGGCCACCCGTGCGCTCGAGCTCGTGCAGGAGCGTCGTCATCAGCTTGGCGCCCGTTGCGCCGAGCGGGTGACCGAGCGCAATCGCTCCACCGTTGACGTTCACCTTCTCGAGGTCGACGTCGAGCTCCTTCGCCCACGCGCACACGACAGGCGCAAACGCCTCGTTGATCTCCACGAGGTCGATGTCGTCAAGACTCATGCCCGACTTCTCCATCGCGTACCGCGTCGCAGGAATCGGAGCCGAGAGCATCCGAATCGGATCTTCGCCGCGAACGCTCAGGTGGTGAATGCGCGCGCGAGGCGCGAGGTTGTGTTCTTTGAGGGCCTTTTCGGAGACCACCAGGAGCGCAGCGGACCCGTCGGAGATCTGACTCGCCACCGCAGCGGTGAGCCGTCCGCCCTCCATCAAGATCGGCAGCGCTGCCATCTTCTCGAGGGTGGTATCCGGACGCGGGCCTTCGTCGGCCGTGACGTCACCAAAGGGGATGATCTCGCGATCGAAGCGGCCTTCCTTCTGGGCCTGAATCGCGCGACGGTGGCTTTGCAGCGCGAACTTCTCGAGCTCTTCCCGCGAAAGGTCCCAGTTCTTGGCGATCATCTCGGCGCCATAGAACTGATTGACGGGCTTGTCGCCATAGCGCTCGGTCCAGCCCACCGAACCGGAGAACGGGTCGGGTATCCCAAACTCTTTACCGGCGATCATCGAGGCGCCAATTGGAATCATGCTCATATTCTGAACACCGCCGGCGACCACGACATCTTGGGTGCCGCTCATCACACCCTGTGCCGCAAAGTGAACCGCCTGCTGCGAGGAACCGCACTGGCGGTCGATCGTCACGCCCGGAACGTGCTCCGGATAGCCGGCAGCCAACCAGCAGGTGCGAGCGATGTCGCCTGCCTGCGTCGCGACCGAGTCGACACAGCCAAAGACGACATCTTCGACCACGCCCGGGTCGATGCCGACGCGTTCGATCAGTCCTTTGATCGCGTGCGCACCGAGGTCGGCGGAGTGGACCTTGCTCAGGCCGCCCTTTTTTCTACCGACGGGCGAACGAACTGCTTCAACGATATATGCTTCGGGCATCTGAACCTCGCTATGAACGTATCTCTAGGGGGAGCGGTTGTCGCCCGCAAGGCGCCGCCCCAAAAGTTCAAAGGATGTGGCGGCCTACCCGCTCGCGATGATAGGCGGCATCGCCATGGGCGGCGGCGAGTGCCCAAGCACGTTTCATCCACATATGCAGGTCGCACTCGATTGTGTATCCGATCGCGCCGTGAACCTGTAGCGCCTCCTTCGCCACGAATCTTGCAGCCTGCCCTGCATAGATCTTAGCAACGGAGACATCGATGTCGGAGTCTCGGCCAGAGGTCGCCATCGACCAGCCCGCACGATAGACCATCGGCCGCGCGAACTCCTGCTCGATCAACGCGTTCGCGAGCCGGTGCTTCACCGCCTGCTGCGCGCCGATCGGCTTGCCGAACTGCTCGCGGTCCTTGGCGTATTGGACCGCCATGACCAGCATGCGGCGACAAAGCCCGATCAGCTGGGCGGCAGTGCCCAACGCAGCACGCTCCCGGCCAAGGGCAAAGAGCGCTGCGGCGTCTACGTCTTTCCGCATCCGATACTTCGCGTCAGCCTCGAACGACACACGGCCCAGCTCACGAGCACGATCGACCGACTGCTCCGGCGTGATGGCGGCCTCCGCAGTAGGAAGACAGTACGCCACGCCACCCCGCTGCGCGATCAACACGTCGGCCGAAGCCGCATACGGGACGATCTCCTGATCTTCGAAAGACACGACGATGCGGGCCTCACCGGCGACGGCAGGACCGAGCCACCGCTGTTTTTGCGTGTCCGTGCCCGCGGCTTCGAGCAAAGGAATCCCAACCGCCACGGTGTCCACGATCGGGCCGGGCAATGCGGCATAGCCGGTTTCCTCCAAGGGCAGCACCAGGTCGAGCTCGCTCATCCCCATGCCCCCGGCTTCTTCGGAAGCTGTCATGCCGATCACGCCCGTCTCCGCAAGTGTGTCCCACACCGCCCGAATGCCTTCGGGGCGCCCTTCCCAGGCCGCGCGAACGATCTCCGGTGCGCACTCACGCTGCAAGACCTCACGCACCGTATCGCGAAGCATCTTCTGATCGTCGGTGAAGGCAAAATGCATGAGCCTAGCTACTTCCTAGGAAGGCCGAGGACGCGCTCGGCGATGATGTTGCGTTGGATTTCGTTGGTCCCCGCATAAATCGGACCGGCAAGCGCGAACTGAAAGCCCTTCATCCAGTGGCCCCCATCGACCGCGCTGTCAGCATTCTCATCCAGCTCGAGTAGGTCACCGATGATCGCCAAGGCCGTTTCATGCGTGCGCACGTCCATCTCGGACCAAAACACTTTGTTCATGCTGGAGTCCGCTCCAATCGACTCGCCTTGCATCATGCGGGTCACCGTCTGAAACGTGAACCAGCGGTACGCTTGAGCGTCCATCCACGCTTGAACGACCTGGTCGCGGAGGACCGGGTCGGAACGATCTCGATGGCGATGGTAGAGGTTGATCAAACGCGAAGCGGTTGCCAGGAAACGGCCCGGGCTTCGAAGACTCAACCCGCGCTCCGAGCTCGTGGTCGCCATGGCAACCTTCCACCCTTGGTGCACCTCACCGATGATGTCGGCGTCGGGCACGAACACGTCTCCCAGGAAGATCTCGGCGAACCCCTCATCGCCATCGAGACGATCGACGCCGCGCACCGTGATACCCTCCGCGTGTAGCGGGAACATGAAGTAGGTCAGCCCTCGATGGCGGGCCTGCTCCGGGTCGGTGCGGAAAAGTCCGTACGCCATGTCGCAAAACGCGGCGCGGGTGGACCAAGTCTTTTGGCCGCTGAGTCTCCAGCCGCCATCGACACGACGGGCGGTGCTCTTGAGCGACGCGAGATCACTGCCGGCGTTCGGCTCCGACCACGCTTGCCCCCAGGTGACGTCGCCCCGCGCCATCGGCCGCAAGATGCGCTCCCTCTGCTCGTCGGTCCCGAACTCGAACAACGTCGGCGCAAGAAGGAAGATACCGTTTTGGGTGACGCGGCTCGGCGCACCGACCCGGTAGTACTCCTCTTCGAAGATCAGCCACTCGAAGAGCGAGGCCTCGCGCCCGCCGTACTGCTTCGGCCAGGAGACCGAGGCCCATCCGGCGTCGAAGAGCACGTGCTCCCACTGGAGGTGCAGCGCGAATCCTTCCTTCGTATCGCCCGAAGGCAACGACTCGCGAGGCACGTGCGCTTCGAGCCAGGAGCGGCACTCTTCGCGAAAGGCATTCTCAGAATCGGTGAAGTTGAGATCCATGGCCCCGCTTACGCGCCCAGCCGATCGAGAGTCGCCCGAGCCTCGGCCATGATGCGCTCGAGAAGCTCGGCAACGGTCGGGATTTCGTCGATGACGCCAGCGATCTGCCCGGTCGGTAGGATGCCCGCCTCGACCCTGCCATCGACCATCGACGCCTTGGTCAGCATGGGCGCGTTGGCTGCCATTGCCAGCTGAGCCCAAGTGAGCTCCTGGTTCTGCTTCATCGCGATGCCTTCTTCGAGCAGCTCAGGCAGCGATGTTCCGGTCACCTTCATCAGCGACAGGGCATTGAGCGCCGCCCGCGGGAAACGGGTCAGCATGTTCGCCTTCTCGAGCTGGTCGATCAGGAGAGTTCGAATGACGCGCTGCGGATGACCATCGACGGCTTTCGTGACGACCGTTCCGTTCGCCTTAGTCTCGAGGTAGATCTGTTTCACGGAATCGGGCACCTGACTCTCCTGAGTCAGCAGGAAGCGCGTCCCCATCGCAATGCCCTCGCCTCCAAGCGCCAACGCTGCCACCAGCCCGCGGCCATCGCGAAAGCCCCCTGCGCCGACCACCGGGATATCGACAGCCGCCGAGACATCCGGAATCAGAATCGAGGTCGGGATCTGCCCCGTGTGTCCGCCACCCTCTTGGCCCTGAGCAATGACCGCATCGACCCCCCAAGCTTGCACCTTCTCGGCATGCCGGCGCGCACCGATCGTCGGCATCGTGAGAACGCCCGCGTCTTTGAAGGTCTTGATGACGCGCTCGCCCGGCGCCTGCGCGAAGCTCGCGACCTTGACCTTCTCGCGGATGAGAAGCTCGACCCGCTTCATGATGTCGGATTGATCGGCGCGCATGTTGACGCCGAAGGGCTTGCCCGTTCGGTCTTTGACCTTGGCGATCGCCTCCTGCAGCTCGCGAAACGTCATCGTGGCTGCGGCCAGGATGCCAAGGCCTCCGGCCTGGCTGGTCGCAGACGTAAGGCCCGCACCAGACACCCAGCCCATCCCGGTCTGAATGACCGGGTACTCGATGCCGAACATGTCGCAGATGCGGGTGTGCAGCGCGGACTTGGCCTGCGTGGGCTTCTTCGGAGCGGGCGTTTGAACACTCTTCACGCGTGCCGGGGGCTTGCTCTTGCGCGCAGCCGTCTTCGGCTTCTTCTTAGCCTTGAGTTTGGCTTTGGCTTTGGGCGCCACGGACTTTGGCTTCTTCGGCGGAGGCTTCGTCGTGCGTTTGGCCTTGGCCTTGGGTGGGGCCGACTTTCGCTTCTTCGCGGGCGCCTTCGTGGTCCTCTTCTGAACCGTCATACTACGACTTCTTTCTGCGCATGACCTTGCGGGTCGAGCGCACGCAACGCGCCAATGACCTCTGGGGTCGGGACCGGCGTTGTGTCTACCTGATCAGCAATCACGAGCTCGAAGCCAGTGTTGTCGACGACTTGCTGAAGCTCCACGCCGGGATGCAGCGAAACCAACCGCATGCGGTGGTCGGGCGTGTTGAAATCAAACACGCCGAGGTTGGTGACGACACGCCGGATCTCGTGAAAGCGACTCCCCTCCGGACCGAGGGCTGCGGCGCGGTCGTAGCCAACGCCACACACCATGTCGACCTTGGCCACCAGCGCCCGAGCATTATGATTCGGAACCCAATAGCTGGTCACGTGATTGATCGTGTTGCCAGGCGCTCCCCGTACGCCCAGAAGCTGTGCTTTGGGGTTCTCCCAGGGACCGATGCACGCGATGTTTTGATTACCGAACTGATCGATCTGAGATGCGCCCATCATGACGTGACGGCGTCCCCACCAGAGGGTGTCGAACACGGCGCCAAAAGGCATCCAGCCTTCGACGTCATCATCGGCGGGTTTGGCGCCGAGCGGCAAGGCGCGACGAAGCAGCAGGTTGAACCCGTCGGTCATCAGCAGCTCAGGCGCAAACGTCGATTTTGCCAAGCGGGCCCCCAGGCTCGGGGTGGTTCCCATGGCGCTAACCATGATCTCGCCGTCGTCGCGGAAACACTCGGCGACCGCAAGGGCGCAGACATCGGCGCGTGTGGCTTCACCGTTGCTCATGAGCTCACCGCCCGCTGGTACTCCGCCTCGCTCACGTCGAGATACTTCGCGCGAAACGCCTTCCACGCCTCCTCGTCCTTGGCCGTGGCTGCATACTCCCGTTGAAGCTTCTCGTCCCGCGGGTAGTCCGGCGGGCATTCTGTGAAGTGCGCACCACCTGGCGCTTCAACGACGCCACTGACCATCATGCGGTTGATCAACAAGCTCTGAAGCGGGCCGCCACTGACGAGCTCCTCGGTCGGCACGATCTTCTCGCAGCTCATGAAAGCCTTCTTGGCGGCCATGCAGAAGATGTGGTCGAAGTACGGATCGCGGCCGAGCGCCTGCCCGTTCCCCAGCGCGTCGGCGCGATTCATGTGGATGAATGCCACGTCGACGTTCAACGCGGGAACCGCGACCAGCTCCTCGCCATCGTCGTAGGGCGACTGCACGGTCTTGAGGTGCGGGTTGATCTTCAAGACGTCCGAGCCAAGGCCTGCGCGGGTCGGCAAGAATGGCAACCGCTGCGCAGCCGCCCGGAGCCCAAGAAGAAACATCCCTTCGTCGAGCTCGACCGCCTCGAGCGTGCCGTTTTGGCGGGCCTTGCGAAAATGAGGCTCGAGCGGGATCGAATCGAGTGACACGAAGCCGTACACGGCCTTCTTGAGCTGTCCCGTCGCACAAAGGACTCCGATGTCCGGCCCACCATAAGAGACGACCGTCAGATCTTTCACGCCCTTGCGGACCAGAGCTCGCACGAACGCCATCGGCTTCCTGCGTGACCCCCAGCCTCCGATGCCGATGGTCATTCCGTCGGTGACCCCGGCGACGGCTTCATCCACCGTCATGCGTTTGTCATTCACGAGGTTACCTCACTTCTCGTCGGCGTCCGGGTCGCGCTTCTTCACGAACGCATCCCGCGCCTCGTCTGCCACACCCGCCAGGTTCAGCTCGAAGGTGAACCCCTGCTCGAACCGATACGAACGATTCACGTCAATCGGATCGATATTGTTGAGGCATTCCTTCGCCACGCGGACGACGCGCGGGATCTTCTTGGTGAAGGTGCGAGCGACTTCTCTCGCCTTGTCGGCGAGCTGATCTGGTTCGACGACCGCGTAGACCGAACCCCACGCGTGCAGCTCCTCAGCTGTCGCCGCCTCGCAGGTCAGGACCATCGCGCGCATCTTGAGCGGCGGAACCAAGCGAGCGAGATGAGTGGCTGCCCCGAGCGCACCGCGGTCGACTTCGGGTAACGCGAATTTGGTACCCTTGGCGGCGATCAGGATGTCCGAGTTGCCGGCCAGGCCGATTCCGCCGCCGACGCAATAACCGTGCGCCGCAGTGATGACGGGAACCTTGCACTCGTAGACGGCCTTAAACGACTCCCAACAGCCGCGGTTCGCCCCGAGGAGCGCGTCAAAGCCCTCGGTATTCTGCATCTCTTTGATATCCACCCCGGCATTGAACCCTCGGCCCTCGGCTCGAAGGATCACCGCGCGGGTCTCCGGGTCGTTTCCGGCGGCCGTGATCACCTCGGCAAGCTCGAACCAGCCGCCTACGGGAATGGCGTTGACCGGAGGATAGTCAACGACGACTTCGGCGATTCCATCAATGATTTCGTGAGAAATGCCCACTGCGCGTCCCTTCGAAGTAGGGCCGAAGTGAAACGCGTTTCAGTGCGGCGGTCAAGCCGACGGGCCGCAGGCATTCACGAAGGGAGCGCGTCGAGGAAAGCTTCGATCTCAGGCGTGACTCGTTGTCCGATCCGGGTGAGCTCTTTACGAACGGCAGCGCTGGCGCTCGGAACGTCGGAAGTGGTGACGGTGCGCAGTGGAGGGGTCCGAAAGCGGTAGACGACACGCAGTACAGCCCGAAAAATAGCCTCAGGCATGACGACCACTACCGCGAAGTCATCCCGGTTCAGCGCATCGCGGCGCGCCTCCAGCCAATCGGCGAACGCTTTGCGGTGGCGCGCTGTGATCACCCCCGTGCCACGCTCGTGCCGCACGAGCGCAACAAACGGCAGCCCCCGGTCGAGGTGAAAGTCGGCGATGCTGAGCATCAGACCGATCTCGTCGTCCTCGACCTGCTTCGGCAGCTTCATGTCGTAAAGGATCGCGGGCGAGACCGCCCCGTCGATCCGTATTCGCTCCGACTCGTAAGTCGGATTTGCAACCCAATCCCAATCCATCGCATAAGCCCGTTCTAAGTGTAACGAGAGTAAGTAAGAGGGCCCAGGAACCGTCAATCGAGCCCAACAAAGCCGCGGGAGTATCGCCGCATTACACCGATCGTCAATCCGCGAATGGGGACGAAATAAGAGATGACCTGCAGGCTGGGCCGTTGCCCTCGTCTCGGGTTGGCGATATCACGGGCGCCGTGTTCCGCACGATCCCCGAGATGGTCGCCCGGCAGGCCGAAACCCTCGGCGATCGACAGGCCATCGTCGATGGCTCCACCACGCTGAGCTTCGCCGATCTGGCGGAACGGGTGGACGAAGCCGCCCGAGCACTGATCGCGTCTGGGATCGCCAACGGTGATCGGGTCGCGATTTGGGCTCCAAACATGTGGGAGTGGATTGTCTGCGCACTTGCGATCCACTCCGTCGGCGGCGTGATGGTCCCAATCAACACCCGGTACAAAGGGATCGAGGCGGCCTACCTGCTCGACAAGAGTCGCGCCAAGGCCTTGTTCACGGTGACGGGCTTCCTTGGTGTCGACTATTTGGCGCTGCTGCGTGGCGCTGGTGCCGAGCTTCCGGAGCTCGGGGAGATCATCGTGCTTCGGGGCGAGGCGCCCGACGGCGCCCTGAGCTACGAGGGGTTCCTCGCACGCGCGTCCGAAGTTTTGGTAACAGCTGCGCAAGAGCGGGCCGCAACGGTTGGGCCGGACCATCCTGCTGACATCCTTTTTACATCGGGCACCACGGGCAAACCCAAGGGCGCGATGTGCACGCACGGACAGAACCTGCGCGTTTACGATCAATGGAGCTCGATAGCGGGCCTTCGCGCGGGTGACCGGTATCTGGTCGTGCTGCCGTTCTTCCACAGCTTTGGTTACAAAGCGGGTTGGTTTTCGGCCCTCATGCGCGGCGCGACCATCTTTCCGGAGCCCGTGTTCGACGTCGACGTCGTGCTCCGGCGGATTCAAGAAGATGCGATTACAATGCTGCCCGGCCCGCCGACGCTCTATCAGTCGATCTTGCTGCACCCGAAGCGTGCGAGCTTCGACATCTCGAGCCTACGCTTGGCGGTGACGGGCGCGGCGGCGATCCCGGTCGAGCTCATCCATCGCATGAAAGACGAGCTCGGATTTGAAACCGTGATCACCGCGTACGGCCTCACCGAAAGCTGTGGCGTGGTGACGATGTGCAGGCTCGACGATGACGCTGAAACCATTGCAACCACGAGCGGACGAGCGATTCCGGACGTCGAGGTCCGGACCATCGACCCCGAAGGCAACTCCGTCCCCTGTAACGAGCCCGGCGAAATCGTCGTCCGCGGATACAACGTCATGAAGGGCTACTTCGACGCCCCCGAAGAGACGAAGAAGGCCATCGACGAAGAAGGCTGGCTCCATACCGGAGACATCGGCACGCTCGATGAACGCGGCTACATCAAGATCACTGACCGCCTCAAAGACATGTTCATCGTCGGGGGCTTCAACGCTTACCCCGCCGAGATCGAAAACACGCTTCTCCAGATGCCGGGCGTCGGTGAAGTCGCCGTGATCGGTGTGCCGGATGAGCGACTTGGCGAGGTTGGGATGGCGTTCGTGGTTCCAGCGCCCGGCCGGTCGTTAACGCCGGACACGATCATCGCATGGAGCAGAGAGAACATGGCGAACTTCAAAGTGCCTCGGCGGGTCGAGCTCCTCGACGCCCTACCCAGAAACGCCACCGGCAAGGTGCTCAAGTTCGAGCTTCGAGAGCGCGCGAATGGCTGACTTTCCTGAAGGGGTGGCGCTCGTCGTTGGCGGGAGCGGTGGGATTGGAAGCGCGATCGCACGTGGCTTTGCAGCCCACGGCGTCAACCTCGCAATCACCTATCGCCACAACAAGGAGGCGGCAGACAGCTTGGCCGAGGGCATCCGGGGCGGCGGCGGGATCTGCTCGGTGCATCAGGTCGCGCTTGGCGACCTGGCGTCGGTCAAAGCGTGCCTCGACCAGCTCGTCGAAGGGCACGGCCAGGTTCACACGATCGCACACGCGGCCGGCACCCACATCGATCAGCCCTACGTCAGCCAACTCACACCGAAACAGTGGCGCGACACGATGGACTGGGACGTGAACGGGTTCTTTCACGTCGTGCATGCCGCCCTTCCCCATCTTCGCGAGAGCCAAGGCTCGATCGTGTTCGTCAGCTCCGCGGGGTTGAAGCGTTTTCCGCCTGGTGATGTGCTGTCAGTGGCGCCGAAGGGCGCGATCGAGGCGCTCATCCGCGGCATCGCCCGCGAGGAAGGGCGCTATGGCGTCCGAGCGAACAGCGTGGCTGTAGGCGTCGTCGACGCCGGCATGTTCCCGAAGCTCGTCGAGCGCGGGGAGCTGAGCCAAGAATGGATCGACGCTGCCACACGCAACACACCCTTGCGACGCTTTGGAACACCGGAAGAAATCGCCGATGCGGCGGTGTTCTTGGCGTCTTCCCGAGCGCGGTACATCACCGGCCAAACCTTGTTCGTAGACGGCGGTTACACATTGTAGTGCTGAACCGGGCTGGGTAGACTCGGCGCGGGGACATGGGCCGAGTCATCTTCGACGAAAAGGACAAGCCGCTGATGCGGATGACCTATCAGGGGCTGTGCGATGACGCCGAGTGGCGGCGGCACATCGACCAGATGTCGGAATGGGCCCGGCGCGGCGATCCGTACGCCGTCGTCATCGACGCGCGCGAAGTGGGCCGAGTGCCTGCCACTCAGCGGAGAGGCATCATCGAGTGGATCCAGAATGATCGACAGCATCTCAAGGCGAATTGCGCTGGCGGTGCCCTGATCTTCACGAGCGCGCTTCAACAAGGGCTGTGGACGGCCATCTCGTGGGTTGCGCCGAGCCCGATCCCCGTGAAGATCTTCCGAGAGGTTCCTTCGGCAGAGGTGTGGCTGCGTGGTCAGCTTCAAAAGAAGATGGCGTCATGAGCCGTCTGGCCGCTGTCGAGGCGCAGCTCCTCGCCCCGGGGGCACCGTTCGAGCTGGCCGAAGAAGAAGTACTCGGCGAGCGCGTTCGGGTGTTTGCCAATCGCGCACGTTCGCTTCGTGACATATTGCTGCGAGCAAGAGAGTTCGCCGACGCGGAGTACATGGTGTTTCGCGATGCCGATCGGGAGCGACGCTATACGTTCGCCGGTCACGAGAGGCTGGTCGTAAGTGCCGCGGCCGCCCTGCAAGACCGGTTTGGCGTTGGTCCGGGCGACCGGGTAGCGATTCTCGCCGCCAACTGCCCGGAATGGATCATCTCGTTCTGGGCGACCGTGAGCCTCGGCGCGATTTGCGTTGGTTTGAACGGGTGGTGGACCGAGGACGAGATCCGGTATGCGGTTGGGCACAGCAAGCCGAAGCTGGTGATCGCGGATCGGAAGCGGGCCGCGCGAATCGCGGGTGACCTCGGCGTGCCGGTGGTCATCGTCGAAGACAGCTTCGATGAGCTACTCGCCGCCTATCCCGACGCTGAGCTGCCGACGGAACCCATCGCGGAAACAGATCCGGCGGTCATTTTGTACACGAGCGGCACGACCGGCCGCGCCAAGGGCGTGGTTCACACCCACGGGAATGTGACCAACATGCTCATGGTCAGCTTCTTTCACGGCGCGCGGCTGATGATGGCCAACCCAAAACAAGCGGACCTGCCGCAGTTGGCCAATAGCATTCTCGTCACCAGCCCGCTTTTCCACGTGTCGGGGTTACATTGCGCTGCGGTGACCGCGCTCGCCGGAGGGGCAAGAACCGTCTGGCCGATGGGGCGGTTCGACCCCGAGACGACGCTCGAGTTGATCGAACGGGAGAAGATCACGGGCTGGGGGTACACCGCGACCGTGCTCCACCGGCTGCTCAGCCATCCCGGGATAACCGACTACGACTTGAGCTCGTTCCGCTCGGTCGGCGGCGGCGGTTCGCCGATTCCGGCGCCGTTGATCGAAAAAGCGAACGCGCTTTTTCCGCAATGCAGCCACACGATGGGGGTCGGGTATGGCCTGACCGAAGGAACGGCCTTTGCAACGCTGAACGCCGGAGAGGAGTTGACAGACGATCCGTCATCGGTCGGACGACCGGTGCCCATCGTCGAAATCGAAATTCGGGATGAACGAGGACGAGCCGTCGCGGATGGCGAGGAAGGCGAAATTCATCTTCGCGGTCCTCTGGTCATGCTCGAGTATTGGGAAGACCCTGAAGCCACCGACGCCGCGATCAAGCCCGGGCGCTGGCTCAACACGGGCGATGTGGGCCGGCTGCACGATGGCAAGCTCTACATCGCCTCGCGCAAGCGCGATTTGATCCTGCGCGGCGGCGAGAACGTATACCCCTTCGAGATCGAGCAGCGCCTCGAGGCGCATCCCGCCATCGCGGAGGCCGCGGTGATCGGCATCGACCATGAAGAGCTCGGCCAAGAGGTCAAAGCGGTCGTGGTGTTCGAGGAAGGCCAGGAGATCGGCAGCGAAGAGCTCCGAGACTGGGTCGCCGATGCCCTTGCGTATTACAAGGTGCCCAGCCAGTGGGAGGCTCGTGCGAAGCCCCTGCCGCGCAACGCAACTGGAAAGGTGCTAAAGAACGCTCTGCGCGATGCGCAGGATTCGATGTTCATCGAGGAGTAAGTCATGCCCGAAGCCGTGATCGTTTCAACCGCGCGG
>Ga0209456_10000129_pt1 | contig 40834 bp, 34 predicted proteins | sample COG_11_FD_184755 | JGI IMG/M metagenome (GOLD analysis project Ga0209456, IMG submission 184755) | Pelagic marine sediment microbial communities from the LTER site Helgoland, North Sea, for post-phytoplankton bloom and carbon turnover... | ecosystem: Environmental > Aquatic > Marine > Neritic...
TGCAGTCGCGTCACGAAGACGTTTTGCGCCTGGACCTGCAGTGAACGCTTCGCCTCCTGCCCGTTCCGGCCAATCCAGAACACGCCCAGCTGACGTAGCTCCTTGGCGCTCAAAGGGTCGGCGGCACACGGGTCGCACCAACCCATATCCCAGGCGTACTCCAGAAACACGGCGCGTTCTTTTTCTTTCAGCGTTTGCTTCTCGAACATGGCCCTGTAGAAATCCCCGAATTCGCCATCAACGAACTCCGGAATCTCAACGTTGCTCGGAATTTTCACCGTGCGATAGTTGGTCGTCTCTACACGACCGGTTCTGGTCAGTGCGTAGACGTATAGTTCCTGCTTCCCTTTCGCATTCAAGGTGCCGAGGCGTATCGGGAGCATGAATTTGTTGCTCTCGTAGGCCACCTGCAACGGGCGCAGGTACTGGTAGCCGAGTTTCGACTGTTCCTCGACATTCACTTTCGCCACAAAGAAACGCATATCCTGCTTGAGATAGCTGTCGACGACCTTCCTGGCTCCGCGAGGAATCTTGTAGTCGTTGTCGTTGAGCCAGCGAATCAGGCCGCTACTTTGTTCAGCCGACAAGATCAGGATGTCGTATTCGCCGACCGTGTATTGCGCTTCGATCGTCACGCCGCGCGACCTGGCAGAGCTTTTGAACTGCATGGCGGATGCGGGAAGGCCCGAATCGCGCCCGACCATTTCCTCGAGTTCGTAGCGGGCGCAAGGGTTGGCATCGTGGTACTCGACGAGACGCGGCGACGTGTAAGCATCCAGGTGCTGGATGACGGCGCGGTCGCCAACGTTGATCTGCTCGCGCTCGATCATCGTTGGCACTGGAATAACGACGGCAAAGTCTTCGACTTCGCCTTCGAAATCGTTGGCCATCGTGATGACCGTCCTGTCGTCGTCGCGCACGAGCACGACCTGGGACGCACGATTGAACAAACTGGTATCGGCGCGCGCGACATAGAAACCGCAGAATGCCTGCGCAGTCGTGGTGACGGTGATGGTCACGATTGCCGTGACCAGGGTAATTAACAATCTCATGATTGAACTCCTTTGAGAGAAGCGCTCGTTCGAGCGCCGGGCTTTTCCCACCGGTATTGCGATCCTTGCAAGACTGCGTCGATCAGCGGCACCAGCGGTGCGGACAGGATCAACGCGAGAATCGGGCCATTGGGTTGATAGAAGATGAACTGGATCGTGAATGCGATTGCCGCCACGAGTGTCGCGAACAGCGTGCGACCAACGGCAGTGTCGGGCGTCGTCTTGGGATCCGAGATCATGAAGAAGGCAAAAATCAGCAGGGCGCCGTTCTGCAACTGATGCAGCGGTATCGACATCGGATCACCGAGCCAGATTGCGCGACCAAACAGCAGGGCAGCATAGACGCACAGGAATGCGATCGTCGTTTCCGCGCGCCTGGCTTTCGTTAGCACCAGGAATCCCAGGCAGGCGAGGCCGAATGCGCCGATCGCCGCGCTTCCCCATTGGCCTGAAGAAACCCAGGCCTGGTCACTCAGCAGCATGAGTGACACGAGCGCCACGTTGGCCGGGTTGAAGACGTGTTTGCCGTGTACCCGGATAAGAAACTTGCTGCCAATCGCGATCGCCGCGGCGGCCGCTGCCAACCCGATGAGATCGGTCCTGAGCAGTAGCGTCAGAGACAGCGAAGTGATCAATGCGCTCAATGGATCGAAGCGGGGCAGGTCGGCGAGGCGCGTGCCGAGCAACTGGGTTGCCTGTGCTGTGAACATGATGACCACGGCGTTTTGCCAGTGGATGCCGAAGTCCAGGACGCCGATGCCGATGGTCAGCAAAGTGGTCAGGACCATGATCTGGTAATAGCGCGGGTCGCGCAGTCGGGTTAGCAGTTTCATGCCCGTTGTTAACGGCGCTGCTGGCGATCTGGGTCTATCTTCAACGCATGTGCTATAATTATATCAATAAAAACAACAAGTTAAATTCTTGCATCCAAACGTCTAACGCCGTGCATCTACTGGGTGAAGACTGCTGAGGCAGAGAATTTTTTTTAGAGGAGAGAAGACAGTGACAGGTGAATGGATTGGCTTTGCGGCCGTCGTAGGACCGGCAATTTTATTGGGCTTGTTTTTCTGGTTCCGGTATCGGGCCCGGAGGGAGACGCAGGACACGATTCGCATAGCGCTGGATAAGGGCCACGAATTGAGCCCGGAGTTGATCGACCGGCTCGGGCATCCGAAGAAGCCGAAAGACAGGGACTTCAGGCTTGGGATCATCTGGATTGCCGTTGCCATCGGAATCGCGATGTTTAGCTTCGCAATTCCGGAAGAAGACGCGACGCAGCCGCTCCTGGGAATTGCGGCATTTCCGTTCGTGATCGGGATTGCGTACCTGATTCTTAACAAGTTTGCGAAGCAAGACGACTAAGGACGTGTAATTTTGGCCTGGGGAGAAGATCACGAGCTCGTCGCGAGGGTTGTGTCCGCACAGGATACCAACGCTTTCGGTGAGCTCATTCGCCGCCACCAGTCACACGTACGGAATTTCCTGCGCAAGCTGACCGGTGATTACACAACGGCGGATGATCTGGCACAGGATTGTTTCATCCACGCATGGGACAAGTTGCAGACGTTCTCGGGCCGCGGGTCTTTTATCGGATGGTTGCTCAAGATCGCCTATACGACGTTCCTGCAATCAAAGAGAAAGTCGAAGCGGTATGGGGAGATCCTGGACCAGGTAGGTCACGCGAATGAGGTGGAAGATCGCAATTACGCTGTTCAGTCCGATGAGGTCGGTGACCTGGACCGCTTCCTGGCCGTACTGACCGACGAGGAGCGCGCCATCATGCTTATGTCCTATGCCTGCGGCCTTTCGCACAGAGAGATCGGTGAATCAATGGCAATGCCGGTCGGAACAGTGAAATCAGTGATATTTCGTGGTAAAGAAAAGATCAGGACGAATTTTGACATCAAAGATCATCAACATGGCTGAGCGAATCAAAGACGAACAGGACCGTTTACTCGAGTCGATGTTTGAGTCGGCGCCGATCGCGGATAATGGGTTCAGCACGCAGATAGTGAAGCGCATCCGGCGCAAGCTCTGGATTCGCCGGATCACACTGCCTGCGGCGGTCCTCATCGGAGGCCTCGTGGCGTTCCAGCCCGTGGTTGGCCTCCTCAAGGGCGTTTTCCAGCTGCTATCAAGTTTACCGGTTGAGCTGGTGCCGTCCCTGGAGGGCAGCCTGCCATCGCTGCAGCTCATCGTGACCGGTGCGCTTATTCTGTTTGTCCTGATGTTTTCGTTGAACATGATCGAAGACTGATCCGTTTTCGTTGTCTTGCCATGATCGCTCGGTTACATTGCGATCATGACTCTTCGCGACAAAGTCGAGGCCCGATTACCAAACTGGGAACGCTGGTATCCCAGTCTTTTCGATGCGGCCAGTGATCTCGGCATTATCAAAGCCGAAGTCTGCGACCCCAATACCCTTTTGCTGACCCGCCGCCACCAGAAAGTGCGGCAACGGGCCGAAGATGCGCACCGCGAGAAGTGGGGCGGCAAAGCACAGGATTAACGCATGCCATTTGATCTCGATGCCGTCCGGGCCCGGTTCCCGGCCTTAGGCTTAACTGACGACGGCCAACGCCGTATCTATTTCGACAATCCAGCAGGTACCCAGGTGCCTGCGTCGGTTGCGGCGGCGATGTCTGATTGCCTGCTGACCAGCAACGCCAACCAGGGCGGCAATTTTCCGACGTCGGACAGGGCCGACGATATCGTTGCGTCTGCGCGTGTGGCGATGGCCGATTTTCTCAACGCACCGTCGCCCGACGAGATTGTGTTTGGCCAGAACATGACGACCATTACGCTGCACCTGTCGCGTTCGATCGGTCGCCTGATGCGGCCTGGCGATGAAATCATCCTCTCGCGCATGGATCACGATGCCAATGTCTGGCCATGGGTCTTGCTCGCGCGTGACCTCGAGCTCGAAGTGAAATGGCTGGAGTTCGATGCGGCGACGTTCGAATTCGACCTGTCCACGCTTGACGACCTGGTAACAGACCGTACGCGTCTGATTTGTGTTGGCGGCGCGAGCAATCTGACCGGCACAGTCAATGACGTGGTAGCGATCTGCGAGAAGGCGCGGGCAGCGGGCGCGCTGACTTTTATCGACGCCGTGCAGTCGGTGCCGCACGTCGCGACAGACGTTCAGGCTATCGGCTGTGACTTCCTCGTGTGCTCGCCCTACAAGTTCTTTGGGCCGCATCAGGGCGTCCTGTGGGGACGACGCGAAGTCCTGGAGCAGCTGGAGCCATACCGGGTCAGGCCGGCACCGTCGAGTATTCCGGGGTGCTTCGAGACCGGCACGCAGAGTCACGAAGGGCTTGCGGGAATCACGGCTGCAATCGACTACTTCGCTTGGATCGGTCAGTCGATGGCTGGAGCAACAGAACGCCCCGAGGCGCTGCGGGCGGCGATGGCGATGCTGTTCGAGTATGAGAAGGCGCTCGCCAGTCACCTGATTGCCGGACTGCAGGATATCGATAGAGTCACGGTGCAGGGAATCACGTCACCGGACGCTATGGATCGTCGTGTGCCTACCGTCGCGTTCACGCATAGCACTGTTGCACCGGACGTCATCGCCGAGTCGATGGCGAAGGAGAATATCTTTGTCTGGAGTGGGCACAACTACGCTGTTGAAGTTGCCAAGACGCTCGGAGTTTACGAGTCAGGTGGCGTGCTCCGAGTTGGTCCGGTGCATTACAACAGTGAAGCCGAAATCGACGAATTCCTCGAGGCACTGGGACGAATAGTTGCTGCCTGATACAAAGAAAGCCGCATTGCTGCGGCCCTCGTATACAAAGAAAGCCGCATTGCTGCGGCTTTCCGTGGAATGATGTAATCGAAAAGGAGTGTCAACGAGATGCGTAGCGGTGCTCCATCTTTCGCGTCAGACCCTCAGGTTTTTCGAATACCTTTGCTATCCCACGAGACATGGATCACCTCCTTCTAATTGTTTGCCCGAGGTGAGTATCTCTTGGAAATCAACAAATTCCAAGCGAAAATTTAAGTAATAAATATGCCTTCAATTCAACGCATTTTGTGGGTTATTATTGTCGGCCGGCCCCGGGCTTCTGCCCGGTATAAATTATAAGAGAGAAGAAAATGGCAATTGCAGATCTCAATTACGTACTCAAACTGTTCGGCGGCGCGGATGTGAGCGCAGATCACGAGAACGACCTGTTCCATGAAGTCTTGCTCATGACGCTGGCGAGAGCTGCAAATGCCGACGTGAGTGTCCAGCACGTGGAAGTCGAGCGCATCCAGGAGATACTCAAGAAACTCACCGGCAAGGAATTCAGCGTTGCTGACGTCCGGGTTGCGGCGCGTGAAGAACTCTACGCGGAAGCGACGCTCGTCAAGTACCTGCGCGGCGCGCAGAAAAAACTGACCGACGATCACTGCACGGAGATTGTGCAGGCGCTGACAGCTGTGTTCCGCAGTGACCAGACAATCAGTGCGCTCGAAGTCGACTTCTTCAACAACGTGGTCAACGCACTAAACGTAACGCCGGCCCAGATCGCCGGACTCGTTGCTGGCGACATCTGAGTCACAAAGCAGAATCAGAAGAACGGGCCGTGAGGCCCGTTTTTTTTGCCTCGCCGCGATACACAACAAACAAGCCTGACGCCACGATGATGACTGCACCGAGGACGACGCGGGTGTCCGGGATCTCGTCCCAGATCAGGTATCCGGCCACAGCACCGCCGATGAGCGCCACGTATTCGAGTGGCGCTACCGCGGCCGGCGAGACCGCGCGATAGCCATTCACCAGTCCGACCCAGGCGCCAATTGAACAGACTGCCGCGCTCACGATAAGAAACCAGCCCTTCATGTCTGGCATCAGCCAGTCACCGCGGTCGGCGAACACAACCGCGACGATCATCGGAGCTACAACGACGTAGAACGACAGGGACAGCGTCGATTCCGTATCGCCCAGTTTGCGGGCGGTAATTGCCTGGCTGGCATAGCAGAGTGCCGCAATAAGTACCGCAATCGACGCAAAAGAGAGCTCGCCGCTGCCGGGCCGCAGCATGACCAGTACACCGATGAAGCCGATAATGACCGAGCTCCAGCGCCGCCAGCCGACTTTGTCGCTAAGGAACAGCGCAGCCAGCGCGGTCACCATCAACGGTGCTGTGTAGCCGAGTGTTAGTGCATTGACGAGCGGCATGTTCGCCACGCCGTAGAAGAACCCAAACATGGCACCCACCGCAAGGAACGAACGCAGGACGTGCCAGCCGATTCTCCGCGTCCTGAGTGCCTCGTACCCGCCGAAACGCGGCGCCACTGCCAGCAAGAGAGCCACCGCGATGGCGCTACGCAGGAAGACGAACTGGTTGAGCGAATAGGTCTCCAGGATTTCCTTGGCGCACAGATCCAGGGCGAGGCCGGAGCTCACGCCAAACATCATCCAGGTGGCTGCGCGCCGCACATTCTCGTGTCCGATCGAAGTGGTCATGCGATTCGGGGAGTCCGGGGTGAACGAAGGCTGAACATGGTCTCACGCTTTTTTGCCGATGCCCATATGGTTCAGCATCGATTCAGTGTCCCGAGTGCTTAATGGAGTCGTAAGCAAGGAGAGGACACCACCATGAAACATATGACCCGTACAATTTTCCTGATCACCATGACGTTGCTCGCGACCGCAAGCATGGCGCAGGCAGACGACGAACCCAGGCAGAGCCTGACCTCACAGGGCAGCCAAATAGAGCGCGGCCGTGTAGGGGATGACAACACGTCCTACGACGAATTCGAGGCACTGAAGATCGAGGGTACCCGGAGCGTGAAAAGTGCACGCTCGGTACCCCAGGAAGAGGGCGCCGCTGTAACACAGGCCGCGAATCCGAACTTCTGGTTCTACGATGCCGATATCCAGTTGTTCTCGGATCTCGATAACGATGGGTATTACTTCGGTATCGACCTGTGGTTCGACGCGGATACGAGCTACTCGGTTGCCGAGGTCTACGCCGTGCTCTACCTGAGCTACGAATATGGCCCGTGGAACGAGTATGCCGAGACAGAGGACTTCACCCTGTATGGCACGGCCAGCAGCGATGACTACGTTGTCGAAACCGAACTCATCTCGGGTTACCCGACTGGCAACTATGACATTCTCATCGAGCTCTTCGATGCGTACGACGGGACCTACCTCGCGAGCTTCGGTCCGGAAGATACGTCGGAGCTGTCCTTACTGCCGCTCGAAGACTCCACGCGTGACACGCCGACGGGTAGCCAGACTCAGGTCGTGGTCAACTCGGGTGGCGGAGGCGCAACCGGCTTGCTCTTCCTGCTCGGACTCCTGGCGGTACGCATGACTTTACGGCCCCAGGCGGCAAGGCTGTCGAAATAGATATACAGGGCTGGCACGACGAGCAGTGATACGACCGTCGAAAACGCCAGGCCGCCAATAATCGCCCTCGCCATCGGGTAGTACGGAGGACCGTCTCCACCAATCTGCGTAGTGCCCATGGCGAGCGGCGTTAGCCCGACAATCGTTGTGGCTACCGTCATCAGGATCGGACGCAGGCGATCCCTGCCTGCCACCACAATTGCCCGATTCCTCGGTATGCCTTCCTGGCGCAAATTATTGATGTGATCGACCAGCACGATGCCGTTGTTCACGACGACGCCGATCAGGATCATGATCCCGATCATGGCCATGAATGAGAACGTAGTGCCCGTCGCAGCGAAGAACAGAAACACGCCAAAGATCGAGAACACGATCGACCCGAGGATGATCGAGAATGGCAGGAGTAATGACTCGAACAACGCCGCCATGACGAGGAAGATGCACGCGATGCCTAGCAGGATATTGGTGAGCATCATGTCGGCTGTTTCGTCCTGACGTTCGAATCCGCGGCCTTCCTTCCAGCTGTAACCCGGCGGCAGCTCGATCTGGTCCATCAGGCTCTGGACTCGGGGACGCACATCATCGGGGGTGACGTCCTCTTCGAGATTCGCGTCGATAATGACAGCTGTCTGGCGATCGGTGCGCCGAATGGTGTCAGGTGACTTGCCAATCTGCATGCGCGCCACGCTGCCAAGCGTGATGCGCTGACCATCGCGCGTATACAGAGGCAATTCGGCCAGCTGCTCGATACTCTGCTTGTCGTCTTCGCGAAACGCGAGACGAACCTGGACCTCGCCGGAGTCGCCGCGGAACTCGCGCAGGTTCTGGCCGCGCATCGCAATGGAAATCGATTCCGCAATCTCAGCCGTCGACAGGCCCGCATTCGCCGCGCGCGTCCGGTCGATACTCACGCGTATCTCGCGGTCACCGGATTCAGCATCGCCCTGTACATCCTTGAGCCCGTCAATGCTCTCCAGCGCGCGGACGATGTCGACGCTGAGCTCGTTGAGAATCTCGGTGGAATCGCCACTGACCTGGATAGAAAAGCCTTCGCCGCCACCTTGTTGGTCGAACTGAAAACTGGGTGCGCCAATCGCTATTTCGGGCAGGTCTTTCTCAATGCGTTCGATGATCTCCCTGGTCGACAACGTTGCGTCGTCCTCGTCTGTCAACAGGATGGTCGACTCGGCACGGCCCTGTTCGTAATAGCTGTAGACCGAACGAATATTGAATTCCTCGGCCCGCGAGTACAGGTAGTTCTCGATCGTGTCGACAGTCTGTTCAACGCGCTCGAGCGAGTGCTGTCCTTCGACGTGGTAGGGCATGAACAATCGGCGTCCGACGTCCTGCGGGAACATGTCGAACTTCACGAGTTGCAGGGCCATGGGCAGAATGCCGATTACGCAGATCAGGAATATCCCGAGGGCAGACCACCAGCGGTGGCTGATTATCCACTCGAGGCTGCGCGTATACCGGTCGGTCAGGCGTGACATCCAGCCGCCTTCTGCCGGCATTGGCGGCACCTTGACGCGCGCTGCGAGCATCGGCACGAGCGTCTGTGCGATCAGCAGCGACGCCAGCAGGGCAACGATGATGGTTACAGCCACATGGGTCAGGAATATCGTGATATCGGTCTGCGCGCCAAAGACGATCGGCGCAAAGACGATGATCGTCGTAAACGTGCCCGCGATAACGGCCAGGCCGACTTCCCTGACGCCCTTGATGGTCGCCTTATAGGGCTGGTCGGGATTCTCGGAACGATAGCGGAAGACGCTCTCGGTTATGACGACGGCATTATCGACGAGCATGCCGACGGCGAGCATCAGGCCCATCATCGACAGGATGTTCAGTGTTAGTCCCGCGAAATACAGCGCGCCCAGTGTTATGAGCAAACTGAACGGCACCGATGCGGTGACGATAATCGTCGTCGTGAGCTGTCGCAGGAACAGGTACAGGACGATGATTGCCAGCAGGCCGCCCAACGCTCCGGCGGTTAGCAGGTCGGCCAGCGATTCGCGCACGCTGTCACCCTGGTTGTCGAGTGCGAAGATATTGATGCCCTGCATCTGGGGTAACTGGCTGATCTTCTCGACTTCGGCCATGACGCGGTCGGTGACGTCGACGAGATTCGAACCCGTGGCCTTGTTGATCGCAACGCCTATCGCATAGTCCTGGTCCAGGTGCCGCCCATAATTTCGATCCGGCGTGCGCAGCTCGACGTCAGCAACATCGGCAAGGCGCAGGCCTGCCGGATTCACACTCAGGTTGCGAATTTCTTCAATTGACGAGAACTCACCGCTCGGCCTTACGCTGAAGCGTTCACCACCGGCCGTTATCTTGCCGGCACTCACCGCGAAATTGCTGCTTTCGAGCAGCATGCGAATCGTGGCGATATCGACGCCGTAGGCGGCGAGCAGGTCAGGTTTCAGAAGAATACGAATTTCGCGCGGGTCGACCCCATGCAGTTCGACACGCGATACCCCTTCAAGCCGTTCGAGACGGCGCTTCAGCACCCGGTCGAGCAGGTCGTAGCTGTCCGACAGATCACGTTCACTCGAAATTCGCAGCTGCAGGACGGGCTGGTCGCCCAGGGAGCCCGTGAATACGAAGACGCGCCGGATATCGTCCGGCAGCAGGTGCCTGATGCCATCCACCTTGGCACGAGCCTCGATGCCCTTGGCGCCCATGCTCTGGTCCCAGCCGAACTGCAGGAAGATCTGCGACTGGCCCTCGTCAGAGCTCGAGAACATCTGCTCGACACCGGACAACGTCGCCAGTGCTTCCTCGACCGGCCGCGTGATCAGGCGTTCGACTTCCTCGGGTGTGGATCCCTCGTAAGGGATCTGAATGAAGATCCCGGGGAATTCGATATCGGGAAATTTCTCGAGCGGCAGCAGCCGTGACGCGATGAGACCAACCAGCGCCAGCGCGACGAATACGACGACAGTCGTTACTGGTCGGTGCAATGCGACTTCGGTGTGTTTCATTGTGCCGCCGTCACCGGTTCGCCGGCAGCAACGGGCCATCGTTTGCGATCCATCAGGGAGTACACGACCGGGATGACGACCAGCGTCAGCAGCGTGGACACCACGAGTCCTCCGATTACCGTGATTGCCATCGGCGTGCGAACTTCGGAACCCTCACCGAAGCCCATGGCCATCGGTAACAATCCCAGCGCCGTCGTCAATGAGGTCATAAGAATGGGCCGCAGGCGGGCGGTACCGGCCTCCATGATGGCTTCGATTCGTTCGACGCCCTGTGCGCGTAGCTGGTTGATGAGATCGACCAGCACGATCGCGTTGTTGACGACAATACCCGCAAGCATGATGACGCCGATCATTGCGACGATGTTGATCGTCGTACCTGTAATGAACAGGGCGAGCACGGCACCAACCAGCGCGAGCGGAATCGTAAACAGGATAACGAAGGGGTGAATCAGCGACTCAAACTGCGATGCCATCACGAGATACACCAGGAAGATCGCGAGTATCAGCGCGAACTGCATCGACTTGAATGATTCCTCCATCTCCTCGCTTTGTCCCGAAACCAGCGCCGAAATGCCTTCGGGCATAGGGATGCGGTGGATTATCGCGCCAGCCTCAGTCGCCGCCGCGCCAAGGTCGCCGTAGGCCAGGTTCGCGGTGATAATTGCAACGCGCTCCTGGGCGACCCGGCGAATCTCCGCGGGGCCCTGTGACACCTTCACCTCCGCAACAGCATCCAGCGTGACGGGACGGTCCGAGGTCGGATTGACGATCAGGCTTCGGATTTCCTCAATACTCGAGCGTCGTGTGTCCACGCTACGCACGAGCACGTCGATCTTCTTGTCACGCCAGGTATAGCGTGTCGCAAGTTCGCCTCGAACATTCGCGACGACGCGATTCGCAATGTCGCGTACGGCGAGGCCGAGTTTCGCGGCACGCTCCTGGTCGAACACGATCTGGATCTCGGGATTGCCGCGCTCGACAGTGGTCTTGATGTCGGCAAAGCGATCGGACGCCGACATCTCGGCGACGACGGCACCACTCACGCGGGCCAGCGCGTCCAGGTCGAAGCCCGATACTTCAATCTGCAGCGGGCTTGCGAACGACAACAGGGCCGGGCGGCTGAACTCATACTGCACGCCAGGCAAACGGGCCAACTCTGCGCGCATTGCGTCCATCGCTCTGTTCTCGGCGTCGCGGCCAGAGCCGCGCGCCAACTGCACGCTCAGCGTTCCGGTATTGTCGCCTGCGTCGACGGGATTGGCGTCGAGACGGTTGCCCGTTCCGGCAACCGAGTAGTTCAAAGCGACGGCATCGATACCGGCTGCGGCGCGCTGAGCGGTCTGGATGGCGCGGTCGGTTTCGGAGAGTGGGGCTCCCGGCGATAATCTGAGGTCAACATCAAACTCGCCCTGCGAAAACTGCGGGATGAGCTCGGTGCCGAGTCGTGGCAGCAGCGACATCGTCCCTGCGAATATGAGAACGGCCGTGATAATTACGGTCGCGCGATGACTCAGGGACCAGCGCAGCAAGCCCGGGTAGACGGCGGCGACCGCCGCATAGAGCCTTTGCAGTATCCAGGTAGGCACCCAGAGCAGCACCCAAAGGACCTTGCCTATCGCGAAGAATACGAAGCCAAAAATACGGACGACGAATGCAACCAGCAACGTAAACCACCCCGCAGGTTCTCCATCTCCGCCATCATCGTAACGGCTGCGCGCGCCCAGCGAGGCGAGCATCGGGATCAGCGTTAGCGCGACGATCAACGAGAAGATCAGCGCAAACGTGACCGTCAGCGCCTGGTCGCGGAAGAGCTGGCCGGCGACGCCGCTGATGAAGACCATCGGGAAGAACACGGCAATCGTCGTAAGTGTCGCCGCGACGACAGCCGACCCAACTTCGGCTGTGCCGTTCCGGGCGGCCTCGACAATGTCTTCGCCTTGTTCTTTCTTGCGAACGATGTTCTCGAGCACGACGATCGAGTTGTCGACCAGCATGCCGACGGCCAGGGCGATTCCGCCAAGCGACATGATGTTCAGTGAAATGCCGTTGGTGTACATCAGCAGGAAGGTGCCGATGACTGAGACGGGTATTGCGATACCGACAATCGTGGTGGCGCGAGAATCGCGGAGGAATCCATACAGCACGAAGATCGCGATCAGGCCGCCAAGGATAGCGGCAAGACGAACGTCGTTTACCGCCGATGAGATAAACGTCGACTGGTCATAGATTTTCACGAGCTCGATATCTTCAGGCCAGTTATCGTCTTCGAGCAGGGTCTGAATGCGCTGTTCGATACGCCTCGCGACCTGTACCGTATTCGCGTCACCTTCCTTGTAAACCGCGAGCTCGACGGACTCCTGTCCGCGCACGCGCGTTATTGCCTCGCGTTCCTTGAAACCGCGTTCGACAGTCGCCACGTCTCGCAGGTAGACGGGTCGGTCGGCGACGTACGCAACGATCGCATCGCGGAATTCGCCGACGCTCTGGAACTCATTCAGGGTTCGCACGAGGAAACGCTGGTTGCCTTCTTCCAGGCGGCCACCCGACAGGTTGACGTTTTCAGCGCGAATACGAGCGGCAATCTGGTCGATACTGATGCCGAGCTGCGAGAGCTTCTGCTGATCGACCTGGATCTGGATCTCGTCTTCGAGGCCGCCACTGACTTTCACGGCAGCGGTGCCTTCCTGTGCTTCCAGGTCGGTCTTGATGCGGTCTTCGGCGAAACGCCGCAGAGCCTTCAGTCGCGCTTCGCCTGATTCGCCACCCTGGGCGGATTCCTTGTACAACAGGCCCAGCCGGACGATGGGCTCGGAGGACGGGTCAAACCGCAACAGCAATGGTCGACTGGCCTCCAGAGGCATGAACAGCACGTCCAGTTTCTCGCGTACGTCGATGCCCGCGATGTCCATGTCGGTTCCCCACAGGAACTCGACGGTGACATCCGACTGCCCCGAACGGGAGACCGATCGCACGAGGCGCACATTGCGGACCACGCCGACGGCTTCTTCGATCGGCTTCGTCAACAGGTTCTCGACTTCGATGGGTGCCGCCCCGGTCAACTCGGTACGTACCGTAACCGTCGGATAGGATATATCCGGCAGCAAGTTCAGTTTGAGGCGGGATAGCGACACCATGCCGAACAGCACGATTGCCACCATGAACATCACGATCGTAACGCGACGCTCTGTCGCGATCGCTACGAGGCGACGCATCAGTTCGCGTCCTCAGCGACAGCCTCGGGGGCTGGCGGTGCGTTGATAACCGCCACAGTAGCGTCGGGTTTCAGGCCGATCTGGCCGACTGTGATCACATTGTCGGCGTCGTCGAGACCCTCGATGATCTCGATCATGCCTTTCTCGCCATAACCGGTTCGTACAACCCGACGAATGGCCTTGTTGTCTTCAACAACGAACACGCTCTCAACGCCCAGCTCTTCCATTACGGCGCTACGCGGAACCAGCAGAACACTCTCGTGCCGGTCGTAGACAATACTTATGCGACCGAACATCCCGGGCTTGATGCGCCGCGTTTCGTCGCGGATTTCAATGGTAATCTTGAACGTGCCCGTCGCCGGATCGACGATCGGGCTGACTCGCGTGACGGTTGCCAGGATTTCTGTGCCCGCCAGCGCGTCGATATCGATCGCTACCGGCTGGTCAGCGGAAATCTGCTGGTATTCGCGTTCCGGGACATGCAGATAGGCAACCAGGGGCTCCAGGCTGGTTACGCGGTACAACGGGTCACCGACCCTGATCGTGTTGCCAAGCTTGATGTAACGCTCCGAAATGACACCGCCGATCGGTGCACGGATCTGGGTGTAGTCGAGTTCGAGACTGGCCAGGTTGTAGGATGCCTGGAGGGACTCGAGGTCGAACTGGAGCTTCTCGTAATCGCCTTCCGAGAGCAGGCCTTTTTCGCGCAGGTCCTTGTTACGTTCGAAATCCCGCTGCATCTTCCTGAGCCGGGCGCGGGTTTCGTTGAGTTCGAGACGCAGGCGGTCACCGTCGAGCCGTGCAAGGACTTGTCCTTCTTCTACTTCATCCCCTTCCTCGACGAGAACTTCGCGAATCTCACCTTCAACTTTGGCGATCACGTCTGCTTCGGCATACGCCTCGATGGGTGCCGTACCCGAGTAGACGGCCAGTACATCACCGCGAACTGGCGTGTTGGTCTCTACCGGGACAGGAGGAATCTCTTCCTCTTCTTCATCAACCGGCGACTCGCCTTGTTGACACGCACTCAGTAATAGCACGCAGGCGAACGCCGCCGAGCTAATGCGATGTAGCTTCATGAATCCTCCCTTATGCGATCGCGCCGGAATGCGGCGCGATTATCGCGAGTCGCGTCAGCCCGTGAAGCTGTCCTGAATTTTCGTGCTGGCGAGAACCTTGCTGCCATTCCTGAGGCCCGATTGGCCAACAACAACGACAAGGTCGTCTTCGCTAAGTCCGCCCAGGATTTCGACGTTCCCGTCGGCGAGGATTCCCACGTCCACGGTACGGCGCACCACTTCGCCATCGCTCACAACGTAGACCGTGTTCACGTCGTCTTCGTCGAGCAATGCCATGGCCGGAATAACCAGGGCATCTGCGTGCTGTTCATAGGCGATCGTGAAGCGACCGAACATTCCCGGCGCCAGGTCGCCCTGCTGGTTATCGATGATTGCCGTCGCGCGGAATGTGCCATTGCGCGAATCGATGGTCGGGCTGACTCGTGCGATTGTGGCCGGAAATTGCGTATCCGGCATCGAGGCGACTTGAATACGGGCCGAATGGCCGGCAGCAAACTTGGACAGCTCGGACTGCGGAATCTGCAGGTAAGCAATCAGCTCACTGGTCTCTGTAACACGGAACGCGACGTCATTGACGTCGAGATGTTGCCCTGGTTTCACTTCGCGTGCTGCAACAACACCGGCGATCGGTGCACGAATCTTTGAGTAGTCGTAGGTGAGCTTCCTCAGCTCGTAGCTTGCCTCGAGTGCTTCAAGGTCGTAATGCAGGTTATCGAACATCGACGCACTGATCAGCCCGCGTTCGTGCAGGTCCTTGTTGCGCTCGTATTCTGTGCGTGCCTGCTTGAGATTCGCTTTAGCGGCCAACATTTCGAGCCGCGAGCGTTCACCATCGAGCCGCGCCAGGACCTGGCCTTCGACGACCCGATCACCTTCCTCGACGAGTAGCTCGACGATTTCGCCGGCGACGCGCGCGACGACGGGCGCATCGGCATCCGATGTGATCGTCGCAGTTGCCGTGTAGGTGGCGTAGATGTTCGTGCGATAGGCCTGCGCGACCTCAACAGGAACCGGCGTTGCCGCCTGCACGGTGGCCTCGTCAGATACGCTGGCTTCTCCCACGCCACAGCCCGTCAGCAGGGCAGATCCCGCCAGCGCCAGTGCTGCAATGATCGGTTTTGTCGTTTTCATGTTACCCAGACCATACTCATTTAGTGTTGTAGTTAAGTATAACACTAGTTCGGTATAACGCAACCCGGGAGTTCGCAGTATTCGGGCTTTTCCTGGCCCTACCAAGAATCAAGGAGTTACGATCGATGTGCCCACGCCAATGTGGCCACTCGACTATTAGATGCGCGAGATACGGATTTGGATTGGTCGCGGCAAAAAAAGTTCTGGGCGGCCGCTCCGCCGGCCGCCCGGAAACAGCCTGGATCAGGTGGCGGAGGGCTCCGCGGGTGTCATCGTCCGCCGCTCTTTCCAGCGCTGCACCAGGTTCGCCTGGATCATCAGGAGGCTCGGCGTCAGCAGCAGGGTCAGGATCGTCGCGAATGCGAGACCGCCTGCGACCGATGAGGCCAGCTGGGTCCACCACTGTGAACTGGGTGCTCCGATCGAGACCTCCCGGTCGATCAGGTTGACATTGACTCCCAGAACCATCGGCATGAGACCGACGATGGTTGTCACTGTCGTCAACAACACGGGCCTCAGGCGGATTGCACAGGTGCGCAGGACTGCGTCGAACGGCTGTTCGCCACGATTGCGCAACACGTTGTAGGTGTCGATGAATACGATGTTGTTGTTCACGACGATGCCAGCAAGGGTAATCACACCGACACTCGACATGATTACGCCGAAGGGTTTGCCCATCAGCAGGTGGCCGAGAAGAACGCCGCCTGTCGAGAAGAGGACCGCCGTGAGAATCAGGCCTGCCTGGTAAATGCTGTTGAACTGTGTCACCAGGATAATCGCCATGATCGCGAGCGCCATCATCATTGCGCGAGCGAGGAAGTCCATGTCTTCCTGCTGATCCTCGGTGCTGCCGCGGAACGACCAGCTGACGCGCGGATCAATCTCAAGGGCAGGGACTTCCGCCTTGAGTTCGCGAACGACGTCGTCGACAAGCATGCCGGCCGCCACATCGGCGTCGATGGAGAGCGTGCGCCGCATATCCGTGCGGCGAATCGTGCTGACCTTTTGTGCGGGAACACGTTCGATGAACGTGCTAATTGGTACCAGGCCCTGTTCGGTCGGAATACGCAGCTCGTCAATCTGCGAAAGACTGCGGCTGCCTTCGGGATAGCGCACGCGAATGTCGATTTCGTCGTCGCTGTCATCAGGGCGATATTCGCCGATCTTGATGCCATTGGTGACGAGCTGCACCATTGCGCCAACGAGGGAGATGTCAGCGCCGAATCGTGCTGCTTCGGCGCGGTCGACCTTGATCTGCCATTCGATCCCGGGGAGCGGACGACTGTCCTCGACGTTCACGATTGAGTCGTAGGTTGCCATGTGGTCGCGCACGCGCTCTACAGCAGCATTCAGTTCATCCGGGAATCGCGAAGAAAATTCGATACTGATGGGTTTGCCCATCGGCGGACCCGCGTCCGGTTTGCGCGTCTCGATACGTATGCCGACGAGATCACTGGTGCGTTCGCGAATTTCGGCGAGAATATCATCGGATCTGCGGCGCTTGTCCCAGTCAATGTAGTTCAGGGTCAGGGAACCGATCAGGTCTTCGGCACCCTGGTCACTGGCGCCAGTCTTCGCGTACAGGAACTCGATCTCGGGCATACCCAACACCCGCTCTTCGACCTGGCGTACCAGGAAGTCCTGTTCGTCGGTCGACAGGTCGCCGCGTGCGCGAATATCGACCATGCCGAACGGCGCTTCGACATCCGGGAAATATTCAATCCCCTTGCCGAACATGAAGAACGCTGCATAGACGGCGATCAACAGGCTGGAAACGCCGGCGACGCCGCGCCATGGGTGACGGAGTGTCTTTTTCAGGAACCGGATGTACGTGCCGGTGAAGCCGGTGACCTCATCGAGGTTGCCGGTCTCCGCGGCCGCCAGGTTACGTCGGGCCTCCTCTGTATTCGCGCCCGTCCGGCCGAATATCGAGCCGAGTGTCGGCACGAAAATCAGGGCCATAAACAGCGACGCGGCAAGCACGGCGATCAATGTGATCGGCAGGTACTTCATGAACTCGCCAGACGTGCCGGGCCAGAGCGCGAGTGGCACGAATGCAGCCAGCGTCGTACAGGTCGACGCGATGATCGGCCACGACATACGCACAGCCGCTCGCGAATACGCGTCGTGACGGGAGTCGCCCTCCGCCATGCGGCGGTCAGCCATCTCGGTGACGACAATCGCGCCATCGACGAGCATGCCCACGGCCATGATCAGGGCAAAAAGGACCATCATGTTGATCGTTACGCCGAACGAGCCAATCAGGAGAATGCCCATCAGGAAGCTGCCCGGGATTGCCACGCCGACGAGGAGAGCAGACCGAATCCCGAGAATGCCAATGATCACAATAAAGACGAGCAAGACAGCGGCCAGCACGTTGTTCTGCAGTTCGGACAGCATGTCGTTCACATCTTCGGACTTGTCCCGGGATGCGACAATGTCGATTCCGGGCGGCCAGTAAGCGCGTTCTTCATCGATGATCGCATTGACCTCAGCAATTGTGTCGATGATGTTCGCACGCGATCGCTGAATGACCTCAATGGCCATCGCCGGCTTGCCGTCCAGCCGGGCAACGCTCTCGGCGTCCTTGTAGGTGCGACGTACCTGGGCGATATCCTTGAAATGTACAACACGCTCGCCGACAGCCTTGATCGGCATGTCGAGCACATCCTCTGCGCTCTCGAACACACCCGGGACCTTTACGGGAAATCGTCCTTCATCGGCGTGCAGCGCGCCGGCTGCAACCAGCCTGTTATTGCGATTAACAAAATTGATGATTTGTGCCTGGTCGAGGCCGTAACTCTCCATTGAGAGCGGATCGACAACGACTTCCATCAATTCTTCGCGCGTACCGATCAGGTTGACCTCAAGGACACCTGATAGCGCCTCGAGTTTCTCCTCGAGGTCTTTTGCGATCGTGGTCAGAGTACGCTCAGGCACATCGCCCGCGAGGTTCAATACCAGCATCGGATCGAAACGAGACATCTTCACCTCGTTGACCGTGGGTTCCTCGGTTTCGCCGGGTAGTTTGGCCTGTGCAAGATCGACCTTCTCTCGCACGTCCTGCAGCGCCTGCTTGGTGTCGATTCCGGCATCGAATTCAAGCTGGACGTTTGCGCCGCCTTCATACGCGTTGGCGATCATTTCCTTGACGCCCTCGATGGATCGCAATTCCTGCTCCATCGGGCGCACCAGCAGGCGCTCGGAGTCCTCGGGCGAGATGCCATCGTGCTCGATGCTCACGTAAACAATGGGAATCTCTATGTCAGGCTCGGCTTCCTTGGGGATCGTCGTATAGGCGACGATCCCGCCGATCAGGACCACGAGCAATGACAGCACGATGGTGCGCGACCGCAGCATTGCCAGCTCGATAACCTGCATTAGTCGGTTTCCCCGCCATCCTTGACGGCGACTGCCGTCTCTACGTCGTCTTCCGGAACCGAGTTGACGACGGCGCCGTCGGCAACATAGCCCTGGCCCACCGTGATGATCGTCGTGATTTCCGGAAGACCAGCGAGCCAGACGCCGTCATTCGACGACAGAGCGATATCGGCGACGACAAACTCGACTTCGCCCCGGTCATTAATGATCTTGACCCCAACGTTGCCTGCATCGTCGAGCGTCAACAGCGACGGTGAAATTCGATGTGCGAAAACCATCTCCGCGGGAATTCGTAATTCGGCCGTGCCACCGGCGCGCAGCTTACCATCGTCGTTCGCAACTTCGAGTTCGACGACAAAGGTTCGCGTGGCTTCATCGGCAACAGGAGCTACGTACCGGATGCGACCGCGCACAGTTTCGCCCGTAGCGAGGCGGGCTTCCGCCGTATCGCCGACATCCACGAATCGTGCGTCGAATTCAGACAGGTTGGCGCTGACGATAATCGTGCGATTGTCGACGTAGGTGGCGATCGGGTCGCCGCGACTAACGAAGTCTCCAACTTCGACCATGCGGTCTTGCAGCGCACCCGCGAAGGGCGCGCGTACCGACCTGTACTCGAGGTCGAGTCTTGCACGGGTCAGCTCCGCCCTGGCAGATTCGAGTAACGCAAGTGCCTCCTGGAGTTGTGCGTCCGATACATAGCTTTCGGATTTCAGCCGTTCCCTCGCTTCATACTCGACTTCACGCTGTTTGACTGTCGCTTCGGCCTGGGCAAGTCGTGCGGCGCGGTCGCGCTCGTCCATGCGCAATATTAAATTGCCACGTTCGAGGCTCGTGCCGCGCTCGGCGCCGATGTACTCGATACGCCCATCCGTCTCGGCGGAGAGCCGTGCAATACGTGCCGGCGCGGTCTTGCCATTGACCACAATCGTCCGCATGACTTCCTCGGCCGACTGGGTGCGCACACGAACGGCGTTCTTCGAAGGCGCAGCGACAGCGGTGTCGCTTGCGCCGATTTCGTCCTCGGAGTTGCCGAGCGTGCCCGACGCAACCCACAGCGTCACAGCGACGATGATGCCGGCTGAAACGAACCAGGATTTGTAACGATGGATGTAGCCCTGTTGCATCGCTCAGGTTCCTTATTGAGCAGCCGCTACTTTCGCGGCCGTCTCTTCCGTCAACAGATGACGATTCTCATTGATATAGGTTTGCATCGCGCCGGCGACGGCCTTGCCGAAGCCGAGGACGAATTTCGCTCCCTCGGGCCAGTCGCACATTTCTTCGGTTTCGAACTGGTGGAACATCGCCTGGTAGCGCGTGATCTCGGCGAGACGGTTATCGAGCACCGTTTCGATATCCTGTGGACGCATCAGGTGAGCGAAGCACATCGTCGCCAGGAATTCGGATCGAATCTTGTGGCAGGGACTCGGATTCTGGAGCGCTTTGAGCAGGAACTCACGCCCGTCGCCCGTGATCTCGTAGACCTTGCGGTCGGGCTTACCTTCCTGTGGCACTTCCTCGCACTCGACCAGGCCGTTCTCGGCCAGCCGCGACAATGCCGGGTAGATGGACCCATACCCAGCCGCAAAAAAATGGGCGAATGAGGACTCGAACTGCTTCTTCAGGTCATACCCGGACGCGGGTCCGTCGGTCAGCATTCCGAGGCAAACGGTTTTTACATCCATGCGCTTCACTTACGGCAGCAGAGGCTGCCCATATATCGGGGCGATGCATAATATCAGTTCGATATATAAAGTCTAGCGCTAATCTGTAACAAATCGTTTCAAACCCCCGTTCTGCGCGGTTCCCTGCTAACTGAAGTACTGCGCGAGGAACGGGTTCAGCAGCCGGTTCTGCGGATCCAGCTGTCGCCGAATCTTGCTAAACAGCTCGAGGCGATTGGCATAGAGCTGCTTGCCATATTCGGCCTGCATGGATCGCGATTGACTGAATAGCGGCGTGCCTCCCCAGTTCCCGGCGAACTGAGCCAGATCGATGACGAAATCCTCCCAGCCTTTTTCCTGGGTTGATGACACCTGGAATGCGATCAGCGGTTCGTCGAACGATGGCGACAGCAGTGCAGACGTGTCCTTGCCGACGCGAAACCCGGCGGCTGGCAGATCGGTTCGATAGCCCGAGCCCTCAAGAGTATCGCGACAAAACTCCCGGTAGGCCTTGATGACGACCGAAAAGTCCGATGCAGGAAAACACCAGGTCGACTGCACTCGATTGCGCGGCTTGCGTCTGCGGCCCGCCGACGTGTTGTTGTTTCCATTCCTGACGAGCCGCGTGTTGACCAGGTCATGCGTCGCCGCGCTGATGCTATCCATGAGGCGGTACCTGACGGACGGAATGGGCATGACACGGTTAAGGGATTTGAAGACATGTGGAAGCACCGTGCTTTCGCCCCAATCCTTGATCTTCCACGGCGGCGCATAGCTGTTCCCGGGTGACGTCTCGTAGCGACGAAGATCGAGATACACGCGATCCATGTAGGGCATGACGTAGAATTTCAGCCCGACATCTCGCGCAGCGAGGCGGTTGATGACATCGGCGAACGTACCAATCGTCATGCGGCGATGACTGGCGGAAAATGTCGCCGCGGGGCGCACGCGCAAAGTCACGGCATAGATCGCGCCCAGCATGCCGTAGCTCAAGCGGAACGCGCTCAGAAGGTGCTGTTGCTGGTTCGTTACCTTCATCAGCTGTCCGACTGGCGTGACGACCTTCATGCTGACAACCTGCGTTGAAAGATACGCCGCGTTATTGCCGATGCCAGGTCCCATACAGGGTGATGCAACTGCTCCACCAATCGTGCGCTGCAACTGGTCGTGATTCCCGACCAGTTCGAGCTCCAGTTCGGCCAGCGCTGCGATGAGCGAGCCAAGACGAACGCCGGCCTCCACGGTCACGGTATGGTTGTAGCTGTCGATGCCAAGAATCCGATCGAGGCCTGACATATCCACGATTGTTCCGGACGTCACCGCGTTGCAGTCGGTTGACGCACTTCCGGAGCCGCGGATACGAATCGGTGCCGGAACCTTGTTGGCCGGATCGAAACATCGCATCAGGTCCGCGAGGTTTGCGGGTGTGTAGGTCTTGGTCGGTTCCTGGCGCCGCACGAAGCGGCCGGTGTCACGAAATCTCGGGGAAGCCATCCTTGTCTCCAGCGCTATTACTCCATTGCCAAAGACACACGGCCCGCATCGCAACAGTCGATGAGGATTCGCCCTGGTAACCCCGCTGTCGTAGGAAATCCCTTAGACCGGAAGCTTTGCGACGCTGTCTTTCGACAGGTGTGCCTTTGTCATACGAACATCGATCCTTGCATATCGACAGGTGCGCTGCAACGAACCAGTTCCGACGTCGTTATTCTGTCAAATGGATGGGACACATATGGTCAATGTGCGTGTTTATGGCCTTCGTTGACAGGCAACAGGCAGCAACCCATCATTGCCACCACATGGGAATGTTCTCAACTCTGGTAGGCAGCCGCTTGCCGCCGAAGTACCAGCGCTTCTTCAAGCTCCCTGAGCGTGTCGAGTCCTGGAAACCGGAGAACACGGCGGCCACGAGCCTGGGGCGCGCCGCGCAGCACTGGCGTGACTCGCGGCCGCAGGCGGCGGGGCTCTACCGACTTGACTCGGGCATTGATGCGTTAAGTGCCCGGGTCGGCCTGATCGAACGCGCCGAACGGTCGATAGACATTCAAAGCTACCTGATCAAGGACGATATCAGCGGTAACCTGGTCGCATTGCATCTCGCCGCAGCGGCGGACCGGGGGGTCCGTGTCCGGCTGCTAATGGACGATGCCCTGACGGACGAGGTGGATGCCGGTTTGCTGTCTCTCGACGAACACGACAACATCGAAGTGCGGGTATTCAATCCGTTTCCACGGCGCCGCTCGCGCCTCGTAAGCCTGCTCGCGAACTACAATATTCTCAATCGCCGTATGCACAACAAGTCATTCACCGTGGATAACCAGGTGACGATTGTCGGCGGCCGCAATATTGCCGATGAGTACTATCGCACCGGCGGCGCAACCGAGTTTATTGACGAAGACCTGCTGGCAATTGGTCCGCCCGTCGACGATGTGTCGGATAGCTTTGACGAGTACTGGAATTCACCCGAGGCCATTCCGATGGCGGCGTTTGACCGGTTGGTGGCTCACGGCCGCGTGACGGAATCAGTGGAGGAGGCGCGTAAGTACGTCGATGAACACAGCGACACGGCATTCCTCAAGGGCGTTGATGGCCGCTTGATCGAGAACCTGATCGCGGGGAAGCTGGAGCTGGTCGCCGCGTCTGCCGAGGTCGTCCAGGACCGGCCCGAGAAAGTCCGCAACCTCATACGGCGTGAAGCGAGCGCGACCACTGTCTACCTGCAGCAGCTGGTATCGGCCGCCACGGACGAGGTCATCGTCATCTCTCCCTACTTCGTGCCGCAACAAGCGGGTGTCGATTTCTTCGGCGGGCTCGTCAGGAAAGGCGTTCGCGTCGTTATCGTCACCAATTCACTGGCATCGACCAATCACTCCAGCGTACATGCGGTCTATGCGAGGTATCGGAAGCCACTGTTGCAACAAGGAGTCGAACTGTTCGAGTTGCGACCGAAATCCGAGGCGATGGAAACAGAGACGAAGCTCACACTGCACTCGAAGGTTGCCACAGTAGATAGAACCAGGATGTTCGTTGGATCCTTCAACCTCGACCCCAGGTCGTTGTACCTGAATACGGAAATGGGTATGGCGGTAACGTCCCCGACTCTCGCTGGCAAAATGACAGACAGCATTCTGGATTCACTGCCTGACTTTGCTTATAAGCTGCGACTTTCGAACAAGGGCAAGCTGCAATGGTTGCTGCAATCGGCGGGCGTTGAAGAAGTCATCACGACCGAACCGCAGACGAGCCTGTGGCGACGCTTCCTGACCAAGCTGATGAGCCTGCTGCCGATCGAAGGGCAGATGTAGCCAGGATTATCATCGATTCGAGAACCAGGGCACGAGATGGAAAATCGACAACGGCTGATCGACGAGACCTCGGCGCGAGCCCGGCAAGCTGCGGAGCGTCTGGGCAAGCTCGTGCGTTGCACCCCAATGCCGCGATCTGAATCATTCAGTGACGACCTGGGCGCCGATATCTATTTCAAGCTCGAGAACGACCAGTCAACGGGTTCGTTCAAGCTGCGCGGCGCGACCAATCGACTGCTCACCCTGAGCAGGGAGCAGCGAGCGCGGGGTTGTGTTGCGGCGTCGAGCGGGAATCACGGCGCTGCCGTAGCTTGCGCCATGCAGCAGCTCGGTGTTGCCGGGATCATCTTCGTGCCCGAACAGACGTCGCCGGCAAAGGTCGAGAAGATCAGGGCTTATGGCGGCGACGTACGCCACTTCGGCACAGACGGTCTTGATACAGAGCAGCACGCCCGCGAATTTGCCGAGTCAGAGGACATGTTTTACCTGTCCCCGTACAACGATGAGGAAGTCATCGCCGGGCAGGGCACCTGCGGCGTCGAAATCATCACCCGGTTGCCCGACATTGATGCTGTCTTTGTCGCAGTAGGCGGCGGTGGCCTGATTGGCGGGACAGGCAGCGTACTCAAGGCGCACAATCCCGACATAGTTGTCTACGGTTGTCAGCCGCTGGCCTCGCCGGTCATGGCGCGGTCGGTCGCGGCGGGAGAGATTCTCGATATGCCGAGCGAACCGACATTATCGGATGGCACAGCAGGAGGTATCGAGGCGGGTGCGGTGACGTTTCCTCTGAGCCAGGCCGTTGTTGACGACTGGGTCCTCGTGGACGAAGAGCAGATTGGCGACGCCATGCGACTGTATATGTCCCGCGAGGAAGGTGTCATCGAAGGCGCCGCCGGAGTTGCCATTGCCGGGCTGCTTGCAAACCGGGATGCGATCAGGGGCATGAAGGTCGCCGTCCTCATCTGCGGCGGAAACATCAGCGCCGATACGCTGAGCGACGTGATGGGCGAGGCCTAGATGGCGTTTGTGGCAAAATGCGCCGAACTACAGCCCGGTAAATGAGGTCTAAAACAACGTAGTTATGCAACGTTTATTTCTATCTGTTGTTCTTTTGCTTTTGGCATCGGCCGGCGTCGCCGAGGTAACGGCGTTCGTCAATGTGAATGTTGTGCCGATGACCTCAGAGAAGGTAGTCGAGCAGCAGACAGTCATCGTCGAAAGCAGTCACATCGTGGCAATCGGGCCGGTCGATGAGGTCCCGATACCCGAAGAAGCAAAGGTGATCGAAGGCACCGATCGCTACCTGATGCCAGGTCTTGCGGAGATGCACGCTCACGTGCCCGACAGCAGCTCCCCAAACATCGATCGTTACTTCAGCCTGTATGTCGCCAACGGCGTGACCACTATTCGCGGCATGCTTGGCCAACCATCGCATCTCGCGTTGCGAGAAGAATTGCTGGACGGCAAGGTTTTCGGACCACGTCTGTACACTTCGGGCCCCTCCCTGAACGGCCGTTCCGTGAACGGGGCGAGACACGCACGGCAGCTGGTTGAAGAGCAATACGCCGCCGGCTACGACTTCATCAAGGTGCATCCAGGGCTCAGTTCCGACGAATTCGAGGCCCTGGCGCAAACAGCGAATGCCCTTGAAATGCCTTATGCCGGCCACGTACCGGTCGCGGCGGGCGTCTCGCGTGCTCTCGAACTCAACATGGCGACGATCGATCATCTTGACGGCTACTTCGCCGCCTTATTACCTGCGAACAGCGACGGGTCCGGTGGCTACGGCGGTTTCTTCGATGTCCTGCTGGCAAATGAACTCGAGACAGATCGCATCGCCGACGTTGCTCGCGAGACCGCCCAGGCCGGCACGTGGAATGTGCCGACCGAGGTACTCGTGGAGCTTCGTGTCGACGAGACGCCGGTGGCAGAGCTGCGCAACCGGCCAGAAATGCGGTACATGCCGGCGGCAACCGTACAGCGCTGGGTAAACGACAAGGCATCGGTCATCAGCGCAAACGATTTCAACCCCGAAGTTGCGGCGGCGGCGATCGAGATTCGCCGCAGATTGATACTCGAACTGCATCGAGCGGGAGCCGGATTGTTGCTTGGCGCCGATTCGCCGCAGGTATTTAACGTTCCGGGCTTCTCTATTCACCGGGAACTCGATACGTTGGTTAGCGCCGGGCTTACACCCTACGAGGCACTACGCACGGGTACGGCAGCAGTCGCTGAGTTTCTCCACAGCAACACCGGCATTGTTGCCGTCGGGCGCGCCGCCGACCTTGTACTACTCGACGCGAATCCACTCATCGATATTCGCAACAGCCGTCGCATTCACGGCGTCATGGTTCGCGGGACGTGGTACAGCGCCTCGGTGCTGGAAAAGAGACTCGAGCCGTACCTCGCTGACGGGGACTAGGCCGTATCTGCTAAACTTCTTCTAAAACAGGCGCCCAAAGAGGCAAAGGGGAGGAGGAATGAAGCTGGTTCAGCATCTGCTCGACAGGAAGGGCAGCGAAATCATTTCGATCGTCCAGGACGCATCGGTCTTCGATGCGATCAAGCTTATGGCCGACCGCGGAGTGGGGTCGCTGCTGGTGATGGATGGCCGGGATCTCAGAGGCATCGTCACGGAACGCGACTACGCTCGCAAAGTAATCGTCAAAGGACGTTCGTCCGAATCCACCGAGGTTGGCGAAATCATGTCGACGGACCTCGTTACGGCGACATCGCGGCAAACGGTAAACGAATGCATGAAATTGATGACGGACAGGCGCATTCGTCACCTGCCCATTGTCGACAATGATGAAGTGGTCGGGATGATTTCGATCGGGGATCTCGTGCAGGCCATTATTTCCGACCAGAAGGAAGAGATCCAACAGCTGGAACAGTATATTAGCGGCTAGGCCGCAGGGAGCTGAGCATGGCAAAGAAACCAGGGTATGACCCAAAGGTCATGCGGCTTTTCGATGGCTACGTCCACGGGCAGATGACTCGTCGCGAGTTCCTCGACCGGGTTGCCACGATCACGACCTCCAGTGTTGCGGCTGCGGCGATCCTGTCGAGCCTCAGTCCCGACTACGCGCTCGCACAGCAGGTCGATCCGGAAGATAAGTCCATCCAGGTTTCGTACAAGAAATACGCCTCACCCAAGGGTGCCGGCGTCATGCAGGGCTACTATGCCCGGCCTGCGGTCATCCAGCACAAGTTGCCAGGCGTGGTCGTGATTCATGAGAACCGCGGTCTCAATCCCTATATCGAGGATGTTGCGCGGCGGCTCGCGGTCGCCGGGTTTATCGCCTTTGCGCCCGATGCGTTGACGCCGCTCGGAGGTTACCCGGGGAACGATGACGAAGGCCGCGTGCTGCAACGGCAGCGAGATCGTGGAGAAATGGTCGAAGATTTTGTCGCAGCGGTCGAGTTTCTGCAGGGCCATCCGGATTGCACCGGCAAGGTTGGAGCGGTCGGTTTCTGTTTTGGTGGTGGCATGTCGATGCGCCTGGCGGTGCGCCTGCCGGACCTGGGTGCCGCGGTCGCATTCTACGGCCGCCATCCCGAGCCGAGCGACGCGGCGTCGATCAACGCGCCGCTGATGTTGCACCATGCCAGTCTCGACGAACGCGTCAATGCGAGCTGGCCGGACTTCAAAGCCGGCCTCGACGACGCGGGCAAAACCTACGTCAATTACGAATACCTGGACGTGGATCACGGCTTTCACAATGATACGACGCCCCGCTATGACAAGGATGCCGCGGAACTGGCGTGGCAAAGAACAACGGAGTTTTTTGCCACGAACCTGATGTGATCGGTGCACGCATCAACGTTCGCTACTTTCTTGCCCTTGGCGCGCTGCTATTGAGCGGGCCGCAGCTTGCCGCGCAGGACACACCCAAAACTGTGGTCGGACCACGCAACGTATACCTGGCGGATGGCGCAGACGCGCTATTCGCCGGTGACGCCGAAGAGGGTGTCCGTCTCACGCTGAAGGCGCTTGAATTCGCGCATGGCTCGCGCGAGACGAAGTTTGCCCACGCTAACCTGTGCGCGGGCTATGCCATGCTTGATAAGCCCCTGACCGCGCTCGAACATTGCAACTGGGTGATTGAGCGCGACCCAAATTACTGGCGCGCCTATAACAACCGGGCGATCGTCTACCTCAAGCTGGGCCGCTATGAAGAGTCGGAGGCCGATATAGCGCGCGGGCAGGCCCTGCGGCCCGGGTCGGATAAGCTCAAAACCGTCAAAGGCATGTTGCTCGATGAAACCGACCCGGTGACCGAGTCGATCGAGATCGACGAACGGCGTAGCGTGACGGACGATGGTGATGATGTTGAGGAGCGCAAGTAGATTCGCGATAGCGGCGGTGCTGGCGGCGAGCGCAGCCGCCGCGACGGATGACGTCGAACAGGTTGATTCCAGCACGGACCGTGTGCCGCTGCACACGATGATTCCCGACTATCCGCAAGTCGCGCGCCGTGATCGTATCGAAGGTGAGGTCCAGGTTTGCTTCGATATCACGCGCGATGGTCTTCCGCAGCGCATCGCGGTCCGGAAGAGTACCAATCGCCTGTTTGAAAAGCCCGCCAGAAAAGCGGTGCGTGATTCGACCTGGGTCCCGCTGAAGAAGGGCGAAGTGGATGCCGGCATCAAGGCTTGCCGCACGTTTCGTTTTAGCCTGGTTCCCGTGCAGAAGGACGAGCCAGACGGCCAGTAACAGATCTAGCCGGCGGCAGCGTGCTGGCGGCGATACATGCTGATATAGGCCGCGCCGTAGTTCGTCAGGCGATAGCTATCGAAACCCTTCGTGGACGGCACCGCTTTGTCGAGCATCTTGCTGTTGTGGAGTTTTTGCAGGCTGCCCTGAAACTGCGCCGGCCGCATTCCAAAGCGCTTTGCCAGCTCGGGTGCCGACATGGTTCGTGCCTGGTCCTGCGCGGCGGCGGTGCGCAGCACTGCAAGGTCAATCTTGTCGAATTGCACATCGGAATGTGTCGTGATGCTGGCCCTGCCAGTTTTCGGTAGCCAGCGGCGAAGGCGGCAAGTGAGCATGGTCTTGGCGCTGCCCAATCCCTGCACCATTCGGAACTTCCCAGTCAGGAATACCGCGTTGACTAGCCGAACACTCCGCAGGGTCAGGCGGTACAAGGCCCATGCGCCGAAACAGGCCAGTATCCAACAGAGCGCTGACAAAACGATCCTCAGCACGATAGGGTCTGTGCCAATACCCAGGAATGACGCAGCCCACGGCGCGTGCGAGAGCAGCATATATATGAGGGTCTCGCCCGGCATCAGGAACAGGTTCGTCATGTAATAACTATGCGATTGAGACGTGGCTCACACTGTGATCCCGGTCACAATTCTACGCTCAACTAAACTGAGGCCCAGTTCACAGACATAAAAACGCATCTCACCAACACTAGCTCCTCGTGCCAGAGACTGGTCGCGCTGCCAGACGCGGCGAAGAATCAATGGATTATGTAAGACCACAGGGAGTTTCAGGATGTCGAATTTTATTCGCAGGTGCTTGCTGATTTTGCTGGTCGGCAGCCCGTCGATCGTGGCCGCCACGGAGCTGTCGGGTGATGATATGCGAAGCCTCGATGGCCAGGTTCAGGAGATCAAGTCAGACGTCCTGAGTATTGCATCGGAGCTGAATACGCTTGAGGAACGTCTGTTGTTCCCGTCGAACACGCAGGTTTCGATTTTTGTATCGATCGCCGAGGATGAGGATTTTCGGCTCGACGCGATCGAACTTGAGATCGACGGCGAACTGGCGACACATCATATCTACAGCTTCAAGGAGCTCGACGCGCTGCAGAATGGCGGCGTGCAGCGGCTCTACACGGGCAACCTGACAACCGGTGACCACCAGCTGTCCGTGAAAATGATCGGCAAGCTCAAGAATGGCAAGGACTTCTCCGAGTCGGGCCTTTTCACGATCAATAAGGGTATCAAGCCCTCAGCCCTGGGGATCGCGCTGGCGAGTCCCGGCCTGGGTGACGATGGCATCAGGGTTGGGGACTGGTAGACGATGTCTCGACCGTCGCTGCTTGTAGCAGGGCTCGTATTCGCCGCCCTGACTCCGGCGCCAGTATTGGCCGATGAATCGCCGGATCCCTACTTCGGCGAGGCGGTTTACTACGCGCTCCAGGGAGACTGGTTCGATGCGCTGGAGCGACTGGATACCGAAGTCCTGCAGCACCGCGATGTCGATGAGGCGCAGCTCGACTCTCTCTATTTACACATCGATGACGCGGAGTTTTCACTAGGGGACTTCGAGCTTCGTTATCGCATGCACCACCGCGCCGGCCGTGCAATCACGGCGGTACTCGAGGGTGCCGTCGATGAGCGCATCCGTAACGATGCGGCCTATCGACTCGCGCGCATTCATTTTCAGAAGCAGCAGATGGAAGATGCACTGCTCGCGCTTGACCGTATCGACGGTGAAATTCCAAAGGAAATACGCGACGACATCGAGTTCCTTGGAGCCAACGTCTACCTCGCGCAGGGGCGCCCACTCGACGCCGTTCCAGTTCTCGAAGGACTGCTCAAATCCGATGAGTATGGCGGCTTCGCCGCTTATAACCTGGGAATCGCCTGGTTCGAGGACGGCCAGCGATCAAAAGCGCTTGAGCAACTCGACATCGCTGGAACGATGGAAAGCGACGAGCCAGGCGATCTCGCGATCCGGGACAAGGCCAATCTCGTGCTGGGCACGATCTATCTTGAAGGCGAAGAATTCGGGCAGGCGGCTGCCGTCCTGAACCGCGTAAATCTCGAGGGGCCGTATTCGAACCAGGCGCTTTTGAGCGCCGGTTGGGCCAACATGGCGCGCGAAGACTACCAACGCGCCATTGTGCCGTGGAGCATCCTCGTCGAGCGGGAAGTCACTGATGCAGCTACCCAGGAAGCGCTGCTGGCACTTCCCTATGCGTACAGCAAACTCAATATTCACGGCCGCGCAGCAGTGCACTATGGCCGCGCGCTGGATTCATTTGGCGCCGAGATCGACAAGCTCACCGACTCGATCGAGAGCATTCGCGAGGGCAAGTTCCTCGAGGCACTGGTACGCGAAGAGATTCGCAAGGACAAGGACTGGCTGATTCACCTGCGCTCGTTGCCTGATGCACCGGAAACGTACTACCTCATGGAGCTGCTCGCCTCGCACGATTTCCAGACGGGGCTGCAGAACTACCTTGACCTGGCGGATCTGAAACGCCGCCTGTTGACCTGGGAGGGCGGCTTCGATTCCTACGACGAGATGGTCGAGATACGCCGGGCTCACTACGCACCCCTCCTGCCGGACGTCGACGAGGCATTCCGCAAGCTCGATTCGCGCATGCGGCTGCGCAAAGAGCAGCATGCGATGCTGGTGAAGCGCCGCAACGACTTGCTGACAACGCCGCGGCCCGAGTTCCTGGCAACGCGTGATGAGCAGGCAATAATCGCGCGCCTGGATTTGCTCGAGGCACAAGCTCAAGGCGAGGAACTCGAGCGCGTGAAGCGCCTGCGCGGGGTTCTCGCATATACGCTGCATATCGAATACCACGAACGATTCACCGAGTTCGATCGCAATCTCCGCAGCCTTGATGAAGCAATGGCGACGGCGCAAAGCGAGTACGATGAGTTCGTGCGCTCGAGACAGGCTGCGACGCACAGTTTCGAAGGCTACGACGATCCCATGCAGCGACTGCGCGCCGACGTGCAGCAATCCGTTGACAGGATCGACATGCTCATGGCTCGCCAGGGGCATTTGCTCGAAGTTCTCGCCATCGATCGGTTAATCGCTCGCCGCGATCACCTTGAGAACTACGGTGACAAGGCGCGTTTCGCGTTGGCCGATAGCTATGATCGGGCGACCCAGTCACAAGCGCGGCTGGAAGGTGCTGAATGATAACGCGCCTTATCGCTTGTGGCTTACTCCTGACGGGCCTGGCGGCCTGCGGAACAACCGAGAACCAGTCGGGGACGCTTGCCGAACTCGACAGTGTGCCGCCCGACCTGGACGAAGTGTTTCTCGACGACAGCCTCGAACTCGCAGCCCAGAGTTACCGTCGCTACCTCGAAGAAACGTCGGAGAGCGCCCGCACGCCTGAGGCTATGCGGCGCCTGGCAGACCTGCAGATAGAGCAGGCCTATGGCGTGCTCGGCAGTGACGAAATGGTCGAAATGGCGGCACCGGAAACCGCTGTCGCGAACGAGACAATCCAGGCGAGAAAGTCAGGAGCGGCGCCCGCCGAACCGACCGAGTCCGAGCTGGAATTCGAGCAACGGGCGACACGCGATTCGTTCCTGTCCCAGTCAGGCGACTACCGGGATGAGGTTATTGGCGACGATGTGCAGACCGTGCCCGCCGGACCGCGCGAGGCGATCGCGACCTACCAGACGATCCTCGAAACCTACCCGGACTACGAACGCAACGACAAGGTGCTGTACCAGATGTCGCGCGCGTACGATGAGATTGGCGAACCGGACAAGGCCATGGAAGTCATGGACCGCCTGGTCGTTGAATACCCGCATTCCCGCTTTGTTGATGAAGTGCAGTTCCGCCGTGGCGAGTACTTCTTCGTCCGCAAGAAATACATCAACTCCGAAGACGCCTACGGTGCAGTGATCACTATGGGCGCGTCGTCGTCCTACTACGAGCTGGCGCTCTACAAGAAAGGCTGGACGCTTTACAAGCAGTACTTCTACGAGGAAGCGCTCGACAATTTCATGGCGATGCTCGATTACCGCAAGGCTATCGGCTACGACTTCGACGCTTACGAGGAGGACGATGATGAGCATCGTATATCCGATACGTTCCGAGTGATCAGCCTGAGTTTCTCGAACATGGGCGATGTTGAGGAGATCGATAACTACTTCGCAAAGAACGGTCAGCGAAGTTACGCCGACAAGATTTACGAGAGTCTTGGTGAGTTCTATTTTGCGAAGCTCCGCTACGAAGACGCGGCGTCGGTCTACAAGTCGTTCATCGGCCTGAACCCGTTCCACGAAGTATCTCCGCACTTCGGCATGCGCGTTATCGATATCTACGGCGAGGCTGGCTTTCCGTTGCTCGTTGTCGAATCGAAGAAGGAATTCGCGACACAGTACGCGCTGGGTTCGGCTTACTGGAATCATGTCGACCTGGAATCGTCCGCCGACGTGGTCGGGTTCCTCAAGACCAACCTGACCGATCTGGCTGGCCACTATCATGCTCTTTACCAGACCGAAGGGATGGTGGAGCAAAAGCCTGCGAACTTCGGCGAGGCCCAGCGCTGGTATCGGCAGTTGTTGGCGTCCTTCCCATCCGGTGATGAAACGCCAGGTATCAACTACCAGCTCGCCGACCTGCTGCTCGAGAACGGCGACTTCGCCGATGCGGCGCTCGAGTTCGAGCGAACTGCCTACGAATATCCTGACCACGAAAAATCGTCGGCTGCCGGCTATGCCGCAGTCTTTGCCTATCGTGAGGATTTGAAGATTGTGACGGGTGCCAGGCAGCGCGATGTAAAAGAACTTACAGTCGAAAGTTCGCTTCGGTTTGCCGATACATTCGGAGAACATGAACAGGCGCCGATTGTTCTCGGTGCCGCTGCCGACGACCTGTACGAGATGAAAGACTTCCCGCGGGCGATTGACTCGGCACACAAGCTGATCGAGCGCTATCCCGCGTCGGACAAGGCTTTGCGTCGTTCTGCATGGGCCGTGATCGCACACTCATCGATCGATACGGCCGAGTACCAGGACGCCGAACAGGCCTATGCCATGGTGCTGGACCTGACCGACCTCGATGACGAAGCACGTCCCGCGGTCATCGAAAACCTGGCAGCCGCAATATACAAGCAGGGTGAGCAGGCTAATGTGCTCGAAGATTACCAGGCCGCCGCCGGCCACTTCCTGCGCGTGAAAACCATTACGCCAACGTCGAGTATCCGCAGCGCGGCTGAATACGATGCCGCCGCGGCGTTGATGAAGTTGTCGGACTGGACAGCGGCGTCCAGCGTTCTCGAGGATTTCCGGGAAACGCACCCGGAACATGAGCTGAATGCCGATGCCACCAAGCAATTGGCCTTCATCTATCGCGAGGACGGTCAGATTACGCGCTCCGCCGCCGAGCATGAGCGTATTGCAGCCGAGGCAAGCGATCCGGATCTAAGCCGTGAAGCGCTGCTCACGGCCGGTGAAATGTACGACGAAGTACGCGCCATGACCGATGCCATTCGTGTTTACGAAGAATACGTCGAAGCCTGGCCGTTGCCGCTCGACCTCGCCATGCAGACGCGAACCCGATTGTCCGAGATCTATCACGGACAGTCGGACTTCCAGAAGTACTTTGAGGAACTCAACGAAATCGTGGAGCAGGATCGTGAGGCAGGACCCGAACGCACCGATCGCAGTCGTTTCCTCGCGTCAAAGGCGGCGCTCGTGCTCTCGGAAAGAACATTCGAGCAGTTCGAGCGCACGCGCCTGACGCAGCCTTTCGAGCAGAGCCTGGCGCTCAAGCGACAGCAAATGGACGAAACGCTCGCCACCATGGAGGGGCTTGTGGATTACGAGGTTGCCGAAGTCACAGCGGCTGCAACTTATTACATCGCCCAGGTGTATCTTGAGTTCAGCTCGTCGTTGCTCGAGTCGGAACGGCCCGAAGGCATGACGGCAGCGGAAGCGAACGCGTATGAACTGGTGCTCGAAGAAGAAGCCTATCCTTTCGAAGAGCGCGGGATCGAGGTTCACGAAGCAAACTTCGAGCTGCTCGCTGGTGGTATCTACAATCCCTGGATTCAGAAGAGCCTCGATAATCTTGCCTTCCTCATGCCGGGGCGTTACGCGAAGCGTGAAACCAGTGAGGGTTATCTCGGCGCCAACGAAGTATATGCCTACGTAATGCCGATCGCGGTGCCGCCGGCTATCGAAGATAGTGCCGTCGAAGCAGGTTCGGAAACTGACCCCGAACTCGGCGATCCGGTAGTCACCGAATCACCAGTGGTCCTTAGCAGCGACATGGGAGTTGCCGAATGATAGCGCGTTCTACATTTCTTCTCCTGGCTGGTCTGTTGCTGACAGCTTGTGCCACGACGACCGAAAAACCTCGTCCAACGTCGCGCGTCGACGTTCAGGAGAACGTGGGCTTTACGATTACCGAAGCATCACCGGTACCTGACGGGGAGCGCCTGGAATACAGCCAGGCCATCGCGCAGTTGGAAGACGGCAATCATGCCCAGGGGATTGCGTTATTGACCCGGGTTGCCGAGGCGGCTCCTGACGCCGCTGCCCCGCGTATTGATCTCGGTATCGCAGAGAGCGAGGCAGGCAACTTTGAAGCAGCTGAAAAGCACCTGCTCAAGGCCCTCGAACTGAACCCGGATCATCCCGTGGCATACAACGAACTCGGCATCGTATATCGCAAGACCGGTCGTTTCCAGGAAGCCAGGAAAGCCTACGAGACGGCTTTGTCTATATTCCCCGGCTATCACTATGCAAGGCGCAATCTGGGCGTGCTGTGTGACCTGTACCTGGGCGACCTCGATTGCGCGCTCGATGCTTACACCGCTTACATGGCCACCGTCCCCGCGGATCCGGAAACGACCATGTGGATCGCCGATATTCGCAACCGATTGGGTGTGCAGGAGTAGATATGTCTAAGCCAATTTACCTTGTTTTTCTGATACTTGCGCTAACGCCCAGCTTCGCGGAAGAGCCCGAGGAGACTACCGAGGACGCGGTCGAGGAAACGCAGGATGTGGAAGAGAATGGCGATGGGATCAAGAACCCGCGCAACATGTCCGGCATGTCGATTCTCGGTAATGAGGAGGCGCCCAAGTCGCTCGTAATTATTCCCTGGAAATCGTCCGAGATGGGTGACGCGCTGACCTTCAGCGATACGCTCAAGGATCGTGCTCAACCCGTCGACAAGGACGTATTTCTGCGCGAACTCCGGTTTTACGAGATCCGCACGGGCGAATAATCCGCCGCTTTGTGAATTGGTTCAAAGAACCCGAAGCCCGGCCCTACATAATCCCTGAACGTGCGCTGCGTCACACTTCTGGCCCGGCGCGCTGTCTATTCTGGCATTCGCCCCGAAATGATTCGGGGACCTTTTGTTAAACGAGGATTTGGAAATGGACTTTTTCTATTCGATTGTTAGCTTCTTCGCAACGGGTGGCCTGTTCATGTATCCGATACTGCTCGTGTTCGCCTTTGGCGTCGCGGTCGCAGTGGAGCGCTTCGTTACGCTGAGCCTGGTGACGAACAAGAACCAGGTTGTCTGGGACAAGGTACAGCCCTTGCTGGACAGCGGCGAGTTCGACGAAGCCCGGACGATGACCAAAGAAGACGAGTCGACAATCTCCCAGGTACTGAATATGGGGCTGTCATTGCAGGGAACTGTACGCCGTCGCGAGGATATCGAAATCGCTATGGAGGAGAGCATGATGGAAATCGTGCCGCGCCTCGAAAAGCGTACGCCTTACGTGGCACTCGCATCCAGCATCGCTACATTGCTCGGACTGCTCGGCACCATCATGGGCCTGATCCAGGCATTCACGGCTGTTGCCAATGCGAACCCGGCCGAGAAGGCTGACTTGCTGTCGGCAAGTATTTCAGTCGCGATGAACACGACGGCATTCGGCCTCATGGTCGCTATCCCGCTGCTCGTCGTACACGCTGTGCTTACCAGCAAGACTGGCGACATCGTGGACAGCCTTGAGATGGCAACGGTCAAAGCCTTGAACGTGTTCTCCAGGCGGGCAAGGACGGCCTTAGCGGCTTAAGCGTCATGGCCCGCAGAAAGCATCATTACAAGCGGCGTACAGGAAATACGTACGACATTGACGTCACCACGTTTCTCAACCTCATGGTGGTCCTTGTCCCGTTCCTGCTGATTACAGCCGTCTTTTCGCGACTGACCATCGTCGAACTCGACCTGCCGAGCTCGGCGGGCGGACCGGTGAACGCGGAGAATAATTTTCGTGTTGAGGTCATCGTTCGGGAAGAAGGGATAGTGATCAGTAACGGCACGGGCACAATCGCGACCATTCCAAAACTGGACGACGATGAGTACGACCTGGACACCTTGTCGGAATACATCGTCGAGCTAAAACGTGAGTATCCGGACCATGAAGAAGCATCTGTCCTGATGGAGTCTCACATTCCCTACGACTACCTGATCCAGGTAATGGATATCGTGCGCAGCATCGAGGTACCAACCGATATCGAGGAAGAGTTTGAACTGGTTGCGTTGTTTACCGAAATCTCAGTAGGAGATGCACCGTGAGGAACTCACGCCGAATCAAGCGCATGGGGCGCAACCGGTTGAAGATCGGAAAAATGAATCTCACGTCACTGATGGATGTGTTCACGATTCTTGTCTTCTTCCTGCTGGTTAACTCGGGTTCGGTCGAAATTCTGGACGCCCCCAAGGAAGTGACGTTGCCGGAATCGCGAGTCGAGTCGAAACCGCGTGAAACAGTAGTTATTTTTATCAGCCCCGATGAAGTGCTCGTTCAGGGCAAGCTGGTCGCCCTCGTCGAAGATATCGTTAACGGCGAAGAGGGTGCTGTTGACCCGATACATGCGCGCCTCGCAGATCTTAAAGAAAATGTCATCGGTACAAGTACGCTGACGGTTGCCGCCAGTCGCGAAGTTACCATCCTCGCGGATAAGTCTGTGCCCTTCATGGTTGTCAAAACAGTCATGTCGACATGCACGAGCCAGGGCTACGAGAACGTATCGCTTGCGGTAACGCAGAAGTCGCCGTCGCAGGTCGCATCGCTCTGACACCTCATGGACGAAGGTGATATGAAAACGGATTTTTCTGATCAGGAACATTCCCTGCGTGCCCAGGTTGAGGACTCCGAAGAGGTGCTCGCGGCGCTGCAAAGTGATTTGCAGGCGGTCGATGCAGAACTAGGCGGCCTTGCAGAACAAAGCGTCCAGTTTGGTACGCTGGGTGAGGTATGTCGCTCGCTTGAGGCGCTCGACGACCTCGGCGCAATGAGCCTTTTCTGGCAGGATCTCAGTCACGGTGGCGAACCTGCTGAGTACATTCAAAAAGCGCGCGACAGGATCCACGAATACGGCGAATCGATTCTGGAGACGGAGAGACGCCGCCAGGGAATTGTCGACAAGATCGGTGATCAGAACCTCTCGTTGGACAGCCTGCATTATGAACTGACCGATGTGCTGCAGCGCGAAGAAGAGCGCCGGTCCGAATGGACAGTCGAGCGCGAGCTGGAAGGCTGGCCCGCTCATACTGTTGTCATGCCGTGGACTCGCGGCACGGAAGAAGACCGGCGCTATCGCAAATCGCTGGGTTCGTCTCTACTGGCTTCCGCAGCGCTTAGTATCGTGGTCGCTTCGATTGCAATTCCGATCTTGGAGCGCCCGCAGGAGATCGAATTACCCGAGCGTATGGCAAAGCTCGTACGCCAGGATTTGCCGCCACCGCCGCCTGTTGCGCCGATTGAAGAATTGCCGGTTGAAGAAGAGATTCCCGAGCCGGAACTCGTCGAAGAGGCGCCGCCCGAGGATGTTCCTGAATCTGTCGAACAGCCCATGCTAGCGAATGAGAACTTGCCCGACGTCAAGGAAGAAGTGAAATCAAAAGGTATTCTGGCGTTCCGGGAGAGCTTTGCGAGCACTGCAACGATGCGTCCGTCGACCCAGCTGGGCTCGGAAGCGCGGGTACGCAGTGCAGGTGAAGATACCGTTGGCCGGCCGTCACGCAACATGGTGACGACTAATGCGCCGGGCTCGAGTGGCGGCATTAATCTTGCTTCTATCAGTCGTGATGTTGGTGGTGGCGGTGGTCAGGGCATGGGTGGTGTCGCAGCCACGCGCGTCTCGAGCTCCATTGGCACCGGCGGAGACGGGTTCGGAAGTCGTCCGACAAGCGGCAGCGCACTGGCCGGTCGTACGGATGAAGAAATCCAGATTGTATTCGACCGCTACAAGGCGTCGCTCTATCGACTCTACAACCGCGAATTACGCAAGGATCCGACACTGCGCGGCCAGATGATCCTGAAGCTGACGATTGAGCCGGACGGCTCCGTGTCGTTCTGCGTGATGCAGTCCTCGGACATGAATGCACCGACGCTGATACAGCAGGTTGTGGACCGTGTAACGACTTTCGACTTTGGGGCAAAAGAAGACATTGCTGCCGTGACGATCATCTACCCGATCGACTTCCTGCCGGCTGCGTGATGCCGTTCTGCATAATGTCGCCAATCTTACATAAACCCCAAAACTTGCTAATCGCTCGATATCCAGGGCACGCGTAACGGACCGTCTTCACAGTCTTTTCCGGCAATTTTCGAAAAAACTGCAGGGTGTGATCCAAGTCAGGTTTTGCCATCCGGCGATGCGCGATAGTTCACTCATGGAACAGGAAAATGGCAAAACCACCGCAAGGTGGTGACGCAAAGTCTCCGGCTGTGAGAGCTCACGCAGGTTTCACGGTAGCGGGATTACCCACGTCGGATTACTCAGTGAAAGGGCTGTCCGTGTCGGAGACTTCAATGGATTGGATGCGACATAACGACGATGCCCAGGGAATCGCAAGGCAAGGGATTACCAAGAGTCCGTAGCGGTCGGCTGTTACGCCAGCTGTTCGCGGTGCTTGTGCTTTGTGGCGCGTCGTTCGCCGCGAACGCGCAGGCCGTCAATTGTTCCGATTTTCCTAATGACACGATCGACGGCAATGTCGTCGCCAGTCCGACGAATATCAACGTCGATGTCGATTGCACAATCCGCAACTTCGTACAGGGCGTTAACCCCCTTATCGCGAACATCTCGTTCTACACGGCGCCTGGACAGACTGACGTTCGTCACCTCCTGATCTTCGATAACGTTTATCACACCGGGCAAATGTCGTGTGCGGTAGTCCTCAATCACAAGATCTGGTTTGTCAACGGCGCGTCTACGCAAGTCCAGGACAAGTGCCAGAACCTGCTGATCCCGGTCGAGAAGATCGATAAGCGGAATCCACCCGGTGATGTCGCTACGGTCGGGGTGCCGTTCGATTACACGCTGGTGATCCCGGTGTTGTTCGACCCCGCCTGGGACGCGAGTGGCAACGCGACCGGCGTCATCGACTTCACCGGCTCGCCCAACGAACTGCACAGCATTGTCGTAACCGACGATCTCAACGAAACAGGCGTGGACCTCTCGTACGTCGGCCACACTGTGACGTGGCGAGATTCGGGCGCCCCAATCAACCATACGTTTACGAATGTCGGCGGACTGCTGACTTTCACGATCGATCCGGGCGTCGTCATCCCGGCAACCGAACAGATCCTTGTCGAGATCAGCGTCGTTCTGAACGATTCGCCGGTCAATTCGGTTGGCACGCAGTTCATCAACACGGCGAGGTGGCAGTTCGGCCGTCTTATCGACGGCACGTTCTACGAGCCGCTGCCGGGTGAGAACGGCATATCGCCGCCGATCACGATTGGTGGGCCGGATATTGTTGTTACGAAGACGGGGCCGGCCAGTTTGGGTAGCACCTTGAATCTTGGTGAGTGGGGTACGTTCAGCATCGATCTGCAAAACACTGGGACGACCGATGCGTGGGATGTTCACATACTAGATAAGTTCCCCAATCAATCCAGGGGTGGAATGTGTGACACGCCGCCAGAGGTGCTCAGCGCACAAGTATTTTCGGCAGACGGCGTCACGCCGGTGCCC
>Ga0209456_10000130_pt1 | contig 40733 bp, 31 predicted proteins | sample COG_11_FD_184755 | JGI IMG/M metagenome (GOLD analysis project Ga0209456, IMG submission 184755) | Pelagic marine sediment microbial communities from the LTER site Helgoland, North Sea, for post-phytoplankton bloom and carbon turnover... | ecosystem: Environmental > Aquatic > Marine > Neritic...
GGTGTTGACGATTGATCGTGTCGAGAAGGGTTTTGGATGTCGGATGGACACAAAACGAAAGATTCTCGAAGCTTTGGGTCTGAGGCTCGCCGACCGGGTGCGTGTGTTCGGCGAGGAGGAGTAGCGTGGCTACATGGCGTCTGAGGGGAAGAACTTAATCGGCGTCGATATCGGTTCGAGCGCGATTAAAGTCTGTGAAATCAAAGAGGGGCGCCGGGGAGCACGAACCATCACCAGGTTCGGTTATCACCCGCTACCTGCCGAAACCATCGTCGATGGGCACATCATCAACTCGGGTGCGGTCGTCGAAGGGCTCGAGAAGCTGTTTGCGAAAACGAAACGGCGTAACGTCGCGCTTCGTGCCAGCGGGCACAGCGTAATCATCAAGAAGATCGCCATGCCGCTGATGACGGCTGCCGAGCTAAGTGAGCAGATCAACTGGGAAGCCGAGCAGCACATCCCGTTTGACCTCGAGGAAGTCCACGTGGACTACGAGGTGCTGCACGAGCGGGCTGATCATGGCCAAATGGACGTTTTGCTCGTCGCAGCGAAGAAGGAAGAAATCACCGATCTCACGAACCTGGCGATGGAAGCTCGACTTCGCCCAATGGTTGTGGACCTCGACGCGTTCAGCATCCAGAACGTGTTCGAAGCAGGCTACGGGGCAGCGGCGAAGGACGAAACCACGGTCTTGGTGCACTGTGGGGCCTCCACCACGACGGTGAACATACTTGCGGACGAAACGACCGCCTTCACAAGAGACATCGCCAACGGTGGAAACTCGATTACCGAGGAAATCCAGCGGCAACTTGGCATTGGCAGAGACGAGGCCGAATCGTACAAGTGTGGCGGAGAAGGGCGTGGCATCGTCCCGCGAGAGGTGCCTGAGATCGTCAACCAGGCGGTCGAGCAACTTGCAGGCGAGATTCAACGTTCACTCGACTTCTACCTGGCGACGAGCGGGGATCGCGAGTTGAGCCGTATCTGCGTTTCCGGCGGGACGGCGAACATACAGTCACTTCTCGACATCCTTCAGGACCGCGCGCAGGTGTCCGTGGAGCCGCTCGACCCAACCCGCGTCGCCGACGTGGACGAGCAGGCCGTTTCGGAGCTCCAGGGTCGCGCGTCGCAAGCGGTGGTCAGCATTGGGCTGGCGCTGCGCAAAGAGCGGGAGCGTAACTAATGATTCGCATCAACCTGCTACCGTCCTCCGACAAGAAGAAGCGTGCACGGAGAGCTGCCCCTTCACCGATGCCCACGGGTGACCTCAGTCTGCGCACATGGGGTGCGGTCTACGCCGCTGCGATCGCAGTCTGGTTGGTGGTACTCGGTATCTTCTACTTCGTTCAGAGCGGCGAGATGGATACGGTCGCCCAAGAGAATAAGACGCTAGAGGCCCGCCGGGACGAGCTCAAGACCAAGACCAAGGGCTTGACCGAGGTCGAAGCTCGCCTTGAAAAAAGCCGGCGGCTCGAAAAGGTGGTTCAAGAACTCGAGCGTGCCCGACGTGGCCCGACCCGCGCGGTCATGGAGCTTTCTAGAGTGCTGAGCAGCCCGGGCGGGCCGACGATTAACCCCGCCGAGCTCGAACGTATGCGCGAAGAAAACCCACTTGCCGGATTCAACGAGTCCTGGGACGTGCGTCGGCTTTGGATCTCTCGCTTCGAGGAAATCGAGCGCGAATGCAAGATCACGGGGATGGGGCGCTCGAACGAAGATGTTGCCGAGTTCTTGCGCCGACTGACGCTTAGCGAGATCTATGAGGGCGTGACGCTTCAACGAACTCGCGCGGCAAGCGACCCGGACACGGGGCTTCAGATGGTCGGCTTTGATATTACCTGCAAGGTGAGATACTGATGGCGAGTCTCGAAGATACGTTCATTGCGATGCCGGGTTGGGGGAAGGCGCTGGTGCTCGTGGGCGTGCTCGCCTTGCTCGGCGCCGCGTACTACGCGCTCGTCTACAGCACTACTTCGAGCGACCTTCAGTCGGCTCAACAGCAGCAAAAGCAGCTTCAAGACCAGATTCGCGACGCCGAGAGGCGCGAGAAGCAGTATCTCGAGCTCACACAGGAGCTGGCCAACCGCGAAGTCGCCGACCGGCAAAACCGCCGAATCCTTCCCGAGGACGCGGAGATCGCCGCATTCCTCCAGGACCTCAATCGGGTTGCCGAGCTGAGCGGCCTCACGATTCGTCTGGTCGAGCCCCGCCCGGAGCAGCGCCAGGAGCTGTATTCGAAGATTCCGGTCGTGCTCGCGCTCACCGGCCGATACCACCAGATGGGGAAGTTCTTTTACAACGTGAGCAAGTTGGACCGGGCGATCAGCCTGGAAAACATTCGCATGACACAGCCGAAGCTGTTGCCATCGGGGGAAATGCTCATCGACGTCGATGTTCGCGCGACCACCTACCGGCGTCCGCCGGCCGAAGGGAAGAAGTAGTCAGCCATGAGCTCTAAGATTCGAGTTTTCGCTTACCTCCTTTTCCTCACTGCCGTTCTCGTGGCGGGCTGCGGTGGTGATGATGAAGAGTTAGCAACTGGGCCCGGTCCCGGCGCGGCGGGTAACGAGGATTCCGAGGTAGCCGCGTCAGGCACGACCGAAGGCGACACGGCGGCGACCGAGCTGAGCTCTTCGCCGATCGTCTACACCGATGATGATTTTGCCGAGCTCGACATCCAAAACCGCGATCCCTTCCGTTCGTACGCCAGAGCGTTCAAGGCCCAGGCTGCCGCTCCGGCGCAGCGACGAGTTCTCTTGCCGAGCACCAGCTTGGATGAAATGAATCTCATCGCGATCGTGACGGGCATCGCCACGCCGCGAGCAATGCTTACGGATACTGCGCAGGTCGGACATGTGATCCGTCGTGGTGACTACATCGGTCGTCCCGAGGTGGTACAGACCGGAGGTTCAGAGGGAATGCCAGTCACACTGAACTGGCGTGTGGATAGAATCCGTCCAGGTTCGGTCGTGTTGACTCGCGAAGACCCGACTTCGCCCGACAAGCCGCCGTTGACTCGAGTGATGCCCCTTCACGAAGGTGGCGAAGCACCGCAGTTCACGACGCCCTGAGACCCGAAACATTTTTGCATATATTTTTCGGCCGTTTTCTTGCCCCGGTCGTCGCTGGCGTTCGATGATTAACGGTAGCTGGCAGAGGAGTCAGGAATGCGTATTCATTGGGGTCTCGCAATCGTCGTTGGGGTAGCGTTCACATGGGCCAACTTGGCTCAGGCGGCCGGCCCAAAAATCGATAGCGTTCAAATTAAGGGCGAGCGAGACGGTGCACAAGTTTCGATCGAAGGTTCGTTCAAATATCCGCAATATGCGGTTCGCGCACGCGAGGAAGGGCGTCTCATCATCATCGATGTCGACGATGCCGCGCTGCCTGCGGGTGGCATTGAGACGAGCGGTACCAACTCGCTGGTTGCGCGCACAGTCGCTAGCAACACGGCGCGGGGTGCTCGGATCGAGCTGACGCTCACGGACAAGGCGACATACCACGCCCGCGCTACGGACCGTGGCATCACCGTGAAGCTCCGCCGGGGTCAAGGTTCTGCCGAGGCGAGACCGAAGAAATCGTCGACGCGGGCCGCTCCGAAAGTCGAAGACATTCGTCTGGAGAACAAGGATGGTCGTGACCGTGTCGTGATCTCGCTTGCCGGCGACCCGGAGTTTCGAGTATCCACGCGTGCGGGCGCACCTCCTCGTCTCGAAGTGCTCGACGCGCGCATTGGCTCCGGTGCAAAGCGGCGGATCGAAGCGCCGCGGGGCTCCCTGATCGGCACCGTCGAGCTCGAGCAGAAGGGTGACCGTGCGGTCGTCGAGGTCCATGGCTCAGAAGGCGCCGCAGGTACCGCGATTCGCTCTGGCGACCACATCGTATGGATGTTCTCCCCAACCAATACCGACACGCGGCCGCATACACGCACCATCGCCCGCGAAAAGGACTACGCTGCAGAAGTCGATGGTCCCGAGGTTGCCGGCTTTCTGAGCAAGCTCCCGATGCAGGCGGGCGGCAAGTCCACTCGGCGCTACTCCGGTCGTCGCATCGACCTCGACTTCAAAGACGCTGACATTCACAATATCTTGCGACTCCTCTCTGAGGTGGGTGGAGTGAACGTCGTCACCGCGGACAACGTCGGCGGTACGGTGACGATTCGAATGCGTGACGTGCCCTGGGATCAGGCCCTCGATGTCGTCCTGCAGGCCAAGGCGCTCGGCATGGTGCGTCAGGGCAATCTGCTTCGCGTCGCGCCCCTGGCTCAGCTCGAGCAAGAGCGTGAGGCGGCGATCGCTCGTCAGAAGCAACAGCAGCAACTGGCCCCGCTCGAGACTCGTTTGATCCCGGTGAGCTACGCAACGGCCAGCGAGCTCCAGCCGCGCGTTCGCGAGCTGCTGACGGAACGTGGCACGGTATCGGTCGACACCCGCACGAACATGCTGATCGTGCGTGACATCGTCGGGCAGCTCGACGACGTGGAAGATCTGGTGCGAAGCCTAGATACCCAGACGCCGCAGGTGCTGATCGAGTCACGCATCGTCGAAGCAAGCAGCACGTACTCACGCGATATCGGAATTCAGTGGGGTGGTAACGCCATCATGAGCAGCGCGACGGGCAACCCTACCGGCCTTCGCTTCCCGTCCGACCTCGGCATCGCAGGTGGCGTTCCGACTCAGGATGGGCCCACGAACGGTCTGTCTCCGTTCAACGGCACCGTCCAGAATCCGAACTACGCCGTGAACTTGCCGGCCGTCACGGGTAGCGGCGCAGGTGGTGCTCTCGGTTTGACGATGGGCAGCCTGAGTGGCGCCGTCAATCTCAACGTTCGTTTGAGCGCCGCGGAAGCGGCGGGATCCGTCCGAATCATCAGCTCCCCGCGAGTCCTGACCTTGGACAACAACGAGGCGTCGATCTCGCAAGGTACCTTGATTCCGTTCTCGCAGGTCAGCGCCCAGGGCGTCAACACGGCTTTCCAGGAAGCGAAGCTCGAGCTGAACGTCACGCCGCACGTAACCAGCGATGGCTCGGTGGCCATGGACGTGAAGATCACGCGCAATGAGCCCGACTTCGGTCGAGTGGGCGCAAACGGCGACCCAACCATTCTCGAGCGTGAGGCCATCACTCAGCTGCTCGTCGACGACGGCGACACTGCGGTCATCGGTGGCATCTACACGCGAAACACCGGCCGCAACGTCGACCAGGTGCCGTTCTTTGGCGACATTCCGGTGCTCGGCGTGTTCTTCAAGCGCCGCCGTTTCCGCGAGGACCGCAACGAGCTCCTGATCTTCCTCACGCCGAGGATTGTGAACAGGGCGCTCGCGCTGCCGGAGTAGCCCCGTAAAGAGGCCGCTGCGTGTCTTCCACGGGATCAGAGGCTGATTCGTGACTGAAGCGGCGGGTCCTCCTATGCTTCAGGCCGTGCGTGTTTACCTGTCAGGGCCCATGGGGGCCGGAAAGTCGACGATTGCTGGCGTTGTGGCGGCCCAGCTGGGGACCCGCGCGCTCGACTTGGATGCGCGAGTTGAAGAGCTCGCAGGGCGGTCGATTTCCGAGATCTTCTCCGAACGCGGGGAAGGCGCCTTTCGGGCCCTCGAGACCGAAGCGCTGAAGTCGCTGCCTTCGGACGTGGGCGTGGTCTCGCTCGGCGGCGGGACGGTCGTCGATGATCGGACGCGGCAGATGCTGTTGCGTGAAGGGATTCTCATCACGCTGACCGCCGAGCCTTCGGTGCTGGCAGCTCGGGTTGGCGCGGCCACGGGCCGGCCTCTCCTCGGCGACGATCCGCTCGGAGACCTCGCCCGCATCCTGAAGGCAAGAGCCGGCGCCTACGCGGAAGCTCACGCGGTCATCGATACCGCTAAGCTCGATCCCCAGGAAATCGCGGCAGAGATTGTCGCCGTGCGGAACCTCGCGCCCATCGTCGTTCCGCTCGGCCTTCGAACCTACCGCGTCGAGGTGGGGCGTGGGTCGCGCCATCGGGTCGGGATCCGCGCAAATGAGCACTCCGCCGGCGATGCGATTCTGGTCTTCGACGGAGGAGACGATCGTCCTTGGCCCGCCGATGCGATTCGGGACCTGACCTTGGCTGGCAAACCTCCAATCGAAGTGAGGCTTCCAGGTGACGAAGCCCACAAGAACATCGCAAGCGTGGAGCAGGTCTGGGACGAGGCCCTCGAAGCCGAAGTCGACCGGCGCGCAATCGTCGTCGGGGTCGGCGGAGGCGTGATCGGCGACTTGAGCGGCTTCGCCGCTTCGACCTTGCTGCGTGGCGTGGCCCTCGGACAGATCCCCACGACCCTTCTCGCCATGGTCGACAGCTCGGTCGGGGGCAAGACCGGATTCAACCGTCCGCGCGGCAAGAACCTGGTCGGAACCTTTTACCAACCCAAGTTCGTTCTATGTGACATCGAAACGCTTTCGACCCTGCCGAGGGTGGAGCGGATTGCAGGCTTGGCGGAGGTCGTGAAGAGCGCGTGGCTCGACTCCGAAGACTCGGTCGCGATGCTCGAACAGGATGCCGAGGCTCTGATGGCGGGCGACGCGGAAGCGACGATTCGCGCGGTCCGCATGTCGATTCTGTTGAAATCGCGTATCGTTCACGAAGACGAGCGCGAGACGGGCCGTCGAATGCTCCTGAACCTGGGGCACACTGTCGGCCACGGGCTCGAAGCCGCCGACGGCTATCGCGGGATTCGACACGGGGAGGGCGTCGCGCTGGGCATGATCGGCGCGATGCGCGTGGCGGCCCGGCTGGGGCGGGGGCGTGTCGAAGAGACCGAGCGACTCACCCCGTTGCTCGAAAGACTGGGGCTGCCAACCGATCTGGATCGAAGACTGAACAGCCGTGCGCTCGGCTTCATCGGCTCGGACAAGAAGCGCCGCGGGGACAGAATTCACTTTGTAATTCCGCGATTTCCTGGAGAAACCGAGATCGCCCTTCTCGGACTCGACGAGATTCGAGCCGCGCTCGAGCCGTACTAAGCACCGGAAATTTGGCGGCTTGCGCCGGGGCTCGATACCATGGGGACACCCTTTGGAGGGGACTTATGAGTCGAATCATCCTCGTAGCTATGGTGCTGGCGGTGACGGTTGCCGGGTGCAACCGGTTTCCGGACAACGGACTCCAGATTTCAGCGAATCTCCTGCCGGACGACAGCTGCTTCGTGAGCGGAGATCAGGAAGAGCGATTGCTGCGCGGGCTCTATGATGTCGGCTATCGCATCCCGGGAAGCGGTCAGCCGGCCAGCTATGCAATCGCTCTGCAGGTTCAGAGCTATCTCATTAGCAACGCGGTCGAATTTCAAGGCGAGCAAGGGAATCTTCAGGTCGACAATCTCGACATCACGATACTGCTTCCCGATGGAACCAAGCCCGAGCTGCCTGGGGGTCTCAACAATCCCTACCGAGTCACGACCAGCGCGGTCCTTCCCACAACCGAGCCGGGGGGTGATCCGTCGCTCGACGTGGCCGCTGCGATCGGTATCCCCGCCTCGTACCAAGACGCGGTGATTCAAGTCGCTGCCGATAACAACGTCGGGTCGGTGTTGCTCGACATCAGGGCTGGCGGAACCACCTTCGGCGGTTTCAGCCAACGGTCCGCACCGTTTCGCTGGCCGGTGGATCTCTGCGTGGGTTGTTTGAACAACTGCGCCGCCGAAGACGTCAATACCTGCCTTCCCGGCCAGGACGTCTGGGCGTACTGCCCGCTCTAGCGCAGCGTAAAGAGGTACTGCGGAACCAGGGCAACCTGCTCTTCGGCCAGGACGCGGATGATCCCAGCCCATGGCTCGAGCGGAAGCGACGAAGCCAGTGGGTGATGGCGAAGCCAGAGGCGTTGAAGAGTGCGCGCGTCGTCCTCTCCGTTTCCGCTCAGTAGCTCGTTGATCGCGTCGAAAATTCCCTTGGGGGCGGGCCATAGCTCGACTGGCGCGTCCGGCCCCAGACCCGCAGCGGCGCGAGCCCGTTCGAGCGCCTCGCTCAGGCCTGCCATCCCATCGATGAGGCCGAGCTCTTTGCCATCTTGTGCGGTCATCACGCGGCCTTCCGCGGCGGCCAGGACAGCCCCTCGCTCCATCTCCCGACCCGCAGCAACGCGGTCAATGAAGCGCTCGTATGTGTCGCGGAGGAGGCCCTCAAAGGCTTGACGCTCCGTTGTATTCAACGCGCGGACGGGCGTCGACCAAGCCGCGCGCTTGCCGCGTTGCAAGACGTACGTGCTGACCCCAATTTCCTCGGCGAGCCCGGCCAAGTTGAACTTGCCGCCGACCACGCCGATCGATCCGACCAGGCTATTGGGGTGAGCGAGAATCTCCCCGGCAGCCGACGCAATGTAGTAGCCACCGCTCGCAGCCATGTCTCCGACGCTGGCGATCAGCGGTTTCGTCTCAGCCAGATTTCGCGCGGCTTCCCACATTCGGTCGCTCGCAAGGGCCGACCCGCCGGGCGAGTTGATTCGCATCACGACGGCTTTCACGTTTTCGTCGTTTTCGAGCCGGTCCATCGCCCGCACGAATGGGCCGGATACCGCGTCGCCCCGCGAGCCAGATTCTCCGTCGGTGATGGTGCCGTTCACGAAAACCAAGGCCAGGCGCTCGCCTCCGGTTTTGGGCTTCTCGGTTTCGCCGCTCAGCAAGCCCAAGAACTGTCCCAGCGTGAGCTGCTCTTGTTTGGGCAGCATCCGGGTGCGACGAATGGTCTCGACGCCAGCGACCTTCTTGATCTCCTCCCGCGACTCTCGAAGGAAGCTCACAGCATCGATCAGACCCGCCTTCGCCGCCGCGTCTGACCCGTAGGGTCCTTGGTTGATCGAGGCCTTCGCTTTTTCGACGTTTTCTTCGGTTCGAGATTTCGTGGCCGTCACCAACGCGCCGTGAAGGTCGTCGAGAATCGCATCCATCGACTGCTTTGCTTCTGGGGGCATGTCGTCGCGAATGAACATGTCACCCGCGCCCTTGTAGCGGCCCATGTGGATGATTTCCGCTTCGACGCCGAGCTTGTCCAGCAGCGAACGCGCGTAGATCATGACCGCTGCCGGACCGATCAAATCGAGGGTGCCGGCGGGCGACATGCTGATTCGGTCGCAGCTCGAGGCCAGCAGCAAGTAGCCGACGTTGTCGACGGACTCGAAATGACAATGGATAGGCCGGTTCTCCGTGCGAAACTCGCCGAGCGCTTCGACGAGGTCTCCGACGCTGCCCCATGCACCCTGCAACGGGCCCACCCGCACGAAAAGGCCTTTGACTCTCTCGTCATCGGTCGCTTCCCAGATCCGCTCGAGCACGTCGTGGAGCGTCGGCCGCGGCGGGGCGAAGGGATCGTGCTCTGCGCCGTCAGGGAAGGCTTGCAGGAGACGAAGCTCGCGAACCACAGGTTCGTCTGACTCTTGTTTTTCGCTACTGCAAGACGCGATCGCAAGGGATGCGAGCATGGGAAGAAGGATGAGCACTGGGTGAGGCGTGCGGTTCTTCATGGTGCTTTCGGTTCTGACTCCGGCGCTGGGTCGTCCACCGGCGACGGTTCCGGCGTTGCGCTGAGCTCGGTCGGGGGCTTCGGGTCCTGCTCGAGCTCAGGAGGAAGCTTTGCCCGGGGTTCCAATCTCTTGATCGCAGCAATGGCGGTCGCGGCATGTGTGCCGGACGGACGCCGTTTCACGTAGGTGTAGTACGCCGAAATCGCTTCTTCATTGCGCCCAAGTCGCTCGTAGGTTCTTGCCAAATTGAAGTAGCCGTCCGGATGACCACGCTGGGCGGCGACCCGGAAATAGCGCAGCGCGGAGTTGTAGTCCTCGATGCGAGTCATTACCTTGCCGAGGCCATCCATCGCTTCGGCTGAGCCAGGGCGAGCCTCCAAGGCGCTGTCGAAGTAGGCGCGCGCGCGGGAATAGTTTCCGCCAGCAAGCTCGGCACGCCCTTGTCGCATGTACCAGTCGTAGCCGCGCACGGGCGGTCGGCCATCGACGAATGCATCGCTGCCCGCAGCCTCGGCAAGCCTGTCGTACTCGTCATAGGAGGGCTTGCGCTTGCTGGGAGCGACAACCTTCCGAGTCACAGCCGGTGCCACCACGGCCGCGCCGGACTCGGTCCCGGACCCCTTCTCGGTCTCGGACGTCTTCTCGGTCTCAGACTCGGTCCCCGCCGCTGCGTCCGCCCCTGTCGCTGCCCCTGTCGCTGCCTCTGCCCCTGTCTCTGCCGCCTCCGCATCCCCCGCAACCCCAGCATCCACCACGGCCTCCGCGGCCTGTAGCTCCGCCAGCAACTTCATAGCGACCGGGTGCTCCGGATAGTCCGCGAGGATCGTTTCTAGTGAAACGCGCGCATCCGTGTCTTCTCCCGCCGCGCGCTGAGTACGCGCCAAAAGCAAGAGGAACGGAGCAACGCCGGGCGCGAGCTCCACGGACCGACTGGCGCTACGAATACCGTTCTGCAGGTTCCCACCGGCCTCAGCAGCGCTGAGCCGTGCGTCGATCCGGAAAAACTCCGCGGTGCGGCTGAACGACATCGAGCGAGCCTCTTCCAACACCCGTCGTGCGTCAGCATCATCTCCGGTCAGCCGGAGCGCGTCGGCCTCGGCAAGCTTCGCGTTTATTTCGTCGGGTTGAAGCTCCGCGGCGCTCTGCGCGGTCATCAGCGCCGCTGCGGTGAGTGTGTCGATACGCTCGCCCGTCACGCCGTCATCGATTTGGGCCTGTGCCGCCAATGCGTATGCGTTGGATAGCTTCGACAGAACCTCGGAATCGCGGTCGCCGCCGGCTTCAATCGCTCGGCCGTACGCTTCGATCGCGCTGGCGTAGGCCTTGGGATGGCCTTCCGCCAGGCTCGCGTCACCCTCTGCGAGGCTTGCTGAAAGGAGCGCCGGGTCGCTGTCGACGCCAAGCAACCGAGCGACTCGAGGCCACTGCGCGAACATCAGGGCGAGCCCGCCGACGATCACGATCAGCATCAGCCAACGCAACGGCGACCCACCACGCCCGGGCAGACCGGGAATATCGTCGTCTTCGAAGTAGCCCGGAGGAGGCGTGCTCGGACGCCCCGAAGAACGAGGTCGGTCCTCGAACTCAGCGTCTTCCACATCGGCCCGCGGCAGGGTAGACGCAACGACGGCAGCCGGCGCGGTATCCGCACCCGGATCAGTCGGATAGGGGGACTCATAACTCTCTGCCGCTGACACTGGTCCTGGCGCTGACACTGGCCCTGGCGCCGACACTGGCTCTGGCGCTGACACTGCCGCTGACACTGGCTCTGACACTGGCTCTGACACTGGCTCTGACACTGGCTCTGGGGCTGGCTCTGACACTGGCTCTGGCGCTGACACTGGCTCTGACACCGCCGCTGCCGCCCCCGATCTAGCCTCGGCCCCGGCCTCGAGATCCTCGGCCCCGAGCGGCGTCATCATCTCGACCGGCATCACACCCAGCAACGTGGGCTGCCTCGGGCGTCTCCCGGGAGGCAAGCTCGACTCCCTCGAGGTTTCCGCGGTTGGTGCTGGTTGCCGCGGAAGAGGCGAAGCCGGGTTGCTCGACGGGATCTGTACGCCGGCTGCGCGGAAAAAGGTTTCAAGCTCGGGAATGGAGCCAAGCGATTTCCAAGTTTCATCGTCGCGCGAAATCTCATTGTCGGGCGTCAGCTCACCGGAGCTAATGCGCCGTTGGAGCTCGCGCAGCGAGTCGATCATGTCGGTCGAGCCGTCATCCAATCTGAGACGCCAAACACTGGTCGTGCGGTCCGCATCGGTCTCGGCCCTTGGGTAGACCTTGAACACGTGCCCGCAGTTGGTGCATTTCACACTGGTTCCGCGCCCCGAAAGCAGTGTTTCGTCAAATTCGTATTCGGTGCCGCAGCGCTCGCAAGTAACGTCCATCAGTCGAGAAGCCCCCCAGGCTCATAGGCATGTGCGGTTGGTCGCCATCGCCAATCATTGCTAGGAAAAGTCGGTCTATGCGCCGGGACCTCGCTCCGCTTATCGATCACACGTTTCTGCGCCCCGACGCGGTCCGCGCGGATTTCGTGCAGTTGTGCAAGGAGGCTGTCCAGCACAGCTTTGCAACCGTCTGTGTCAATTCGGCCCACGTGGCGCTTTGTACCTCACTGCTGGCGGACCGCCAGCTGCCCATCGCGGCCACCGTGGCCTTTCCTCTGGGCGCCAGTAGCCCGGCCGCCAAGCAGGCTGAAGCCGGCGGCGCGGTGCTTGATGGCGCCTCGGAAATTGACATGGTTTGCCAGATCGCGGCGCTGAAGGAGGGCCAGCGAGCCCGCTTCATCGACGAGATCCGCAGGGTGGTCGACGCGGCGGGCGGGGCCAGGGTCAAGGTCATCCTCGAAACCTGCCTGCTCACCGACGACGAAAAGCGGCGTGGCGCCCTCTGGGCACGCATGGCGGGCGCCAGCTTCGTGAAGACCTCCACGGGCTTTGCCGGTGGTGGGGCCACCGAGGACGACGTGCGCCTGCTCCGCGAAGCGGTGGGGCCCGATTTCGGAGTCAAAGCGTCCGGCGGCATTCGGGACGCCGCGGCCGCCGACAAGATGATCGCCGCAGGCGCCAACCGGCTCGGAACGAGCGCGGGTGTGGCGATCGTGACAGAATCCGAGCTCGGAGGCAGGGAATACTGAAATGACAGTCCAGTCAGTTACAGATGCAACGTTTGAAGCCGAGGTTCTCAGGTCGGAGCTTCCTGTGCTCGTGGACCTCTACGCCGATTGGTGCCAGCCGTGCAAGCAACTCTCGCCGATCGTCGCGCAGGTCGCACAAGAGCTGGTAGGAAAAATCAAAGTCGTCAAAGTCGACGTCGACAGCAATCCGATGGTCGCACAAACGTTTCGCGCGCAGTCGATTCCAATGCTGCTCGTCATCGCGCAGGGCAGGGTGGCTCAGCAGCACGTCGGGGTGCTCGATAAACCGGGTCTCCTGCGCTTGCTCGAGCCTGTGATGCCGCGCTCGGCCGCAGAGGTCAGCCCCGCGGAGCTCGCTGTCTGGGTCGCGCAGGGTAAAGCGCTTCCCGTTGATATCCGCGATGCGGGCTCCTTTGCGCGCTATCGAATCCCCTCGGCGCTTCACATCTCCTCGAGCGAGCTGGCAAGCCGGGTCGAAGAGCTTCAGCCTTTCGACGGCCGGATTCGCGTCCTCTACGGCCGCAGCGAAGAGGCCAAGGAGTGGAGCGAGAAGCTCCAAGCCGATGGCGTTCAGGTCGGTTACCTCTCGGGCGGGTTTCTTCATTGGGAAGCCGACGGTCTCGAGGTGGAGCGCGGTTGAAGCGTCCGCTCCAGGTCGTCGACGAGTCTCGCGACCCACCCGTCGCCCCGGTGACGATGATTACCATCGGAACGAAGCGCGTCTCGATTACGGACACTGGGGATGGCATTGCAAGTCGTCGCTTCGTCGACACGCTCCTCGAGGCCGGCGCGGCCCACCAGGACGACCGTAGTGGCCCAAAGCCAGACCTGCGCATCGTCGTTCGCGACACGCCCCGATCTCCCGAGGCGCGCCTCCGCGCGGACGTCCTCGAAGCGGCAGCCGACCTGGTCCTAGGAGCGGCTCGCCCTGCGTTTGCCCGGCTCCTCGTGTCGGCCTGGGCCAGCTGAAGAGCGCGATTAGGGTTTGCAGTTCGGCAGCCGACCGTCCACGAGCTCCACATTCATGCGAATGCGTTTCTTTGCCTTGGGCGTCATGTGGACTCTGCAATCGGCGCCGACGATCACGGCCTCCGCGGGGTAGGCGATTCGGCTCAGCATCCTGAGAGCTTTGTCCGGACCCAACACGAAGGCCGCCGTGCTCAGGGCGTCCGCATAGATGCCCTCCGAGGTCATGATCGTCACGGAGAGGGATTTGTCGGCGGGGCGCCCCGTCTTGGTGTCGATGATGTGGTGCCAGCGCTTGCTGGCGCCATCGAATGCGGCGTGCTCGTAGTCGCCTGAGGTCGAAAACGAGGCGCCGGTCGACTCCAGGGCTGCGAAATAGCTGCTTGGGTCGCGCGGGTGCTGAATGCCGACGCGCCAGGGCCGGCCATCTCGTTCACCGTGAACCTGCACCTGGCCACCTCCGAAGATCATGTAGCTCTCGACGCCGGCGCCGCGGAGGATCGCGCCGGCTCGATCGAGCGCGTAGCCCTTGGCGATCCCTCCTGTTCCAATCGCCATCCCACGTTTCTTCAAGAACACCGTCTTGTACTTCTTGCTGACGCGGATGTTCTTGTAGTTGATCAGCGCGAGGCGCGGTTTGATCTCTTCGGGAGTCGGGATGTTGATCGAGTCGGGGCGAAAATCGTAGAGACCCCAGAGCGCAGCCCAGGAAAGATCAAACGCGCCCCTCGACCAGACTGAAACATCCATGCCGGCGTCGACGACGCGCAGGGTGTCCGCGCCGACCTTGACCGACTTCTTGCCGGCGAGATTGTTCACCTTGGAGATGTCGCTGTCTTCGCGCCATTCGGAAAGAACGGTTTCCAATCTTTCGATTTCTTCAAACGCTTGACGGATCGCGCTCTCGGCAATGTCCGGTGGTGAGTCGACCTGAATACGGAACACAGTGCTCATCAACGGACGTGTGCGCGAGAGCAGCGCCGGGCTCGCCTCGTTGGTGGCTTCGCCCGGAGATACCTGCTCGGCCCTCTCGCCTTTGCTTTGGCAACCGAATCCAAACGCGAGCAGTGCGATTGCGACGCACGCGCAAGCTGGGCCCTTCGACACGGCGCAACTTTCGTCGTGAACCAAGCCTGCGTCAACCCGGCTTGCGCTTTCACACATGATTGGTACTCCTGTGCCCATGCAGGCCATGTTCGGGGTGCGATCGGGTCGCCTTTTGTTGGTACTGGCCTGTCTTTCAGTGTCTCCGGCAGAACGCGCGGCTGCCTTTGGTGATGCGACCGCTGTGGAGATCGTGTCTCTCGACCTCGGAGAGGGGATTGCCGGCGCCCGGAGCGTGACGGAGCGGCTCGCCTGGGAGGTGCGCAAGCGATCGAGCGTCGAGCCCATCCTCGAGCCCGGCCACACGAGACTCGACAAGGCTTCGCTCTTTCGAAGCCCTTTCGTGTACTGGCGCGGCAGCAAAAAGTTTCCGCCCCTGAGCGACGACGCAATCGAAGGTCTTCGCAAGTACATTCATCGCGGCGGCTTCATCCTGATCGACGACGCCACGGCCGGCGGCGAGGCTTTCGATCGTGCGGTTCGGCGCGAGCTCCTTCGTGCCTTTCCAGCAGCTCCATTGAAACCGATCTCGGAGGAGCACACGATCTACCGATCGTTCTATCTCCTACCCAGACCGGTTGGACGCGTACGAGGCCCAGCATTCCTCGAGGGCATCACCTATGGAGACCGCATTGCCATCGTCTACTCGCGCCACGACCTCGGAGGCGCGTTTCAGCGTGACAATCTCGGCGCATGGAGTCAGGCAGTGGTCCCCGGTGGCGCGGGACAGCGCGAGCAAGCCATTCGCCTTGGAGTGAACCTGGTGCTGTACGCACTCTGCACCGACTACAAAGACGACCAAGTACACGCGCCATTCATCATGCGGCGGCGGGGTTCGGGCCCCTGAGGTTTGCGCGTGGCGGATTGGCACTGGCAGCTCGATATCATCGGCGGGAGCACAACAGCCTGGGTGCTCGGGCTCGCGTTGTTTGCGGTCTGGCTCGTCGAGCTGCGCTCGTTTCGGGGCGAAAGCGATCGACGCCGACGATTCACACTGGCGGCGCTTGGCGGGCTGGGCGTCTTGGCAGTCTATCTACTAGCCCTTCAGGTCACCCTGGTGCGCGAAACTTTCGAGGACGTGGCGGGCGGCACCGGCATTCTCGTCGACAACTCGCGAAGCATGACCCTTCCTATGGCGAGCGGCCCGCGCAGCGACGCCGTCCGTGCGCTCATCGGCAAGTGGCAAAGTGACGACCGGGTCAGTCCGCTCGTATACCTCTTCGGCTCCGATGCACATGCCACCGTCTGGGACGACCTAGCAAAGAGCTATGAGCCCTCCGAGGACGAGACAAAGATCCGCAACGCGCTCAACTACGTTCTAGGGAAAGGTGCTGAGCAAGAGCTCGGCTCGCTCGTCGTGATCACCGATGGTGCCGATGCGAGCTTCCGAACGGACACGCTTGCGTTTGGTTCGAGCGCGCCGGCGATTCACAGCGTCATCATCGGCGGGGACGATCCGTTGGATGATCAGGCGATCGTGTCTCTGCACGCCGACACGACTGCATACGTCGGGGTGCCTGCGATCATTCGAGCCGATCTGCGCGCGGTGGGCGACTTGCAGAAGAGCGAGCTTCGCGTGCAACTCTGGCACGAGAGCCGCCTCGAACAGGAAACCGTCGCGACCCTCGACCAGAGCGGGCGGGGCACGGTTGCGTTCGAGGTCACTCCACGACGGATTGGGCGCGCTCTCTATCGGCTCTTGATTCCCGCAGCGTCGAACGACGAGGTGCCCCAGAACAACGACAGAGCGGCGCTCCTACGGGTTGGCAGAGAGCGGCTGCGCGCGCTGCTCGTCGCAGGACGACCGAGTTGGGACGTTCGTTTCCTTCGAGACTTCCTGAAGCGCGATGGCTCCGTCGACTTGGTGTCGTTTTTCATCTTGCGTGCGGCAGCCGACCTGACAGCGGCCTCAACCAACGAGCTGGCGCTGATTCCGTTTCCCACCGACGAGCTCTTTCGCGAGCACCTCGGAAGCTTCGATGTCATCATCTTCCAGAACTTCGACTATGCTCCCTACGAAATGCAGACTTATCTGCCGCGCATCCGGGACTACGTGCAGCGTGGCGGCTCCTTCGTGATGATCGGAGGCGATCGTTCCTTCGCCGAGGGCCGGTATGCGGGCACGGCGATCGAACAGATCTTGCCGGTCAAGCTCGGGGCATCGGGTGTGCTCAAAGGAAGCTACCGCGCCGAGGTCAGAAAAGCGCTGGCACGCCATCCCATCGTCGCCCTTGGTCCGGACCCGACGCTCACGAGGCAGACCTGGAGGGCGCTTCCGGCGTTGCATGGCGCCAACATGGTGACTGCGGTCAAGGACGAAGCCCATGTTCTGCTCCAGCACCCTCGGGCGCGACTTCGCGGCGGCGCGCGGGTTCCGATCCTCGTCGTGACTGAGGCGGGCAGAGGCCGAGTCGCAGCGCTGACAACCGATGCGTCTTGGCGATGGCGCTTTGCCGCGGACGACACCGCCGTTGGCTCCGATGAATACGAGCTGTTCTGGGACCGAATGATTCGTTGGCTCACACACGATCCGCTCTTGGAGCCAGCGAGAATTTCGACCGACCGGGAGCGCTATGGGCTTGGCGGCGAGCTCATCGTATCCGGAAAGCTCCGCGACGAAGGCTATCGACCCATGGGCAAAGTGCGCGTGGCGTTGCAGTTCCAGCCTGCGATCGACGAAGAGCCAGTCGCGGTCATCGACACCGACGAGGAAGGACAGCTGCAGGCGACGGTTCGCGCACCCGCCGAACCGGGAGCGTATGAGATCGTTGCGTCGGTCGAGAACGAGGACGTCGCCCGCGAAGTGTTCATCGTCGAAGAAAGCGGTGACGAGCTCGCCGACCTCGAATCGATTCCCGATGAGCTGGAAGCTCTGGCAAAACGAACCGGTGGGCGGGTCTTCCTGAGCATTGAGGACGTTCCGGACTTGTCCGAGCTCGCGTCGGCGACGCGTCGGGCGGCCGGGCTGATGTCGAAGCAACCTCTTTCCAATCCCTGGTTCATTCTGGTCACAGTGCTGCTGCTGGGCGCGACCTGGGTTCTGCGAAGGCGCTGGGGACGCCGGTAGACCATGCAGTCCACCAAGCTACGCGGCGCGCGCACGCACAACCTTCGTTCGGTCGATCTCGATATCGAGCCGGGCACGTTTCTGGCGATCGTGGGTCCATCGGGTGCGGGCAAATCGTCGCTGGCCTTCAAGACGCTCTACGCGGAGGGGCAGCGCCGCTACGTCGAAAGCTTCAGCGCGTATGCGCGACAGTTCCTGGAGCGGCTATCCCGGCCGCCGGTCGACGAGCTCGACCCGGTTCCGGTCGGGATCGCCGTGGATCGTCAGGCGCCCGTGCGAACAAGTCGCTCGACCGTCGGGACGATGACCGAGATCGCGGACTACGCCAAGCACCTTTGGGCGCATGCGGCGGAGCTTCACTGCCCCGGCTGCGGGGCGCTGGTTCATCGCGATGCGCCGACCCGCGCCGCACAAAGCGTGATGAGTGAGCTCGCTGGCGAAAAGCTACTCGTGACCTATCCGGTAGCCGTGGCCGACGGGGAACACTTCATCGGTGTGCGCGAAAATCTGCTCCGTGACGGGTATCGGAGGGTTCGGGTCAAAGGGAAGGTTCGGGACCTCGACGAGGTTCGGCCGAGCGAGGTGACGAACGGCCGCAGCGCGCACCTCGATGTCGTTGCAGACCGAACCGTGGCGAGGCCACGAGATCAGGCGCGCCTGGTCGAAGCGCTCGAAGATGCGATGCGGCGAGGGGCCGGAAGGGCGACGGTCTGGTCCGCCGGTGGCGCGGAGCTCGGCTTTTCGGAAGGGCTGCATTGCCCGACATGCGAACGCTCTTTCCGTCGCGCAACACCCGGGCTCTTCAGCTTCAACAGCCCGATCGGCGCCTGTGAAACTTGCCGCGGCTTCGGAAGGACCATCGAAATCGACCTCGACCGCGTGATTCCGGACTACGATTTGTCTCCCGACGAGGGCGCGATTCGCGCATGGCAAGGCAAAGCAACGACTTGGGAGCGTCGCGAGCTGAAGAAGAACGCGAAGAAAGCGGGGATTCCGCTTGGCAAGCCGATGCGCAATTGGACGCCGGCACAGCTCGATTGGCTCATTGAAGGCGATGACGTTGGGTACCCAAAGGGTTGGTGGGGTATCCGCAGCTGGTTCAAGTGGATGGAGTCCCGTGCGTACAAGATGCACGTGCGCGTCTTTCTCTCCCGTTATCGAAAGTACGAAACCTGTGGCGACTGCAACGGCACGCGCCTCAAGCCCGAAGCACTCGCGTGGCACATTGACGGGCTGAGCCTTCCGGACCTGTACGCGCTGCCGGCTTCGAACGCACTCGCGTTTCTGGAGAAGCAAGAGGCCCGCTTCACGGGTGACGCCGGGGCCGGGCTCTTGTGGCGCGAAGCGATCGGGCGCCTTCGCGCCCTGCATGATGTAGGTCTCGGGTACCTTTCTTTGAACCGCACGTCTCGAACGCTATCGGGCGGCGAGACTCAACGCGTTGCACTCACCAGCGCGTTGGGCGCCACGCTCAACGGCGCGATGTTCGTGCTCGACGAGCCTACGGTGGGTTTGCACCCGCGGGACGTGGAGCGCTTGCTCGGAGTCGTTCGGGCCCTCGCCAAAGACGAGAACGTCGCCGTGGTCGTGGAGCACGACCCGGAGATGATCCTTGGCGCGGACCGCGTGATCGAGCTCGGCCCGGGCGCAGGCGAGAACGGCGGACAGATCGTGTTCGACGGCACCCCGGCCGCACTCCGAAAAGCCAAGACCGCAACCGGCACCGCGCTCAAGGCTAACGGAGCCGTGACCCGCCGCAGGCGCCAAGCCAAAGGCTGGATTGAAGTGACGGGGGCCTCGGGGCACAACCTCCGCTCGGTGGACGCCTCCTTCCCTCGTGGGGTGATGACCTGCGTAACCGGCGTGAGCGGCTCAGGGAAGAGCAGCTTGGTGCTCGAGACCTTGCTGCCCGCCGTTCAGCGAAAGCTCGGCCTCAAGTCGGACGGTGCGCCGCTCGAGCACGCAAGCGTCAAAGGCTACTCCGCGCTCCATGGTGTCGTCGGTGTAGACCAAGCTCCGCTGGGCCGAACTTCACGCGGCAACGCTGCGACATATTTGAAGATTTGGGACGTGTTTCGAAAACGCTTCGCGCAGCAGCCGCGCGCCAAGGAGCGCGGCTACAAGCCCGGGTACTTCTCGTTCAACGTCACCGGTGGGCGTTGTGAAGCCTGTCGGGGCGACGGCGCCGAGACGGTCGAGATGCAGTTCTTGGCCGACGTGGTGTTCAGTTGTCCCGAGTGCCAGGGGCGCCGTTTCGTCGGCCCGGTCCTTGATGTCCAATACGGCGGTCTCAACATCGCCGAGGTCCTCGAGCTGACCGCCCAGCAGACTGCGGAGCGGTTCGCAGACGACGCCCTGATCGCCCGGGCGCTTCGGCCGTTGATCGATGTAGGGCTCGGGTACCTGCGCCTGGGTCAGCCGCTCAACACCCTGTCCGGCGGAGAGGCCCAACGCCTCAAGTTGGCCGAGGCACTGCTTCGGGCGGCGCCTGGCTCACTGCTGGTCTTCGACGAGCCGACTGCAGGGCTGCACGCCAACGACGTCGTGCCCTTGATGAAAGTCTTGGATAACTTGGTCGAACGTGGCGACACGGTCATCGTCGTCGAGCACGACATGCAGGTCGCGGCGCATGCGGACCACGTCATCGACCTCGGGCCTGGAGCGGGAGACGAGGGCGGAAAGATCGTTGCACACGGGGCGCCTGAGAGCGTGGCAAAGAAGAAGTCGTCTCAGACAGCTGCGTATCTCGCTCGCGCGCTTGGAAAATCAGGGAAGGGCGTGCTTGCGGCCCAGCGGAAGAAGGGCAAGTCAGAGAGTGCTCCACTTCGTGACATCCGAATCGCTGGGGCGCGCGAGCACAACCTAAAGAACGTCACGGTTCATATTCCGCGCGACGAGCTCGTCGTTCTCACTGGGCCGAGCGGCAGCGGCAAGAGCACTCTGGCGTTCGACGTGCTCTTTGCCGAAGGGCAGAGACGGTACCTGGAAACGCTTTCGCCCTACGCGCGTCAATACATGCCACAGCTCCCCAGGCCTTCGGTCGACCAAGTCATCGGTGTCCCGCCAAGCGTCTCGCTCGAGCAGAGGCTCACACGGGCGGGGGCCAACTCGACGGTCGCGACCGTGACCGAGGTCTCGCACTATCTTCGTTTGATCTGGGCTCGCATCGGCGTCTTGCATTGCGTCGATTGCGAGCTGCCCATCGCAGTCCGCCCAGCGGCGCAATTGATCCGCGACGTGAAGCGCCAGTTCGGCACCAAGACGGTGACCTTGCTCGCGCCGGTCGTTCGTGGCCGAAAGGGCATCCACCGCGAGCTGCTCAAGAAGGCGATCAAGGACGGTTTCACCGAAGCCCGGATCGACGGGACAATAGAGTCGCTCGAGCCGGGCATGAAGCTCGACCGCTACACCGAGCACGACGTGGAGCTCGTGGTGGGACGCGCGCCGGCCACGAGCCCGACGTCGCTCGGGCTGCTTGAAAAGGCGTTGCAGGTGGGGAAGGGCGCAGCCTGGGCGATTGCCGGCAAAGAAGAGATGCAGCTTTCGAGCACGCGTGCCTGCCCAAACTGCGGTCGTGGCTACCCGGAGCTCGATCCTAGATTCTTCTCCTTCAATACCCGCCAAGGTCAATGTCCGGCGTGCGAAGGACGCGCCGAGATCATCAAGAAGAGTTGGCGCGGCCGACGGCGCAAGCGCGCGGTCGAAAAGCGCGTCTGCGACGCGTGCGACCAGACCCGCCTTTCTCCGCTGGCGCGCGGGGTCACCGTCGATGAGATGTCGATTACCGCGCTATTCGACCAAAGCGTTTCCGAAGCCGTCGCAACTCTGCGGAAGCTCGAGCTCGAAGGGCGCGACGCCACCATCGCCAAGACGCCGTTGCACGAAGCGATGCGCCGCCTTTCGTTCCTCGAAGAGGTTGGTTTGGGTTATCTCGGGCTCGGACGTGCGGCAAATACGCTGAGCGGCGGAGAGATGCAGCGGGTGCGGCTCGCGGCGCAGCTCGGGAGCGGGCTCACCGGCGTGCTATACGTGCTCGACGAGCCCACCATCGGTCTGCATCCGCGCGACACGGGTCGTTTGCTTGGCGCGCTCCGCGGGCTCGTCGAGCGGGGGAACTCGGTGCTGGTGGTCGAGCACGACGCCGACACCATTCGAGCCGCTGACCATGTGATCGACGTAGGCCCCGGGGGTGGCAAGCATGGAGGGCGAGTCGTTGCCCAGGGCGAGCTTCGAAAAATGAAGACCTCGGTCACTGCAGCGGCGCTCGAGCGGCCCGCCAAGGTGCCCGCCAAACGTCGCCCAACGAGAGACGTTTCCTGGCTGGAGCTCAGCGGGGTCAACCATCACAACCTGAAGAACGTCGATGTTCGATTCCCACTCGAGCGGTTCGTGACCGTCACGGGTGTCAGCGGCTCAGGCAAGAGCTCGCTGGTCCGCGAGGTCCTGCTACGCGCAACGCGGGAAGCCGTTGGGATGGTCAACGACAGCCCGCCGGGCGACTTTAGCCAAATCGCAGGCTTCGAGTCGCTGACCCGGGCGATCGAGATCGACCAAAGTCCGATCGGACGCACGCCGCGGTCAGTGCCGGCGACCTACATCGGCATCTGGAACACGGTACGGCAGCTCTTGGCGGGAACGGCCGAGGCCCGGGCTCGCGGTTACACTGCAAGCCGCTTCTCGTTCAACGTCGAAGAGGGCCGCTGTCCGGAGTGCAGAGGGCAAGGCTCGATTCACGTGGAGATGGCGTTCCTCCCCGACGTCAACGTGCCCTGTGAGACCTGCAACGGGATGCGCTTCACTCCGGAGACGCTCTCGGTGCGCTGGCAGGGCCTCAACGCCGGCGAGCTGCTGGAGCTCGAGGTCTCTGAAGCGGTCGAGGTGTTCTCGCCCGTGAGCAAGATCCGCCAACCACTCGAGCTCCTCGATGAGCTCGGCCTCGGCTATCTACACCTCGGACAGGCATCCAATACGCTCAGCGGGGGTGAGGCCCAGCGGATCAAGCTCGTATCTGAGCTCGGCGCGGGGCTCAACGCCGGGCCAAGTCTCTACGTGATGGACGAGCCCACCACCGGTCTTCACCGAGACGACGTCGATCGACTCCTCGGCGTCCTCGATCGTCTGGTCGAGCGCGGCGACACGGTCGCGGTCATCGAACACCACCCCGACGTCATGCTCGCCGCGGACTGGATCGTCGATCTAGGACCCGAAGGAGGTGCCCAAGGGGGCCGGATCGTCGCGCAGGGAACGCCCGAGACAATTACCAAGCGCAAGCGCAGCCACACGGGGGAGGTGCTCCGACGGGAGATCAAGAGGCGCTGACGCCGACACTGGCGCTGACACTGATACTGGCGCTGGCACTGACGCTGGCACTGACACTGTCCCTGACACTGTCCCTGGCACTGTCGCCGTCTGGGCTAGTGCGTCCCCAGCTCTTTCAGATCCGGCCCCGACCATAACGTGGTGGGCAGCTTCGCCTGAAGGTCCGCAGCGGTCAGGCCGTGGCGGATCTCGCGGACCCGAACCCCGTTCGAGCTGAAGTCGAACACCGCAAACGGGCAAATCAGGCGCGCGATATGGATGCCTCTTTCTCCTTCGAGGCATATGAGCGAGCCGAGCTCGTCGATGGTCGATGTGCTCAAGCCGACCACCGGGCAGTCCAACGCCGAGGGATCCGCATCGCTCACAGCTCGTCCGTCCGGTGAGACCGCGCTCACTTCGACGAACGCGATCTCGGCGGGCTGCTGGCCCACGCCTTTGCCGTGCACGTCGATGGCGCTGCGCAGCGCTTGCGGCAGCCCTTCGCCGAACCAGACGCCCTCATTGGACTCGCACTCCTCGGCGGCGCGCAAGAGCAGGCGCTCGAGGTCAGCTGCGTGTTCGGGCGATGGCATCGGTGAAGCGCCGGAACAGATACCGCGAGTCGTGTGGGCCCGCAGCGGCTTCGGGGTGATACTGAACGCTGAACGCGCCTGTTTCGACGTGCTCAATTCCTTCGCAGGTGTCGTCGTTCAAGTGCACATGGGTTACCTCGCACTTGTCTCTCAGAGAGGCGACATCGACGCAGAAGCCGTGGTTCTGGGTGGTGACTTCGACGCGGCCCGTCTTGAGGTCCTTGACTGGCTGATTGAGCCCCCGATGTCCGAACTTGAGCTTGTAGCTCTGCCCTCCCAGCGCGAGGCTCATCAGCTGATGTCCGAGACAAATCCCAAAAATCGGGCGCTGGCCTAGGAGCTCGCGCACGGTCGCGATGCCCCCCGAAACCGCCGCCGGATCACCCGGGCCATTCGACAAGAAGATGCCATCGGGGTCGAGCCCCAGCACCTCTTGCGCGCTCGCCGTCGCGGGAACGACCGTCACCTTGCAGCCCTCGTCGACCAGGCAGCGAAGGATGTTCAGCTTGACTCCGAAGTCCATGGCGACGACGTGCCAGGGGCGTGCTCCTTCGCGTTGCTCCGACCAGACACCGCTGCCTTCGGTCCAGCGGTAGAGCTCCCGGGTGGTCACCTCTCCGGTCAGGTTCTGGCCCGTCATTGGAGGCGCGGCCTTGGCACGGTCGTGAAGCGTCGCCGGGTCTTCGGTGCCGACGGCCCCCATCTGTGCCCCGACGTCGCGAATGTGCCGTGTGAGCGTTCGCGTATCGACGCCGGTGATACCGACGATGCCCTGCTTCTCGAGGTAGGTGTCCAACGACTCCGCGGTCCGCCAGTTGCTCTCTACAGCCGACAGCTCTCGCACAACGAACCCACGCAGGGCGGGGCGCGTGGCCTCGCGGTCTTCTCGGTTGATGCCGGTGTTGCCGATTTGCGGCGCCGTCATGGTGACGATCTGGCCGCAGTACGACGGATCGGTCAGTACCTCTTCGTAGCCAGTCATACCGGTGGTGAACACGGCTTCGCCGATGGCCGCCCCTTCGGCGCCAAAGTTGGTCCCGGAAAAGCGGGTTCCATCTGCAAGTACCAGGTGTGCTTCCTTATTCATCTTCCGAGCTCGTGCACGACTCTGCCGCCCACAATCGTCATGACGGGCCTCCCCGTCAGCTCACGGCCGAGCAACGGCGTGTTGTGCGACTTGGAGCGTAGCGCTTCTTTGTCGAGAATCCATTGGGCCTCCGGGTCGAGGACCGTGACATTGGCACGTCGCCCCGGGCGCAGCGAGCCGCCCTCGAAATCCGGGATCAGGCGGGCCGGCGCCGTTGACAACGTCTCTACGAAACGAAGCGGCTTGAGCACACCGTCTCGAACCAGCTGGAACATCGAGCCAATGGCGCTTTCGAGCCCGTTGATCCCCACTGAGGCCGCCTCGAACTCGCAATCCTTTTCGAGGTCGGTGTGAGGTGCATGGTCGGTCGCGATGCAATCGATGGTGCCGTCGGCAAGCGCCTCTCGAAGCGCCTCCAGGTCTTCCGCTTCGCGAAGGGGCGGGTTGACCTTGCAGTAGGTGTCGTAACTGAGGAGCGCCTCATCGGTGAAGAGCAGATGGTGCGGCGTCACCTCGGCAGACACAGGAAGGCCGCGCGACTTCGCCTCGCGAATCAGTCGAACGGCCCCGAGGCTCGAGATGTGCGCCACGTGATATCGAGCGCCGGTCGTCTCGGCCAGAATCAAATCTCGCGCAACGATGATGTCCTCGGCTGCCCGTGGCCAACCGCGAAGCCCGAGCTGGGTCGAACGGGCGCCCTCGTGCATCTGCGCCCCCTCGGTCAAGTGATGGTCTTCGCAGTGCTGGCTCACCAGCAGATCAAACGTGCGCGCGTACTCCATCGCGTGCCGCATCACCGCGGCGTTCATTACGCAAACACCATCGTCACTGACGCCGATGGCGCCTGCCTCACGCAGGTCGGCCATTTCGGTCAGCTCTGCGCCTTTTTGGCCTTTGGTCACCGCACCGAAGGGCAGCAAGCGCGCGCCCCCGTGCTCTTCGGCTCGGGCCAACATCATTTCGGTGATCGCGCGCGTGTCGTTCGCCGGCTTCGTGTTTGGCATCGGACAAATCGCCGTGAATCCGCCCGCCGCGGCGGCATCCAGACCCGAGCCGATGTCCTCTTTGTACTCCTGCCCCGGCTCGCGCAGATGAACGTGCAAATCGATGAAGCCCGGGCAGACCCAGCGCCCGGACGCATCGACGATGCGCACACCGTCCCTCGCCGGATAGGCGGCCCCAGCGTCGCGACCCAGCTCCTTAATCCGTCCCGCTTCGATCACGACGTCGGCGGTCTCGTCGAGCCCTTGAGACGGGTCGAGAACTCGCCCGCCCCGTAGGACGATCAGCTGGCTCAGCATAGCGGTCCGCGCTTACGTGACGGACCCAAACCAGTCAACCCGGTCAGCCGGCCTTGCGCTGAAGATCGTCGTCGTCAGCCGCTGCTACCGTGCCGACCGAGGACGAAATCTTGACCTGTGATTTCTTCTCTTCGACGCGCTTCTTCATCGTCATCACCTTGCGGTAGACCGACGCGAAGTCCTTGTTGCGTGTGGCCATCGAGGGAGTGCCGCCGCGCAAGAGGGTTTGCAGGATGAACTCGAGAACTTGAATCTCGCCTTCGGAAAAACTGTTGCTGATGCGCATGCGATCGGATCTACCATCGGAGCGGCAGCATGACAATCAGTGACGTGCGATGTAGGGCCACGAGATGTCATATGAGTTCGAGTTTTCATGGCAAATGCCAGAAAACTCCATGATTTTCGGACTTGGCCATCCTTCTATCGACGATCGCAGCTTTCCGCCTCAACAGCGCAGCACGGTTGACAAATGCCGTTCGAGCACCGCCGCTCGGCGTCGTCTAGTTGTCGGCGGCGGTCACCCGGACGATCTCGTCGATCGTCGTAACGCCGTGAATCACCTTGTTGAGACCGGCCATGCGCAGTGTCGAGACGCCGTCCCGGATCATCTCGTCCTTCACCTCGGCGGTTGATCCGCCCTGAAGAACGATTTCGCGAAGCCGGTCCTTGAAGGGCATGACCTCGTAGAGCGCGACTCGGCCCTTGTAGCCGGTGTCGTTGCAAACCCTGCATCCAGTACCTCGGAACGCAAGCACGTCTGGAATCTCGTTCTCCGGGAAGCCTACGTCGAGAAGCACCTGCTCGTCGGTCGGCACCTGGACCTTGCATTCCTGGCAGATCTTACGCGCCAGACGCTGAGCCAAGACCAGGTTCACCGAGGCGGTGACCAGGAACGGCTCGACGCCCATGTTGAGAAGACGTGTCACCGTGCTCGGCGCGTCGTTGGTGTGAAGTGTCGACAAGACCAAGTGACCCGTCAACGCGGCCTTGACCGCGATCTCGGCCGTTTCGAAGTCTCGAATCTCACCGACCATGATGATGTCGGGGTCCTGACGCAGGAACGAGCGCAGGGACGCGGCGAAGTTCAGGCCGATGTCTTCGTGCATCTGCACCTGGTTGATGCCCATGAGGTTGAACTCGATCGGATCCTCGGCCGTGCTGATGTTCGTGTCGACCGTGTTCAGGTCCGACATGGCGGAGTAGAGTGTCGTCGTTTTGCCCGAACCCGTCGGACCGGTCACGAGCACCATGCCGTACGGTTGGTGAATCGCATCGCGGAAATCGGAAAGCGGCTTCTGTTCGAAACCGAGCTTTGTCATGTCGAGCTGCAGGTTCGACTTGTCGAGAAGACGAAGAACGATCTTCTCACCCCAAAGCGTCGGGACGGCCGAAACACGATAGTCCATCTCACGGCCCTTGCCGAGCTTGAGCTTGATGCGCCCATCCTGAGGCAGGCGGCGCTCGGCAATGTCGAGCGAGGACATGATCTTGAGACGCGACGCAATGGCGTTCTTGAGCTTGATCGGCGGCGTCATCTCCTCGTGAAGCACACCATCGACGCGGTACCGAACGCGAAGGACGCGCTCGTAGGGCTCGACGTGAATATCTGAAGCCCCTTGCTTGATTGCGTTCAGCAGAATCGCATTGCAAAGCCGAACGACCGGAGCGTCCTCACTCGCCTTTGCGAGGTCGAGCAAATCGTCGTCGTCGTCGCCGGTGGCGACTTCGATCTCCGACTCGTCGAAGCCTTCCATGATGTCGTCGTAGGAAATCTCCGGCTGCGCATATGCTTTTTCGAGTGCGGCCAGGATCGCGCTTTCCGACGAAACGACCGGCTCGACGTTGTAGCCGGTGAGGAACTTCACATCGTCGATCGCATTCAGATTCGACGGGTCGGCCATCGCAACGATGAGCGAGCTGCCGGCGCGCGACACGGGGATGATTTTGTGGCGCTCGCAAACCTGCGGGCTGATCAGCTTCAAGATCTCTCGGTCGATGTCGTACTCGGAGAGGTCGATGGCCTGGACGCGATATTGCTCGCTCAGGAAGTCGGTGATCTCCTGGTCGGAAATCGCTCCGAGCCGCGCCAGCGCATAACCCAGACTGATATTGTCGTCCTTTTGATGCTTCTGCGCCTCACGCAGCTGCTCGAGGCTGATTCTCTTCTCACGTACGAGGAGCTCGCCCAGTCTGTTTCTGCTCATGCCTGTTACTTCCCCAACCAGGATCCAGTCTTAGTATATTTATTCACAAAAATCAGGAAAACTCAAATGAAGCTACGTGGGCAGCCATCAGAGTATCCGATCACTTCGGGGACCGCGAATATGCGAGCTAGCCTACCTTCGGAAAAGCTCATTTGAGCAATGGCCGGTTTCTCTTGCATTTATGGGTGCTTCTGACGAGCGCCGCGGGCATCTTGGCTTGCCGTCCTGCGGCCGTCGCGGTACCGAGCGGGAGTGGCGAAGCCAAAAAAGCAAATCACAGCAGCCCCAAAAGACACGGGTGAGGCGCTCGAGCAAATCGAGCAGCCAAAGATGAATTGGAAGGTGCTGGGCCTGATCGGCCTGGCGCTCGCCGTCGTCTGGGTCATCGCGGGCATCCTGCAGCCCACCCTTGGCTACGTCGGTCTCATCGTGGCCGGGGTGCTGACGGTCATCGCGCTCGGATTTCTCATCTGGGTCTGGCGACTGACGCGCAAATCCGCCGACATCGCAGCGATCCTGAAAGGCGCCACCGACAAGGAGGGCCGCTTGGCAGCGCTCGAGCAACTCCGCGCCCGACAGGCGCCGGGTGGCAAGGATGCGCTCAACGCCATCGCGCAGGCGCAGCTCGTGGCGCAGGAAGAGCCGGGGGAGGCGATTCGCATTCTCGAAGGGATCGACATCAACAAAGCGCCGGCGATGGTTCAGGACGACGTCCGCGCCAACCTGGCGATGTTCTACTTGATGACGGGACGTGCGCGCGATGCCCGTGAGCTCGCAAACGAGATTCGACTCGACCGCCAATCGCAGGCCAAGGCAAAGGCCATGTATGCCGCCGTCGTGGCGGAGTCGCTTGCACGAACTGGAGACGGCGATGAAGCGCGGAAGCTCCTCGAAACCTATGACCCAATGGACAAGGAGTTCGGGCAGGTATCCGGCATGCTGCTCCGCGCGCAGGTGTACACATACACGGTGACGAAGAAGCGGGGCCTCGCGCGCGAAGCGATGGAGCAACTTCTCGAGGTGGACCCGAACATGGTGGCCGCCTTCGTTCAGAAGGGAACCCGTCCTGAGCTGAGCCGCCTCGCCAAGCAGGTGCTGGCCGGCGCCGGCGCACTTCCCAAACCGAAGATGCGCGTGCGCACCCGCTAGACGCTCGTGACCTCGCGTGTATGGACAATCCGCGACGTCCTAGATTGGGCGACGAAGGACTTTGCCGGGCGCGGTATCGAAAGCCCGCGTCTCGATGCAGAGCTTCTGGTCGCCAAGGCACTCGATACCGACCGAGTCGGGCTCTACCTTGATTTGAATAGACCGTTGGTGGACGGGGAACGAAGCGCGATTCGTCCCTTGGTGGCCCGGCGCCGTGCACGCGAGCCCGTGGCGTACATCCTCGGTTACCGCGACTTCTACGGCCGTCGGTTCACGGTGACCCCGGAGGTCCTCATCCCCCGCCCGGATACCGAGACTCTGGTAGAGCACGCACTTGAATGCCTTCCTAAAGACGCTCCATGTCGGGTACTCGACGTGGGAACGGGTAGCGGCGCCATCGCGGTCACGATCGCAGCCGAACGACCCTTGGCGACGATCACCGCGACCGACATCTCCGACAGAGCGCTGAAGGTTGCAATCGACAACGCCGAGCGTCTGGGGGTCGCCGACCGGATCCGGTTCGAGCGAGCCGACTTGCTGAATCGGGCGGAGCAGTACGACGTCATTGTGTCCAACCCGCCGTATATCGCGACGTCGGAGATGGCATCGTTGCAAAACGAGGTTCGCGAACACGAGCCGCTCGTCGCGCTCGAGGCCGGCGACGAGGGGCTCGACGTCGTCGAGGCGCTCTTAACGGCGGCGGAGCCCGCGACGGCGAGCGGCGCCGACTTGCTCATCGAGATCGGAGCTGGCCAAGCCACCGCTGTGAACGAATTCGCTACGATGAATACGGCTTGGCAGCCGGTTGCCGTGTACCCGGATCTCAACCGCATCGAGCGGGTCGTTCACCTGCGGCGAATCTGACGTAGCCAGAGCTCGCTGAACAGCAAAACGATCGCGATTAGAAGCAACCAAGGGGCGAGCGGCTGCTCGACTCCCTGCAAGGTGTCGGGCACGACGGCCCCAAGCTCGCTTTCGGCTTGGGGAGCTCCTTTCGAGACGAGGTCGCTCTCGCCGCGCGGTGCATCGACGACGAACGCAAAGCGTGCGCCGATGACACCGTTGACCAGCACTCGATAGGCGCCGATTTCGCCGGTGTCGCGAAACGCCACGCTATCGGCCTCTGCAAGATCGACGGTCCGACCGCTCGGGGTCACCACCTGCATGCGTTGACTCCGGGTCGACCCCGGCAGAGAGACGGTCCCGTAGGGATCCACCGAATGTTGGCTGCGCCCCGCCAACCGCAGCAGCGTGTCGAGCACGAAGGGCACGAAGACGGGTTGGTAGGGCAAGTCGGTCCACGCATCGTCGACCGTCGTTGCGAGCATCGCCACGCGCCCGCTGAGGTAGCGGTGCTCCAGCATGGCCGGCGCGCCATCGCTGAAACGAGCTGTAACCACGGCATCGAGAGAGACCTCTGCAATCGGAGTGCGCCCCCGTACCTTGGCCTGATCGAGCTCGGGTAGGGCTGTGGATTGAAGCGCCAAGGGCCGCTCCTCCATGCGCGTCGCTGTGTACCGCCCCGGAAGTAGCTCGCGGAGCACGCTGCCGTATGCCCGCGGGTTGATCCGGTCCCCGGCCGTGATCCAAAGGCTGCCTCCGCCACTCACAAAGCGCTGGACCAATGGAAGCCACTTTTCGTCGAGGGTGGCGTTTGCCAATACCAGCACGTCGGAACGAATGATCGCGCTTTCCGAAAGATCCTGAGCGTCCAGGGTCTCGACGGCAAAGGACCGACCGATGCGTGGGGCGACGTCAAGCGCGTGACTGAGAAACGCCGTCTCACGCTTGCGCGGGTCAGGGTGAGGGTCGCCGTCGACGAGCAGGACGTGCACCGTATCGGACCCCAACAACACGCCACGAACGTTGTCAGCAGGGAGCACGTCGTCGGGGTCGAGCTGCAACTCGACGACCGCGTCTGTCGATCCGGCTGGGATGTAGAGCACGGCCGTGCCGCCGTCGTCGCTCGATTCGACCGATGCCTGCTGCGTCTCCTGTCCCTTTTGACGCAAACGGACGCTCTGCGGTGCCTTCGTGGATGTGCCGGCGATTTGCACGTCGAGTCGCAGTCCGCGTTGGGATTCGCCCTCCCCAACGACCTCGACCGAAGCGATACGGCGGTTGTCGGGATTGGGCGTGGAAACCTTTTCGAAGCCCACGCGAATGCCGTGGCTCGGCCATTCACAGGTCTCAGCGCGAGTGCCCTGCGTGAGGTCCGACAGAACCAACAAGCGTCGGTCGGTGAGCTGGCTTTCGAGCAGCAGCTCCACCGCCGCTCGAACCGCATCACAGAGGGCATCGCCGCGCGTCGAGCGCGTTTCGATCTCACTGAACACCCGCTCGACCATGTCGAGCTCGGAGCGACGGCGGACCCAAACTCGCGCGGGCTTGCCCGACAAGACCACCGAAACCTCGGAGCCTTCGGGGAGATTGCGAACCTGCTCGGCGGACAAGATGGCGGCTTGCTCGATGAGCGTCTTACCCTCGTGAATCGCCGCCATCGACAAAGAATCGTCGAACACGATCGCGAGCGCGTGCTGTCGGTCCAACAAGCTGGATTGAACGACTCGATAGGGTGCTGCCGCGATGAGAACCAGCGCTGCGACGAGAAGTGCGCGCGTGATCAGCAAGAGCATGTCCACCACTCGTAGTCGAGCAGCACGCGTGGCATGGATCTGATGGAGGAACGCGATAGTGGGCAGCGTTTGCTTCGGGAGCTTCTGTCGCCTCAGCAGGTGGGCGATGATTGGAATCGCAACGGCAATGAGCCCGGCGAGCGCCCATGGAAGACCAAAACCCATGCCTCAGCCGTCCCGCAGCAGCTGGAGAAGGGTGTGCTCCGGAGGAGTGTCGGTTCTCGCGAGGAGGTAACGTCCGCCTGCCGCCACCACACGTCGTTGGCACGACTCGACGAACGCATCGATCGCCTGCAGGTATCGCCGCCTGAGGCCCTTCGGGTCGACCTCCACGGGTGACTCGCCTTCGAGTCCTTCGAAGCGCATCGGTTGCTCGTAGGGAAGCTCGAGCTCGGCTGGGTCCATGACGTGAAGCACGATGGTCTGATGCCCGCGCGCTTGAATTCGGGCCACCGGATCGAGCGCGTCCCCCTCGAGGTCGAGCAAGTCGCTGGCAATTACGACCAGCCCCATGCGGCCAGCGTGCTCGATCAGCTTGTCCAACGAGGCGTGAAGCGCCGTGTGTCCCGTCGAACGCGCCGGCTCTGCAAGTGTGCGCATCAAGTAGTCGAGATGCGCCGGCCCCGAGCGCGCCGGCAGTCGATCGCGGATCGCATCGTCGAACGTGACCAGCGAAACCGCGTCACCTTGTCGGGTCAGAACATAGGCGAGGGCGGCGAGGAGTGTCGCGGCGTGATCGATCTTGCTGACATCGTCGCTGCCCCAGTGCATCGACGGAGAGACGTCGAGCGCGAGCGTTCCGCGGAGTTGAGTCTCGTGCTCGAAGTGCTTGATCGTGTACCGGTCCGAGCGCGCATAGGCGCGCCAGTCGATCAGACGTGGATCATCACCGGGCCGGTACGCTCGGTGCTCCTTGAAGATCGCGCTTGCGCCGCGGTGGGGGCTCTGGTGCATGCCCGACAGCAGACCGTCGACGGTGCGTTTCGCGCGAAACGTGAGCCCGGCCAGGCGTACCGCGAGCTCGGGTTCGAGCACATGGGTCACGGTTCGATGCTTTGCTTGATGCCTTCGATCACGTCGGCCGGTGTCACTCCTTCAGCCTCGGCGCGGAAGTTCATGACCAGACGATGCATGAGGATGGGCTCCAGCAGAGCGCGCACGTCGTCGATTTCGGCGGCATAGCGGCCGTGAAGGACCGCCCGCGCCTTGGCTCCCAGAATCAAGCCCTGGCTCGCACGGGGACCGGCGCCGAACGCAACGTTTTTCCGGACCAGGTCCGATGCCTTGCCGTCATCGGGCCTCGAGGCCCTCACCAGCGTGACCGCATGCTGGACCACGTGATCGGCCGCGGGCACACGGGGCACGAGGTCCTGAAAACCGACGATATCCTGCGCGGAAAGCACCGGGGTAATCGTCGTCGGCATCGGCGCCGTCGTGCGCTTCACGATGTCCACCTCTTCGTGTGGGCTCGGGTACCGAACGTCGATTTGGAAAAGGAAACGGTCGAGCTGTGCCTCGGGCAGCGGGTAGGTGCCCTCCTGCTCGATTGGATTCTGGGTTGCGAACACCAGGTATGGCTGCTCGAGCGCGTAGGTGTTTCCACTCGCCGTCACCTGCCCCTCGGCCATCGATTGAAGGAGCGCGGCCTGGGTCTTGGGTGGCGCGCGGTTGATCTCGTCAGCGAGCAGGATGTTGGTGAACACCGGGCCGGGAATGAAGCGGAAGTGGCGCTTGCCCGTCGTAGCGTCTTCTTCGAGGACATCCGTGCCCGTCACGTCGCTCGGCATCAAGTCCGGCGTGAACTGAATGCGATTTGAATGCAGCGAGAGAGCCTCTGCAAGCGTGGTGATGAGGAGCGTCTTGGCGAGCCCCGGCACGCCGACGAACAAGCCATGCCCGCGGGCGAATAGGGCGATGAGCAAAAGCTCGATCACTTCTTCTTGCCCAACGATGCGCTGCTTGAGCCGCGACACGATTTCGTCGCGCGCGCTGGCGAGTTGTTGGACTCGAACCACGTCAGAGGCGGCGCCGCTGGGCGGTGGAGGCGGAGTGCTGCGGACGGGCTCGGTCACGGGGACCTCTTAGCGCCTGGCGGGAACAATTGCCACATCACTCCCGTATTCCTCCGAGCCTGGAGCACAGCGTTGCTTCGTGAGCTGCTTGAGGAATCCTGAGCTTGGAGAGAATGCAATGGGGTTGTGGGTCAAACGGGTTGTGGGCGATCGCCCGATTTGCCAAGTCCTCCGCGAAGTCGCGCTTCGAGAGCCGAAACATCGCCGTTGCAAGACTCGACAGGGCGGGTGCGTGCGTCGGGTATCGTTCGAGCGTTAGCATCAGTGGCGCAAGCGCTTCCTTCGGGCGACCTCCGGCAATAGCTGAACGGGCGTAGCGTGAGGCGACGACGGGATCGGCAGGCGCTGCCTCGTGCGCCTTGGCATACTCGACCGACGCAGCGGCCGGCCGAGAGTGTGTCCACAAGAGGTCGCCGAGTCGAAGGAAATTTCGCGCTCGCTCGAGCTCCACACCGGCGAGCTCGTCCTGCTCGGTCGCCTCAACGCTGAGACGTCGGGGCAGTAACTTGGCTGGCACTGGCCTGGGCTGCTTCGACAAGGCCTCTTTCCAACGCGCCTCGAGCCTCTTCCAAGACACACCAGCGACGCTTGCCAAAGCCTTCTTTGCGTCTTCGCCCTCGCCGACGAGGTAGAGCGCTTGCTGCACGCCTTCGCGGCCATATTCCCGGTAGTACGTTTCGATGAACGAAGAGACCTGGGCGAACGCTAGTGACGCTGCCTTTTGCGACGGTAGAAGTGCGATGGATGGATGCAGCTGGTCGAAACCAAGCAGCTCGTCGGCCTCCATGGCTTCGTAGAGCAACTGCGCTGATGCCGGATCCTGTCGCAGAGTCGGCTCATCTCGACGCCAGCGCGTTTCGAGAAACTTCGCAAGCCCCTCCTGCAGCCACACCGGGGCCTGATCGAGAGAGGTCTTGGTCAGCAGCAGATGAACGTACTCGTGCGCGATCGTGTCCAGCCAGGGGTAGCCGTGCATCAACGCGGCCGGCGACGCGATCATCAGACGTCCCCACTTGCACAACGCAATCGTACCAGTGTTGCGAATCGCCTCCACGGACAGCGTCGATACACGCGACAACGACTCCGCATCGGGATAGATCTCGAGACGAACCGGGCTGACCATCTTCACGCCGAGCTCTGCTTCCAGCGCCTTCGTGGCCGCTTTGAGCGTATCGACCGCATAGGGCACGAGGATTTCGTCGCTTCCCGGCGCGTACCGAACTTCGAAATTCTCGTGCGCGAACGTTTCGAAATTTTTCGTGGTCTCGTAGGTGTCGATGATGACGTCCGCCAAGGTGCCCAAGTCGGAAGCGGAGCCCGGATTCTTCCGGAGCTCCATGATCCCGTTCGCCGCCGCTTCGTAGTTGCCCGCGTAGAACTGCGTCAGTACTTCGAGCTCGACGGCTCGCGACGTGCGCGGGTTGTCCTCCAGGTACTTGCGAAGCAGGACTTGGGCCGGAACCCCTTCACCCGCGGACAGCGACGCCTCGAGCAGCTCCAGGATGTCTGAGCTATTCGCCTTCTCGGCGGGCACGGGCGCAGAGAGCGAACCGAGTAGGGCGCACCCGACGAACAACGCAACTCGCCTCATCTCAAAAGCCTCTCGTAGTAGTCGTCCACAGCCTGTCGATAGCCTTCCGGAGGCGTGCCGTTCATCGCGTCGAGGACCCTGCGACGCCAGGCGAGCTCGTCCGCTTTGGAGCGGATAGCCGGAATCTCAACGCGTTCGGTGGCCCGCCCTCCTTGCCGCCGTTCGTTCCCGCCGCCACCGGGTGAGCTCTTGCTCTGCGACTCCATGTGCTGCCGCAAGCGCCGGAGTTGATCCGCTGCTGCCTCCTGTTGCTTGGTGGCCTCGAGAGGAGCGGCCTCCTCCAGTGATTTCGTGGCACGCTGCATCGGTCGCTGAATTGCCTCGAGTTGCTCCGCCGCTTCGTCGGAAACCGGCACGCCGCGAACTTCCTCGCGAAGCCGGCGTGCGAGCTGACGTGTTGCCTCGTGTGTCTTGCTTTGCCGCTCAGCTTGTTTGCGGAGCTGTTCGCGCTCCTGCTCGGTCAGCGCGCCGCCAACGTCCGGGACTGCGCCTTGCGCCGCGTCCCTGAGGTCCTGCGAGCGCGCCGCTGCCTGACGTGCCTGCGCGGCGGCATCGGAAGTTCGACCGTCTTTTCCGCGAAACATCATCGCGGAGAGCTCCAGGTCCTTCGCCAGCGCGCTTGCGGCCTGGGCGAGCCGGTTGGCCATCGACAACGCCTCGCCAAGGTCGCCGCCCTCGAGTGCCTTCTCGAAATCGTTCAAACGCTCGGCGGCCCGTTCCTTGACGCTCGACTCGTAAGGTCCGAGCGCCTCGTCATCGACGTCGCCCAGCAGCTCCGAGACGTCCTTTGCAATCTCCTCGAGCTCGCGTCGGATTTCGCTTGCCAGCGACTTCTCGTCCCCGGCAGCGCGGTCGAGGGCTTTGTCCCCCACACGACGGGTCTTGTCGGCCAGTCGCCTCTGCTCGACCTCGAGATCCCGTATGGTATCCATCGCCTCCATCAAGGCGCGCTCCCTAGGTCCAAAACGCGCTTCGACGAGCGAATCCTCGCTTTGCGCGAGGGCCTGCGTCATGGCTTCAATCGTCTGATCCAACTTGGCCAACGCAGCTTCGGCGGCGTCGAGGTCACCGCTTGCGAGCGCCTCGCGGAGGGCCTGAAGAGCGTCGGTCGACTTGGCCGCCTGCTCGGACTGTCGGTTGACGAACTCACCCGGCACGTATCGCATGGCCTGCCGAAGCTGATCGCGCAGCGCCTGTAGGCGCCGTTCGGCTCGATCCAATGCTGCCGTCAATGCCCGTTGCAGCTCTGGGGTCTGTCCCCGGCGCAGCTCGTCGATCATCGATGCGATTTCACGGCGCAGCTGCTGCATTTCGCGCGCGATTTCCGCAGCGTCGTTGAGGCGCGCCTCACTGATGAGATCGGCGACGATGAGCGTGTCTTTCTCCAACTCTTTCACGATCCATTGGTCATGGCGCGTTCGGGTCTTGGCTTGCTCTCCGCCACGGTACGTCGTTGCCTCGCGTTTGTGTGCCCGGTCGAGTCGCTTTCTCATATCGAGCAGAAGAGGAACGGTTCTCGGGCCGCGATGGTCACCGACGTCGGCAAGCAACGCCTTGACGCCGTTGTACGGAGGGATGACCGCGTTGCGTCGTCGACGAGCCGCTTCCAACCCCTTGGGGACCGGCTGCTCGAGCCGAGCCGCCAAGGTCGCCAGCAGTGAATCCAGCAACTTTTCGAGCTCGACGATTCGATCCCGTCGGCGCGTGATCTCCGAGGCGAGCGTGAGTGTGCGAACCGAGGAACGCGCAACGCCTGGGCCGTCTACACGGTTGCCGTCTTTGGCCTCGAACCAAATCGTCACTGCGTCCGCGGGGGCGAGGGCGAACTCCTCGAGTTGCAGCACCGTCTCGCCTTGGAGCTCGGTCTGCAGTTTCTCCGAAGGTGTCGAGATCGTCCGGCGAAGATGTTCGCCACTCGGAAGCTTGATGATGAGAGTGAGCTCTCGCACGCCATAGTCGTCCGTGGTGCGGTGCTGCACGACGATTGGCTGCAGGGCTTCGACAACCATGTCTTCCTGCGGAGCGAGCATGTCCACCTGTGGCGGCTCATCGAGCTGCACGACAATTGACCGTCTGCGAAAATCGACCCGGCGTTCGCCACCCGTAGATTCGACGTGGATTTCCAAAGGCCCGTCGGTATCGGCGACGAAGGAGGCCACGAACTGATCGCCAGCCCGGTCTGCTTGCACATGGCGGCCCGGCAGCTCGAGCACCACGCGCGCAGCGTCGCCAATCGGCGTGATCGCATACTCGACCGCCGTCCCACGAGGCACCGTCAGTCGATCGGCGTCTTCGACTCGCTCGTTGCCGCGCCCCATGTAGTCGGGGAACAGAAGCTCGGCGTCGGTCCTCGCGACGACATGGCCGGTTTGCGGGCCGGTGACCTCTCCGATGTCGGTGTGCAGGAGCGCATAACGGCCGGCCGCCGCGCGATCGAAGTCCAACGACCACCAGGCGACCGCCGCCAGCACCAGAGTCGCCGCCAAGAACGGCTGCACGAGCCATCGCCAAGGAATGAACTTGCGTGCCGGCGATGCGTCGAGCGCACGCAGCAATCGAACTCGCTGAGCGACGACGAGCTCGCGCGAAAACGCATGCTCTGTCTGAAGCTCGTAAGCGCTTTGCAGCGGCGACAAGAGGGAAGGCTGCTCGGCCGCTACCAGACCAAGCGCCCCGTGACCGCCAAGCTTCAGCAACGGCTGGATCGACCAGGCCACCGCGCCAGTGGTCATTCCGAACACCACCGCCCAGCCGATACAGAGCCAGACAAGCGGCGTCATCGGCCCCAGCACCCAAGCGACCATCACGAACGACGCCAAGCCAACCGCCGTAGCGGCGGCCGCGATCCGGAGCGCCAGCACCGTAGCCGCAGCAACCCGAAGGCGCCGCCGATACTCAGCGAGTCTGCCAGTGGTGGAGCTCACGGGGCGATCGTAGCGCCCGGGGCAGTGGCAGCGCCAGTGGCGGCGTCAGTTGCAGGGACAGCGGCAGAGACAGCGGCAGTGGCGGAGACAGCGCCAGCGTCGGGCGCCACGCCCGGGGTAGGGTCCGCGTCAGAGCCAGCGACAGCGACAGCGTCGGGGCCAGTGCCAGCCGCTGCTCTACTGGCAAGCATGCCAAAAACACATAGAAAACCGCAGGCCGCGCGGCCTGTACGGATGCGCTTCGCTATAACTGGACGCATTGGGGCTACGGCTGACACGACAACGTGTTTGGCACGCGCAGCGCCGCCCTTCGGTGACTCAGTTTTGATTAAACGAAAAAGCCGAAGCACTAAGTGCTCCGGCCCTTCCAGTATCGAGCGTGGACTGGCTTAGAAGCCCATGCCGCCCATGCCGCCGCCGTGCTCGTGACCACCGGGCATCGGCGTCTCTTCCTTCGGAACCTCGGCAACGAGCGCCTCGGTGGTGAGCATCAGGCCCGCAACCGAAGACGCGTTCTGCAGCGCGCTACGCACGACCTTGGTCGGGTCGATGACGCCAGCCTTGACGAGGTCCTCGTACTCCTCGGTCTGCGCGTTGAAACCGTATGCGCCCTTGCCGTTGCGAACGTCGTTCACGACGATCGAGCCTTCGAGACCCGCGTTACCCGCGATCTGACGAAGCGGCTCTTCGAGGGCACGAAGCAGAATGCCGGTGCCGATCTTCTGCTCGTCGCTGACTTCGAACTTTTCGAGCGCCTTCTGCGAGCGAATCAGCGCAACGCCGCCGCCGGGAACAATGCCCTCTTCGACAGCTGCACGCGTGGCGTGGAGCGCATCTTCGACGCGCGCCTTCTTTTCCTTCATCTCGACCTCGGTGGCTGCGCCAACCTTGATCACCGCAACGCCGCCGACGAGCTTGGCGAGTCGCTCCTGCAGCTTCTCACGATCGTAGTCGCTGCTGGTTTCCTCGATCTGCTTACGGATGGTGTCGATGCGGCCCGTGATGTCCTTCTTCTTCCCAGCGCCGTCGACAATGGTGGTGGTGTCCTTGTCGATGGTCACTCGCTTGGCCCGACCGAGGTCGTTCAAGGTCACGTTCTCGAGCTTGATGCCGAGGTCCTCGCTCACGACCGTGCCACCGGTGAGGATCGCGATGTCCTGAAGCATCGCCTTACGGCGGTCACCGAAGCCGGGTGCCTTGACCGAAGCGGTCTGCAGCGTGCCACGAAGCTTGTTGACGACGAGGGTCGCAAGCGCCTCGCCCTCGACGTCCTCGGCGATGATGATGAGGGGCTTCTGCTGACGGGCAATCGCCTCGAGAACCGGCAGAAGGTCCTTCATATTCGAGATCTTCTTCTCGACGATGAGGATGTAGGGATCCTCGATTTCGGCGACCATCCGCTCCGGGTCGGTCACGAAGTAGGGCGACAGGTAACCGCGGTCGAACTGCATGCCCTCGACCACGTCGAGCTCCGTCTCGAGACCCTTGGCCTCCTCGACGGTGATGACGCCTTCCTTGCCGACCTTCTCCATGGCGCCGGCGATGATCTCACCGATGGTAGGGTCGCCGTTGGCGCTGATCGTGCCGACCTGTGCAATCTCCTTTGGGTCCTTGGTGTCCTTCGAGAGCGACTGAAGTTGCTCGACGACGACCCGGACGCCGGCGTCGATGCCGCGCTTGATCTCCATCGGGTTGTGACCCGCGGCGACCATTTTGGTGCCCTCGCGGATGATCGCCTGCGCAAGCACAGTGGCGGTGGTGGTGCCGTCGCCCGCAATGTCAGAGGTCTTCGAAGCGACCTCGCGCACCATCTGGGCGCCCATGTTCTCGAACTTATCGGCAAGCTCGATTTCCTTGGCCACCGTGACACCGTCCTTGGTGACGGTCGGTGCGCCAAAGCTCTTCTCGATCACGACGTTGCGGCCCTTCGGACCCAGCGTGACTCTCACGGCATTCGCTAGGGCGTTGACGCCGTTCAGAATGCGATCGCGAGCAGCGGTATCGTAGATGATTTCTTTCGCAGCCATGTTTCTGAGTCTCCTATTCGATGATTCCGAGGATGTCGTCTTCACGGAGGATCAGGTGCTCTTCACCGTCGATCTTGACTTCCGTGCCGCCGTACTTGCCGAAGAG
>Ga0209456_10000131_pt1 | contig 40695 bp, 65 predicted proteins | sample COG_11_FD_184755 | JGI IMG/M metagenome (GOLD analysis project Ga0209456, IMG submission 184755) | Pelagic marine sediment microbial communities from the LTER site Helgoland, North Sea, for post-phytoplankton bloom and carbon turnover... | ecosystem: Environmental > Aquatic > Marine > Neritic...
CTGCTATAGAGAAAGCAAATGACAGAATATTTACGAATACTAAATGGAAAATTAGTGATATCGAAGACGGAACCTACAAAGACTTTAGCAAAGGAAAATAGCAAATGCCCGTTAAAGAAAGGGATACTGAATATTCAAATCTTGTAAAGATGTATAATATTTTAAATGATCAAGTAAAGGATTTGAAAGATAAAGCAGATAAAGTTAAAGAAGATATTGCTGTAATGATGCATGAAGATTCTATCAATGAAAACATGATAGATGTGGATGGTATTGTTTTTAAAGTTGCTTATCAAGGAAGGACTACTAAGAAAGTTGATTATAATCAATTACTTCAATTACTTGGACAGAATGGATATCAAGAAGTCGTTACTGAAAACCAATCTGAGTTCTTATCAATTAGAAAAGCTCCTAAAGGTCAGCAAAACAATATACTTCACACTGCACCAAACGGCGCAAAAAAGAAATTAGACCCGCCAATAGGTAATTTGGCGTAAATTAGGGTGGAGGGTTAACCCCCTCCACTCATCATAATTTTATTTGGAGGTAAATCATGGCAGGATTAACTTGCTCTGTCTGTAACGGAGAGCTAGTAAAACTCGGAAAGATGTTAAGATGTAACAAATGTGGTAGAGAAAAACCATTTGATTCCCGCGACGAGAATGTTCATGAAGTTGATATGAATGAAGATACTAAAGATCTTGATGTATTAATGGAGTAATTATGAGCAAAGAATTTAGAAAAGAACTTGAAAGTCTATTGAATAGTCATTGCAAAGAAAATATTTCTAATACACCAGATTTCATTCTAGCTAAATATTTGATCGATTGCCTTACAGCTTTTGATCAAGCAACTATTCATCGAACATCGTGGTACAATAAACTCCCTGGAACAACAGAAAAGTTTTCATCGAGTACTATGGAATTAACGGAATAATATTATGGACGAAGAAAACGACATTATAAAAGAAGGAATTAAAGAATTAAATATTGCTTCAAAAAAAAGAGCTGGATATAGAAAAATATTATTAAGATATATTAGAGAAAATATCGACTCATATCCAGATGAACATACTAAAAAATTATTAATACAAAAAATTAAAAAAATTCAACTAAGCAATATATCAGATAGTGATATAACTATTCACGCTAAATTAATATTGGATACAAAAGAGGGGGAAAAACCAGATGAGTAGAGAAACTGTTGTAATGAGTCTAAGCGGAGGGATGGATTCAACAACCGTATTAGATCAATTAGCATTTCAAGGATTTAGTATTGTATGTTTAGGATTCACTTACGGGTCCAAACACAACGAATATGAAAATGCTGCAGCTCTAAATATAGCTAAACATTATAAAGTATATTATAAATTAATTGACCTCACTGTAGTCTTCGAAGGATTTAAATCTAATCTTCTCAAAGATGGAGGAGACATACCAGAAGGACATTATGAACAAGATAATATGTCTCTAACTGTTGTTCCTGGAAGAAATACAATATTTGCTAGTATTCTCCTTGGTGCGGCAGAATCTATCGGAGCTTCAAAGATTGCTCTTGGTGTACATCAAGGAGATCACGCTATTTATCCAGATTGCCGCATTGAATATATTAAAGCATTAGATACATTATTATATTTAGCATCTGATAGAAAAGTTGAAGTTATTACACCTTTTCTACATACAAACAAAATTGGTATTCTTGATTTTGGTCTTAAAAACGATACACCTTATCATTTAACAAGAACATGTTATAAAGATCAAGAATTAAGTTGTGGGATTTGTGGCAGTTGTAACGAAAGAATTGAAGCATTCGCTACACACGAAAGAATTGATCCTATTAAGTATGAAAATGAACCTAATTGGGATGAGTTACATAAAAAATTTAAGAAATGAATATTTATCTAATAGTAGGAATGACTGATGAAGGATATTCTAGTCATTATATTATTCAAGGAAAAAATATATTAGATGCAACAATAAAAGAACTACCAAAAAATTCTAGTTATATCATGGGATGGGACTTCGAAGACTATTTACTCAACAATAAAATTGAATTTAAAGTAGATGAACAAGGTAAAATTATTATACAAAACTCTATAATAAAAAAATTTTGTGAAACTATATTAGAATACATATTTGATTCTCGAGTTGAAGGAGATTCAAATCCAGGATACGTAATATTTGATATAACAAATCCTTTACATTCAAAAGTAATAACGGAGGTAGATTAAACGATGTATTCAGTTAATAAACAATTTGAATTTGAATCGTGCCATAAATTAATACTTGACTATGGATCACCTTGTACTAATCTCCATGGTCATTCATATAAAATAAGTATTCAACTTTTTTCTGACACATTAGATAAAAATGGAATGGTAATTGATTTCTCGAAAATGAAAAGAATTAAAGATTGGGTAATGAATTATTGGGATCACAGTCTGATTTTATCTGAGAAAGACACTGATTTACAATTATATGAACGTATGACTGGAATAAAATTATTTAAATTCCCATATGATAACGTAACAGCGGAATTACTCGCCAGTCACTTATGTAAATTAACAGAAGAACAAATTCTTCCAAGATTAAGAGATCGTCTTAAAAAGATAAAGATCATGGTCTGGGAAACTTCAAATAATTTCGCTTCATTTGAGAAAGAATTTAAATCAGAAGTATAAAAAAGTGGGTCGAGTTTAAAAGCTCGATCCACCTTTTTATCGATTTTATATTCAACTTTTTTATATAGAAATAATTATGGTAGGAACCGGTCCTATGTTTTTTAATTTTATTTAGAAAGAAGGAGGAAACACGCCATGGCGACAAAAAGAAAGTGCCCGAATTGTGAAACACAAACAGAGCAGCAAAAGAAAGGGAAGTCTACAACGGGCGCTCAACGTTGGAAATGTAACGAATGCGGTAAACAACACACCGAAGGTGTACCAACCAAAACACCAAAAAAGAAAGCAGCTCCTAAAAAGCCAGCAACTAAAAAAGTTTCTTCTTCAAAACAAACAACTATTAAAGTCAACAACAATGTTGTTAAGACTGTTAAAGGGGAACTTTCACCGGATGAAGCATTTGAGCTCGCCTCCGATTATTTTCGGGAAATTACGAAAACTTCCGTTAAAAGTACTAAAGACAGTAATGGAAATGTCATACATGCATTTCAAGTTTCTACCGGTCGTAAAGGTTAATATTATTACTCTAACCGAAAAGGAACACTCCTTTCGGTTAGAGTAAATCTTTTTTGAGAGGTGATTATGTTAATAACTGAAAAGCTCACAATTTCGAATACTAAAAGATTCTTAACAACTCAAAACTTATTCGAAATATTATACTCCACTTTTATTAAAGAAGTAGCTAGACACGAGAAAATAGAAAAACAACTATTTGAAACAACATATAATTCAAATGAAAGGAGATTAACTTATTCTTTAAGAAACGTAGGAGAATCAAAATACGAAGCTTGCGTAATCATAATGATATGCAACATGATTTTCGACTTTCTTGATTGGAAACCATATATTAAAACAATCAACTATATAGCAATATCAAAATTCATCTTAAAAAAGTGTAGACTATCTTGGAGTTTATTTAAATACACTAAAGAAAAAACGGTGTTTAATACTGTAGATCATAAAATAAGAGTATTGTATGGATTGTGGGAGAAAGGATTCTATTTTGAAGATCTTGATGCTATTCCAAAAGCTATTAGGAAATTAATGAATTTAGAACTATATGGTGAATATTTCCTTGAAACATTATTTAAAAAAGATTTTCAAAAAAATAAAATGCAATATTTCTCTACAAGTAGAAAAGAAAGTTCCCAGTATTATAACTATTATTATTATCAAGATCAAGGGTATCAAAAAATAGATACATATGATAATATGACACTTAATGAAAATGAATACCATCAACATCAAAATGAAGTATTACATACCCAATTTACAATTCAGATGCAAACGAATAGTGCTGCAAACTCTACATCATCAACAGCAAATTATACACAGGATTCATTGACATCAGCTAACACTGTATATCCAAGTTATACAACGACAGAAGGATCAACAGGGAGAGTAACATGGACAATACTGACCGATTGATAGAAATTGATTTTGATAAACTCAAGAAAAATACAAAAAATGATCCTAATACAAACGAAGAAATAATAATAAAGTCAAATATCTTAAACAGAAAAAGTCCTTTAGAATCTGATGTACATAACTTCAAAATGAATAGGAATAATGTTTTAAAAGCATTACAAAGACATACATTTTGGCAAGAAACATCGTTATTCTTCAATACATTATACTATTCTGGGAATTATACCGAAAGATCTATTGATTATGGAAGAAATTTTCGATTGCTTAAAAAAAGGGGGAAACCATCATGTATAGTAGGATCACGAAATCTACAATTAACATTGAACTTATTAAAAGAATAAATACAGACAATACTCCTTTCTATGCTATTTTATATTTACTTGAAAGTCGTAATAAAATAATAGTTGAGAATCCATCGCAAGGAATATGTCGTGAAGTAAGCGCAGGTAGCATAGGCAATTATATCAGATTGAACAAAGTTAAAACTGACTGGTTTCCAAATATTGATGGGTCATACCTTAAAGTAATAGATAATATGATTCATCATATTCTTCCCATTTCTCGAGAACTTCAATTAGTTAATATTCGATTTAAATATCACATATCTAAATTATTAGATTTTAAAAGAATTAGACCTGTGTCCGAAAAAAATTTTAAACTCACTAAAACTAATCGTTTTCGACATTCTGAATTCGAGAATGAACATATAATAATCAACGCTTTTCTTCCTGTTTGGCCTATATGGGTTAAAGTAACCAGAAATTTAAAAGAACATCTTTCTGGTTACACATTAAAAACTATATATATGAAATGTGGAGACATTTTTTATAGATTCCCATATGGCAACGTAAGCGGTAGTGATACAGTGTGTACAGGTGCACAGAATAACGGTATGTTTAAATCTGCGGAAGATGTATGGGTTAATTGGTTCACTACAATGTTCAATAGAGATTATACTCTTAATCTTAAAGCTAATAACTTTCACTTCAAGATACGTGCAACGGATACTAAAGATATTGCTATTGAACCTACTTTTGATCTTAACGAAATATCTTTAAAAATTCATACCAGAAAATACAAAAATTTAAGTTTAATTGATACAATCTATTATTTATCAAATATTAAAGATTTTGATAACTTAGAAATGGAAAAACTCTTTATTAAATTACCGGATGATCCTTGGAAAATTAAAAAGTAATGGAGGAAAATATGACAGAGTTAAATGAAATTAATGAAAACGCGATTATCAATGTTTTATTCGACAGCAAAGAGACACCACTTGATATTAATAATCTAGATTACCTAAATCTTGTATTTACAAGAGACGGGATATTCCTCGTTCAAAAAAATAGATTTGGTATTTCTTTTGAAAGAATTCAACAACCTTACAAAAACAGAATACTTCGACGATATAAATTTAATTGGGCCTGTGAGTCATTTCTTCAAAAACCTGATAAAGTTATATTCGAAGAAATTCTCGAATGTTTTAAATATATTCTTGATAAAACCAGTGACGAACTTTTAATCATTATTTACTGGGATACAATTGAAAAGAAACATATAATGGATATTGTCAAGGTCCAATTAATTACCGGAGGATCTGTTAGATATGCGTATAACAAAGCATATGAAATGGAAGATCGTTATATTAAATATCTTGAGATTCATAGTCATAATACCATGGGAGCAAATTTTAGCGGCACTGATAACGGTGACGAAAAGAAAATGCTATGTTTCTACGGTGTCATTGGTAAAATCAACCAACATAGCAATATCTATAGCGTTGATCAAAAATTTAGAATTTGGTCGGGTAAAGAATTCCGTGAAGTCAAACCTTGGGAAGTATTTGATTCTTATATGAAAACAATTGATATTAAAGAAAATCATCAGAAACAAATGGATGAGATTATAAGAATCTCAAAAATAGCAGCTGAGATGAAGAAGAACCAACTACCTAATACTACTTCTCCTGGTATCCATATCCTTTCCAATGGCAAAAAGGTTGAAGTCTTAGAAGATCATATGAGACCAGGACTTCCTGATATATTCGATTCACTTTTTTCAGAACCTGATTTTAATAATATGGACGATGACGAACTCGATGAATCTGGGATTATATGGGATGAACATTATAATGATGACGAAAAACAAATGTTACAAGAATTAATGGAAACCGATGATGGAAGAGGAGCAGCTAATGTCTTTAATAGACCATTACCGAAGAATTAATATATTTCAATTTGGTGTAGGGGGAACTGGTTCTTGGTTAGTTCCCCCTATGTGTAAGTTTCTCAATAATTTAAGTAGAAGATTCGGAAACGAAGAATTGTCAGTCCATTATCTTCTATTCGATGATGATTTTGTAAAAGAAGAAAATATTATTAGACAGAACTTTGATTATTATGATATCGGCAGATCTAAAGTTATGTCTCTTATTCGAAAGTATGCACATGTTTTTGAAAATATAGTTGGTATAAGATTAAGAGCTGATACAAAATCAAAAATAAATAAAATATTTCAAACAGGTAGATATAAATCGGTGTCAATGAGATATGCTGCTAATTTCGTATTTGGTTGTAGCGATAACAATAAGACAAGAAGAGCTTTATTCAATTACTTTAATAATAGTCTTGATTTCTTTTCACCTATTATATATTTTGATAGTGGTAACGATATTCATCATGGTCAAATTGTTACAACAGCATTTGAAGAAATTGAAGCATTTGATGGATTAGGTACCGAATTTATAAGAAGTCTTAAATTACTAAATTTTAGAAACGGTAAAAGATTTAAACAACCACCATTCTTAAAAATGTTTCCTGCGAAAAATGATAAAATAGAGAATGAAAATGAAGTTTGTGCGTTCTTTGGAGATCAAACACAATCAGTTAATATGCTCGCAGCAAATATGTTGTTTATAAATTTTCAACAAGCTGTGTTACAAGAAATGTTACCTCCACCAGTGATCAATTTTAATAATGCAGGATATAGTACATTTGAACTTTGATATTCTATACATTCATATAGAAATCATGTGTATAAGGAGGTGATTATGCCATTAGTAACTGAGTTATTTGCATTTGTTGCACAAGAAAAGCCAGGAGAAGAAGGAATAATGGGAATAATGGTGGGTGGTGCTTGGACTCCATTAATCGGTGCAGATATGGACCGAATTCACTCTCTAAAACCAGTTGCAGACAAAATATCTGCATCAACAGGTATTTCATACAAACTTTTACATTTCAAATTAACAGGGGAGATAAAAGATTTATCTAAAATATGAGAATTGGGGGAGCAATCACTCCCCTAATTTTCAGAATATTCTTATGAATTTTATGGTTACTTGAATCTTAATTTAGAATTTTTTAATAAATTTCTCATATTTTCAATTATTTTATAGAAATAATAAAATGTGGAAAATGTAAGTTTCGGCTATATTTTTAGATGGAAATTTACACATTAAAAAATCAACTAACTAAATTAGGAGGTAAAAATGACTAATCCAGTAATCATGAGTAAGATTCCAAAAAATCAAGAAGAAACGAAGAATATCTCTCACAAAGACAAGATTAAATTTGCAACATATTCGTTAGGTCGAGAATATTACACAAGCGATGTACCTAAAAGACTCGATGAATGGAAATCTGATATTCCGGAGAAAACAACACAATCAACATTATCAGAATTTAAGAAGTCGGGAGGACATCTTGAAGTAGTCTGTAGGGAAAGTAAAGACGGTGTTAAACCACCAGAAGATCGAATAAGAGTGATCGTTAACAAACCATGGTATCGTTGGGCAGGAAAATCTCTAGTCTTTAAAGGGGAAGATAATACAGCTAAACAAGTAATGCGAGATACTTGTGAACAACATTCCGATGTAGAATTTATAAGAGAATATATTATGACATCTGTGAGATTAATAATGGCAGGAAAACATAATAAAAATATTAGCCGAAAAACACTAAATGGATATTGGAGAGAACTTGTTGATGGTAGATTTATTATAAAAATGGATTCTACTGTTTTCGAAGATGATGAAATTAAACCTACCCAAACTCCACTCAAAGAAAATTTTGATAGCTTAAAGGGACAAGAGCTTTTTGGTAGAACGCTTACAGAAGATCAAATAGAAATGCTCATGGCAATACTTCCTAACAACCCCTCTCCTGCAAATATATTCGCATTTGTCACTGATCATATTCCAATTAATGGAGAAAGCAGTAAAGCTGCTAGAACATTAGTTGAATGGGTGTTCACAGAACATTCTCAATTTATAAATGAACTAGAGGATTCTAAAGGGATAGTTAAACATCTCACAATAAAAAATGGGGAACAAAATGATCAAATTGCTACATTAAACCAAAAAATTATAGAACTCCAAGCTGAAGTGGATAAATTAAATACACAAGCTGCTCTCCCCAATGTCCCATTCAGGGATTTAAAAGAAAGAGTTAAACAATTTGGAGAATCATTAAGGAGTTAGTATGTTCACATTAGACGAACTAAAAAATCTTTGTCAAGAATTAGATGATCATTATACTAAAATTACAAATCGAAAAATTGATAATAATACTACTGGAATCCGTACTCTTGACAGAACAAGCCTTTTAAAGATAGAAAAAGCCTTCGCAAGTATGTTTGAAAAAGACACATCCCAAGTAAATAAAAATCATTTCACATTCATGTGTAATGGTAAAAGATTTGTAATATATTTTTGTCAAAACATGCTAACAATCAATGAATGGATTCATATATCTAGTCAAGACAATAGACTTGTATTTAATCAATTTACTCCAATACATGAATTCATATTTAACAATTGCAATCCGGAAGGAGCGTTTTTAGTCGAAAAACTTCTCTTTAAAGAACATCTTTAGGAGGTAAAACCAAATAATGGGAATAGGGATGACTCAAGCATTCCATTATCAAACAGATAATAAAAAAGGATTTCTGACTATTATCGATACAATTTGTAGAATTGTGTTTCCTAATATTGAGGGGGTGTATAATAGATTATTCATCAGTACTCTCGAACGAGGATTTAATAACGGGAGAAAATGGGTAGGTCCTGATAATATACCTTGTACAGATGATAATGGTTGGTCAAAACCAACAAAATTCTTTATATGCACTATTAAAGATTATAGAGCCGATATTAAAAGAGAAAAGCCTCATGTTATCCTTATTAATCGACATGAAGAAATCGTTAAACATATTGATGAATTTTTGAATGACGATCCAAACTTTAAAAAACCTTTAAGCGCGAGATTTTTTGAAAAATGCGGCAAAGGATATACTGATTGGTTTATGACATCAGATGGAGATGTAGACATTGGATATTGTGTATCGTATCGTCCAAGCGGAGGTTGGGATGCTCTAGACGTATCATTAACTCACATCTATTATGGCAAGTAGAGGAAATAGAAATGAAAAAATAGTTTAAGAAATTCTGGAAGCAACTAATATGTAAACATAGAAATCTAACGATTGGTTATCATAGTTACACCTGTGACGATTGTGTTAAAATTTTACGGGACTAAGAAAATGAATTGTATAAAATTATTATTTAGAGCTAAACCAATATTTTACGGTAAGAAAGGTCATTGGGGAGAATCGGGTTGGTATCGAATTAATTGGTTTACCTGGCTTTGTATCCAAAGAGAACATGTCAATAAAGTCAGATGGGTAAAAAGGAGGAGGAATAGTGTCAAATATAAGGAAGATGTAATGAAAGAACGATTTAAAAAATTCTGGCAACAATTCAAATGTAAGCATAAACGGTTATTACCAATATATCATTCTTATAAATGTTTAGATTGTTTGAAAATTTTATGGGATTAAGGAGGAAGAATGAAAATGAATTGGTTAATATTACCGTTTAAATCAAAATTAATATTTGAAATCAAATTTAGAAGATCATACAATCCTAGATGGCAAAGAATAGGGTTCTTTAAATGGTTAAGGCGAAGGAGGACTTACGTTACTAGAACTAAATGGGTTAAAAGGAGGAATAGTGGAAGATATTGACACATCATGTACTAATTGTATTCATCAAGGGGTATGCTACATACAAGAAGAGGTTAATAAAGTTTTTACTGAAGATAAAAAAGTATCAACCGCTATAGTCGATCTAGATTTGTATACATTTCTAGCAGAGTATTGTCAATACTTCGAAGTACGACTGGAATAACTAATCGAATTGGGGCCGTATAACGCGGCCCTAATCCATTTTATATTTTCATTTAATATATAGAAATAGTAGAAGTAATAGGAAATATTTTTAGGGAGATCTGATGTACGAACTAAAAAAAATTACACCTGTAATTCGTCACATACAGAAAATATCACCAAACATGTATAGAGAAACTGGTGGTGAGATAATGGCGCATTGTCCGTACTGTGACGACGCCACAAGAAAGAATGCGTCAAACCATGGACATTTATATTTCGCTAATAATTCGCCTGTTTTTAATTGTTTTCGATGTGATACGAGCGGCACAATTCTGAAATTTTTGATTGAGACAGGATTTACCGACGCCGAAGTAATGAAATATATTGCGTCTTTCATACAATATAGATTCATAAAAAATTATTCCAAAAAATCTTTTGTTTCTAATACGAATATTAATGAGTTGTATAAACAAAATATACAACGAATTACCCAGTTCAAGAAAAACAACAAGGAGAACTTTAATATTTTTCGAAATTATGTTATAGGAAGAATAGGGAATGTCGATTACAACAAATTCCTTATTTATCCTGCAATGATTAAAATAAAAAATCAAGAATATTTCTGTTGCGGTTTCAACAACAGTGACAATGAATATATCACAAGCAGAGTTATTGAATCGCATCCGTATCTTAGATATAAAAATAGTGATGAAAACAATCTATATTATTTTCAATCAAGAGATTTCAACAAATATAATCAAATTGTTATAACAGAAGGAGTATTTGATATCATTAATCTATATTTATATTCAAACATGTTCAAAAATTGTTTATTTATGTCGATCAGTGGTAAAAAATATATAGCAGAACTAGAATCGTTACTAACGAAGTGTATCTTAATCGGAAATTACCAGGTTAATTTAATTTTTGATTTAGATTTTAAGAATCCTAAATTAACTCTTATAAAATGTATAAGAATGGCGTCACATTATAATCAAAATGTGATTGTGAAAGGATTTACCCCAATAAATCCTTTCAATGACACTGGTGATTTCCCGCAAGTTATGGAGATTTAAATCATGATGAAAGAGGAAGAAAAACAGAAATCTAAAGTACCACAAATGAATGTTAAATTCGCCAGATTAAATCCTATTGTTGTTCCTGAAAATTTCTCCAATGCTAAAACAATTGGTATAATTATGAATAAATTAGCATGTAACCAATACCCTACATCGATAATTCCTCGAAATAAAGAAATTCAAATGATGTTTGATGAAAAACCTGGCAAAAGTATGTATATATCTCCTGGAAATAACGATCTAAGAATTCTATTAAAAAAAGACCCCGATGATTTCTGTGAAGTAGTTATTAATTTAAGAGATTCTTTATTCAGAGTTGAATATAAAAAAGATATTTATTCAACCATTGATACAGAAAATCCATTCTTACAACATGCTAAAGAAGAGTCCAAATTTACTTTAACAGCTAGAAGTTTTCTAAGATTCATTTCTGAATTTGATGAAAGCGGCAATGAAGTTAAAGTCTTCCAAACAGGAAACAATTTCTATAGCTTTATTAAGTTTTTTGAAGATTCAATTAATAATAAAGTTGTTACATTGTGTATGATTCAAAATTTTAATAATGCTTTACAAGAAGTAAATTTAAGCATTGCTGATTTTTGTAAAATGTGTAAAAATTCATTTATGGAAGATATTTCTCTACCAAAACAAAAATCTGTTAATAAATTAATTGATGACCTCATTTATATGGCTGAATCAAAAATTGAAAAGATACAAGCCGGAATATTAAGAATAACTAGAACATTTGGTAAATGGGGAACATGTCGAATCTATCTTGGTGGAACAGTTGTCTGTAATGAATATTCTCTTTCAAGATTTCGATATACATTTCATCCTGGAATTCAATTAGTTGCCAAATATTTAGAATTTTATGATAAAATAAAACTCATTAATCATAAGATTCAAAAAGAAATGTTTAAAAAGCTATAAGGGGAAAAAATGGGACAAATATTAATTGAGAATGGTGAAGAACATGATTCTAATAAAATTAAAAGAATCTTTAAAATTTGTAACTTAAAAAAGATTAATAAAGTAATGGAATATGAAGGTAAATATATGATATTATATGACGATGCCGGTTTTCGTGGAGAGAATAATAACATTATTATTATACCTGAATCATTATTCTTATTGAGTTATAAAAAACTTATAGTAAGTGACTTTATAGATATTGATCTCAAATATTTTCCTCATGTTATAGAGAAATTTAAAAATAAATTCCCTCATATTTATAAGTATATGCAAGATCAAAATATAACAGAAGTTCGAATTAAACCTAGTACTAACATCACAGAAACGAGCATTAACAGAATCGATATGGGATTAAAAGATATTAAAGATATAACTGGTATATTAATGAATCAAGAAAGTGCTAAATCACTAGATTTATTTATCATTGCAGAAATTATAAGAAGATTCTATATGGGTGAAAAAAATCATATACAAGGTTTCCTGATTTATAAAACTGCATTAAAGTATATTAAAGCTATTGTGAAAGAAGAATTAACTAGCGAATATTTATTTGAGAAATTAGAGAGTAATCCAAATATCGTTAATAATGATAACTTTTTCAAAGGAACAGATGGTAAGTTTGTGTTTAAAATATTTGATAATGAGATATTAATTTGTCCAAAGAAATCAATATATTTAGATAAATTAGATCTGAAGTTTTTAAGTACATTAGTAACAATCGGCACATTATTGAATGAGAAACGATTCGGGAAACCAGAATAAAGGAAGGAACTAATATGCAAAGAGTTATACCAATTTTCTATTCAGAATACGGAAGATACATATCACGGTTTCGAGCTGTTCCTTTATATGTAGATGCTTTGAAACCTGTTGAAAGAAGACTATTATTAAGTTTAAATCAAGTAGCTAAAAATAGATTTGTTAAAAGTGCAAAAGTTATTGGGCATGTAATTGGTACATATCATCCACATGGTGATGCCAGTGCTTATGGTACACTTGTAGATATGGTAAAAAGAGGTATGGTTCAAGGAGAAGGAAATTTTGGAGTAAGCGGTTTAGAAGATGATCCAGCAGCAGCAATGAGATATACAGAAGTTAAATCTCAACAATGGATCAATGATATGGCATTCAAATATTGTAAACCTGAGTTTGTTCCTTGGGAAGATTTAGAATTAGATCCTGAACCTATATATTTGCCCTCTCCTCTTCCAATAGGATTGATTGGTGAAGGAGTCATAACAGGAATATCATTTTACACAACAACCATTCCGAGATATAATTATAAAGATCTTACTAAAAGACTTGTATGGTTATTAGAAAAGACAGTTGGTGACTTATCTACATTTAATATTGATGGGGATGAACCTCTTAATCCTAAAAAATTCGGTCCTATAATTAAACCACAAATTAATAATTGTTCTATAATTGAAAACGAACCAAATGCATATTATAAGCTTCTATTAACAGGAGAAACATCATTAAGAATAGTCCCTAATGGAGATATAGATTCTAAGAAAAAAATTATTCATATCAAAGGTAAAGCTCCACTTAGACATGGGTTTAATATACTGACTAAAAAATGTGATGGGATTGACTCGAAAGGAAAAACATTAAAGATTGGAAAAATTGATGCTAAAATTAAAGATCTTAGTAAAGGAACAACTGATATTGCAGTTTTTCCTGATAAACCAAGATCACAAGATTTAAATACTTTAGCTTCAGAAGTTTGGGAAGTTGTAAGCCCAAATATCAACTTCAATTGTCAATTCTGTTCTGAAGATGGTAAACTCTATTTATTAGGAATAGATAAAGTATTACTTGCTTCTTATCAAAAATGGGTACAGGCCGTATTAAGAAAGAAAGCTTATGATTGTAATACATTATATGATAAATTCTTTGATACTCATATTATACATTATATAAGGCAATTAGATTTACAAACGATTACATCTGTTGATGATATAGTTAATGCATTTGTAAAACAATCTAATATTCCTAATATTAATTGTCAAAAAGTTGATTTAAATAGCGGCAAATCTCATATTGACAATAGAACCATTAAAGAAGAAGATGTTAGAAGAGTTTGTTCTAACAAAAATATTAGACAATTAATTGAAGTCGCTATAGATTTTAATAAAATACAATCAGATATTAACAACACGAAAAAAAGCATTAAGAATAACGATAAAGAATGCTTAAATGAACTCAAAACATTATTATAAGGACCAATACTATGTCGAGTAAATCAGAATTTATTGTTGATAAGTGTGAGTATTGTAGTAAATGGTTTACGCCAAATGAAGATTTATCGCTTAGAGACGGAAAACCTCTTCATCAAGAGTGCATAGAATTATACGCTCAAAGAAAAGAGATAGAAGCGTTTAAAACTTATCATCCTTATATAGATGATATGATAATTAGTCAATTACTTTTCACAGAAGGATATGATGAACTTTTAAACGCTTTTAATAGTAATCCTTGGATTGTGTTAACATTAGAATCTAACGGTAAAATATTCCTCTTTACTGCACCGGATCAAATAACTGTTGGAGAATATATTAAAAGTTATTATGAATCAAATGATGAAATCGGAATAAAGGTACAAGAGATATACAATAATGGCATAGAATATGATTATAAACTTGACGTTACTGTTACCTTATTCGAATCAAAATAATATAAAGGAGAGTTGTATGCCAATAACACCAAAAACTGTTTGGTTTGAGAGATATCGACCACAAGATATTGATTCTATGTTGTGGCCTAAAATAGAAGATAAGAATATTGTCAAATCATGGATTGACAATAATAAAATTGATGGTAATGTTTTATTATCGGGGTCAGCAGGTACAGGAAAAACAACATTAGCAGAGATTCTAGTTAAACATTTTATTAAAGTAAGTAATGATTTATTTCGAATGAAAAGTCGAAGCGTTAAGGAAATAGATGAGAAACTAAAACCTTTCCTTACAAAGCAACCCATTAAAAGCATTATAAAGATTGTATATATAGAAGAATTTGATAGAATTTCTGACGCTGCAGAAGCAGAATTAAAAGAAGGACTAATGGAGAAATATTCAGATCATTGTATTTATATTGCATGTACAAATCATCCTAAATCAATAGAACCTGCTGTATTAACAAGATTTAGTTATAAATTTGATTTTAATGCGGTCAATGATATTACAGCTATAACACAAAGATTAATGTTTATTCTACAAAGTGAAGAGGTTGTACCTGATCAAGAAAGAATTAAAAAATTCGTGGAAGAAAACTATCGATTGGGAATGAGAGAAATGATTAACCTATTCCATGTTAATTATAACGCAAATAATAAAACAATTAATTATGATTCATTAGAAGCTGCGGCAAAATTCGATGAAAGTTTAATCAGAATAATATTAAATATTATCGAAACTGTTATGAACATTAATGATTCTAAAACAAGAAAAATGTGTTTTACTAGACCAATGAGTACAATAATATCAGAACCATATACTCAATTTTCAACTTTAGTATTGAATAATTCATTTGATATTAATTATGGATATGTATTTGAAAAATTATATGAGACTATTGATCATCTTGCTATTAAACATGTTATTGGTCGATACGCACAAACTCTTAGTGGTAAAAAATTTCCACAATATCATTTAGAATCATGTTTAACGGATGTACTTAAATGTTGTGCAGAGGCAATGTTATGAATTATGAAAGATTATATACAAAATTTATTAGATAGAAAACTGTCAACTCGAATGAAAAATAGAGAAGAAATTCTTGAAGGATTTGATGATGCTGGTGATACATTAATAAAAGCAGGATATCAAATAGATGGTGTAATGATAAAAGATCTTATAAGATGTTTAAGACAAAAACCTAATATGCCCAAAGAAAAAGTTCAAGATATACTTGAAAAAATAACATACTCATATTTTTATGCACACACAGATCTAAAAGAATTTATGAATAAAGGTAACAGCTCTCCATCTAGAATGATACATTAAAATTTCTCATGAGGACAATATTATGACTGACGAGGATGTACAAAGCATAATTCTTGAAAAAGAAAAGATATTGAGTGAACATGAAATCGCAATGTACAACATTGAATTAGAAAAAATAAAGAAAAAAACTAATGAAATCAAAAATGAATTTGGTGGATTAATGAGAAATTATTGTGAAAAATTAAGAAATGTAGGTCAAATTGCATATGCTGAAGAAGCAGAAGAAATTGAAGGACGATTACTTGTGTGCAAAAATATGAAACAAAGATCTGCTATAATCAAAGAATTTTATAAATTACATGAAAGAATTATGGGAGATATAGAATAATTATGGAAACAACTAGCTTTTATAATAATCTGCTTCAAATGTACAGTCGTATAAAATTTCATCCACAGTATGATGAATTATCAAAATTAGATAAACATATTGCATATTATTTAGCAGACAATGGAGATCAATTTATATCTGCTAGACAAGAATCAAATAATCGACTTGTGGAACTTGATATTAAATCAGCGTTCCCAACTATATGTCGGAATCTTTTCGGAGTTGAATCAGAATTTGTAAAGAAAATGGATTCTATTATTCAAAAGAGAGAAAGACTCATTTACATTGCAACAACTCTTAAAGAAGCCGGTGATTATTTAATTCAATTAAATATAATGTGTAAAATGATAGTACTAGGTACAATTTCCGAATTATTACCAGACGACAATTTTCTCATACTCGAATTAAAGAAAGATGGTATATTGTTTACTTGTTCAGAACAATCACTGGAACGATTAAAAACATTGATGCCTATTGAAAACAGTCAAAGATTAGTTAATATGGATTATGAAAAAACCTATCATTTATTACCATTCAATAAATATTTAATAGAAAACAAGTTCTTGTTTCATTTAACTGAATATCTATTCTATTATCGAGTGAATAAAACAAGTGTGTTTTACAATCAAAAAGAAGAAGATATCATTATTAAAGGACGATATAAATACATGCCTAAAAAGATGAAAGAAATTATTCTGAAAATATTAGCATTGATACATGATGAATTAAATGAAATAAGAGAGATTTATACTCCCGAATATCTTAAAATATGTCAACAAAATGGTTTAAATGAAGTATTAGATAACTACTATATTTGTGATAATGATTGTGTGATTAATTCGGCGGGAAACTACGTCAAATATAATCACACAGTCCATATTAATCCAATGGTATATTTAATAACCTTTATCTATCCACCATTATTAGCTACAAAGCTTTGAGGAAAAACAAATGCATAATCTAACTACTATGAGTGAATCCCAAAAAGCAGATTATTCAGAAGAACTAATTGGGTTGCATATTAAAACATCATTAGCAGGTGATAATAAATTCTATATACTTCCTGTATTTAAAATGAATAACGAAACAAAAAGGAACAAACTAGATATATTCGAAAATATAGATGTAATTGTTGATGAATCAACATATAATGAATTTGATCTAGATGTAAGACCTCTTTATGTATCAACTGATTCGGCAGATAAAAGACCATTTGTGTATTATGGCGCAATTGAACCTTTTGGAGGTTCTAATAAAAAAACATTTTTGATTGATCTTATTGCTAAACCTCAAAATGGATGTTTAGCAATTGTTAAAGATAGTGATGATTATAATCTCAAGTTATCAAATATTGATATTGTTGATCGTTCAACAAAACCTCCAGTACATTTTCCAAAGAATAAAGCAAAACAAACAAAATTACCTATAGTCGGAGAGGAAGATGGTAAACCATTTCTTCCAAAACTTGATATCGTAGAAACACGCACAATTAAAAAACTAATCGAGGATGGAGAAATAATTACATCAAATGACGCAGCAAGAGATAAAACATGGAAGTGGCATGGTGTAAGTAAAGTGTCAGGAGAAAACAAATGGACAGCGAAATGTAAATCTGTTCATTTGGGAACTTTTGGACATCCGCTTGACGCAGCTCGTGCTTATAATAATTTTGTTATTGACAATGAATTACCCCATGCTGTAAACAATATTCCTGGGTTCCTCAAAATGAAATTCATTGATTTAAACAACGAATTTAGTTTATCAAAGGTTCAAACATACAAACTTGCTGAAATGATAGTTCTTAGGACTAAACCCAAAGAGACAGACGGTTAAATTGATCAAGTAACGACATTTTAACCTATTAAAATCATTATAGATTTTACTGACTAAAATTTAATAATTAACTTTTTTATATAGAAATACTATTAGTGACAACCTGAATTTTGGTTTTTTATATTTTTATTATTTTCTTGTTTGGAGGAAATTGTATGTCCTATAAGGCGCTAGATGCAATCACAGCTATCCAAACTCGACCAGAAATGTACATCGGTACAACGGAAACTCCAAATCATTTGGCGACAGAAATTGTTGATAATGCATTAGATGAATTAGCAAATAATTTTGCGACAACACTTAATATGCATATCGAAGATGGAGCATTCTGGGTGAGTGATAATGGTCGTGGTCTAAAGGTTTATCAAATGGAAGTTCCTGATAAAGGAATGATGGATTCAGTTGAAGCCTTATTCACAATACTACATTCTGGATCTAAATTCGATTTAGACGACTATAATACTATTATCGGGATGCACGGAGTCGGATTAGTAACAGTGAACGCATTATCCGATTGGGTGGTAGTCAAAACAAGGGATAGGAAGAAGAAGACATTACTTCATGTTTATATTTTTCGAGAAGGTAAACTTTTCAGTAAGGAACAAGAAACTAACCGTGATTATTCTTTTTCAACCGTTGTTGGCTTTCAACCATCAAAAAAATTCTTTACCTCTGTTGAATTTAATCCCAGATTCTTTGTTGAAAGATTTGTGTTAGTTCAAGCAAAATATCCAAATTCAACATTAGTATTTAATGGAAATAAAATTCCAAAAATAACATTTGAACGATTCATTCGAAATCAATTACAGTTGAATGGAGAAAATATCTTCAAACTACAAAATGAGGGTAAACTCGGCAAGGGTATGGCCAAAGCTATTATCCTTACAACTGTTGTTGAGAATCCCGACTCATTAATTCTAGGCGAAGTCAATTTGAGATTATGTGAAGGAACATACCTGAATTCATTCCAAACAGAATTGAAAAAACAAATTGCATTAAAAATTGATAAAAAATTTAAAAATGTATCTCCAAATCAATTATTATCAGGATTAAGAGCATTTGTATCATTAACTGTACCTGAACCTCGTTTTGATTCACAAACTAAAGTGAGAATGGTTCTTCCAGTTAAAAAGAAATTAATCGATACAATGATAGATCAAATTAGTTGGTTTGTGAGTCAAGAAGAAATTATTAAGACAATTGAAAAGAATCTAGAAAGAAAATTCTTTACAAAAATTACGAAATCATCTAAGCGTTATAGAAAACAAACTTCAGCGGAAAACAAAATCAAGGATTGTTTAAATATCCCTGGTGATGTGTTATATATCCTCGAAGGTGATTCAGCGCTTGGAACTCTAAAGCAAATTCGTCATACCAGTACGGAGGCGATTTTTCCTTTAAAGGGAAAGGTATTGAATGTTGAATCGAATTCACTTGAGAGGATTTCAAAGAATAAAGAAATTCAGGATTTGTTAGAGGCTCTAGGTCCAAAGAATAATCGGAGATATAAAACAATTAAAATAATCGCGGATGCTGATGTTGACGGCGCACATATCGTAGTATTGGTACTTCTACTGCTACAAAGATATGCCGATGATATGATTAGAACTGGCAACGTAAGTGTTATATTACCTCCACTCCATGGTGCTATGAAAGGAAAACAGTTTATTCCTATATACACCGCAAATCAAATGACTAAATACAAACAAGAAGGATACACAATCCAAAGATTTAAAGGTCTTGGTGAAATGAATCCCTCTAAATTAGAGCCTATTATTAGGTCAGGATTTGAGTATGTAGTAACTTGGCCAGAAAATGAGAGAGTCCTTCAAAACATTATCAGTGTTGTGACTGACACTCAGATTAAAAGAGCAATTATGAATAATGAAAAATGTAAATTCGATAACATAATCGCCCATGTTATTGATCAACTTAAATCTAAATTTAACAAGGAGACATAAACATGGCTCAATTCACACCACCGTTTGCACAAGAAAACACTGCGGCACCTGCTACACCGGCTCCTGGAACAGCTCCTCCTGCACCTGGAACAGCTCCTCCTGCACCTGGAACTGCCCCTGCGGCTGCTGCACCGGCTACTGCACCTGCTGCTTCTGAAGTTCCTCCTGGAGCTGCTGCTCCCGGTGTCGCTGCTGCACCTGCAACGGAACCTGTAAAGCAGAAGAAAACGATTGAACGTAAAGCAACCCGGACAATCAACAAAGATGACATCCTGTTCGTATGCGAACATGTCAAAGGAATGTCCTACAACGATATGGCTGAAAAGTTGGGTTTAACCCGACATCAAGTCAACCGTATCCTTATGGACATCAAAGCCCAACTGCGTAAATCCTGTATTAATGCAGAAGGGGTTGAAGATCCGGCCAGAAAAGACATTATCGAGAAACACATTGCAGAACATCTGTCTAGACCGGAAGATTCTCGAGTCGGCGCCAAGAAGGGAAGTCCCGTCAGGGATGCCATGAACGACGTTGTAAGCGAAATTCTCGGAAATCTGTAATACCCAGAAGTGGGGTGGAGATTGTATCCACCCCACTTTTTATATTTTATTTTTTCTCAAATTATATAGAAATTATAAAGTATAGAGGTCGAATTTTATTCTAATATAGGAGAATAAACAAGATATGGCTAGAAAAAAAAGTAACTTCAAAAAAACACCTAAACCAAATATACTAGATTTTTTAAAAGGAATGACAACTTGGTTATGTACTAACAATCCTTCACAAGAAGATCTAGAAAAATTATTAAAAAAATTTCCTGATGTGAATATTAACTTCGTATTTAACAAAATTATGTCTTATAATATAACGTACCCACATATTATATGGTACGCGAATAAATACTTGAACAATTTTTATGATTTTAGTGCATTATCAAGTAATAAGGTAGCTCATTACGAAAATAAAATTCGACTTATAAATACTCTTAAAAATCTGATGGATATTAACTTTCAAAGCCATCGAAACAAATTATTTTATTTAAAAAGTAAAGATCTCAAAGACGAAAATAGAGGTCAAATTAAGAAATTGATTAATGAATATTTTATAACAATTTTCAATAAGCAATACAATGATAAAGAATTGGATTTCTTTTATACACTATTTGAAAAAGGTCATATTCTAGAAGAAGAATTATATAAAATTGATGAGACTTTACATAACGGAAAGAAAACTCTCAAATTAAATATGACAACAACTGGATTTGAGAATTATGAAATAAAACAAAAAAATATTCTAACACCAAGACAATATCTTGAGTACTGTAGGAAAAGAGAACTTGCTGCTCCAATAGTATCTTATTGTCATGAATTAATAACAATTAAAAAAGATAGACAGGAATGTATCACTTGCCAATTATATAAAAAACCTATGGTAATCCTTGACACAAATATGGAGCAACTTGGTCCTATCGATGTAATGTTTGTAGGACTTAATCCAGGTAGAGACGAAGTGACATATAACAAAACATTTATAGGGGATCCTAGTATAATATTAAGAGAAAAAATAATGAAATTTCATCCAAACACCAAATGGATGATAACAAATATTATTATGTGCCACACCCCTAACGAAAAAGGATTAGGTGAATGGGAACCAGTTGCAGCTAATTGCGCCAAACAATTTCTTACTGATGTAGTTAGTAAATTCCAACCAAAGGTATTCGTCACAATTGGTCGTCAATCTAAAGAATTCTTTAAAGTACCAGGATTGATATCAAAAGTATCGGGTCAAATATTTGACCATGGTAAATATAAAATAATTCCATTAATCCATCCATCTTCTGTTGCTAGAAGTAGAGATCGAAACGGCGCTATATTCGAGAATAGCTGGAAAAATATATATCAAGGGGTCGAAGATTTACCAGTTAATATTCCTTGTGAAGATCAACAAATCCCTTTAGGGGATAATATACAATCGGAATGTACTATATTCTTAAATTCAGAAAATATGATAAAAGAAATAACTGATGATTTAATGCTTTTCGATATTGTTAATCTAGATAACGAAAAGATATTGCAAATATTTATTGATTCAAAAGGTAAAAAAAAATATAAGACTATCGAATATAAAGTCCCAATATTTATCAAACATAGTAGTAATTGGAGCCATAATAATATGATTACTGACAAAGTTGATTCCATGGTTGAGATCATTGGTAAAAATAGATATTATGTAAATAAATTATTAAAAGATCAACTAGAGGAAATCAAAAATACATAAACTAGGAGGTAAGATAAATTGTGGACTTATTTACCAAAACATCATACTGATGGATATCTAAGAGAGTATCCTGCACTCACAGATTTCTTCGAACAAATATGTCTGTTAGAAACAAAAGATGCTTGTTTTCTTCCTAGATTAATGATTAAGAATTTCCCAAGTAATAGATTAATACAGTATGAAGGAAGGAAAATTGTTTCTCCGGGGAAAACAAAATTTAAATTCACAGGGGTGTTAAGAACAAATCAAACACCAATTGTTGATAAAATTCTTAATATACTTGAAAAAAATAATCATGTTAATGGAATTATAAGAGCCAGACCTGGTATAGGTAAGACTATAGTATCTATTTATATTGCGGCAAAATTAGGGCTTAAAACCTGCATCATTGTTGACAATAATAGTCTTTTAGAACAATGGATTAAAGCTATTTATGATTTCACGACATTAACAGAGAATGATATTGGTATTGTTAAACAAAAATTAACAGTCACAAGCAAACCAATCACAATTGCAATGTGCCAATCTTTACTTTCAAAAATTAAGGGGAATGTTCAATCAGCATTTGAATTTATTGACGAAGCACAATTTGGATTAATATTTTATGACGAAGTACATAGTACTTCTAGTTCAGAGAAATTTGCTAAGGTAAGTTTACTATTTAGAACCAAGAATGTTATCGGATTATCTGCCACTCCATTTCAAACAGGATCTTCAGAAATATTAATGAAAAACACTATTGGTGAAATAATCTATGAAACTAATGAATATGATCTTAAACCTAAGTATTACATGGTTTATTATGATAGCGGATTAGGTCAAAAAGATGGTGGTAAATATTCTAAAATATTACTTAGAGTTAATGATTATATTAAAAGAAAAGCAATATATAATAAAATAATTATTGAAAGTGAGAGTTATTTAAAATTAATTACTAATTATACAAAAAATTTATTAAATAATGATCATAGAACAATCATAATATGTTTTACAAAAAAACAAGTTAATTTAATATCACAGAGATTAACTCAAATTGGGGTAGAAAACAGAAGATATTATGGTGACGAACAAGAAATAGATAAAGAGAATGATAAAGTATTAGTCGTAACATATAGTTTTTGTGGTAAAGGTTTTGATATGAAGTCACTTTCTGCGTTAATTTATGCTACACCTCTTGCCGGCAAAAAATCAATTATACAGACATGTGGTAGAATATTAAGAGATTATGAAAACAAAAGACAACCTGTTGTTGTAGATTTAATTGATATGGCATTTCCATTTATGAGCTTAAAAGAGGTTAAAAAGAAAACAAAAATTATAACGGATGAATTTCAGATTCCCGTATTGGAGCATAGAGAAATATGACTGGTTATTTTACTAAATGTCCAACATGTGGTAGAGATATATTTTATCATGAGACTTGTCAAAATTGTAAAAGAGTACATCTGGGTATTATTCCTCAAGAAATATCTGATGGTAAAAGTCAAAAAGGAATTTGCCCTCGATTATATCAAGAAACTTATCAAAACTGTGAAAGAGTACATCTGGGTATCATTCCACAAGAAATATCTGATGCGAAAAGTCAAAAAGGAATTGGCCCTCGATTATATCAAGCAACTAAAAACTCGCAACAGTAAGATACTCGAAGGAAGAATTTCAACTCGATCTAAAATTAATACAAAAATGAGTACTCTACAATTAGAAGGAATGAAAACACTAATATTGTTGGATCGATTACCTGCAGATGAATATATCTTGCAAAAATTAGAAGCAATGTTTATTGATGGAGTAGAGAATTTTATGGGGAAAAATATTACATTTACAGAAAGAAGAAATAGAGGAGTAAAGAATTTTATGGAGGAAAAAAATGAATTCAAAGAAAGAAGAAGTGGAAAAGAAGAAAGAAAAATTAACACTGTGATGGAACCAGATAAAGAACGTAGGAAACCAGTAAACAGAAGAGTAACAGATCTTTTAAAAACACAGATAGAAAAGATAGAAATCAATGACGGAGATTTTCTTGTCATTAGATTTAAAAAATTCAAGCCAACTTTGACACACACACTTAAAAGTTTATCTAAATATGTTCATAAGAGAAAGGCATTTGTCATATTTGCTGATTATAACATTAAAGTTGAAAAATTTAATGAAGAGAAAATGAATAAACTAGGATGGTATAGAAAGGATCAGACATCTGATGGAGATGAAAAACATAGTATCGCAAAATGAAGTAATTGTGTTTCTTGAAGACCAGATGTTAATATCTTATATTGATAGTTTTTACAAAGTATATTTTCAAGTAAATGACGATGATGATTACGAGTATACTCAAACATTCCAACAAAAAGACTATATTCCAAACGGAATAACAGATTCATTATTCCACATCAACACGATTAAAGTAGGAGCAATAACTTTGGCAAAAAGAGCCAATAAAATGGTAGCCGCAATTTTGGCAAAAAAAATCAACAAAGGAGAAATTGAATTATGAGTTTAAAACAACCTGCAGCATTAGAATTTGATGGATTCACTTTTCGACCACAAGATAACAAAGAAATTAGTCCTAAAAGCATGATCTTCTTTCTGAAACTGGCATACGATGGTAGACATGGAGATACTGCCGCTATCGAATTACTTAATGGATACGAAGTAGTACTGAATGCTTCTGAAGGACAATACTGGCCATTATCATGAGTAAATTATTTATAAGTTATAAAGAATATGGGGAAATAATGGAACGACTCGTTGATACCCTATATAAAATTGGAATGAAAACTCAGAATTATATATTTAGTCATGTATATGGTATATCGCGAGGTGGAATGCCAATTGCTACCCATCTCGCTCACCATATGAATTTAGATTTTTTATATGAGATCTCAGATTGGTCAATGAATGTACCACTTAATGGATTAAATCTATTAGTAGTTGATGATATTGTTGATACTGGTAGAACATTTGAAGATCTAAGTAACGAATTATTATCATACGCAGATAGTTGTCCTACATTTAATTATAAATTTTTAAGTATTCATTACAAACCCAGATCAACATTTAAACCAGATATATTCTATCAAGAAGTAAACAACAGTACATGGATTGTATACCCTTGGGAATGTGATGAAAAATGTGAGATCGATAGATTGGATTTTCAAGAGAGAAGAGGAATTACAGGACCAGAATAAAAAAAATTGGAGCGGGACACTCAATATAGAGTGTCCCCGTTCCAGGCAATTATTTTTTTATCGTTTTTACAAGGGCATCAATAGATGCCATCATTAATTCCATTCGTCCAATTGCAACATCCAGACCATTGTTGGTCTGATTAATTGCATCTATTAAATTACTTTGATCACTTTTTCTTTCAAATCGACCAAACCCAATATTGAAATTAATCTCAATACCATTTTGAGCAATATCAGAAACCGCATTCGCTAATTTCGCCACTGCATGAGGTTCACTAATCTCTTCCTCATCGACAATTTCTAACCCGTCGAGTAAGGAAGTATCAGGGCTAATACGATCTACACCATCTTTTATGATATCGCCAACAGATTTATCCTCAGTTTCCTCTTTATCTTCAAAATCAGGAGTTTGCTCCAAAGCATCTGCATCCTTAGAATCAACAGGTTTAATTGGTTCATTTTCGTATTTCTTTGGATTAACATGACGATCAATATTCTCATTCTTTTCGCATATACTTTTTAGGACGAGAAACCCTTCTGCTACTTTGTCTGTTCCTCTTGAGACTGTCATTTTTCTAATATCTGAGAAACATATTGATGCAGCTTCAGGTATTACTCCAACTTCACTGCTATCGGTAGTTTTTCCTTCACGTAAAATGAGACTACCAGCCGCCACTTTACCAGATCGCAATTTGTTTTTAATTGAGCTCAATTCTCCCGAACTAACATGTTTGTAGGTGTGCGGGTTTTTGTAATCTTGGATGAACTTATTTAAGATTGAAATCCAGGTTTTGTTCAAACCGGTAGGAGAATCGGAACATGCCATTAATCCAATCCAAAGTTGAATCTTTGTTACGTCATCTACCGATAACCACGTATCTCGAATTTCACCAAATAGTTTTCGTCTGTTTCCTTCATTATCATGAATACGTTTATTCATATCAAAATTACTATTTTGATCCGACGATGTCCCATGATGAGGAACATCAGTTACCACCATATCCCTTAAAATAGGAAGCTCTTTCAAGAGTTGTTCCTCAGTAAAAGGAACTGTTCCTTTAGGTAACTTCATCATCCATCCTTCCTTCATACGAGAAGGATGTTGCGCCGCAATTTGCATCATTGGGGGTGGGAACTCATATTTAGAAGTCCCAAATACACCATTTCCATCAATGATCAAATATTTTCGAAGCCATTGCTTTTCAGGATCTGCTCTAACAATGCGACGAAGAGTCTCTGTGAATTTGGGCATAACATCCGTAAACCTAAACTTGATCTTCGTTTGAGATTGCTCTAATGCAGTATCCAATCGTTTAACTATTCCTTTGAGATCTGCGGGACCTTTCGTTAAGGCCAATAACGCACACTCCATTAGTTGCGTCATTTTCAAAGGACTTTTTTCACCTCTCTTTTTTAATTTTACATGTTCAGTAACCAAGTCAATAATGTTATCGTCAATCATACTCCCATATTCTCTCCAGTGTTTTTCTCTGATCTTCTGTAATTCTTCCATTTTCAAATCCTCTTCCGTTAGATGTTTTACAAAACTTGTGTCATCAAATTGCTCCTTAGAGTCGATTAATGGACGCCTACCTTTTTTACCACTGGCGCTAACTCTTTTTTGATGCCTCCGCATTTTTTTGTCTCGATTAGTTTCCTCTAAATATGCGGATCGAGTATCTCTTGCATCTTTAGTCACTTCTTCAGTGTGTTCTTCTTCAACATACTGCTTTGTAGTCTTTACTCCATCTTTAGTAAAAACTCTATCTCCTTTTTTGAGTTTAGCACCAATGTGGATATTTTGAGCGTCCTTGCCACTTACTGTGATGGGAATGTCATCTTTTTTGTTCTCCGGAGACAAACAAAACTCCAGAGGCTCAGTAGGGTCCATAAGCTATCTCCTTTTTAAGTTGTTGGTTACACTATTAATATTTCTATATATTAGGAATGAATATTAAATAATCACCTACTTTTATAGAGAAATAATAATCATGAAAACAGTTGAACAAGGACGTATAATTAAAAATTATTATTCATAATATTTTTAACAAGAAAAGGAGGGAAAGAGTGCATGAAAAAAGAGGGGATAATAAGGAGATTTAATAGATGGGTTAGACAAAACTACAAAGGACGATACATGGAAGATCCACCAAAAAACTGGGACCGAAGAAAAGAACTTTATTGGAAAATAGGTCCAATGCAATATGGCCCCATAAAAGCTAAAGATATACCTAAGGAGTTCTTATAATGAAAAGATATGAGCGTCAAGAAAATGGCATATTCGATATAAAGAAAAGTTGCTTTGTACCCTATGATCCAAGAAATTGCGATTATATAAAGTACTTAAAAAAATCTATGCCAACAGAAGGAAAATCTATTATAGAGTTTTTAAAAAAAGAAACTTCTGAGATAATAAATCAACATTATCGTAATAGAGAATCACATAAAGAGTTTGGAAAAAAATTAAAAATATTATCAGATATTCTAAAAAACATATAAGTAGATCAAAAGGCAAGGAGTTTTTATGGATAATCTTACTCATATCTACGTAGACGGAGCTTGTTCATGCAATCCAGGACCAGCAGGAATAGGAATAGTATTAATATATAAAGATCACAAAAAAGAAATATCTAAATTTATCGGCGAATCAACTAATAACATTGCAGAACTAACAGCTATTAAAGTAGGTCTTGAGTCAATTAAAGAAGGACATAGAGATAAACCTACTGTTGTTTACACAGATAGCGCATATTGCCACGGGTTATTAACCAAAGATTGGAAAGCAAAAAAGAATATAGAATTAGTAATGGAGCTTAGAAGTTTAGTAGCTCAATTCAATTATCTTGGATTTAAAAAAGTCAAAGGACATGCAAACAACTTAATCCACAATAGAGCTGATGAATTAGCAACCACAGCAATAAAGGAAAATTGTGAAAATGGATTTACCGGATAATTTTTATAAAGGTGTAGAAGTAAAAGGGTCATTGAAACATATATTATATTCGGATACAGATTCAATCTTTATCAGTATACCTATGAAGAATGCAGATCAATTATCTGTTGAAGACAGATGGAAATTAGCAGAACACAATGCTACTAAGATTAATGAATCAATTGTTGAGTATGTTACAAAAGCTCTTTTACCTAGGTGCAATATATCTCCAGAGCATAATGAGACATTTTTTAAAACTGAAATGTTAATTGATAGTGCTTTATTTCTAGATGTAAAAAAGAATTACGCTTATAAATTATCTTGTAAAGAAGGTGTCGTTCTTGATTCACCTAAAGTAAAATACACAGGAATTCAAGTAGTTAAATCAGACGCTGCCAAAATGACTCAAAATTTATTAAAAGATATGATTGAAAATGTAATGCTTAATGAAAAAATTAAAAGAACAGATCGAATAAAAGAATTAGCAAAAATAGTTGATAAATTCAAAACCCAATTTGATGAAGCCGTGAAAAATTTTCAATTCAATGACATTGGGTTTCCAGGTAAATGGTCTAAAAGAGAAATGTTTATAGATGGAATGACAATCTATAATTTTATTACTGGTGAAGAAGTATTCAATCTTGGATCCTCTGGTAAATTTATTCATTGTCGGTTCAATAATTCATCTCTCATTAGACAAACTGGTGTCATTAATATGAAAAGTCCAGGTCTATGTGTCCCATATGAATATGATATTCGAACAGTTAAGCAAAAAATGCAAGATTTTCAAATATCTATTGATCCAAAAGTTCATTGGGATAAATTATTTACAACGGCATGTAGAAGAATAATAGACTTAGCTAAAGCAGAAATTAAAAATATAAATTCGATTTTATAAATTTTCTAAATGTATAAAGAAATTGTAGTAATGGTGCCAAAGGTGATTGGATTTATGATTGAACCCTAACGACTCGCCAAAAGGCCTTAAATATATTTACATATTAGGATCGATTAGGCAGACATTCATAAAAACCGATCACCTTTTTATTCGAGGATAATATGACAGTATACTTACTAGAAAAATATGTAGCAAAAATCATTAATGATCGAAAAATAACTTTAGAAGTTAGATCTGTTCGAAATACATTGTATATGGAAAAATTAGAATTCATGAAAGAAAATATGTCTTCAGAAGAAGAATTGTTTTTTGAGATTATTGAGTTTCCATATGTATTAGTTGATTCAATAAAATCTCACACATCCAATGGTATGATTAGAATTATAAATTCCCGAAGTTATATGTGCGAACAAAAACAAGTTATTTATGTCTTATGGATGGATAAAAATAAAAATATAATAAAACCAGATACTTGGTTATACAAATTCGCTAGAAAGGGGGATATGTTTACTGTGAATTGATCTTCATGTTTTTACCACTTTTATATAGAAATAATATTAACATACATGGCGGAAGGAACCAAAATGTATTTACTTTATTTAAGAATTAAAGTATTAGCGATTAGATATAAATTAATTGTAAAGATTATATTTATTGCTAACTCTTCTTTTCTTCTATTGCTATTTATCATAGGACTTCGTTTTATAATTAAAGATATTGAACCTAATTGGTTATTTAAATACCCAATGTTCATATCTGGTTGTATTCTTATCCCGACATCCCTCCTCTTTAATAGTTTCAAATTAACAGATTTACAAAAAAAAATTCTTTGCAGCAGATTAAAGACTGGATATGAAAGATGTGATCAAATTATTGAAACAATAGTCAAAACAGTAAGAGAAAGAAAAATAATTAAAAGATTTTCATATAAAGGATTAGAAATATCAGGACTATATCTTAATGAAACAATAGATGAACCAATTATTAATCCGTCCACTATTAATGAGAGCATATTAGAGAAACTTATCATTTATAAGATGCCTCCTCCAAGTGGGGAAAATTGGTTATATCTTAGAGAGTTTCTTGTAGCTTATACGGATAGTCCTTTGGATTATGTTGAACTAGAAAAATCATTCTTTCACTATTTATCTTAGGAGGATAATATGAAATGGCCGTAAACAAATGATCCACAGATTCGTGGTCCACCTATATAAATTTTTGACATTTCAATTAAAGAAAATTTTAATTCAAAAACTTATACATAGGAGATCAATCATGAGTAGAAGATACCAAATCAAACAAGATCAGAAAGAATTGGCGATACTTATCAGAAAGAAAAAAAACCTTAGAAAAAAATCAAAAGATGGTTATGTTGAAGGATTACCTTATCTTCGAAATGAATACAGACATATTCATATCGCATACTGTCTTTTAAATGACACTCCTTATGAAAGAATTGAACAACCTCAATCAAACAATAAACCAAATATGAAGTATGTTAATCGACTTATAGATGAATGGAAAGAAAAACAAGTTGCTTAAGGAAATAGTCCTACACGAAACGTGGGATTATTTACATTATGAAGTATATTATCTGGTTTAATACAACATACGCATGTGGGGCAGTAGTCTGTGATAAAACTGGCAAAATCATAGAAACCTGCCCCATATATCGTAAGAAAATGATCGGTCGACACTTTCGAGATGTCGAAAAAGAATTTCGATCAAAAAGATTATTAGTCGGGTGGAAACTTGCTTATAAGGAGGCGTGAATGCAAAAATGTTTAGAATGTAACACAGTATACGATTTATCTGATGATCATCTTAAATATATTGCAAAAGGAGTGGAAGAAAAAGCAGTTTGCGAGACAATCGCAATTTGTCCGGAATGTAAGAAAAGAAGAATTATTGGCGGAGAAGAAGATTTAATTGAAGAAGAAAGTGGGGTAATGATTTTTGGAAGAAAATTTAATTCAGATGATATAAGTAGAGGCCTTAGAGAATTCGAAGGAATGCTCATAGAGAATTGAACACGGGCGTATAGCTCAGTGGCTAGAGCAGGAGATTTTAACCCTCCGTGTCGAGTGTTCAATTCACTCTACGCCCTCTCAGAGAGGAGATAAAATTGCCCGATCATATTGATAAAGTATGGGAATGGATTGAAGAACAAAAATTAGATACTCTAAAAAATAAACAAAAAGCATTCGAATTAACAACAGAACATTTTAAAGATGAATTTGACTCAAATGAAATTCGTTTATATCTCTTAAAAAAAGGATTCTTTGATAACAAGGAGTAATATATGCCACTTGTATCCCAACTTAGAAAGCTTCTTGGTAATTCAAGTAAAAAATTTCAGTTACAAATATTAAAAGACGATTATTCTCTCGGAACAAAAGAGATTGAAATTGATAAAGGAGAACCTTTAGAACCTGAATTTGAAGATTTTGAAATGCGAGATAAACTTTTGGAAATGATCGAACAGATTATGAAAATCAAAGGGGAAAAATTTAATCTTGAACTAAAGTTCAAATCTTCAATTATAACTACTCGACTCAGAAATGGTATAGTTTCTATATTTCTTATATCGCCAAATAGAGAAAAAGTAAGAGAAGAACAAATGGAAGGTCAAATTACAGCCGTATTTGATGGTAAAAAACCTTATCCGTTAAAACAATGGTTAATTGAAAATGTGTTAGTTGAAGAAGATGTTATCGAATTAGAAAAATCTTTAATACATTTAGTTTAACATAGGGAGGCGAAATGAACAGAAGTGATTTTATAGATATAATAGCATTAGATTCATCGCTGTCAAAAGTAACCGCAGAAAAAGCATTAGACTCAATTATTAAAACTATTACTGAAAGCCTTTCGACAGGTGAAAGTGTACAATTACCTATCGGTACATTTTCTCGAGTACTTCGTGCAGCAAGAAAAGGGAGAAATCCTCAAACCGGGGAGGAACTTGATATTCCTGAAAAACTTGCAGTCAAATTTAAACCAAGTAAGAAATTCAAAGAAGAAATGCAGGAAGGTATTGAAAATCCAGATGTATAATTTTACCCTAGCCGATCTAACTCAATCTATCAGATGTGTGATCATTATGAGCGTGATCATTCCAATATCGGCGTTATACTTGATTTGAGCACTGGATTATCCGGTTTACTTGTGGTTTTACCTTTTCGTTCATAGATCATGATACGATAGGTATACTAGTGAGGGGATACCAAAGGTAGGTTGCACAAGAGGGTAAGATATGTGGGAGCTTAATTGTTCCCACATATCAATTTATTTTTAAAGGAAATACTTTCAAAGTTAAGAGATAAGTTAAATAATATCAAAGGATCGTTATAATGGGGAATCATTCTAGATCGATTAAAGAAAATCTTCCACTTGTTAAGTGCATATGCCCTAACTGTGATTGTGAACATAAGGTTCGATTGAAATGGATAGGTGGGAAAGTAACACCTAGAATATATTGTGAGTTATGCAAATCACAAGTAAAAAAATTTTCTTCTGGATTAATAATCCATAAAATCAACAAAGTGATTGAATAAAGTTGGAGGAACAAAATGTTAAAAATATGTTATATAGATACAGAAACTGGGGGACTTGATGAAAATAGTAGTCCACTTCTTCAAATATCGGCAGCTTTTGAAGTTGACTGGAAGATTGTTGGAAAATTTAATCGATGGTTAAAACCGTTTTCTGGCGATGGAAAAATTACTCCGGAATCAACAGAGAAAACTGGATTCACAGAAACAGCAATTGTGACCGATCCTAAATTTGAAGATCCTAAGAAAGTTTATAATGATTTTCTTGCTATTTGTGATCAGACTGTTAATAAATTTAATAAGAAAGACAAGATGTTCTTCGTTGGTTTTAATGCACATACATTTGATATGCCATTTATGAGAAAATTTTTTGAGAAAAATAATAACGTTTACTTCGGTTCATATTTTTGGTGGCCAGCAATAGATGTCATGTTACTATACGCCGCAGATTGGATGAAAGCTAGAACATCAATGGATAATTTCCAACTAATGACAGTCGCTAAATTAGCAGGTCTTAAAGTAGATGAAGACAAACTCCATGACGGAATGTATGATATTCAATTAACAAGAGAGTTATTTCTTCGAAGAGCAACAAGATTAAATATTTTCGAACAAGAAGAAATTTTTAAATCAATTAGTAAAAGAGATGATCAAAATGAAGCATAAACACTTTGAATTGGACGGATGTTATGAACACATGGGGGGATCAAAATTACATATGATAGCAGTCGTTCAAAATAGCTTAATGTGGATGGCAGATAAAGATTATCCTAGTTTAATAGGTGAAAGTAGAGATGGATCTCTTCAACCTTGTTCATCTTCTCCTGAAAATGGAGTTGGATGGTATCAAATTAATAAAAAAATCTTTATCGAAGATTACAAACCAGAAACTTTTGTGATATCTAAACCAATTTTCGATCTAAATGGACATACTATTGGGTATGATTATAATTATGCTATCAAAGCATATCCAGGTAAAATCTTAATGTTTAGTTTGAAAAATACCAACAAATTTCTTATTCCTATGATAGAAGACGATCCACCAGCTATCATAAATTATTTTCAATTAAATGGTCTAATTCAAGAAAAAGAAGTTATAGAATTAGAGAAACTCTTTTTTGAAAGATTATAAATATGGCTTTTGATAATTTATTATCTCGATGTAATTTTTGTGGTGCAGATCTTAATAAATGTACACTAGAAGAGAATTTAGAACTAATTCAAAATTGCACAAATTGTGTTGCTGATTTAAAATTAAAAGGAAAATGGACTGGATCTGCTAACTATATAATGGCTCAATTAATTGAGAGACACGGAATAAAACTTGTCGTATTAACAAATGAAAAATTGAGATTTATGAAAATCTAACGGAGGTAAAATGCTTAATCCAATTCATGTAGAAGCAACTTCATTACCCGATGCATGGTTTCAAACAGTCTATCAATGTATTCATCATGGAAGAGACTTCACTATAGATCGTGGAAGTTATGCAGGGGATAAAAGATTGGAATTTGATTACTATACTGGACACATTAAGACTCCTTGGGCAGGGTCTGAAATAGACATTAATTTATTATTACCACATTTAGGAGAAACATGCAATATTCCTAACCCTGTGAAAAATGGATATTTAGATAACTATCTTGCATCATATTTGATGGGATCAGAATTATCTTGGTCTGAAAGTTATACTTATGGGCAACGCATGACAAGGTACCCTATTCCCTTTGAATGGATTAATCTTCGAAAGTCAAAGGGAAATGAAGAAACAAAAGAAAAACCTTGGGGAGAAATATTAATTCAAGATGAAGAATTTTGGTTAGATCTTAAAATCATTATTCAAGAAGGTATAAATATACATTCTTACTATGTTAATCAAATTGAATTATTAATCAGAACATACAAAGAAAAAGGGTTCCGTAACAATCAAATGGTTCTTCAAATAGCCCATCCATCTGACATGTTATTACTAGATCCACCATGTTTAAGATTAATTGATACTCGTATTCAGAAAGAAGACGACGGAAAGACATATCTTCATTTCTTTCCTGAATTTAGATCATGGGATCTTTGGGGTGGGTATCCTGCTAATCTTGCTGGAATAGAATTACTTAAACAATATATTGCCGGAGAGATTAGTACTCCAGAAAATCCTGTGTATAATGGAGAAATGATTGTTCGATCAAAAGGATTACATTTATATAAATATGTGTGGGAGTTAGCTGAAATTATTGCTAACAAATCGATTGCTGAAGCTAGAGAATGTGTTCTTATTGATCCACATAGTTAACTTTATGGGGAGAGAGCTAACATTGAATATATTGAGAAATCTTATAGAGAGAAGCATATATTTAATAGTTAGAAGTGCGTCATCAGGCTGGGTATCCGAAGGCAGTCTAGAAACTTTATCTCCGTTTTGGGCGGATCAAAGAGGTCAGGATTCTAGATTGAAGAACCTGTGACATAACCGCCCACGAGCATTCCGGTAGCCCCTCTACTTAACAGTAGACTCTCCCCTCTTTCCTATTTAATGATTATCTTCAAGAGATGAGAAAAAATAATCAATAATTTTGAAAAAGTAAACATTTGAAAGGAGCAAGTATGGAGAACATAGTTATTAATGTACTTGCCAAGAATAATGAAAAAGTGAAGGTTGGTACAGTCTATAAATTAGAAAGGCAAGGGACTGATATTATAATTGCTACCTTCAGCGGAGTAAGTGGAAAAACTGAATATTACATGAGATTTGATGAAAAAACAAAAGAAGTATTAACTTTTCATAAAAATATTAGAAAAACTGAACGTGACGATAGAAAACATATTAAAGAAGAGTTCTGGAAGAAATGGAAACCTACCCAATTTTGTGCTTTCGAAACTGAAGAGAAATTAAAACGAGCTCTTATGAAAGATCTTGATAATGTATTAAACAATAAAAAGGGGAGATTAGAAGAAATAGATTGGACGGAGATGACAGCTATACCGAAAGGTGAATTTGATAGGTCAATATAATGAAAGTAAAATGTAGTACTTGGGTATCAACCAACAAAGGTTCAATAGGAATAGGTGTTGTTGAAGATGATTTCGGCAAATTATCTATCAAAGCAGCTTATGTTACTGGAAAAAGTGTAAGATATGATGAAAATCTCATTGCTCAATGGGGAGGAACTGTGAGCGTAAATGATTTAATTGCTATGATTGGAATGGTGATAGGAAAAGCGAGAGGAAAGAAAAAATAATTTAACAATTTCAATTTATATATAGAAATAATATTAATGTCACTTATGTTTTTCTTCTCTCCGTCGAGGAGAAACATAGAGTCCATGAAAGGCGCCGCATCGGCCCCCACCATCTGCCGGCTCTGGCTTGCCCTCACGGTTTAGAAGGGGAACTGTCTCCTAAGGGAGAGTAGTATACCCAATCGTAAGCGCAATAGCCACAATATCCCGGCCCTAGAAGGGGCAAGCTGACGGAGATCATTAGAAACGGAAGGGTTGACATCCTATAGATAGTGTCCATTCTAATGTGCTAAGTATGGATAATAAATCCGGTTTTCACTATCTAGCTGGTGCGGAGGGGATGGGTAAACGCGGACCCATCGCCTCCGTTAACTTAATTTTATTTTTCTAAACGGTCTTTTAAACAAAACACAATCGCTTAGACCGTGCGATTGGAAAGGTTAAATAAAATGGTTTATGATAACAAGTTAGTCGCATCACTTAAGGTTGGAGGTAAAATTCTTAGAGAACATGATAAAGATCATGTATACCTCCCATTTGGAAGTCAATATTCTATCCTTATCAAAAATATGAGGAGTAGAAAAGCTTCTATTCGAATTAGAATTGATGGTGAAGATGTATTAGATCATCATACATTAATTCTCAGAGGTAAAGAGACTATGGAGTTACAAAGATTCATAGTCAACGGTAATTTTAATACCGGTCCAGCTTTTAAATTCATTGAAAAAACTCAACAAATTTCAGAGCACAGAGGAGATAAAATAGACGATGGTATTATAGAGGTTGACTATCGGTTTGAAGCTGAATCTCCTATATTCAAATTTCATCCTATCAAAGAGATTCATCACTATCATCATCCTCCTGAAAAATTTGATTCTGATTGGACATACACAAATAATGACTCAACGGCAATCAATCCACTAAGAAGCAGAAGTATGAAAGGAGACAACACAGTTTATAGTTCAAGTGTTAGTCCCCAATCTATTAGTTCTCCAAATCAATTAAATCACTTAGGCCCTGAACGATCTAATGTGGTATCAGATTCGTTAGATCCAATCCCATCGGATGAAGGTATAACCGTTAAAGGTGAAGAAGTAAATCAACATTTCACCTATGGACATATTGGTCGATTGGAAACAATAACGCACACAATTTGTCTTAAACTTCATGGAACAAACGAAACAGGTACAACTGTTCAAAAACCCTTACTAGTTCAAAGTAAACCGACCTGTCAAGTTTGTGGTACCAAGAACGATTCTAGAAGCAAGTATTGTTCACATTGTGGTAACAATCTGACTTGGTAAAATAATTTGCTGGTTACTCGCGTCAGCAGGTGATGAAAAATATCCTTTAACGGAGTGACCATGACATTCATTTTGACGTGGCCACGAATTTGGATATCAAAGCGAGTACTAAGAAAGAGTGACATAGTCACAATTTCTCCTCCGAAGAAACGGGAGATGGTCTTCATGGCCATCTCCCTTAATTATCTTAAAGGAGTAGTGATATATGATTAAAAGTAGTATAGAAAAGAAATACATCGGTTCACATTTTCCTTCAAGTCCAAAATATAATAGAAAATTTACCGATAATGAAGTTCGTGAAATTAGATCTTCTAGTAAATCTGGTAATCAAGAAGCCAAAGATAGAGGTGTTTCTACCTCAACCATAGCAAATATTAGAAAAAGAAAATCATACCCAGAGGTAATATGATGAACAAACAATTACAAGACTTTGCTAGAAAAACATTGAAAAAAGGGCTAAATAAATGTACAGAAGAAGAACAACGAAGGTTCAAACAAATGTACGCTGGAACTGGATGGAATATGGGGGTAGATATCAATATGGTCGTTGATGAAATGGATGCTGATAAACTTGATTGGGCTATGCAACAAGTAAAAAAAACCTTAGATAAAAAAGGAGTACCAAGTGATTAAAATAAATAATTTAAGAATAGGAAAATTTATGATCGACGGTAAGAAACAATGGATAGTTGGTAAACCTATGAAAGTTACTACGGCACCTCTTAGCCCTAGAAGTCACATGAAACACATACAAAAGGTATTACAAGAACGAAAATCAAAAAGGAGAACAAATGTCCGATAAAAAAGAATTAGAAGATTTAAAATTGCATGAGAAACTTGAATTATTTAAAACAGAAGAAAACGAAGCTTCAGTGATAAAAGTACCTGGAGGATTATGGTATATTTATACACTTAAAAGTACTCGTGAGATCACTACAATCGGAACAACTTCTATATTTGTTCCTGATCCAGCACATATTTATCTACACGAGGATAGAAGAAGACATAAACGACTTTATGTAGATAAAGAGATTTTCTGAATAGAATAAATTAAAAACATGGGGGGGTATCCAAGTCAGGTTGAAGGAGCGAGGCTGTAAACCTCGTGCCAAAGTGCTAAACACGCTAGTTCAAATCTAGCCCCCCTCACTCATTCACTAAAAGGAGAAAGATAATGAACGATGAACGAAGAAAGTATAACAGATCTCAAGAAAAAATATTCATAAATCTAGGTGGAAAAGAATACGAAACAAAAGATATAAGCGAAACCGGTGCCATGCTTTATGGTCCTGAAGATGATAATTACGAAATGGGAAGATCATATAATATCATCCTTACAATAAAGAGTGTAAAAGTAAAAGCTAAAATACATATTGTACATGCTAATCCTGAACCTAAACGTAAAAGAATTCGTTATGGAGTTGAATTTTTATATGATGTAGGGAGTGAAAGAACAATGGTACAAAAATTTATAAACTCTAGAGGCTATGGTACAGGAACTGGTAAAGATACACAAGATTGGCGAGGCTCTCAGAGACATCTTAAGGGAACAAAACCAATAGATAATAAGAAGGAGGAACAAAAAACACAATGAAGGCGGAGGAATGGCGCGATATACCCGGGTTTTCTAATTATAGAATTAGTACATACGGAAGGATTGCGAGTAAATATTATAAGAAAGTCATAACATTAAATCGTACCGATAAATGGGGATATGTAATTAAACACATATTTGATGATTTAGGAAAAAGGAAAACTATTAAAATACACAGAATAGTTATTACGACATTCAAAGGTCAACCACCATCCCCAAAACATGTATGTCGGCATTATCCAGATTTTGATAAAACTAATAATCATATTGATAATTTACATTGGGCTACATCAAAGATTAATGTTCTCGATCAAATAAAGGATGGAAACCATGCTAATCAATTCTGTAAAAGTTTAACAGAAGATCAAGTAATTGATATTAAAAATAGAATGTTAGCTGGTGAAAAATATGATCAAATTCAAACTATTCACAAAGTATCAAAACATGTTTTAATTGCGATTAGAGCCGGTGTAACATATTCATATTTTGGTCCAGATATTTCATACATTGGTAGAAGTCCAACTGGAAAATTAACTGATAATGAAGTAAAAGAAATAAGAAATTCCAATTTAACTCTTGCTAAAGAAGCTGAAAAAAGAGGATTATCTAATTCATATATATCTAAAATAAGAAGAGGAATTGTATATCAGGAGGTATCATGATAATAGAGCTTATAATTAGCGGGGGACAAACAGGCGCTGATTCTGCAGGTCTCGAAGCAGCTTACCAATTTGGAATTAAGACATCAGGTTTCGCACCAAAAAACTACCAAACAGCGGACGGACCCAACGAAGAATTGTTGAAAGACAGATATGGATTAGGCGAGCATGGGAAAAAAGGCTATAAATCTCGGACCTATGGTAATGTAAAATATGGTGAAGGCACCATTCGTTGCTGTGTTGATTTCTACAGTGCGGGGGAGATATGTACCATGAACGCAATCAAACATTTTAAAAAACCACATTTCGATATATATTTGTTAAATCCACCCTCAATAGATAGATTCATTATATGGTTGTTAAGATACAACATAACTATTCTAAATGTTGCCGGCAATACACAGAAAACACGAGAAGTAGATATCTATTCATTAACCTTTGACTACATTACTAAGACATTAAAAACTTTAAAAGCTATGTCAACAAGTGAGGAATATTATGCTCGGTTTACTCTCGGAAAACACTCAAATAAGAATACCAAATAATATTGATAGATGTATTGATTGTTTAGAACCAGGAGATATTATTCTTTCG
>Ga0209456_10000132_pt1 | contig 40163 bp, 37 predicted proteins | sample COG_11_FD_184755 | JGI IMG/M metagenome (GOLD analysis project Ga0209456, IMG submission 184755) | Pelagic marine sediment microbial communities from the LTER site Helgoland, North Sea, for post-phytoplankton bloom and carbon turnover... | ecosystem: Environmental > Aquatic > Marine > Neritic...
CAGCTCCTCTTCATCGCATGGGCCTATTGGTTCACGGCTTGAGCCCGACGCTGACGCCCACGCTTTCCCCACCGCCCCCCAAACATGCACGGTAGCGCGAGCCCGCAGGGCGAAGCCCGGCGCGAATGCGCCGCCAAGCGCGAGCGCAGCGAAGCGCGCGGAGGCACGCTGCTCACTCGCGTGAGAGTGATACTAGGACTACGGGTGGGGGTGGGTGGGCGGTGTAACTAGACCAACCCTGTGATAAGCCTCCCCCCGTGCCCGCCGTGTACTGCGCTCTGGTTCATCACCCCGTCGTCGATCGGGAAGGCAACGAGGTCACGACCTCGGTGACCAATCTAGACGTTCATGACATCGCTCGCAGCGCACGTACCTACGGGCTGCGCGGGTACTTCGTCGTCAGTCCGATCGAGGCGCAGCATCCCGTCGTGCAACGGATCGTCGATCACTGGACCTCCGGCGCTGGAATACAACGGTTTCCGGAGCGCGGGGAGGCGATCGCGCTGGTTCGACTGTGCCTGTCGATCGACGATGCGATCGCCGAGATCGAGGCCAGGGAAGGGGAAACGCCTCGATTGGTTGTCACTTCCGCCAAAGCTGGGCCTGGCCGGAGCACTTACGCCGAGGAAGCCGCACGCCTTCGGACCGAGTCCCGGCCAACACTGCTGCTGTTCGGCACCGGGCACGGCCTGAGCGACAGTGTTTTGCAGCGCGCGGACGTGTTTCTGGAACCGATCGCGGGGCCCAGCGACTTCAATCACCTGTCGGTCCGAGCGGCAGCCGCCATCACGCTCGATCGGCTTTTTGCGACGAAATCACCCGCTAACAACCCGATTTGACCCCCTTTTCACCCCGTGCTACCTCCGGGCTCCGTTTCGCAAGAGGCTTAGCGATGAGTGGAACCGTTCCTGAAATCGATGCGATCGAGAAGTCGCAAATGCGTGACCGCCCCAGCTTCCGCGTGGGCGACACGATCAACGTCCACTTCCGTATTCGCGAAGGGGAGAAGGAGCGTATCCAGGTCTTCAAGGGCGTGGTGATCCGCAAGACCCGCGGCGGCGCGGGCGCGACCTTCACTGTCCGCAAGGTCTCGGGCGGCGTCGGCGTCGAGCGAATTTTCCCGCTCCACTCGCCGCGCATCGAAAAGCTCGAGATCACCGCCCGCGGCCACGTCCGCCGGTCGCGGCTCTACTACCTGCGTGGTCTGCGCGGCAAGAAGGCTCGTCTCCGGGAGCGCCAGCGCCAGACCAACGACTAGTGTGCGGATCTTTTCGCCCGTGGTCGGCTTACCTCCTCACTCGCTCCCTGCGAGGTACCGACGTACCTCTCAGTCGCTCTCTGCGGGGGCGCTCGACCACGAACGAAAATCTCTCGCACACTAGGTTCTTGGGATCACGGCTGGAGTTCTAGGGCTCTCGGATCTTCAGCGTCGACTCCCGGAACCCGTTGGTTCCAGGCTCGTGGACCCACAGCCGCCGCTCGGCCACTTCGCCATTCATGACGCTCACGACGATGTAGGCGCAAGGCCACATCAACTGGCCCTCGTTGGCAAACGTCGCCGCATCCTCGTCGGAGAAGTACGCGCCCGCGTCGCAGTGCGAGTGATAGATGACCTTCACCGGCCTGCCGTCCTCTTGTCCCTGTTCGAAAGTGCGCGCTGCGCGTAGCTCGTTGATCTTGAAGTACGTGTTCGAGGTTCGTGGAAAGGTGACCGGGTCGAGCTGGTGGTACTTATCGGCCTCGTTTTCCTCACGCTGGAGGTTATCGAGAAGCGCGGGCTGATCTGCCGGGCCGAAGACGAACCCGCAGCTCTCGCTCGGGTAGCACTCGAGCGCATGCTGCTCGATCTCGTCCATCACCGACTTCTCGACCTCGAGGTCACCGGAGATCCACGGAAACCGCTCACCACTCATAGTGCTTCTCCCACTTCATCGGCGCGAAGTATCGGTCACCCCGGTCGCACGCGATGGCGACCACGCAACTCGCTTCGGGGCGCTTGGCGACTTCGAGCGCTCCCGCCACGTTCGCGCCCGTCGAGTGCCCAACGTGCAAACCTTCCTCGGCGGCCAATCGGTCGGACATGTCCCAGCCGGCATCGGTGCCAACCGGTAGGATCTCATCGGGAAGCTTCGGGTCGTAGATCTCCGGCACGAGCGAGCTCGCCATGTGCTTGAGGCCTTCGAGCCCATGAAGCGCCTCGGCCGGCTCGACCGCGATGCACTCGATCTTCCGAGCGTGCTCACGCAAACGCCGCGTCGTGCCCATGCACGTCCCACTGGTCCCAAGCCCCGCCACGAAGTGCGTGATCTCGTCGCCAACCTGCTCGAGGATCTCGCGCCCGGTGCCGAGATAGTGCGAACGCGGATTGGACGGGTTCGAATACTGGTCCGCATAGAAGTAGCGGTCCGGGTCCTCGGCTACCAGCTTGCGCGCCATGACAATTGCGCCGTCCGAGCCCTCCATCGGGTCACTGTAGAGAATCTCGGTGCCGAACGCTTCGATGATGTCCTTTCTCGCTTGCGACACGTTGGACGGCATCACGAGCTGGAGGCGGTAGCCCATCGCCGCGCCGAACAAGCTCAAGGCCACGCCGGTGTTTCCGCTCGTCGCGTCGATCAGAATCTTGTCGTTCGTGAGCCGACCGTCTTCGATCGCATCGAGCATCATCTGGCGGGCAGGGCGGTCTTTGACCGAGCCACCCGGGTTTGCGTACTCGAGCTTGAGGTAGAACTTCGTGCCTGGCGCGTCCTTTTCGAGCGAACGCAAGCGCACCATGGGTGTGTTGCCCACCGCCTCGACGATTGACTCCATCCTTCGGAAACGCATCAGTCTTCGGCGCTCAACTTCAGCTCGGGCGGGAACTCCTGCGCGGGCGCAACACCGAGCACCTCCTTGAGATGCTCCACTGCTGCGAAGGCTCCGATCACCGCAGCAGCCGGCTCTTGAAGCTCCTGGGAGCCGGCGAAGCGCATGACACTGCTCGCGCGCGGCACGCGGACCTCCACGCCGTTCTCTTCACGCGGACAACCAGCCCGCTCTAGGTAGTCCGCCGCCACAACATATGCATCCCCGTCGCCGTCCACTCTGGGGCGAAAACCAGATTCGAGCAGGCGCTCCTGGCCTGTCTCGCCGATTTCGCCCAGTAGAAGCTGACGTGCGTAACGACGCCGTGCTGCGGCGTCGAGGCTCAAAGCGAGGCCCCGCCCGCGATGGCCGGAACGATGCTCAGCGTATCGCCTTCCTTGAGCGCCGTCTCGAGGTTGTCGAGAAAGCGGATGTCCTCGTCGTTCGCGTAGATGTTCACGAAGCGACGCACACCCTTTTCGTCACACAGGCGATCCTTCATACCCGGATGGTTCGTTTCGAGGTTCTCGATCACCTGGGCAACCGTACCGCCTTCCGCGGAGACTTCGTCTGCTCCGCCGGTCAGGGTCCGGAGTGGGGTTGGGATGCGTACCGTAACAGCCATGTTCGTTCCTTTCTGAGTCCTAACAAATGCGAGCTTGGATCATGCAGCGCAAGCCGCCGTATACCTCTCCACCCGCAAGTCCTGAATCTCTCCCGTGCACAAGGGGCAGTCCCTTCGACGCCGCACGAACGTCTTGCGAAGCGCGCCCTCGAGCCCGTCATAGTGCCAAAGCTCGCCACCCGGGCGTTCACCCCCGAGTAGGCGAAAAACCAAAGCCGCCTGCAACCCGCCCAACACCCCGACGACCGGCCCGACCACACCCGCCTCGGCGCAGGTCTCGACGCGATCATGGGGGATGTCCTCAAACAGGCAACGCAGACACGACGAGTCGGGGAGGGCGCACAAAGCCCAGCCTGCCCACCGGACCGCTCCCGCCTGAACCGCCGGGATGCCGGAGAGGCGTGCCGCATCGGCGACCAAGAACTTCGTCGCGAGGTTGTCCGCGCCTTCCACGACCATCGTGTGGTCCGACAAGAGCTCCATCGCCGTACTGGGCACGAAGCGGCCTTCGACCGCACGCACAGAAAGCTCTGGCGACCACTCGCGAAGCCGATGCGCCGCGCGATCGATCTTCGAGCGGCCCACATCGTCGTCCGTGTAGAGCGTTTGCCGATGCAGGTTGCTCTCGTCGACCACATCGTCGTCGATGACTGTGATGTGCCCAACACCACTTCGGGCGAGCAGCCGGAGCACCGGAGACCCGAGCCCACCCCCGCCCACGACCAGGACGCGTTGCGCAGTACTCATCGGAAATACTCGCCCAGGCTGAAGTAACGTTCACCGGTGTCGCACAGCACAGTCACGACGGTCTTGTCGGGGCCGAGTTGCTTGGCGACCCGGATGGCGGCCCACACGTTCGCGCCTGCGCTGATGCCGAGAAGCAAGCCCTCCTGCGTGGCGAGCGCGAGCTTGACGTCCCATGCGTCTTGGTCACTGACGCCGATGATTTCGTCGACTACGTCGCCGTGATAGTTCTCCGGGACGAAGCCGGCGTTGAGGCCTTGAATCTTCGTCGGCCCCGCAGGCCCGCCGGCTAGCACGGGGCTCGCTGCGGGCTCGACGGCGATCACTCGGGTCGCGGGATTGCGCGCCTTGAGCGCCTCGCCGACACCGCTGACGGTGCCTCCAGTGCCCACGGCGGCGACGAATGCATCGATGCTCTGCCCCTCGAATGCATGCAGCAACTCCGGCGCGGTCGTGCGCATGTGGACGCCGGGGTTCGCAGGGTTCGAAAACTGTTCCGGCATGAACGCGCCGCGCTCTTCGACGATCCGCCGCGCGGCCTCCATCGCGCCTTCCATGACGCGATCCGGCTCGGTGAGAACGATTTCGACGCCGTACGCTTCGAGCAACGCGCGACGTTCGAGCGACATGCTCGCAGGCATCGTGAGCACGAGATTGTAGCCTTTGCGCGCACAGACCAACGCCAACCCGATGCCGGTGTTGCCGCTCGTCGGCTCGACGATGGTGTCACCGGACTTCAATCGGCCCTGCGCTTCGGCCGCTTCGATCATCGCAAGGCAGATGCGGTCTTTGACAGACCCCCCAGGATTGAGGTGCTCGCATTTGCCCCAAATCGTGGCCCCACCTTCGGGCGAGAGCTGGGGCAAGCGAACGACTGGGGTTTCGCCAACGAGATCGAGGACGCTATCGACGACGGGTGCGGACATCAGATCGAATATACGTAACGTCGGGGAGGCGCGCGACGCACTCCGTGTGCATCGCCGCGCTCGCAGAGATCTTGAATGGTGATGGCGTCGAAGCACGCCTCGATATTCTCTGAAAGCTCGGAGAAGAGCCTTTCGGTCACGACCTGGCTGGTCTCGTCAGCGCTGCCATTGGCGTCGGAGCCGGCCAGGATGATGGGACCCTCGAGAGCGCGCACGATGTCTCCAATCCGAATGTCATCCGGGGCCATCGCTAGCGCGTACCCGCCACGGGGCCCGCGCTTGGAGGTCACCAGCCCCGCCCGTTTGAGGTCTTGGAAGATCTGCTCGAGGAAGCGCGGAGGGATGGCCTGCCGCCGCGAGATATCCTTGATCTGCGTGGCCTTCCCACCGCTGTGAAAGGCGATGTCGAAAATGGCGCGCACGCCGTATCGGCCTTTGTTCGAGAGCTTCACCGTGTGGATCTATGGTTTCCCACATCGGAATTGTCAAGAATGGAGAAGTGGGGGTGGGCGGGCGGTGTAATTAAGCCAACGCGCTCGTCTATTCTGCGGGTTCGACGGGAACCTGAGCCCCCGCATACGAAGGCCTCTCGTCCTCCGGCACGCTCGGCAGGCCCTCGCCGACGTGTAGAGCGGCGCGCCCGAGGATGGCCTCACAGAGGTCGCCAAAGTCGTAGCCGGCCCCCGCGGCGATTTTGGGCAACAAGGACGTGGGGGTCATCCCCGGAAGGGTGTTGACCTCGAGCACGTACTCGTTCTCATCGGAGGTCACCAGCAAATCGACCCGGGTTGCGCCCGTGGCCCCCACCGCGTGCACCGCGCGCTCCGCGAGATTCAGGACGCCTTGGTAGCGGGTCGGCGAAAGCCGGGCGGGGAAATGGTATTCGCTCTGCCCCTTTTGGTACTTCGATTTGTAGTCGTAGAAGCCGCCCTTGGGCTCGATCTCGATCGCGCCGAGGGCGTTGCCGTCGAGCAGACCGACCGCAACTTCGCGCCCGCGTATCAACCGCTCCACCAAGATCCACTGGTCGAAACGTGCGGCATCTTCACACCGTTGCTTCAGCTCTCCGAGGCTCGTGGCCCCCCCGGCGCCCACGCTCGACCCGCCGCTCCGGGGCTTGACGAAGCTCGGGAAACCAAATGAGCTGTGAATCTGCTCGAGGCGCCCGAGGTCGCTACGAGGCACCACGTAGTAGGGAGGCGTTGGCACGTTGTAGAGGCGGAAGAGCTCCTTGCTCTTGAGCTTGTCCATCGCCAGCGCGCTTGGGAGGACGCCCGACCCGGTGTAAGGGATACCGATCGTCTCGAGCATGCCTTGGATGCAGCCGTCTTCACCGTAGGTTCCGTGTAGAGCGATGACCGCCACATCGATGGTGGTCTGGCGCAGTACCCGGTCGATGTCCGCGTCCACAAAGACCTTCTGCACCCGGTACCCACGGGCCCTGAGCGCCTCGAACATCGCTTCGCCGGTCTTCAGGGAGATGTCGCGCTCGGCGCTCACGCCCCCAAGCAGTATGCCGATCTCTTTGTCCTTCATTCGAATCTCCTCGATCCGCGATCTATGCGAAGAGCGAGCCAACCCGACTTCACCCCGAAAACGTTGCCGGCGGGTCCGAGGCTCGTGTCTGCGGTGCCACAGCCGCGACGCCTGTCTGACACGAAAGACCGCTGCCCATACCCATTCGGCTGTAACAGCGGCGATCGACCAGAGCCAACTTACCCGCAAACCGGCCGTATGGTCCCGGGGCGCTGCGAAGTCAAATCCACCGGGATTGGCGGCCGCAGATGCCCGCAAGACCCGAAGTCCTGGACTGGGGGAGGACATTTGTGGTGTTTCTCGGGCTGTTTCGTTGCCTCGGCCCGGGCTGGATGGTACCGAGGAATGAAGAGGGGGTCTTCGGGCCCACAAATCAATTCAACAACCGCTTTTGTCCGGTCGGAGTGCGAACGAGCATGGCTGATAGCCCTCAGGGTCCTAATAGCCCTCTGGGTGTGGGGATAATGCGCGGGTGGAGCGATTCAACGCTCCCCGTCGCAACCTCCCAACTGCCGTCCTACAACGCCCACCGGAGTGACAGGAACGAACATAATAATGACATTCACGGAAGCAGCCGTGGAGGTACTCCGCAGCGTCGGAAAGCCCCTCCACTACAAGAAAATCACCGAAATCGCGATCGAGCGAAATCTCTTATCGCACGTAGGTAAAACCCCAGAAACCACCATGAGCTCGAGGCTCGCCACCATGGTCAAGAAGGACCGGGGTGATGCGCCTATTCTCAAGGTCAAACCCGGCGTCTTTGCCCTCCGGGAGTTCCCCGAGGACGTAGTCGAAGGAACTGAAGCCGCGGCCCCCGCAAGCGACGCCCCCGAGGCGACGGAGCAGGACGCGGATCTCGAAGAGGTCGTAGCCGCCGAGGAGGCAGCCGAGGTCGAGGAAGAGACGAGCACTGCGGCGCAAGAGCTCCCAGGTGCCGATGTTTTCCCCGAAGAAGACGACGACGACGAGCTGATCCTGGCGAACCTCGACGACGACTCCCGAGAGGGGCGGAAACCGCGAAAGCGTCGCCCCCGCCGCCGCCGCGACCGGGACTCCGACAATGGGTCGAGCACGGATGCGCGGCCTGAGCGCCGGTCGACCTCTCGCGGATCGACCTCTCGCGGGTCCACCTCTCGCAGCAGGTCGCGGAAGGAGCCTCAAGCCCCGGCAACGCGCGCGGCGGAAGCAGGTGAGCCGGTTGGCCGGGACCTTTCCGATGCGATCGAGACAGCCCTTCGCGGTGGTAGCCGCCAGGCAAGGACCCTCGTCCAGGTGGCCGAGGCCCTGATTGACATGGGCCGGCTCAGCGGCACCGCCGCCCTTCTAGCACCAACCTTGGGTGCCGCGATCCGGGGCGACAATGCCAAACGACGGGCCTCCGGAGGCCGGCCGAGATTCCGGGACGGGGACAGCCTCGTTTCGCTCCTCGAGTGGGACCTGCCGAACGAAGTGGTCAACGCCGAGCGCGATGCGATTCGCGCGGCGGACCGTCAACGGCAGGGTGTATACCGAGCACTGATCAAACGCTTGCGTGACCTCCCCGACGGCGCCCTGCTCGAGCTCCTCGCGACCTGGCTCAATGCGGTCGGGGTTCACTCGCTTCGCGCGGTGCGAGCCGAAGCGGGGGACTTCAGCCTCGCCGGTACACTTCGCCGAGGCCCGGAAGAAACGCCACTGGCCATCACCATCTACCGGGGCAGGCAACCGATCAGCAACGACGCCGTCGTGGCGTTGCGCGGTGGGCTCCATCATTTCGATCATGCGCGCATGGGTTGGGTGGTTACCCTCGGACAGGTGCGCGATAACACCATCGGTGAGGCTCACGCGGAAGGTGCCGCACCGTGCGCGATCTTCGACGGTGACGCGCTCGCCGCGTCGATGGAAGAAGTCGGTGTCGGCATCCAACGAGCTTCGCTTCCGTTGGCCGTGCTCGACGTAGAGCTTCTCGACTCGCTCTCCGGAGGCTCCGCGAAGAGCAACACGACGTCGAGCACCGATGACAGCGCGGAATCCGACGCCAACAAGCGGCGCCGCAGCCGACGCCGGGGAGGCCGCCGACGCGGGGGCCGGGACGAAGCGGGCGAAGAAGGCAGCCAGGCTGATAAGGCCGAAACCGCCGAAAGCGAGGAATCAACCGACACTTCCGAAAGCTCCGGGAGCGAGCCACCCGAAGTGGAAGCCACTTCGGAATCCGCTCCGGAACCTGGCGAAGACACAGAGAAAAAGGCTGCGGAGCCCGCCCCGGAAGCCGAACCGGAAGCCGAGCAACTGTAGTCAAAAAGATACACTTTGGCCACCTGCGGGTGGCGCAAGGTGTGCGCGTGCCCTACCGTCCGAGCCTCTTGATGGTTACCGGGAGCAAGGCATGCGAATCGTACTATTGGTCATCGGCGTTGTGTTCATCAGCGCGTGGCACTCGCGCTCTGAAGCGGGTCCCTCGTTCAGTGAACCTGTGCCTGCGCCTGCCGCCCAAGGAATCGACTATCGCAACGCCATCGGTGATCATCCGACGTCCTTGGCGCTCGCGCGCGCTATCGATGCTCGGCTGATCGTTCGCGAGAGCCGGCAGGGTGAACCGATTCACGTGCAGCATTGCCGGGTGAGCGAGGGTGGATGTCGTGCGCGGATTGCGACGCTTTCCCGTTTGATCACCGAAGCGAGCAACCGCGCAGGAGTGGACCCGTTTCTCACCGCGGGCATCGCCGTGCGCGAGTCAGGTCTCAACCCGCTGGCGGTGAGCCCCGTCGGCGCCCGCGGGGTGGTGCAGCTGAATCCGAAGTACCGAGGCAAGACCGTGCCATTCGTCTACAACGAACGGTACCGCAGCGAGTGCAGCAGCCGCCCTGGGGCATGCCAGCGAGAGGTGCTCGAGGCCGGCCTCGGTCTCTACGCGTGGGCGGTTAGCCGGTGCGGAGGCGACGTCCAAAAAGGCCTTGCGTGGTACAATTCCGGCCGGTGCGACAAGCAGAATGGCTACGCCGCCTCGGTCTTGCGGGAACGCCGCCGGCTCCTGCGACTTGCCAAGGAGGCCGACCCCGGCCTCCAGGCGGTTTTTGCCAATTAACTCCCTGATTTCTGGGAAACGATGAGCCGCTCGAAGGCCTGCCCCATCGCCTCCGCGACCCGCTCCACCGCGCTCGTGTCGGCGGCAGGATCGTTGGCGCACAGGACCCCAACCATGCGGGACCCGATCATCACTGGGATGATGACGACCTCGCGGCCCTGGCTTCCAAAGGCAGCACGGAAGAGGTGATCTGCGGCGGTCTGGCCGTAGGCTCCACGGAAGGTGCGCCCGGTATGGAGGACCTCGTTGAGGATCGAAGGGTTGCTCGCCGGGACCCACAAGCTTCGGACACTCGCGCTCGTCACGTCCTCGCCCGCGCCGTCCCACCCGCGGAACACGCCTTTGCGAAGGGCCAGGAACGCGGCGCCCCGGGCTGCAGCCAAGCATGCCTGACACGCTACGCGCGCGACCTCATCGCGTGAGGTGACGTGACGCAGCTCCTCGAGATGGGCGTCGAAAGCGGAGTCCGACACGGTCCTTGGCTTTACCGTGGCCGGGCGAACCGAGGACGAGGGCGCGCTCGAGGGGCCCACCGAGGGCAGTGCACCCGGAGGGCGCGCCGAAGAGAGTGGCGTCAACGAACGCGACACGACCGGCAGCGGGATGTGGCTCGACTTCGGAGTCAATGAAACCTCGCGCTCGGTGGTCGAACGGCTCCACGCGCGATCCCAGGCCGGGCTTGCCGTGGACACAAGCTCCGAAAGCGAGGGGTCGGAGGCTGGCGCCGCCCGAGAACGGGCCAGGGCGAGCGGATCGGTGACGAGGGTCGGGCGATCGGGCGGATAGGCGCGATCGATCGATGCCAGCAGGTCGGAGAGCTTCGCCACCGTCGGCAGAACACTTCCACCGAGCGCTTCGCTGAGCTTGGCCACCGCTTCGTCGTCGGTCGGGTCGGCCATCGCTACAACGGCGCCCGCGGGGCTCGGCCGCAGAGGCATCGCGCAAAGCTCGTGCGCGTCGGTTCCCGGCAACCGGCGAACGAGATTCTCGTCGGCACGGCCGAGCTCCTGTGCTTGAAGCATTGGACCGAACCCGAGCGAAACGAAGAAGCCCGCCAAGTCGCGCTCGTTTACGCCTGCGGCGACGAGGTCTTGAACGACGCGGGCCGATGATGTGAGCGGGCCACTGGCATCGCTTGCCCGCGCTTGGGCCTCCGTGACCAGCCCGGCGTGGAGGAGCTGCTCGACCAATCGTTCTGCCATACCAGCTTCCTAGTCAGGGTCGCCGCGTGCGGCAAGCGCGAGAGGCTGATAGCATCGAACCTCGATGGCTCGAGTCCTGCACATCGAGGACGATCCCAACAATCGGCGCCTGGTGCAGAAGCTGCTCGGAGCGGCCGGGCACGAGGTGATCGAGGCTGAGGGAGGCGTTCAGGGCATCCAGCTCGCCCGGGAAACGTTGCCGGACCTCGTCCTGGTCGACATCAACATCCCCGACCTGGACGGGTACGAAGTCACCCTGCGCCTTCGGGGGATGCCAGCGCTCGAGGCAGTTCCGATCGTCGCGATCACGGCGGAGGGAGACCGGGATTCCACGCTCGCCGTGGGATGTGACGGGTTCATCGCCAAGCCGATCGATGCGGCGCATTTTGCGGAAACCATCGCGCAGTTCCTCGGAGGGCATCGCGAATGGGCTGACGACGGAAGCGATCGGCTGCTGCGCGAACGTACCCAGAAGATCGTGGAGCGTCTCGAAAAGAAGATCGTCGAGCTCTCCGAAACCAACCAACGGTTGGAGGACATCGCGCGACTTCGGCGGGAGTTTCTCCAGAACGTGAGTCACGAACTCGCAACGCCAATGACGCCGGTAGTCGGTTACCTGCGTCTCTTGCTCAACCAAGAGCTCGGGCCACTGACCGACTTGCAACGCAAGTGTCTCGCCTCGATTGAGACCTCGACACAACGCCTCCGTTCCGTCGTCGATACGCTGCTCGACGTCAGCTCGCTCGAGACCGGACGGATGCACTACTACACGCGACCGTACGACTTCCGTGAGGTCGCGGTGAAGGCACTCGAGCAAATTCGCCCCAAGCTCGATGAGCGCGACGTCACGCTCGTAGAACGCGTTCCGGACGGAGCGATGCCTGCGCAGGGTGACCCCGACAAGCTTCTACGCGCGATGGTGCACGTGCTCGACAACGCTTCCAAGTTCACCCCCACCGGGGGGGAAGTCGCTGTCGAGGTCCGTCCCGAAGGGGACGACCACCTGCTCTTCGCCGTTGCGGACAGCGGCCCCGGGGTTCGTCCCGAGCACATCGCGCGGATCATGGAACCTTTTTATCAAGTCGATGGGTCGGTGACCCGCGATCACGGGGGCGTTGGGCTGGGCCTTGCTTTTGCAAGGCGCGTGACCGAAGCGCTCGGCGGAGGCATCGAGATTTCGAGCCCGCCCGCAGGAGAGGTGGCCGAACGCCAGCTCTCCGGAACCCTCGTCGAGCTTCGGGCGGGGCGTGTGCCCGAACGCCCCGAGATGCAGTCGAAGTGATCTACCTCGATCACCACGCGGCGGCGCCGACACCCGATGCGGTCCGGCACGCGATGCAGGAAGCCGCAACGGTGGCCTGGGCGAATCCGTCCAGCACGCACGCGGCGGGACGCGCTTCGTACCAGCTGCTCGAAGCCGCGCGACGAGACGTTGCGAAATCGATCGGCGCGGCCCCCGCGGACATCGTGCTCACCGGCGGCGGCACCGAGGCTTGCAACATCGGGGTCCGTGGGCTCGCGGCCGGCCGCGATCGGATCGTGACGAGCGAAGTCGAGCACCCGGCGGTGGCACAAAGCGTGCAAAGATTGCAAAATGAGGGACGTACGCTCGTCGCGCTCGAGGTCCTCGAAGGCCAACCGCCGAGCCCCGACCAGCTGGCAGCGCACCTCAGTCCGGCAACGCTCGTGGCCATCCAATGGGTGAACCACGAGACCGGCACCGTGTTTCCAATCCGCGAATACGCGGAAGCCTGCAGGGCGCACCAGGCTCGCTTGTTCGTCGACGCGACACAGGCGGTCGGCAAGTTGCCAGTTGACGTCGAAACGCTCGGGGCAGACGCAATCGCGATCGCCGCGCAAAAGATCGGCGGGCCGGCAGGGGCGGGAGCCTGTTGGGTGCGGCGGGGCCTGGATGTCGAGCCGGTGCTCGACGGCGGCTCGCAGGAGCGCGGGCGGCGTCCGGGAACGCCCGACACGCTGAGCATGGTCGGGTTCGGGGCCGCGTGCCGCTTGATCGCGGCTCGTCTCGCTGAACAGCCCAGAGTGACCGAGCTGCGCGACCGTATCGAGGCGGCGCTCACGGAGCTCGGCGGCGTCCTCAATGCCGGTGCGCCCAGGACGGGCACCGTGACAAACCTGAGCTTCCGGGGCTGGCAGGGGCCGGTTCTGGCCGCGGCGCTCGATGTGGAGGGGATTTGTCTTTCGACCGGAGCGGCGTGCTCGTCGGGCCTGCAAGAGCCTTCTACCGTGATTCGAGCCATGTATCCGGATGAGCAGTGGCGAGCTGGATCCGCGTTGCGAATCAGTCTAGGTATCGAAACCACGCCGCAGGATATCGAGGTGGCATTATTGGCTTTTCAGCAAGTCCTCGGCCGAAGCGCCGCCTAGAATCTCAAGCAAATTTTAGGTCCTGGGAACAAAACTTCACTAGATTCGGCGTTTTTTCATATAACGTATTGATATTACAGGATTAAATAGCTGTTGGTCTTTCGTGGACCGGGTTTCCATTAAGTGTAAGAACCCACGGATGATTTGTTCAGTATAGGAATTTGATGTCGGGAGTGAAGCGAGTGTTGGTCGCGATGAGTGGCGGTGTGGACTCCTCCGTCGCTGCCGCGCTGTTGCACGAGGCGGGCCACGACTTGGTCGGTGTGACGCTCCATCTGTGGGATGCAGACGGCGAGCAACAAGTGGGCCGATGCTGTGCTCCGGAGGACCGGGACGACGCTCGCCGCACTTGTGAGCACCTCGGCATACCTCACTACGTGCTCGACGAGCGGGAGGCGTTTCGCAAGCACGTCGTCGACCCGTTCGTCGACGACTACCAAGCCGGTCGCACGCCGATCCCGTGCGTCAGCTGCAATCGGACCGTCAAGCTCACCTACTTGGCCGACGTGGCCCGGCGGTTCGATGCGACGCACATCGCGACCGGGCACTACGCGCGCCTGGAGCGAACGGCCGCGGGCCCCCTCCGTCTGCTGCGTGGACGCGACGCCGACAAGGATCAGAGCTACTTCCTCTTCGGATTGCCGCAATCGACGCTCGAACGATTGCTCTTTCCGCTGGGCGAGCTCACGAAGTCGGAAGTCCGGCAAGCGGGCAGACGCCTGGGCGTGCCCAATGCCGACAAGCCAGAGTCGCAGGAGCTGTGTTTCGTGCCCGATGGACGCGTGGGCGACTTCATCAATCGCCAGGGAAGCGCGACCAGGCCCGGCAACGTCGTCGGTGCGGACGGCACGGTGCTCGGCCATCACGAGGGCGTAGCCAACTTCACTCGCGGTCAGCGGCGTGGGTTGGGCTTGGGAGGCGGCGGCACCCGGTATGTCCTGCGGATCGCGCCGGACACGGCCGAGGTGGTCGTGGGGGACGAATCACAGCTTTACGATCGGCAACTCACCGCGACCGACGCCCATTGGGTCGCCAACCGACCCGAACAGACCTTCCAGGGCGAAGTTCGCGTTCGATATAGGCATCGCGGCGCGCTTGCGGACGTCACTCCGACCGGCGACGGGTTCGAGGTGCGCTTCGACGAACCTCAGCGAGCGATTACGTCGGGGCAGGCCGCGGTGGTATACCGTGGCGACGAGGTGATCGGTGGCGGCTTCATCGCATGAGCTCTGGGCGTTGTCCTTGTGCACGCTGCTTGCGGCAGGCTGCGCAAAGGGCAGCGGCGAGGGCAACGCGATCGGCCAAGTCTGGGCGCCCGATTGTGGCCTCGACGGCGAACCGTTCGAGCTGAACCCGGACTTCTTCGCGATGCAGCCGAGCGGCTCCGTCGAGATCATCGACATCGTCGTGCAGCGAGGCAGCGACCTGTGGTTCTTCAGCGACGGCATCTCGGTGTTCATCCGCGATCCAGAGATGCTCAAGGAAAGCATGTTGGGCGCCGAAATCAGTTTCGAGGGGCTCGCGGCGCCGGTTGAAATGACGCTCTATCTGAACCGCACGTGTCCGGGGCTCGCTCGCCTTCCGGTCGTTTATGGTGCGGTGTCGGGTACCATTCGGTTCGAACAGCTGTACGTGCCGTGGGTGGACAACGACACCAAGGAAACCGTGGCGGTCTTCACCGACGTCGAGCTGATCGACGACAAGGACCCCGATGAGCGCCGGGCCATCCTGAATGGGGACTTTCGCTTCCTCTTCGAACGCGGCTTACCACCCCAGTATTTCCAGTACTGATGTCCGCGAATCGTTCGGTGGAAGGCGACGTTCGCGCGGTAGGCCGAGGCGGTGATGCGGTGGTCGAAACCGGGGAGGGCGTAGTGCTGGTGCCGGGGGCATTACCTGGTGAGCGCGTCGAGCTCGAGCCCACGTCGTCCAAACGAGGCGCCGCCCGCGGGCGACTCATCCGCGTGTTGCGCGCAAACGCGGAACGCCGGGAGCCGGCTTGCGCCGACGCGAAACGGTGCGGCGGCTGCCCTTTGATGATCGCCAGCCCCGATCTCCAACGCGACATCAAGCAAAGCTTTGTCCGGGACGCGTGCCGCGGGCTACCCGGTGCCGCTGAAACGGAGATCGAATGGGCCGCGTCGCCTGCGGACTTCGGATACCGCCGCCGAGCGCGGCTCGCATGGCACCGTGAAACGGTCGGGTACCGTCAGCTTCATTCGAAGCGCGTGACCAACATCGGCGAATGCATCGTGTTGATGGAACCCCTGCGCGCGGGCTGGGACGCGGTGTCTGAGTGCCTCGCCCCGTCGCTGAGCGGCGCCGGGGAGATTCAACTTCAGCTCACGAGCAACGATCGCATCATGGTCGATCTCCTGGCCAATCACGAGCAACCCGTCGAGCTCTTCGAAGCCTGCGAAACCCTTTGCTCGCGACAGATCATCGCCGGGGTGACCCTCCGAACCAGCAGCGAGGGGCATGCTGCCACGTGGGGCGAGACTCAGGTCGTGATCCAAACCGGAGAGGGCGCCTCACTCGAAGGACCGAGCGGCGCATTCTCGCAAGCGAACGACGGGGTCAACGCCAAGCTCATCGAGGCCGTTGTCCGACTTGCCGAGCCGGCAGGAACGCGGGTGCTCGAGCTTCATTGTGGGGTCGGCAACTTCACCGTCGGACTCGCCGCGCACGCCAAGACCCTGGTGGCCGTCGAGAAAGACCCGCGCGCGGTCGATGCGTGCCAACGCAATTTGAAGCGGAGGGGGCTTCGAGCGCGCGTGGCGGTCGGGGATGCGAACCAACCACCCAAAGGCAACTACGACGTGGTGGTGCTCGATCCGCCACGGCAAGGCGCCAGGGCGTTATTCGAACACAGCGATCTGCTGCCGGGTCCGAAACGCGTGGTTTATGTCTCTTGCGACACCGCTACGCTCGCCCGCGACCTTCGCCTTGCCACCGCGAAAGGCTACCGCATCGACCGCCTCATCGGGTTCGACATGTTTCCACAGACGGCTCACTTGGAAACCCTCGTCCGCCTCGTTCGCGCTTGACGACGCGGCGCTGCATTGCCCAGGCTCGGTGCGGGCGCTAGCGTGTGCGCGGATATGCGCTGCCCCTATTGCGGAACCTTGGAGAACCGCGTCATCGACTCGCGCCTTTCCCAAGCAGGCGAGGTCACGCGACGCCGGCGAGAGTGTGAGCATTGCGGACGGCGCTACACCACGTACGAACGGGTGGAACAGACCTTGCCGCTCATCGTGAAGAACGATGGCCGCCGCCAGCCCTATGACCGCGACAAGCTCCTGGCAGGCCTCCGGCGCGCGTGCGTGAAACGTCCCGTCTCGGCGGAGGCCCTCGAACGCCTCCTGCACCAGGTCGAGCGCTGGCTCGTCGACACCGGGGACCAAGAGGTGCCTTCCACCCGTCTCGGGGAGCACGTCCTGCACGAGCTCCGCGGCTTGGATCCGGTGGCGTATGTTCGCTTTGCGAGCGTCTACCGTGATTTCCAAGATGTCGGAGAGTTCCTCGACGAGCTCTCCAAGCTCAAGGATTGACATGTGGTCGGACTTCGAACGCGAGGCAATGGAGCTGGCGGTCGCGCAAGCCAAGCGCGGCCATCCAAGTCCGAACCCGCGCGTCGGAGCGGTCATCACTCGCGATGGCACGATGCTCTGCGTCGGGCATCACGAGAAGGTCGGTGAGGCGCACGCAGAGGTCGCCGCGATTCGAAATGCCGGCGGCTCGGTCGAGGGCACGACACTCTACGTGACCCTAGAACCGTGCAACCATCACGGCCGAACCGGTCCGTGTACCGAGGCGATCCTCGACGCGGGAATTGCCCGTGTGGTGATCGGATGCCGCGACCCCGCACCGCACGTGGCGGGTGCCATCGACCGGCTGAAGGCCGCAGGCGTCGAGGTCGAGGTCGGGTTGATGGAGCAAGAGTGCACCGCGTTGGTGGCGGACTTCGCCAAGCACATCGGGACCGGGCTTCCGTTCGTCACGCTGAAGGCCGCCGTGACGCTCGATGGAAAAATCGCCACGCGCACGGGCGACTCCAAGTGGATCACCGGACAAGAAGCCCGATCGGAAGCCCACCGGATGCGCGGTGAGAGCGACGCGATTCTGATCGGAGTCGGCACCGTCCTCGCCGACGATCCGAAGCTCACGGTCCGCCACGTCGAAGGCGCAGACCCGGTCCGGGTGGTGCTCGACGCCGACCTGCGGACCCCTCCCAACGCCGCGTTGCTCGACCAGGCGAGCGGGTCGGACGCCGGCGCGCTGATCTTCCACGCGGACGACGCCGACGCCGCTCGGCGCGAAGCTCTGAAGGGCCCAGGCGTCGAGCTGATCGCCGTATCCCGACACGCCCGAGGCGTCGACGTCGAGGAGGTCTTGAAGGCGCTTGGGGAGCGAGGCGTGGTCCGAGTGTTGGTCGAAGGCGGCGCGCACGTGCACGGCACATTCCTCGATCTCGGCCTGGCGGACCGCGCTGCAATCTTCATCGCGCCTCGCATCGTGGGGGACGCCGATGCTATTTCCTTTGCGGCTGGCTCTGGGGTTGAATCGATCGAGCGCGCATGGCGGCTGGTGCGCACCCGAGTGCAAGCTTTGGGGCCCGATTGGTTGGTCTCCGGCGATTTCGAGAGGACGCAATAGATGTTCACTGGACTGATAGAGCAGGTAGGGACAATCGATCGGCTCGAGCGACGCGATGATGGGCTTTCGATCCACATCGCATGTGCGCTTCACCCATACGAGCTCGGCGAATCGATCGCCGTCAACGGGACGTGCCTCACGGTGAAGACGTTTTCCGAAGGACACTTCGAAGCCGACGCGTCGCCCGAAACCCTCGACATGACGAACCTCGGCGACCTGAACGAAGGGGACCGGGTTCACCTCGAACGCGCGCTTGCCCTCGGTGATCGTTTGGGCGGTCATTTGGTGACCGGTCACGTCGATGGCGTGGGGACGCTTTGCGCCCGAGCCCGAGAGGGGGACTACGTGCGTGCGAGCTTCGATGTTCCGAAAAGGCTCGCGCCGTTCCTGGCGCCCAAGGGTTCTGTCACCGTCAACGGCGTCAGCTTGACGGTGAACACCGTCGCAGGGACCCGTTTTGACGTCATGCTGGTGCCGTACACCCTCGACGAGACGACATTCGGGGAAATGCGGAACGGTGCTCGAGTCAATCTCGAGGTCGACATTCTCGCCAAGTACGTCGCAAGCCTGACGGGCAAGCCCGGCGTGGACGCCCCCGAGAGCTGAGGATTTGCAGCGGTCCGCTGGAATCGCGGGCACTTTCGCGTCATGGTGGCGGCGATATGGCGACCGTAATCGAGCGAGTCGTCGCCGCGTTGGATGACATCCGCAAAGGAAAAATGGTCATCCTAGTCGACGACGAGGACCGCGAAAACGAAGGCGACGTGTGCATGGCCGCCGAAAAAGCGACTGCTGAAACGATCAACTTCATGGCGCGCCACGCGCGCGGACTGGTCTGCCTCAGCTTGACGGAGGGCCGCATCCGTCAGCTCGACCTTCCGATGATGGTCGACGACAACCGCTCATCGCGCTCGACCGCGTTCACGATTTCGATCGAGGCCCGCCGGGGCGTCACGACCGGAATCAGCGCGGCTGACCGCGCGCATACGATCCTGACCGCGGTCGCCGACGAGGCGGGACCTGCTGACTTGGTGAGCCCCGGACACGTATTCCCGCTCAAAGCGGTCGCTGGCGGCGTCCTGCAGCGCACCGGTCACACGGAGGGCTCCGTCGATCTCTCCCGGCTCGCTGGCCTCAAACCCGCCAGTGTCATCTGCGAGATTATGAAGGACGACGGCACGATGGCCCGTTACCCGGACCTGATCGCCTTCGCCCGGGAGCACCAGCTGCCGCTGCTCACCATCGCCGACCTGATTCAATACCGGCTGGCCCGTGAGCGTCTGGTCACGAGAATACGGCAGACGCCCGTCGAGATGCCAACCGGGGTTACGTGGACCGGTTCGGTGTACCAGGTCCAAGTCGGAGGCCAAGAACAGTTCATGGCGTTGAGCTTGGGGGAGATGAGGCGTGGGCCCACCCTGGTGCGTGTGCATCGGGGCAGCGTGCTTGGCGATGCCTTCCAGGTGCGCATGGGCGACCGCGTCCACATCGCCGACTGCGTCGCCGCAATCGAGCGCGCGGGCAATGGCGTGATCCTCTTCTTGCCCGGGCATCCCGACCCTGAAACCGATCTCGCCTTCTACCTCGACGAGCCGATCAAACGTCCTCCGGAGGAACCAGGCGTGGTGCTGCGCGAGTACGGCTTTGGCGCCCAGGTGCTGTCCGACCTCGGACTCGCGCACCTGCGCCTTCTCACCAACCGGCCAAGGCGGATCCCGAGCCTCGAGGCCTACGGGCTCGATATCGTCGAACAGCTGTTGGTTGCGCCCGGTGGCGAGCTCACCCGCGCCGCGGCGCAACCATCGCGGGACTCGGAATGAGTGACGATCAGAATCAGCCCCTCACTGAAATCGAGGCTCCCGCAGACGCACGGTTTGCCATCGTGTGGTCTCGCTTCAACCATGCGGTGGTGAGCAAGCTGCTCGACGGTGCCAAAGCATGTCTTGCCGAGCACGGTGTGTCGGGCGATTCGGTTTACGTCGTCGAAGTGCCAGGCGCGTGGGAGCTCCCGTATGCCGCACAACAGCTCGCGCAGAGCAAGCGCTTCGACGCCGTTGTCGCCCTCGGAGCGGTCATCCGCGGAGGGACGCCGCATTTCGACTACGTCTCGCAGGGGACCGCGCTGGGTCTCGGGCGGGTCGGTTTGGAGACAGGAGTTCCGGTGATCTTCGGAGTGCTGACCACCGACGACGAAGCCCAAGCGTTTGAGCGGGCGGGCGGCGTGCACGGCAACAAGGGCCGCGACGCCGCGCTGACCGCGATCGAGATGGCGGTCTTCGACCGGAAGCTTGCGGACGATGGGATCACGACGAAAAGGGCGTGAAGCTGCGCTTCGCATCCTGTACTTCATGGATGTGTCGAGCGCGAGCGGCACCCAGGCGATCAAGAGCTACTGGGGCCATCTCACGAGTGACGACGCCCGGTCCGAGGAGGCCGACTTCGCGAACCAACTGGTCCGGGCGTACGCCGACCACGAAGACCAGGTCAACGAGCTCATCCGCTCGGCAAGCCACCACTGGCGCCTCGAACGAATGCCGATCGTCGACCGCAACGTGCTGCGAGTGGCCATCGTCGAGCTTCGGGAGATGCGCGATATTCCAAAGCGCGTCACGCTCAACGAAGCGGTCGAGCTCGCCAAGCGTTTCGGTTCGGAAAACAGTGGCTCCTTCGTCAACGGAGTCCTGGATCGCATCGCCAGCGAGCTAGGGAAATCGTGATCGCGTACGACTTCGTCTCCGCCTCACCAGGAAGCCTGGACGAGCTTCAGACCGAGATCATCGTCCTCCCGTTCTTCTCCGACGAACGGCCGCTGTGCGGCGCGGCGGGGCTCATCGACTGGCGCCTGTGCGGAGCGCTTTCTAGAAAGCTCATGGCGGGTTATCTCGATGGGAGCTTCGGTGAGAAAGCGCTGATCCCCGAACCGACGAAGCTCAAATCCGAAGGGCTGCTGCTCCTCGGCTTGGGCAGCAGCGGGGAGTTCGACGCCGAAGTTGCGCAAAGGGCCTGCGCGCTCATCGCGGAAACGCTGACGGAGGCCAAGGTATCGACCGCGGCGCTCGCACTGCCGGGCCGGAGCATGGGTCTATTGCCAGCGCTCCGGGCCATGCAGCTGTGGCTCGATGCGAGCCCACGCGATGGCGAGCTCGAGGAGGTGAGCATCATCGAGCGCGCCGAAGAACATCGCGCCCTCGACTCGCTTTTCGACGGCTTGCGGCGTCAGGCCGAGTCGCCCCTCGACTAGCGTCGCGATGAGCGGCGCTTGGTCTTTTTGGCCGGGGCCTTGCTGCGCTTCTTTGGCGCTGCCCCCCGTCTTTTCGGGGGGGTCTTCTTCCTTGGGGCAGCTCGCTTCTTCGTAGTCCGCTTCTTCGCGGCTGTCTTCTTCTTGGTCGATCGCTTCTTCGTAGTGCGTTTCTTGGCGGCCGTTTTCTTCCGCGCTGGTCGCTTCTTTGGCGCGCTGCGCTTCTTGGCCGCCGTCTTCTTCCGCGCTGGTCGCTTCTTCGACGCGCTGCGCTTCTTCGTAGTCCGCTTCTTGGCGGTCGTCTTCTTGCGCGCCGGTCGCCTCTTCGGCGCACCACGCTTCTTGGCGGCCGCCTTCTTCTTCGCCGCCACCTTCTTCTTGGCCGCCTTCTTCTTGGCCGCCTTCTTCTTGGCCGCCTTCTTCTTGGCCGCTTCCTTCTTGGCGGCCGCCTTCTTTCGCTTGATCGCGTCGGCCTTCTTCTTCGCTGCGGCCTTCTTCCGCTTGATCGCGTCGGCCTTCTTTTTGGCCTCGGCCGCCTTGCGAGCGAGCTCGGCCTTCTTCTTGGCCGCTGCTTTCTTCTTTTCGAGCGCCGCTTTCTTCTTCTCGGCGGCCTGGCGCCTGGCTTCCGCCTTCTTGAGCCTCATCAACTCGGCCTTCTTCTTGGCTTCGGCCTGCTTAAGGGCAGTTTCGGCCTGACGGCGAGCAGCCTCGGCCTTTCTCTTGGTCTGAGCTTTTTTGCGAGCAGCCTCCTTGCGCGCCTCTGCCTGCGCCTTCGCAAGCTCCCGAAGGTCGATCGTCTTGGACTCGATCCGCTTGCGGATTTTCTTTGGCTTTTGGTCTTCTTCCTCTTCTCCAGGCTCCTCGACGGGAAGCTGCGGAGGGGGCACAAAAGGACGCCTCGGCGCCGGCCGGCTCGCCTTGATGCCGGAAAGGGGCAGATGCCCGGCCTTCTTCGCGGCCTTGTAGGCAGCCCGCATCGCATCGGGCTCGGCGAAGTACTTGGTCATGGGGTCGAGATAGAGCTTCTTCCAGATCTTCTGGCAGGCCTTTGCGAGGCCTTCGGGGATCTTCGTGTGGATCACCTCGACCTTGGTACCGCCAGCCACTGGCTCAAATGTGATATCCACGTGAGAGTCGTTGGAGCCCGACGGAAAATCGCGCGTCCGCCAGGTCATCGCGATCCGACTTCCCGTCACCAGATAGACGTGGGTCGCATCGATGAAGCCGTCGTCCGCAACGACTCGACCGCCTACCCAGGGGTCCACCGTAGCCCGCCCACCCGTGAAAGCGGAGTGGTGGCGTTCATCCATCCACGCGGAATAAATACGGTTTGGGCTCGCAGGTATCACGGACGAGACAGTGAATTCTTCCGTGGCCATCGTCCTCAGGTTCCTTGACTCGCTGGCCTGTATAAGTCCAGGAAACTCATTTGAAAACCAGAAAATTGCGTCCGGTCTGCGTCGAGAGCTCTCATTTGTGAGTTTCTTGTAAGCTATTCGGGCGAGTTCTGCACGCCGACACTCAGATCGACAGGATCTCTTGACGCCCTCGGCGGCCGTGCTTCGATGGAACCCTCGATGCAGCAGCCCCATCCCCGGCACCAGTTCTGGATCGACCGTGGAGGGACGTTCACAGACTGCATCCACCGCGACCGAGACACGGGCGTCCTTCGGGTCACCAAGGTGCTCTCCTCAGATCGGGCGCCCCTGCTGGGCATCCGCAAACTATTGGGGCTGGGGGCCGACGACCCGATTCCGCCGAGCGAGGTCCGGATGGGGACGACCTTGGCAACCAATGCGCTCCTCGAGCGGAACGGTTGCCGGTGCGTCCTGGTTGCGAACGAAGGCCTTGGCGACTTGGTCCGAATCGGTGACCAGACGCGGCCGGACCTGTTCGCGCTCGAGATCGACAAACCTCGGCCGCTCCCCGACGCCGTCGTAGAGGTTGGGGCCAGGATGACCGCAGACGGGTCGGTCCTTCGCCCCCTCGATTCGGAGTCGGCCCGTCGGGCGCTGCAAGAGGCGCACGACCACGGCGCCGAATCCGTAGCCATTGCGTTGATCCACGCGTATCGGGACGGCGCGCTCGAGGATCAAGTAGCCACGATCGCAAGAGCGGTTGGATTCACGCACGTCTCGGTGTCCAACGAGATTTCAAACGAGCTAGGGCTGCTCGGCCGCACGGATACCACGGCCGCGAATGCCTACCTCACACCTCTACTGACGCACTACATGGCGGAGCTCGAACGAGAGCTCGGGGCCGGCCGCCTGCGGATGATGCAAAGCAACGGCGGGTTGGTCGACGCCTCCGGTTTCATTGGACGCAACGCTGTGCTGTCGGGGCCAGCAGCAGGGGTCGTTGCGACGGGCTCGGTCGCGGAGGAGCTCGGTCTGTCGGAAGTGATCGGGTTCGACATGGGCGGCACGTCGACCGATGTGTCGCGGTACGCCGGCGAGGTGTCGAGAGTGTTCGAAACACAGATCGGCGGAGTCCGAATTCGCGCCCCGATGATCGAGCTGCACACCGTCGCTGCAGGGGGAGGCTCGATTTGCAAGCTAGAAGGAGAACGCATGACGGTTGGGCCGCAGAGCGCCGGGGCCGATCCGGGACCGCTTTGCTACGGGAAACCCGACGCCGACGATCTCACGCTCACCGACGTCTCGCTGTGTTTGGGACGCATCGCAGCCGACCGATTTCCGTTTGCGCTAAATGAAGAAGAGCCACGAAAGAGGCTCGAGGAGATCGCAGCTGCGCTCCGCACTGCTGGCGTCGATCGAACCGTCACCGACGTTGCCCATGGCTTCTTGCGGGTCGCCGTCGAGAACATGGCGGCAGCGATTCAGAAGGTGTCGGTCGGCCGCGGCCACGACGTGCGCACGCATGGCATGGTCGTGTTCGGTGGCGCTGGCGGACAGTACGCGTGTCTCATAGCGCGCAGGCTCGGGATCCGGAGCTTGGTCTTCCATCCGTATGCAGGCGCGTTGTCGGCCTTTGGAATGGGGGTGGCCAACTTCGAGTGGCACGGCGAACGAGACGCAGGGCGCGTGAGCTTGGACGATCCGTTGCCGGGACGATGGAAGAGCGAGTTCGCCAAGCTCGAGGCCTCCGGCCGGGCGGCACTTGGGCGGGACGCTGGCTCCGGTGCTCGATGGAATGCACGCCAACAAGTGGAGCTTCGCTACCGCGGTACCGAAACAGGGCTCACGGTCGATCGGGGAGAGGCGGGCGAGATGCGATCCGCATTCGAGAACCTGCATCGGCGCGAGTTCGGATACATTCGAGCCGAGCACCCCGTCGAGGCCACCACGCTTCGGGTGACCGTTGAGCTGAGAGGCGCGAAGCCTGAGCTCCCTCCCGTCGAGCCCGGTACCGGCGAAGCCATGCGCGTTGGGATGATTTGGTCGGGTGGGGCGCTGGTCGAAGCCCCGGTCTACCGCCGGGAGAGCTTCCCAATCGACACCGAGGTTCGGGGTCCAGCTCTCGTGTTGGATGCGACGGGAACGGTCGTGGTCGACGCCGGCTTCGTCGCCGTTCGTGACGATCGCGACTACCTGATCCTTCGAGACACCGGGACCAACGTCGAACGAGAGACCACCGCCGCGCAGGCCGATCCCGTCCTCCTCGAGGTCTTCAACAACCGGTTCAAATCGATCGCGGAGCAGATGGGTGTGGTGCTGCAACGGACGGCGATGAGCACCAACATTCGCGACCGCCTCGACTTCTCGTGTGCGGTGTTCGATGCGGAGGGGGGCCTCGTCGCCAACGCGCCCCACATTCCGGTGCATCTCGGCGCCATGAGCGAATCCGTGCGCGCCGTCCTCGGTGCGCACCCCATCACGACGCCTCGGGAAGTCTTCGTCACCAACGACCCCTCCGCCGGCGGCTCGCACCTTCCCGACATCACTGTCGTCACGCCCGTGCACGACGACAACGGTGCTCTCAGGTTCGTCGTCGCGTCGCGCGGGCACCACGCCGACGTCGGGGGGTTGACGCCTGGCTCGATGCCACCGTTTTCGACCACGCTCGAAGAAGAGGGGGTCGTGCTGCGGAATCTCAAGATCGTCGAGGAGGGCGTGTTTCGTGAAGCGCTCCTGCGCGAAGTGCTCACCGGTGGCCCATACCCGGCGCGCAACCCCGATGAGAACCTGGCCGACATTCAGGCCCAGATCGCTGCCAACGAAAAGGGCGTCCAGCTCCTCGGCGAGCTTCTGGCGCGGTACGGACTCGACGTCGTCGCCGCGTACATGCAGCACATCCAGGACAACGCAGCCGATCTGACCGCTCGCGCAATCGAGGGCTTGCCGGATGGCGAGCACAGGTTCGAAGACCGCCTGGACGACGGGGCGCGCATTGCGGTTCGGGTGACGGTCCGCGGCGGCGCCATGGAGATCGACTTCGAAGGGACGGACCGGGCGCTCGACAACAACCTGAACGCACCCCGCGCGGTCACGATGGCGGCGATTCTCTACGTGCTCCGCGTGCTGGTCGGCAAACCGATCCCGCTCAACAGCGGCTGTATGCGACCGGTCACTGTTCGAATTCCCGAGGGCTCCCTTCTTTCACCCGAGCCCCATCGCGCGGTCGCCGCCGGCAACGTGGAAACCTCACAGCGCATCGTCGATGTCCTCTTTGGCGCGCTCGGCCTCGCCGCCGCAAGCCAAGGCACCATGAACAACATCACCTTTGGCGACGACCGCTTCGCATACTACGAAACCCTCGGGGGAGGGGCTGGCGCCACGGAGCGCCGGCCAGGCGCATCGGGCGTGCACACCCACATGACCAATTCCAAGTGCACCGACCCCGAGGTCCTCGAAACCCGGTTTCCCATCCGGATTCGCCGCTTTGCCCTGCGGCCTCGGTCGGGCGGGGACGGCGCTCATCCGGGAGGCGACGGTCTGATCCGCGAGCTAGAATTCCTGGCGGGAATGCGGGTTTCGGTGCTCTCCGAGCGGCGTATCATCCCACCCTATGGTATGCGCGGCGGCGGTCCAGGGACTCCGGGTATGAATCTGCTCAACGGCAAGCAACTCGCTCACCGCGTTACCGTTGAGGTGTCGCCCGGCGACGTCCTGCGTGTCGAAACGCCGGGAGGCGGCGCGTGGGGTGATCCCGAATGAAGCTCGGCGACTTGTGGCGGCGTCTTCAACAGATCGTTTTCCACAACATTCTGCATCTCGATGACACGCCGCACCGGATCGCGTGGGGGGTGTTCATCGGCACGATGGTGGCGTTCACCCCGACCCTCGGCCTTCAAATCCTCTTGTACCTTCTGCTGGCGGCGCTGCTCGGCGCGAACAAAGTGTCTGGGATTCCGATCTTGTTCATCAGCAACCCGTTCACCGCAGTGCCGCTCTACTACACGACCTGGTCGATCGGTGCCGCGGTGTTGCATCCAGAAAAGGAAGTCACCCAGGCCACGATCAAGACCTGGCTCGGAAACACCGGCCGCGCGCTCAAAGACGGCGGCATCGAGCGACTGCTCGAAGCCGAGTTCTGGGCCGACATGGGCCGGCTCTTGGTCAACACAGGTGGAGAGCTTTGGATGGGCGCGCTCGCGTGTGGCCTAGTGACGGCGCCGCCCGCTTACTTTGTCACCCGATGGGCCATCAACGCCTTCCGCCACTTGCGGGAAGTGCGGCACCTCCCCCATGGCCCGATCGACAGCCGAAAAAAGCGGTAGCCGACGGCCCGTTGTCACCAGCCCTTGGGCCGCTCTACGGTCCGTCGGCTTGGGATCATGCTTTTTTGCTGGAGCCCCCGACGCGGTCGGAAAGCTCGCCCATCGACTCCGCGAGACTGCTGATCATCTCGGCGGTCGTCGTGAGGGTCTTGGCAGCGGCTTCGATCGCGGTGCGCGAAACCCCGAGCCAGACGCCAGTGACTTGGCGGCCAAGCTTCGTCACGCTCTCGGCGGTCTTGCCGACCTGGTCGACGGCTGCGTTGACGTTCTCTTCGACAGTGGATTGGATTTTCTCTTGCTCAGTCATCGATTTTCTCCTGTTTGGGTGTCGATGCTTGGGGCAAGGCGTCCCTGCCCGTGATCAGTTTTCGGCCGGGGTCATCGAAGAGGACCATGTAGGCCTCCGACCCGGCTGGGAGCCTTTTCCCAGTGACACCGCATACCGCGTCGTGCACGAGCGTCATCGGGGTCACCCCAACGGCGCCTGAAAGTGGGTCGGCCGACGGCGTGGGCTCCTCCGCTGGCCGCGCAATCTCCGCCGCGCCCACCCCCGGTATCTTGCTCAACTGCTCGGTGGACTTGCGGCGAAACCGGCTCCGCTCGGAAGCGAGCATCTCCGCCACCTCCCGGAGCTCGCCTTCGGCTTTGGCGCCCACGACGTCCAGTGTATCGAGGGCGTCCTCGAGCAACGCCCGAACGACATTCGACACCGGGACCCGCCAGGTGCTGGCGACCCGCTTGAGCTCCTGCTCAAGAACCGCAGGCACGCGTGTATGGAGCACCCGCTCTTTCTTGGCGTCCTGTCGGCCCTTCTTGTCGTCCCCGTCGCTCATGAGCCATATGTAACACAACGTGATACACGCGCAACCATGCGTGTGTCACAAAGTTGTAAACATTTGTAATTGTGACACTTTGTCTCGAACCCGATCTCAGCTCGATCTCAACCTGGGTCGATTTGACCCCCGATTTGACCAGCCAAATCCAACTGTTACAGTCGCCCGCCGTGACTCGCACACCCCGCTCCCGCAAGGCGCTCATCCTGTGCTTGGCCGCCGTCGCCGTGCTGACCGCCATGGACCTCGGCAGCAAGTACTGGGCGCTCGGCCGGCTCTCCGAGCCCTCGCCAGTCGGCTCGGAACCGGTCTGCGAGCCCAACGAGTACGGCCGGATTCAGCCCCAGCGGGCTCAACGGTCACCGGTCGTATTGATCGACGGCTTCCTCGAGTTCCGATATGCCGAAAACTGCGGCGCCGCGTTTGGGTTCATGCGCGACATGCCGACTCTGGTTCGCAAAGGGGTCTTCTACGTCGCGGCCGCAGGCGCCGTCGTGCTTCTCTTGTGGATGTTCATCACGGGGCGCGGCGGCACGCTGTTTGCCATCAGTGTTCCGCTGGTGGTTTCCGGCGCCATCGGGAATTTCGTAGACCGAGCCCGCTTCGGTTATGTCGTCGACTTCGTGCGCTTCCACATCAACGACCGGTGGGCGTACCCGACGTTCAACGTCGCCGACGCGTGGATCACGATCGGGGTCGTCTTGATCCTGATCGAGGGATTCGTCGATGGACGCCGGGAGAAGCGGGCCCGCACTGGCCCGGCAGAAGCCCTAGCCGACTGAGCCACCGTGTTAGAGTCGCGCTGAATGCTCCCGACTCTCGCTGAGATCTTCGGAGAGCCGGTTCCGGCGTATTTCACGCTTCTCCTGATCGGCTTCGCCGCAGCGACCTGGCTTGCAGCCCACCTCGCAAGACGCGATGGGCTCAACCCGGACTCGTTCATCGACTTGGGGCTTTTCTGCGTGATCTTCGGCGTGCTGGGCGCTCGCCTGCTCCACGTCTTCGCCGACGGGTATTTCTGGGACTACGTTCATCTGTGCACCGACCCGACCAAAGTTGCGTGGGAGATCACCGCCGCACAATGCAAGGAGGCCGACGGCATCTGGGACGCCATGCGGAAGATCTGTCAGCCGTCGGACCGCGATTGCTTCGCCTGGGCAGCGTTTTGGAGAGGCGGATTGACGTACTACGGAGGCCTGATCGCGTCGTCGACTTTCGGAATCTGGTTCCTGAAGCGGGAAGGCGTTCCGCTCTTTCGCGGCATGGACATCGCCGCGATCAGCATCTCGCTAGGGCTGGTCTTCGGCCGGCTGGGTTGTTTTCTCGGCGGCTGCTGCTTCGGGGTTCACACCGACCACCCGTTCGGACTGAGCTTCCCCGCCTTCTCGCCGGCAAGTGAATCGCAATGGCGCGCAGGCTTACTCGAAGCCCCCCACCTGCCGTCACTCCCAGTGCACCCAACTCAACTCTACGAAGCCCTAGGCTGTCTCGCGATCACCGCTTTTCTGCTGTTCTGGCTGCGCCCAAGAAAACGTTTCGACGGCAAAGTCTTCCTCTCGTTCATCGCCCTCTACGCCACCCTCCGATTCGGGCTGGAATACTGGCGCGCCGACGACCGAGGCGAGCTGCTGACACTCAGCACCTCGCAGCTCCTGGCGATCCCGGCGCTCGTGCTGGTAGTGATCTTCTGGCGCCGGTGGTCCCATAGTCGCTGACGCTGGCGCTGGCACTGGCGCTGGCACTGGCACTGGCACTGACACTGACACTGACACTGACCCCGTAAAGTGACTTCGTCACCACGGGGCTTCGCACTGACACCGTACCCCTTCGGCAGGCGGCAGCGCGAGCCCGAAGGGCGAAGCCCGGCGCGAAGCGCCGCCAAGCCCAAGCAAAGCGCCGGGCGCGGCAGCACGCTGCTCACTCGCGTGAGAGTGAAATAGCACTACGGGTGGGGGTGGGCGGGCGGTGTAACTAAACCAATCCACCCAACCAGCCTTCCCCCCGCCCGAAGCCAAGAGCGGCAGCCCGAGCCGACAAACCGGCGCCGAAATTAAGGGTCGCCCGGTCGTTTGGAGGGGGGAGACACGACCGGGCGGGGATGGCCGGCGGACTTATGGGGGGGGTTCCGCCGGCAAAGTTTGGTGTTGTACTGCTACGAGAACCGCTGCGTCCTCTTGGATTAAAGGCTAAACACTGGGACTGGAATCGTCAACGGCACTTAGCCCTCTGAGGTGAGTTTTCCGGTGTATCAGCTCACAGTTCTGTGTGAAAACAGATGCGAGCCCGCCGCGCCGACGACCCCTCCCAAGAGATCCGCAATGACGTCGCCTAGCTCGGAAGATCGGCCGGGGACGAGCGCTTGGTGAATCTCGTCGGAGAGGCCCCAGAGGAACGAGACGAAGACCGCAAACGCGGCTGTTCGCCACGCCGAAGCCGACGGCCAAGTACGCGCTGAAGCGACGGCGCAGAGCCAACCGAGCACCGCGTACTCGACGAAATGGATGCCCTTATCGCGCAGCGGAACGTGCTGAACGCCAGGGACCTGCACCTCGAACGAAGAGATGACGAAGATGAGCGCCATGTACAGAAGCGCGAAGCGCCAAGGGCGCAGCCGCTCCCACCGCGAATCGGCGGTCAGGCCGGGCCTCCTGTGTCGAGCACCGATAGCCGCGCGCGCCGGCCACGCCCCGGCTGTCCTTCGGCGCCGGTCATGTATCCGGACAGGCTGTGACGGAATGGCTCGTCGATCGTGACGGTCACCCGCTCGCCCGTCGGATTGTAGCCTTCGGGCGCGATCAGATGAACAATTTCATTGCGCTCGCTGCGCCCGGCGAATCGCCCGGTGTCGCCCGGTGACGGGCCTTCGACCAGAACCCGCAAGTCCTGGCCGACCAACGACCGCAGGTGGGCCTGCTGCTGTGTTTCGACCAAGGCAAACAAGCGAGCCAATCGTTCGTCCTTCGTCTCCTCGGAGACTTCGTCGCCGAGCTTGAGCGCCGGCGTGTACGGCCGCGGCGAGTACTTGAAGCCAAACGCAGCAACGAACCCGACTCGCCGCACGAGCTGCAGAGTTTGCTCGAAGTCCTCTTCGGTCTCACCCGGGAAGCCGACGATGAAGTCGGCGGAAAGAGTCAACCCAGGCTTTGCCCGTTTCAGCGCATCGCTGCGCGCGATGTAGTCCTCGGTGGTATAGCGGCGGGCCATGCGTCTGAGGACGCGGTCGGAGCCTGATTGCACCGGCAAGTGAACGTGCGCGGGAAGCACATCGAGCTCGGCGTGGGCTGCCACCAGCTCGGGGGTGACGTGACGGGGGTGAGGCGAGGTGTAACGAAGTCGCCAGAGGTCAGGGACCTCCTGTGCAATCCGTCGAAGCAGCCCCGCAAACTGAGACGTGGACGCTGCCATCTTCGACCCAACCCCGCTCGTCTCGGTTCGAGGCTCATGCCAAGAATTGACCGTCTGACCGAGGAGGGTGACCTCCCGCACGCCCCCGGCCACGAGATCGCGGATCTCCCCGACGATCTCCTCGCCTGGCCGGTACCGCTCGGATCCGCGTGTATAAGGAACGATACAAAACGTGCAGCGTTCGTCGCAGCCCTTCATCACGGTGACGTACGCCGTGACCTCCCGGCGATCGGCGTGGGGCTTGGCCCTCAGAAATTGCGGGTCGTCCATGTCGAACACCGTCCGTGTGATCGGCGGGGCGCCCTGCTCTACCTCGCGGATCAAGGCCGGGAGCTCCGGGATGTTGTCCGGCCCGAGGACGATGTCCACAAAGGGGGCTTTTCGCAGCAAACGCTCGCCCTCTTGCTGGGCAACGCACCCCGCAACCGCCAGCACAGTGCCTCGCTGGGCCTCTTTGAAAGGCCGAAAGGTCCCGAGAAGGCTCATCAACTTGTGCTCCGCCTTCTCGCGTACGCTGCAGGTGTTGACGACCAACAGATCGGCCAGCGCAGGCTCGGTCGCCTCGCGGTAACCGCTTGCGCGCAGGACCTCCTCGATCCGCCGGGAGTCGTGGACGTTCATTTGGCAACCAAAGGTCTGGACGAAGTACTGCTTCACCGCGGATTGGCGCTAGCTTTAGCAGCCTGCAGGGCGACGGCCAAACCGCCGAAATTACGCCGTTCGCTGGCGGAATTGGGGCTCTCCGCGCTACAAGCCCTAGGTAGATGGCTCGCCGGCGATGCATCTGCCTCCTGCTCGTTCTGGCGAGCGGATGCAAGACGATCCCAGAGGATGCCTACGGCATCGACCGGATCCGTTTCAGCGGCATGGAGGAGCTCGATGACGAGGCCCTGCGCGCCTGCCTGGCGTCGCAGGAGCGCGACCGCGTCACCATCTCGTTCGGCACCAGCCCCGACCGCGCATGTGGCGTCCCCCCGTTCGACGGAAAGAGGGTGTCGTTCGACCTCTGGAAGAAGCTCCGCAAGGGCTGGCCGACCTTGGATTCCGCGGTGTTCGACCGCGACATACAGAGAATGGAACGATGGTATCAGGCGCGCGGCTACTACGATGCCGCGGTGGTCAGTACCGAGTTCGACCCGCCGTCGGCTGCCGGGGACGACCGCATCATCGTGGCGACAGGAGGCGAGGCCCCCTGCGACCGAGAGGGCGCAGACGAGGGCTGCAAGCTGGCGATCGGAATTGAGGTCGAAGAAGGCGAGCCGGTCCTCGTGCACTCCATCCGGGTAACCGGCCATGAAGACCGGAACTCGAACGAGCGGGAGAGGATCGAGAAGGCAGTCGGACTCGAGGTCGGAAAACCGTTCGACGAGGCGGTATACGAGCGGAGCAAGCGCGACATCCGGCGTCAGCTCATGGAGGCCAGCTACGCGTGCGGCAATGTCTCCGGCCGCGTGGAGATCGATCGCGACGCCAAGGAGGCGTTCGTCGAGCTCTACGTCGAGGAAGGACTCGGTTGCACCCTCGGCGACATCACGGTCACCGGCAATGGCAAGCTCCCCGGCGACACGATCCTCGCGGTGGCGGACCTGAAGACGGGTCAAACCTATAGCTCGAGCATTCTGGCCAGCGCCCAGCGCGCGGTCTACGCACTGGGTGCGCTCGCGTCTGTAAACGTGACCTCGACCCCGCGACTCGACGAAGAGGAACAGTGCACGGGCGTGGTCGACGTCAACATCGCCGTCGAGCCGGGCCGAGAGATCCGCTGGGGCATCGGCGCGGGCATCCAGAGCGGTACGATCGCCACCCTGACGCTCGAGCAAGACACCCGAATCTCCGACGTTCACTTGTTCGGGCTGTTTGAGCATCGCAATTTCATCGGTGGTTTCCGGCGCTTGCGCATCGAAGATCGCCCGAAGATCGTCGCCCGTGATCCGTTCTTCCGGTTCGGCCGAGGCTTCCTCTTCGGCAACGAGCTACGTGTGTTGTACGAGCGACCAGCCTTCCTCGAGCCGCGCACCACCGCCGCGATCCAGTTCCGCCACGACTGGGGCCCGGATCCCTTCGAGCTCTTCCGCCGCCATGATCTCCAGATTCGTGGAAGCCTCTCGCGACCGTTCTACGACGGCCGTCTTCTGCTCGTTGGCGCTCTAAACTACGATACGTTCTTGACGGTCGATCAAGATCCTCGTTACCCGACGAGTTACCAAGTCGTATTCTTCGATGAACGCGTCGTGGTCGACCTCCGAGACGACTCGCGAAGCCCGCGTGCGGGTTTCTTCTTTCAATTCGGCACCCAGCAGTCGCCGGCGAAGCTGCGGCGCTCCTGGCAGTACATCCGAGTCTCACCTGAAGTCCGCGCCTATGCGCCCTTGCCACTCTCTTCAACGCTCGCGTTTCGATTCGGCATAGGCGCGATGTTCATCTTTTCGCGGGACCGCAATCGGCTGGACCTGATCGGCCAAGCGCTCGGCCCACAGAACTACCGATTGCGTTCGGGCGGTCCGACGACCCATCGCGGTTTCTTCGGCGGCTTTCTCGGCGACCCAGGCAGCATCGACTCGCTGAACCGAGAGGGCTTCGACGCACGCAACGATGGCGGTCTACGAAGGTGGGAAGCAGGCGTCGACTGGCGTGTCCCTGTCACGCAGGCCTTCGCGACGGCGTTGTTCATGGACTTTGGCGACGTGAACCGAGGCGAAGCGTTCCGGTTCAACTACATCCGCGCCGCCGCAGGCTTCGGATTTCGCTACCAGACCCCGGTCGGCCCGATCCGTCTCGACTTTGGTTTCCTGATCCCCAAGTGGCAGGTCGTTGGCGGGGCTCCGCCGCCCAACGCGTTCAACATCTTCCGTTTCATCAAAGGCGGCGTTCCGGGCGCCATCCACTTCACCATCGGCGAGGCCTTCTGATGCGTTGGTTGTCTCGCCTAGTGAGTTGGTTCCTGGGCTGGCCGCTCCTCGCCATCGTGTCGCTACTCGCGAGTGTTTTGTTTCACCTGGACACCGACCTCGGTCGCAGGCTCGGTAGGGACACGCTCAACGAATTCGTCTCGGGCGAGATGGTGGGCACCCTCCACGCCGGCTACATCACACAGCTCCGGCTCTGGCGGTCGGTCGTCAAAGACACGTTCGTGTACGATCCAGACGGCAACGCGATCATCTACGCCGAGACCGTGGAGATCGGCATCGACCCGATCGCGGCGCTTCGTGGCCGCCTCCGATTCTACTACGGGGACCTGACCAACGGCTGGGTCGACCTGATCGACGACGGTGAAGGCGCGCCAACGTTCCTGGCGGCATTCGAAGCGGCCGACCAGACGCCGACTGAAGGAGAGCCCTTCCATGCCATCGTCGACGACATGGACCTGCGCAATCTCGAGGTGACTGGAGAGCTGCTCGGGCTTGAAAACCTTCGGGTGGTCAACCTCAACACGAAGGGCCGCATGGAGTTCCACTGGATCACCGACATCGAGGTTTGGTCCGCGGATGGGCGCATCGTGAGCCCGTTTCCCTTCGAAGCGAGTCTCGACAACCTGGTGGGCAGCGTGCACACCGACGCGAGGGGCGCGCAGGTCACGGCGGAGGCGAGCTACGAGGATGAGCATTTGACCGCGGAGCTGGTCTATCGTCCCCACGAAGAAGACAGCGCACCGGAGGACCCTTGGGACCTCGACCTCTTCCTTCGGGTCGAACCGATCAGCGCCAAGACCCTGTACGACGTCGGGTTCGACTGGGCCGAGTCGCTGCACGGCAAAACGACGGGCTGGGTGCGTCTTTGGGGGCCCGAAGAGGACTATCGCCTTCAGGCTGACCTGAACACGGCCGGGGGGCGGGCGCGAATCAAAGGGGAGCTTCCGAGCGAAGGTGTCACCCGCATCGAGATCTCGAGTCCGAAGGCGAAGCTCAGGGAGATCATGTCGGGCGTACCGGACATCGAGGTCGGCGGCAGAATCGAGCTGACCAGCGACCCCAAGTACGAAGATGTATTGGGCGTCGAGATCGAAACCGACGGCTTCGTGTACGAGGACCTCCATGTCCCTGCGTTTCTTGCAAAGATCCGAGCGCGAGAAGACGGACTCGACATCGACTCGTTGCAGACGCAATACGCGGGCGGCGATCTCTACCTAGACGGCCACGTGGAATACGAAGGGGTCACCGAAATCCACGCGCGCGGCGACGTGCCAGAGGTGAGCGCCGATCCCAATTTCCAGAAGTACGCGCCAGACATCGAAGGGAGCGCGGAGTTCGACCTTTACATTCGCCAGACAGTCGGCGGCGACTTCGAGACGAAGGGTTGGGTGCGCTTCGACCGCTTCGACTATGGTGCGCTGAACGCGCGCATCTTGATCCTCGAAGGACGCATCTGGGGCGACCCCTCGAAACCAGAGATGGATCTCGAGCTCGACGGCGCTGCTCTGCGCGTCGCGGGCTACCCTATCGGCAACGGAACGGCGATCCTGACCGGAGGTCCAAGCCAGTACACGGCAACTGGCGAATTTACCGCGCCTGGCGCGCGGCGGGTGGAGTTCCAAGCCCGCGTCGAAGTCGATGAGGGTGTGTACAGGCTCGACGTCGACACAATCGAGCTTGCCGTCGGCGAGCTGTCATGGAGGGGCTCGGTCAACAACGCGAGCCTCGACCCGGAGGAAGGGATCTCGTTTGATAGGATCCTGATGGGCAAGGGGCCGCAGCGCCTCGAAGCAAAGGGCGTCTGGCTATTCGAAGGCCCCGATGACATCCGGGCGGATCTCGAGAACTTCGACTTGGCCGTGCTGAAGATCCTCTACCCTGAGAAGGCACTCGATTTCTCCGGCGGGGTCGACCTTCACTTCGAGTTCCGGGGCGATCTCGACAAGGAGCCGACCATCGTCGCGGAAGGCACGCTGACCGATGCGACGCTATGGGATATCGCTCCCGTCAACGCTGCATACCTGATCCACTACGACAACGGGCTGCTCGACGCTGACGCTCAGGTGGACCTCGGTGGGCGGGGCAACTTCACGCTGAGCACGACAGGGTTCCTCGAGCCCGTGCCCGGCGGCGTCGGGGCCACTTTGCGCGAGGGCGTTTACGAAACCACGCTGAGCACGGGCGCGATGGACCTTACCCTCCTGCGGCCGCTCTTGGGTGAGGATATGCCCGATATCGAGGGTTACGCCGATGCGAGCATTCGATTCTCGGGCCCCATCGACGCGCCTGCATTCAAGGGCAGCATCGAGGTTCCCGGGCTCATCGTCGACGGTTGGGGTCCGATCGAGCTCGTATCGAAGTTCCGCTACGAGTACGGCGCGCTCCTCGCCCAAATTCGTCTAGCCGACGAGGAGGGCGAGCTCATCGAAAGCGAAGGGGCCTTGCTGGTCGACCTGGTTCATCTCGTCCGAGAACCAAGCGAAGCGGTGGAGGCGCTGGCAACCTCTCCATGGCGACTTTCGATACGGGTGCCGCCACGGCGATTGAGCGCGTTCCCCAAGAGGCTCAGTGACCGCTTCGTCCCGGACGCCGACCGACTGCGACTGGCAGCCAGCTTCACGCTCGCGGGCGGCGCGTTTCGAACCCGCGGCGATTTCCATTCGAGCCTCGATTGGCTCTCCGAGTCCTCGGAGGGCCTGTGCGGGAGCGAGTCGAATCCGCGCGCCACGGTGAGAGCACACCTGGAGGACGGGGTCACCGAGCTCACCATGGACGGGGTCGTTGGAGATAGGAAGGTGCTCGACCTGCGAGCATCCTCGGAGACGCCGCTCGACGACTGGCTGCGAAGCGCCGAGATCCCCGCCTGGCCAGTGACGCAAGTCAGCGCCGACTTCTATGAGGCTCCCACTGAGAACATTCCCTACGTATGCCGCTACGCCGCAGGGCTTCTCACGGCGCAGCTCAAGGCCACCGGGCTCTTTAGCGACGACCCCAAGCTTTCGTTCTCGATGGAGGCGGACGACCTCCGCGCGCGAAGGATCGAACCGGCTCGTCGCACCGGGATGGTCAGCACCATCATCGAAACGCCGCCCGCGCGAAATCGGATCTCGGCGGCTTACGAAGACGGCATCGGCGAAATGGACGTCGACATGCAGTGGTGGAACGGAGGCGCGACGACGATCGCCGCGAAGGTGCCCCTGATATGGAACAGTGAAAACCCCGTTCCCTCGCTTGCCAAGAAGGGCGATGTCAGCGGCAGGGCGGACTTCGACCGGATGCCACTGCAGGCGGTCCTCGCCTGGATGGCGGGCGTGGTCAACGTCGAAGGCATCGTTCAGGGCAGCGTGACGGCGCAAGGTCGCGTACAGGACCCGAGCTTCGTTGGAAGCGTCGACCTCTCAGATGGGCGCGTAGACCTGCGAAGCGTGGGCCAGACCCTCGAGGATGTGACTGGACGCGCGATCTTCGACGAGGACGGCGTCGCGATCACCGACTTGAAAGCAACGGATACAGGCGGGAGGGCGAAGGTCGACGGACGAGTCGGGTTCAAGAAGCTCCGACTCAGAAAAGCGGACTTCGTCGTCGAGACAGACGCGTTCCCTTTGCGACAGGAGGGCTCGGTCATGGCGCGGCTCGACGGGAACGCCCGATTCATCGCGAAGTTCGAGGAGGACGGGCTCGACGGCGAGGTCACCCTCCGCAAACTGGAGCTGGACATTCCGGAAAGCTCGGCCACCCCACAAGATCTCGCGCCGCATCCGGAGGTCTTCCTCATCGGCGAGACCTACGAACCGGTTCGCGCTTCCGACGCCTATCAGGTGAAGCTGAAAATCCGATCGGAGAACCGGCTCGTCATCCGCAGCAGGGACCAAGGCTTCTATGTGCAAGCAAGCGCCAAGTTGGATACCAGCATGGCGGAGGAGCTCATCGTCAAGGGCACGGTCACGCTCCACGGAGGAAACTTCAAGGTCTTCGGCAAGCGGTTTGAGGTCCGGTCCGGAAGCATGGTCTTCGTTGGCGATCCAGAGATGGACGCTAAGGTCGATCTGGTCGCGCGGCACTCGTTGCGCGGGAGTAACGACACGGTCACCGTCGTGGTGTCTGGGCGCCTCAGCAACCCCACGATCGAGTTCAAGTCGAGCGTTCCCACCACGAGTCAGGCCCAGGTGATCGCTCTTCTGGTCACGGGCACCACGAGACAACAGCGCGGCGTCAACACTTCCACGGCCCAAGCGTCAGCGGAGACCACCAATTTCCTGACGGGAGTGGCGGCGGGCCTTGCCTCGGCGTCGCTACAGTCGCAGTTTGGCGGATTCGCGCCAACCTTTGGTATTCAGCAAGGACAGGGAGTCGCAGACGACGTCGAAGGCGATACCGCGGTCCAAGTCGGCTTCAACGTGGACAGCGTGCTTCCAGACAATATCCCGATCCGAGGCCTGTATGTCGAAGGGCAATTCGTCGCGCGTCGAAACGAAGGCGGACCCAACACCACTGCGCAGGCCACACGCCCTGGTTTTTTGATCGAGGCCCTTTGGCCACTAAACTTCGTGACCACGGGCACATTTGCCCCTCCGTCGAACTGGAGTATCGACGTTACGTGGGAGCCATGAAGCAAGCATGAACCGGAAACTCTTCGGAACCGATGGCATTCGCGGCCTCGCAAATCGCGGGGACATGACTCCCGAGGTGGCTTTTCGCATCGGCGCCGCGATCGCATACCAGGCCGCCAAACGTGTTGAGCACGTGCCCAGAATCGTAGTCGGAAAAGACACCCGACTATCTGGCTACCTGTTCGAGACCGCTGTGGCTTCGGGAATTTGCGCTCTCGGCGGGGAGGTCTTGTTGTGCGGGCCTCTGCCCACGCCCGCCATCGCCCATTTGACGACCAGCATGCGAGCGGATGCGGGGGTGGTGATCAGCGCTTCACACAACCCCTACCAGGACAACGGGATCAAGATCTTCGGGCCGGATGGATTCAAGCTTCCCGATGAGGTCGAACGAGAAGTCGAGGCACTGATCTTCGGCTCGGATCTCGACGCGAAGCGCCCAACTGGAACGAGGGTTGGCCGAGCGGAGCGTTTAGACGACGCGCCGGGGCGCTACGTGGCATTCGTCAAGGCATCGTTCCCCGACGATCTCACCCTGGATGGCGTCAAGATCGTGGTCGACGCCGCGCACGGAGCCGCCTATCGGACGGCACCGTTGGTCTTTTCGGAGCTCGGTGCGACGACGCACTCGATTGGCGTCCGACCCAACGGCAAGAACATCAATAGCAAGGTCGGCGCGCTGCATCCCGAAGCCTCCGCAAGGGAGGTCCGGAAGCGGGGCGCGGACCTGGGCATCGCCCTCGACGGCGATGCGGACCGCGTCATCTTGATCGACGAGAAAGGCAACCAGATCGACGGTGACGTGATCATGGCCTTGTGCGCAACGCGTATGCTCCGTGCCAAGCGCCTCCGTCGCCGAACTCTGGTCGCCACCGTCATGAGCAATCTCGGTCTGCAGCGCGCAATCGAGAACGACAACGGCAAGCTGCTTCGCTGCAACGTCGGCGACCGTTACGTCGTCGACACCATGCGCAAGCGCGGACTGAACTTCGGCGGAGAGCAGTCGGGCCACTTGATTTTCCTGGACCACGCGACGACGGGCGACGGACTGATCGCCGCCATGCAGGTGCTCGCCATCGTGCTGCGTGAGGGGCGGCCGCTGTCCGAGCTCGCTGCGGGCGTCATGGAACGCGTTCCCCAGGTGCTGGTCAACGTCACCCTACCCAATCGCCGCCCCCTGGAAGATCTGCCCAAGACGACGCACGCCATCGCGCTTGCCGAGAAGGCCCTCGGCAAGAACGGCCGCGTCCTCGTTCGCTGGAGCGGGACCGAGCCCAAGCTCCGCGTGATGATCGAAGGCCCCAAGCACGACCGAATCACAGCGATGGCGAATGACATTGCGGCGGAGGCGAAGAAGGAGTTCAAGCTCGCCCGCTAGCATCAGGGCCAGTGGCAGTGCCAGCGTCAGCGCCAGTGCCACCCCGTAAAACCGATGCTGCGCATCGCCCACGGGGCTTCGGCGCCAGCGTAAGCCCCGTGGCGACGGAGTCGCTCTACGGGGTGCCA
>Ga0209456_10000133_pt1 | contig 40153 bp, 35 predicted proteins | sample COG_11_FD_184755 | JGI IMG/M metagenome (GOLD analysis project Ga0209456, IMG submission 184755) | Pelagic marine sediment microbial communities from the LTER site Helgoland, North Sea, for post-phytoplankton bloom and carbon turnover... | ecosystem: Environmental > Aquatic > Marine > Neritic...
TTTCCTTATTATAGGGCCATGGACACATTCACTGCCCTTGCTGACCCCACACGCCGCCAGATCATCGAGTCGCTGGCCGCCGGTGAAACCTCGTTCGGCGAACTGGCCGACAAGTTCGAAATGAGTCGCCCCGCTGTATCGCAGCACCTGAAGGTATTGCGAGACGCAGGCATTGTGACGGCGAGAGCCGATGCGCAGCGACGTATTTACAGACTCAATGACCAAAGTCTTGATGAAGTGGAAGCCTGGCTCGGCACGGTGCGCGAGTTCTGGTCACAGCGACTCGACAGGCTCGAGCAGCTTCTTGGCGAGACAGATTAAAGGAGAAAAATTATGAACGAGTATGGTGAGCTGCTCGACGAGAGCACCGTGAGGTTTGAACGCTTGTTACCCGGACCCATCGACCGCGTCTGGAGCTACCTTACCGAAAGCGACAAGCGCGCGCAGTGGCTTTGCGGCGGTGATGTGGAAACGGCTGTCGGCGGTCACGTCGACATGCTCTTTCACAACACATCCTTATCGAGTGACGAAGACATTCCACGGCCCAGGAAGTACGAGGACACCCCGAAGAAAATGTCTTTTGTGGGCAAGGTCACGCGCTGCGAACCGCCACATGTTCTCGAACACACCTGGGAGTTTGGCGAAGAATCGTCCGAGGTCTGTTACAAGCTCACGGCTCAAGGTGACAAAGTGAAGCTGGTACTCATTCATCGCCGGCTTGAGTCTACGGACACCGTGCTCAGCGTCAGCGGCGGCTGGCACACTCACCTCAACGTGCTTGTGGACGTACTCGAAGGCAACAAGCCACGCCCTTTCTACAAGATGCAGCTGCAGTACGAGTCGGAGTATGGCCAGAGACTGGGGCTCTGAAATGCCTGCGATTTCAGCTGTAGTCGAGGTATCAATGGAAAACCTCGGTTCGACCCCTATCTACCCCTAGAGCGATTTGCAGTCCGGATTGGCCCCATCGGCGGTGTACGGTAGCGTACTGGCGATAGCGGTGACACAAAATTGGAAGCTGGCTTTTCCTTTGACGGAACTGACAGTTGAAATCACCGCAAGCCCGTTCTCGTCCGTCACCGCCGAACCCGACTCAGTGTAGGTGCCGGTAAATTCGCCGTCGACGTGGGTGATTCCGGAAAGGACGATTCCTACCAAAGCAAAAGATGTGACGAAGACATCTACGCCCGCCCATTTCGTAGCAGTCCTGCATGTAGTCATTGGCTCATCTCCCGAAGACAATTTCGGCGGCAGCCCGGCGATCTTGGGGTCCTTCGTGGCGTCGCAGAAGGCGTCGCGGAGGAAGCGAGGACCCGTGGCTTTGCGTCCCTGACTTTGATCAGGTTTGCCTTTATCAACCAAAAAAATTAGGCGGGCAAAGCAGTTTCGTCAATTCTGGGAAGTACGTAGCGGGAGGATGAGAGACACTCGATCCCGGCAAATCAGCATTGAACCCGAATCATCCGCTTAACAAAAGACGGTATTACACCCGAATAGTGAACAGCGTCACACCTAATCATGTGGCACTGTTCATACTTGTATCCAGGACCCTGAATTAAGCGGTGTCGTATGAAGCCGAAAAAGATCGCGCGAACCGAAGTCGACCGATCGACCAGCTCTATTGAGGATGGGTCTTCGGGCGACAACTCGTATGACCGCAGCATGCAAGAAAAATCCGCGGCCTACTACGAGCGAACCTGGAAACAACGCAAGAAGGACCAGAAGGGAGACTTCTGGATTGCCGTCGGTCTGTATTTGATCACTTGCAGTATCGCCTTCGTTGTCATCTAGCGATTCTGCCGTATCGTTCGAAGCGTAGACCACCGCTTCGGCGAAAAGCCATCCCCGAACAAACGACGGCCTTCAGGTCGGCACCCCGCCGGTCACTTGTGCGCCGCAACGCCTTTCGACGTCTCTTACTCGATTCAATGTAGAGACGCCGATTTGCCGTTATACTTTTGTTGGACCTCCCGCTTATACAAAAAAAGGGGATCGGGGTATGCCTTCAGAAACAACTACGCGTCGTCGGTTCTTGCTTGCTGCGATCACGACTTCGACTGCAATGTCATGTGGATTCAACCTCGGCGTAATTCGTAGCGGCGTCGCCTGGGCAGAAACGTCACCGGACATGTCGTCCGCGTCCATTAAATCTTTGATACACATGGCCCGCTCGCTATTCCCGCACGCAGGCCTCGCGGACGACGTGTATGCCGAGATCGTCGATGGCATGCTCTCCGCGTCGGCAAATGATCCCACGCTCGATTCGGTCCTGAGACAGGCCGTCAATGCGTTGGATGCAGCCAGCGATAAGGATTTCTTCGATCTGAGCGAGGTGACGCAACTGCAGGTGATGAATTCTCTCTCCGAAAGCGAATTCTTCCAGGCGATTGTCAACCAGGTTCGTTTGCGCCTGTATTCGCACCCAAAACTCTGGGCGGTTATCGGCTACCCGGGTTCATCGGTCGAATACGGCGGTTACCTCGAACGTGGCTTCAACGACATTGACTGGCTGCCGGAGGACGCATGATGGCCAGGAAATTTTCACTCGATGATTCCTCCGTTGTCGTTGTCATAGGTTCCGGTGCCGGCGGCGGAACGGTCGCCAACGAGTTGGCGCAAAAAGGTATCGACGTCGTATGCCTGGAAGCTGGAAAGCGCCTGTCACTCGCAGATGTCGTTAATGATCCTGCCGCAATGGACGCGAAGATGGGTTGGCATGACCCGCGCGAGGGCACAGGCGTCTGGCTCTGCAAAACGGTTGGGGGGACGACGATGCGCTGGGCCGGAATTACGCCACGCTTTCAGGCGCACGAACTCAAGGCGCTTAGCACCTACGGGCAGCTCGACGATACCAACCTCATTGACTGGCCATTGTCGCTGCAGGAACTCGAACCCTATTACGACAAGGCCGAATTCAAGATGGGCGTATCGGGGTCTCGCGGGATACCGCCATCTGCCGAAACCAACGCCTACAAGCTGCTCAAGGCGGGTGCAAAAAAACTCGGCTACAAGGAATACACGAGCGCGCGGACGGCCATTAATCCCGTTGCTCGCCACGGACGGCCCGGTTGTCGGCAGATCGGCTTTTGTTTCTCAGGCTGTGCAATAGGCGCCAAGTGGTCGACGTTGTATACGGAGATACCAAGAGCGGAGGCAACCGAACACTTCGAGCTCAGAACGGAGTCCATGGTAGTCAAGCTCAAACACACGGATGACGGTAGCGTCTCTGGCGTCGTCTATGCGGATGCCCAGGGTCAACTCCATGAGCAGAAGGCACGGGCCGTATGTGTCGCCGGCAATGTTGTCGAGACCACAAGGCTGCTGCTCAATTCCGCATCGAGTTTGTTCCCTGACGGCCTTGCGAACTCTTCCGGGCAACTCGGTCGAAACTATATGCGGCACATGACATTTTCCTCACTGGCGATCATGCCCGGCGAGGTGAACTTTCATCGCGGCACGCGCCAGTCGGGGCTGATGTTCGACGAACAGTATCATCGCCCGGAAAGGGGCTTTGCCGGCGGCTACCTGATCGAGACCGCGGGGGTCGATCCGTCGACCCTCGCAGCGGCTGTCGGGGGTTGGGGTGCGTCGGCCGCTGAGTATCTCGACAACTACACGAGAATGGGCGGGGTCTGGGTTACCGGGGAGGATCCACCGCAAACCTCGAATCGCATTGAGCTTCATGACACGAAGCGTGACCAACACGGTCTTCCCGTGCCTGTTCTCAATTACAGCTTCCACGAAAACTCGATGGCCATGTTCGAGCATGGCAAGAAGCAATGCGAGGCCTTGCTGGAGTCGCTGGACGGGCGTCGCCCCGTGTCAACGCTCGGCGTCGGTGGTGGCTGTCACAATATGGGCGTCGCGCGCATGAGCGATAAACCTCGTGATGGCGTTACCAACAGATGGGGACAAACTCACGACGTGAAGAATCTGTTCGTTTCGGATGGCAGTGTCTTTAGCACGAGTGCCGCGGCTAATCCGACTCTGACCATCGTGGCGCTGGCAATCCGCCAGGCTGAGCATATTGCCGATCGAATGACGCGTCGCGAGCTATAGAGGAAAAGCCCGGTCGACCCTATTACGCTCAGAACGGCCCGTTCACGATCGATGGCATATCCCAGAAGGCGGCCCAGACCTCCTCTTCGCGCACGTAGTAAACGGTTTCGTCGTGGATGAAGGCACGACTTCGATTGGAATAGAACGGTCTTGTCGTCCCGTCGGCCGGTGGCATGATCGAACCAACACTGTTGAGCGACGCCATTTGCGGCGCATTCTTGTCGCGAATCTCGAACAGGTACAGCCCCGACTGATAGAAACCAAAGCTGCCATCCAGGCTGTGAAGGTTGGCCGGAATGGTGAACCGATCGAGGCCGTTTACGTCTGTCTGGTAGGTAAACGCGTGGCGCTCATAGACGGCCTCGCTCCAGGAACCAGGGCCACCGAGCGTTGCGCTGCCGCGTGAGAGCGGCTGCGCGATGTTGGACACGTCAAAGAGTTCCACCTTGACGCCACCGTTACCTCCCCTGCCGAGTCCGAGCAACAGGTTGTCGTTGACCGGATGAAGAAAGTCCGAAAATCCCGTGATCTCGAGTTTACCGGCGATGTACGGGTCCGCCGCGTCGGCCAGGTCGAGCACGTAGAGCGGATCGATCTGCAGGAACGTCACCGCGTAGGCCCGGTCGGCGAGGAAGCGCACACCGTACAGCCCTTCATTCGGCTTGCCGATTTCCTCGGGTCGTTGCTCGTTAGGCAACGTCGATACGATGTCCAGATCGAGTCGCGTGCTCGTGTTCGATTCACGCAGTATGTACAGCTGGTGATCGACGAAGTCTTCATTAGTCCAGTCGAACAGCGATGCGAGTACACGCAGGTCACCCTGGTACTCGCTCATGCGGAAATCAGCCTGGCCGCCGCGCCACACGGTGCCGTCGATGTCGGCCGAGCCGCGGTAACGAATCTCGGTGCTCGACAAGGCGAACTTGTGAATACGGGTTACGTCGCGAACTAACTCGATATCTGCACGCAGCTCTGTCAGATACAACGCGCTTTCGGACACGTAAACGCCGTAGGCGTCTTCGTTGTAACAGGTCGTCGAATACGCCATTGGATCGCTGATGGGCACGGCCGTAATGCTGGTGATCACGGCAAAACCGGTCGCATCGTCCGCTGTAGTGACGTAACAGCGATCAGGCGCGACGAGTGTCTGGGTCACACCGTTGATCGTGATCTTCGGCAACAGGTCATCCAGCGAAACGCCGTCCAGGATCTGCTGGTTTTGCGCCTGTTGTGCCGCGCTTGTCACGTAATATTCGAGTCCTTCGATAAAGGGCGTATAGCGGCTCACGATATAGACCGTGTCGCCGATGCGCCGGCTTTCGACAAATATGCCGTCGATCTTGGCATCCACTTCGAGTACGGGCTGGCCGACATCGCTGACGTCGTAGACACGATAGCCGAGTTGCTCGGGAGCCCAAATGGCGATGTCAGCCCAAAGCTCGCCGTACCTGCCATAGATTGATTCGCCGGTCAGTGCGAACATGCGATCGCCCGCAAGGTACATGCCCTGTACCGACAGGTTATCCTCCAGTTCGATCGTGCCCGCGAGTTGCGCGGATCCATTGCCGGGGTCGGTCGAGAGTATGCGGATCGAACGCTGCGGATCATTACCCGTGCTCACGGCGCCGTCCAGTGATGCGGCCTCGAGCAGGAAGCAACAGTTGAAGTAGCGTCGTGGTGCGACATACAGGTGCGAACCGTCATATCGAACCGCGTCGAATTCGTCGACGTTCGCTTCCTGCGTATAGGTGCCGGTGAAATTTCCATCCGGCGCAGCACTCCCGAGCGCCAGCTGCTCCTCGCTGCTGATGGCCGTCAGGCTCGACTTCAGCGACGCCTCGAAAGCGGCGGCGTCCGTGACCGGGCTCAGCAGACCAACGACGGGCGGATCATCCGGTGGATCATTCGGGGAACCGGAGCCCGACGAACTGCCACAGCCTGCGAGCAAGACAAAAGCACAGCCGAAAAAAGCAATTAGCAGACGGTTCATTTGACGATCTCCCGTATTTGCCATGCCTTAATTTTATGCCTGTCAATTGGCGTTGTCTGTGTGGTTGTTACGTAAGTTTGTCGAAATTTATAGCGGTTACGGTCTCGGTCTAGCCATCGTAGCCCGTATCGCCAATCTAGCCGTACGGTGGCGCCAACCGCCGAAAGCCGTGCATCAGCACGACGAACAGAAAAAACAGGTTGCGCAGGAGCATGCCCGGTACGAAATAACGCGGGCATTGGGTTGCCGATGATCTTTCACTCCTGGCGACGGCCACGCCAAGGCGTTCGATCCAGCCAATCGATCGCGGCCACTCGATGATATTGCCGAGCCAGCTTGCAGGGATGCCCGACTTCCCGGTCCTTGCGCCGACAATGCCGCCATAAATAGCGCCTGCGGTATCGGTATCGCCGCCGGCTTTGACAATTTTCTGCAGACCTCCAGCGTAATCCTCCGACTCGCCGAACCAGACCTGCAGCACACAGGGCACGGTGTGGTAGCTATAGCCCGAGATGCCGTTCGCCAAGTCGGCTTCATGCTGCAGCAGCTCGTGCAGTTCCTGCGCATCGTCTTCTGGCAATAAGTCTCTTAGCGTTGCCCGAAATTTCTCCGCCGATGGCTTTTGCTCACCAGCACTTTGATATGCCGCCAGCGCTACCGCCAGTGCGGCGTAATAGGCTTTCGGATCCGAGTGCGTTATCTCGGTCGAAGCTTTGACGAACCGTTTGAGTCTTTCCGGATCGTGCCCGTAAGCGACGCCGATTATCGGGCTGCGCATGGCCGGTCCGTTTCCAGCTGAGAATACGCCACTCTTCTGCGGCGAAAATCCGAGCCAGAGTTTGACGATGGCTCGCAGCGTGGCGAAGCCAACGCCCGCCGGGAGTCCGAGTAGCCACCAGCGCAGGGATCGCGCGAGTCGTTTTCGAAAAATGTCTACATCGCCATTCGCTCGAACGATCGCCTGGGCGACAAAGCAAGCATGTTCGGTGTCGTCGGAGACCATGCCTTTGCCGAAGAGCAAGTTGTGCTTGCTGGTGTCGGGGAACATCCTGGCAGCCCGACGCGGGGACAGACCCTCGTAAGGAAGGCCGAGTGCGTCGCCGACGGCGGTGCCCAGAAGGCAGCCGATGCAGGCATCCTCAGTCATTGGCGGCCACCACAAGCATCGCTTTGTTGGTCGCCGTCGAGAGTGTGACTTCGGCGCCGGAATTGAACTCCAGGTAGTCGGCTTCCACGCCGTCGCTGAAGATGACACCGTTACTGGCCATCTGTGACGTGATCTTCAGGGGCGTGCGATTCGTAAAGGCGCCGTGCACGATCGAAGCTTGTGTCGCAATGCTCGGAAACGGTTCTCTTACCGAGTAAACCAGTTGTTCGGTATCCCAGTTCAGCCGTCCACCGTTGGCGGGCGGTACCACCTTGCCGCCCAATGCCTCGATTACGCCGGCCGCACCGGCGTAAACCGATTGCAACCAACCGGTCGAGCCGGCACCGGTCGAAACGATGATGCCCGACGAAGACTGCGTCTCGCTTTTTTCGCCGATCTCTATCCGGTAACGCGCCGAGACGTGCGATATTGCACCGATGAAGAAGTCGTTAAACGCCATCAAGGTCTGGCCGTCAGACAGTTCCGCCTGTGCCAGCGTCACCTTCTTCGCCTGCAACGATCCGTAGAGCGTCGTGTACAGCTGCTGTTCGACGCTTTCGGCCGTGAACGGCAGCAACACGCCGTCGAATAACTCCGGGTCCGGGTTTACGGCAAGTATCGGTTGTCCCGTCAGGTACTTGGCCGTGTTCGAGACCAGTCCGTCCTGACCGACCGTTATCACGAGGTCATTCTCACCAAACGTGAAACGCGGCACCAATTCGCGGTCAATAAGCTGGCTCTTGATTCCCGCGGGCACGGCCTGTCGGACTTTCGACAGCACCTGCTGGTGCTTCTCGTGCGCGATCTCGATACGCTCGAACGACTGCCCTGCCTGCTCGAGATAAAAGCGAGCCTGCGCCTTGGTGTTAAAGCGCGCAACGAGATCATCGAGCTCGGTTCTCCGAGTCACGATGATCACGTTTTCGTAATGTGGCGCATTCATGGCGCTACTGCCTGGTTTCCGAGACGTAGGAAACGACCTTGCTCAGGAGATCCGGCGTGATGCTTAAGTGATCGATCGTGCCGGCGTTCATTGCCCACTCTTTCAGCGCCAGTCCAATCAATGCTTGTGGCGGCAAATCGCCATAAGGCGAGAGCTTGAGCTCATCGGCTTTCGCCTCTGCCTCGGCGAGCGTCAGGCTGTTTTCTGCCTGCATGTCGACGAGATCCTTACGGCGATTCTCGAGCTCTACGTCTGTGTTCATTTCCGATTCGCGAATCTTGCGCTCTTCCTCCACCGCCGATTTGCGACGATCGTAGATCGCCTGGTCGGCTCTCTTATGCAGGCTTTCGCGGTAGTCGGCCTCGAGTGCTTTTTGCATTTCGGGCGTCGCTTTGACGGCTGTAAAGTGCAGGCCTTCAAGCTCGATGCCGAGCGCCTTGAGTTCCGGTGCCTCGGCTACCCTGTCGAACACGACCGAGGCCAGGTCTTTAACCTCGCCCAATGCGTCCTCGAGTGGTCGTCGGCTGACCTCGCTGCGAGTATGCGCCTGCACGCTGTTGACGACGCGCTGCACGAGTTGCATTGGGTCTTCACTCTTGTACACGTGCGTCTTCGGGGTGATCGTAAAGTCGAGTCGCTTTGCGAGTTCCAGCGGATCGGTCAGGTGATAGGTCAGCGAGCCCTGAATCGATATCTCCTGAAAATTCGCCGTCGTCTCGTTGAAGATGAACTGCGATTCCTGGCTCGCGAGGGGAATCGCGGCAATGTTCGTTGTTAGCGGCGAGTACAGGAAATTGACTCCTGCCCCGTGCCGCACAACCATGCCGTTGCGCGAGCAGACGATGTAGGTGTTGGGTTCACCTTTGTAGTAGTTGATCATCATGTTGCACCTCCTTGCACTACTTGATGACATCGACCTTGCTGCGGTCGATGACGCGATAAAGCTTCGCGGGACGATGAGGCCCTTCTCTTTTTTCTTCGCCCGTCTCTTCTATGACGCCAAGTGCCAGCACTCGCTTGCGAAAGTTGCGCTTGTCGATCTGCTGCTGGCCGATCAATTCATAGACATGCTGCAACTCGGTGAGCGTGAACGACTCCGGCATCAGCTGGAACGCGATCGTGGAATACTCGAGCTTCGCCGCGAGGCGCCGCATCGCCATTTGCAGAATCTTGGAGTGGTCGAACGCCAGCCCCGGCAATTCGTCGATGCCATACCAGCTCACGCCCTCAGCGTCGGAAGCCGCACGTAATTCGATCTTGTCGGACGGGATCAGCGCGTAGTGCGCCACCGTAATAACCCGTTCGCGAGGATCGCGATCGGGCTGCCCGAACGTGTAAAGCTGCTCGAGGAACACGCCGGAGACGCCCGTTTCTTCCTCGAGCTCGCGTCTTGCGGCCTCCTCCAGGCTTTCGTCCAGGTTGACGAAACCACCGGGCAATGCCCATTCACCCTGGAACGGCTCTGACGCACGCTTGATCAACAGCACCTTCAGCGCGTCGTTTCGGACCGTGAAGATAACGATATCAACAGTTACGGCCGGGTGCGGATATTCGTAAGTGAACGGCATGGTTGACTCTTCGTGTTAACTTGACACGAACTATAGTGTAATTAAAACACTAAGTCAACTACTTTATTGCTCTCAGCACCTCACGCGCCAGGTCCCAACGGTTGAAGCCCTGCTTCCCGTAGTCGAGGCCGCGCCGCACGATGACCGTATCGTGCGACGGTATGATCACGACGTATTGTCCACGGTTGCCCGCTGTCGAGTACGCAGCCTTCGGAACATCGTTTCGATCGTCAGGCACCAGCCAGAACTGGCCACCGTAATGATTGCCCAGATCGGCCGTAGCGGGTGCCGGCGTGCGCACGAACTCGATCCAGTCTTTCGAAATCAGCCGCTCGCCCTGCCAGACGCCACCCTGCAAATACAACAGACCGAAGCGCGCGAGGTCCCGGGCGGTTGTGTATACCTGGCTGCTGAATATGAAGTCGCCAAAGCGATCCGTACTCGCCAGCGTGTTGCGCATGCCGATGCGATCGAAAAGTGCCGTGCGTGGAAACTCGGCATAGGTTTCTTGATCGCCCAGCGCGCGCTTCATCGCGTACACGGCGAGCAAGGTATCGTAATTCTCGTAGTCGAAGTGCGTACCAGGCTCGCGAAACAATGCCCGGCGGCGCGCACCGTCCACCGAACTCAATCCCGCCCAATAGGCAAGGCCGGAACCGGTTGCATACTCCATGTTGAAGCTGTCGACCGGGTACAGGCCGCTCGACATGTTGAGCACGTGCCTGAGCGTGATCGCATCGCGTGGATCGTTGTCATGGCCCGCGACATCCGGCAGCCAGTTGAATCCAAGCGGTGCATCCAGTTCGAGACGGTCGTCGTCGACCAGCATGCCAATAAGCGTCACCGCAATACTCTTCGCCGTCGACCAGGTGCGGGTGCGCGTCATCCTGTCCACACCTTCGGCATAACGCTCGTGAATGATCTGCCCCTTGTGCACAACGATCAGGCTTAAAGTCACCTGTTCCGCTGACTCGCGATTGAATGCCCACTCCGATGCGGCGTCGAGCGCCGTCCAGTCGATGTCGCGCGGTACAAGTCTGGGGTCGATCGCATCGCCCATCGGCCACTGTGTTGTTGCAGGGTCGAACTCGGGATACGGCAAATCAAGAACGGGCAGCGAATCGATATCGTCGAAGTCCTGGTTCGGGGACATCACGACACAGCCAATGCCCTCGCGAAATGCGGCATGTAAGATCGGTCCCGACGTCGGTCCGCCGACAGCGACCGCTTTACGCGCCCGGTCAACAATGTACTCGCCACCATCGACAGTGCCGACCGGGTGGGTTACGTAAGCAAGCTCCTCAGCAAACACCTGCTCCAGCGTGCGTCCGGACGTAAACAAGCCATTGCACATCAGGACCGCCTGCAGGCCGTTACGGATCATGATGCGATTACCGAGAAAATAGTCGAAGTCACTTAGCTGCTGTGCCTGCGATGTACAGGTAAAAAGAATGGCTATCGAGACGGCAAGTTTCTTCACAGAAAATCCATTTTTTTCAATTATTTATAAGATAAAGCTCTTTTGATTTCTGCCTTGAAAAACTATGGCGATACCGGGGACATTCCTGATTTAGCGTACTGTTACACTAAATCAGGAATGTCCCCATTGACATGCTGTGTCCCCATTGACATGGTCGATGGCTCACGTACACCTCTCCAGCTCAATCTCCTGCCAGTTCCCGCAGAATTATGCTCCAGTGATCCAGCGCGCCGTAGAAAGCATCGATGGGCACACGCTCGTTGAGGCCGTGCGCGTACATTTCATCGGGGTCCATGAACACGCCGCTGACCGCCCACGTAGGGATTCCCGCCCTGCGAAAATGCATGCCATCCGTGCCACCCGACTCCATGTAGGGAACAATAGGCACATCCGGATAACGGCTGTGAACCGCGCTCGAGACGGCCGCAGCGACATCCTCGCGCAGCTCCGAAATCGGGCTCTCCGTCGCTTCCCAGATCTGCACAAATTCGATCGCTGCATTACCCACAACGTCTTTCAGTGTCTGCTCGATTTCTGCGACGGCGACACCCGGGAAGATGCGGCAGTTGACGGTCGCCGTGGCCGATTGTGGCAGGGCATTTTCCGCATGTCCGGCTGACAGCATGGTCACGACGCATGTCGTGCGCGTTGTCCCAACGTAAGAAGACTCGAGCGCCAGCCGGTCTGTAGCCGATTTGTCCGTCGGATCATCCGCGAAACGAATCATGGTGTCGCCCAATTCACCACCCAGTTTTTCGCCGGTCACGCGAAAATAATCGCGGGTCATCTGGCTCCAGCGCACCGGGAATCGGTGCGCCTGGATCTTCTTGATCGCATCCGCAAGATCGTAAATCGCATTGTCGGGTCGCGGCCTGGAACTGTGGCCGCCGGGATTGTGGACGGTCATCTCCCAGGTCGCGTAGGTCTTCTCCGCCGCCTGGACGTTATAGGTCACTGCGCCGCCCCTCTTGTCCAGGTAGCCGCCGCCCGCGTCCGAGTTCAACGCAAATTCTGCCGTCGCCAGGTCCGGCCGTTCATAGGCCAGCATGCGGGTCGTGGTCATGCCGCTTTCTTCGTCACCCGAGAACGCGATGATCAGGTCACGATTTGGCAAGAACCCTTCTTTCTTCAGCCGAATAAACGTGGACGTCAGCTGCGCAATACCGAACTTGTTATCGTCGGCGCCGCGCGCATAGAAGTACTTGTCGTCCTTGGTGAGCGTAAACGGCGGTCGCTCCCAGTCCTCGGCATTCGCCTCGACAACGTCCATGTGACCGAGCAGCAATATGGGTTTCTTCCCGGAGCCCAGCGCGCCGCGATAGCGCGCCACGAGCGCTGCAAAAGGCGGCATATGCACTACCTCGATATCTTCGGGCGGGAAGCCCGCCGCCACTAATTCATCAGCGAGGTATTGCGCCACTTTTGGTGTGTTGCCGCGGTGCTTCGAGGTATCAACCTCAATGATCGTCTTGTAAATTTCCAGCGTCTTCTTCGCGTGCTCGGATGATCTGTCCTGCGCAATGCTGACAGTCGAAATCAGTATTGCAATCAAGCCTGCGATGAGTGGTCTCATTGGATTCGTCCCTGGTTATGCTTGTGTATGACGTTAATCGATTCCAGCGCCTCCAGATACTCCGCCACGTACTCCAAAGGTACCGGTCCAAGCTCAGCCACCAGCCAATCGCGGATATCGCTGACCGTGCGTTTGCCATCGACGAAGTTCAGCGCTTCGTAAGTGAACAAGCGGCCACCGCCGTAGGGCGTGCTGTGATCATTCAGTCGCAATGCTCCCACTTTTTCCTTACCCAGCTTGTCTTCCAGGTAGGAATAGCCGAACGCATGCATCGGTCCCTCGATCGCCGGATTGCGCTCATACACGGTTTCGTTACGTGCGCCCTCCGTCGCCGACTCCGTCGTTGTCAGCAGTGCCTCCAACTTGTCCAGAAAAGCCACGGCCGCCTCGTGGTCGCTTTCCGGCAACGTCGCGAACGGCTCAACGCTGTGCACTTTGCGTCGTTCTACTGTGAAATGCACTTTGGTTACCGCTGCCGCGTCGGCAGCAGACAAGCCCGCGCGGCGCTCTGCCAACTCGGCACTGCGCCGCAGCGCGTTACGTTCCAGCATCTTCATCACGGCGGGCACGTCGCTATCCGAGAGGTTGGCGAGATACCAGGCGCTGACGGCACCAATAAACGCGGCACGTTTGAGCTTGGTGGGATCGATGTTCGCGGCCAGATCGTAGTTGGTATGAATGTAACGATCGGGCCAGTCATGCAGATACAGCCCGGGGATGCGCCACGTTCCCTCGAAGAACACGTCGTGGTCGCTGCCCATGTCCAGCCCTTCCATCAACGCGAGTTGCGGTTCTTTGCCGCCTTCGGGCGCTGCCAAAGGAAACGCGACGTCCTCGCCATCGGCGAAGCGCCTGGTCTGGTCATTGACGAAATCACCGATCTCATGGCCAAGGTCGCTGACGAACGAGGGCACGCTGTAAGGCCCTCCCGAGATTCGAAACACGGCCTTGGTCACGGGCCCGCCGCCCACCATGTCCATGTGGATGTTGGCCTTGATGCGCGAGGTGTCTTCATGTTGCGAGAGGTACATGATGCTGCCTTCGATTTCCGCCGGCCACACGAAGCGCATCGTTCGCGACGGTCGTGGCAACGTGCCGTTCGTGATCAACGCGTTCAACGTGCGTGCCGTCTCGAGAATGGACACGCAGCCCGAAGCGTTGTCGTTGGCGCCCGGCCGCGGATGATCGAGGTGGCAGGTGAAATTGATCTCCTCGCCCGGCTTGTCTGTGCCCGTAATTGCGGCCGTCGCGAACGTGTACTTGCCGCGCCTGTGGCTCGCATCGACCTTGGCGTGAAACAGGACGGTCTCGCCTGCTTCGAGCCGTCGCTGCAACGCGCGCGCCTCGCCCAGCGAGACCATGAAACCGAACGATTTCGTCTTCGGAAAACTGTCGAGGTGCCCCCAGCGCACCAGCCGATCATCCTGCCGCCACCAGGCCGACTTCTGGTTGGGTGCGTACGAGATGATGCCCGACGCTCCCATCTGGCCCACGGCGCGCTCCACAACATCCTCGGGCTGACTCGACGTCAGCACGAGCTTGCCTTTCAGGTCCTTGCCGTCGTAATCGGTGTCTTCCATGCCGCTGCCAATATCGACGAGCGAGGCCGTCACATCGCCGGACAGGCTGTCCTGCGCAAGCGTCAGTGGCACCGAGTCCCAGTCACCGAGTTTGCGAACCCGGCGCACCTTGCCGCCTTCGTCTCGTACTTCCCATAGCTGGGCAAAGCGTACGTCCCACACCGGGCGGGATTTCTGTGTGCCGAACATAGTCTTGCCATCGGCTGCATACTCGAGCGTCCCAACCTCGTCCAGGCCGTAATGCTCGAGTCGCTCGAGGATATGCTGCGTTGCCGCGTCGAACTGGCTGCCGGTCCGCATTCGGTGCTGCAATGTGATCGTGTCGAGATTGCGCTTGGCCGCCTCGCCCGAAGTCTCCTCCGCGATGCTTTTCAATACGTCCTCGGACACCAGTTCGCGGATGTCGGCAACGGCAGTTGAACTGAGGAAAAACAGCAAGAAGACTGCAGGCAAACGATGGCTCATGGATCGACCTTCCGGCGGGAAACTGTGACCTATGAGTTTACGTTATCATGCCCGCACAACAACCGCCGAAGTGGTCTACAGAGACAGGCAGTAAAAAACAACCAGTCGAACGACCTACCAAGAGGTACCCTATGTTTGTCGGACACTACGCGGCCGGCCTGGCCCTCAAGAAATACGAGAAGCGCGCCTCCTTGGGCGTTCTTTTCCTGGCCGTGCAGTTTGTCGACATCCTGTTTTTTCCATTTGTGTTGTTGGGCATAGAACGAATAAACATCATCGAGAACTTCACGCAGTCAACACATTTCGAACTCGAGTACATGCCCTACACGCACAGCCTCGTCGGCGGCCTGTTCTGGGCCGCGCTTGTCTATGCCGTGTTCCGGTGGGTCGTTGTAAAGCAACAGCGCGCCGCGCTGGTTGTTGCACTGGCCGTTTTCTCACATTGGGTTTTCGACCTGCTGATGCATACGCCGGACCTGCCTCTCTGGAATGATGCATCGCTCAAACTCGGGTTGGGGCTCTGGAACAATGCGGTTGCCGCATACGCACTCGAGGCCGCATTCCTGATCGCGGCACTGTGGCTTTATTTGGGTTCGACGACGACTGAGACAAAAACCGGCAAATACGGGATGGCTGTGTTCGTCGTATTCATGCTGCTGATCAACATCGGCAATATCTTCGCCCCGTTACAAAGCGATAGTAAGGTGGCGCTGGCCGTTTTCGCGCTTGTCACCTACATCCTGTTCGCCGCCATCGCATTCTGGCTCGATAAGAAACGCATCTGAGGCCGTACTCGCGGCCGCTACAACTCATGGCATTTCGTGCGGGGCGCCAGGATTCCCGCGCGAAAAGTAAAGTGCATTCAATAGCCTCTAAACAAAATAACTATCTGATATTTAAAATAAATTCCCGATTTTGAGACATCTGTCACGCGCGCAGGGTTCTTCTGATTCTGTGCGATTCGTCATATTCGACGACCTGCCGGACGCCCATACTGTCCGGATGGAAGCCCTGACTTCTGAAATGATGCTTCACCTGTTCGCTGCCGCGGTTCTCGGAATCGTTGTCGGCTTGTTGATTCGAGGCGCCCGAACCAGGAGCGTTCTTGAGCAGGTCCAAGACGAGTGGCAGGCTAAACTGGATGACGTGATCCGTCAAAAAGACGAGTTCGCTTCTGAAACCGCCGTCTTGCGATCCAATATCGAGGATCAGAATGTCATCGTGCGCCAGCACGAAACGACGATTACCAAGAATCGTACCGACCTCGAGTCCGCGTACGCAAAACAGAAATTGATGTCGAAGGACCTGTTCAATCTTCGCGCAGAGCGTGAGGGTTTCAAGAAGAAGGTCCTCGCCTTTCAGAACGCGTTGCTTGTGGCCAAACAGCAATCGGCAGCGCTCCACGAAGAATTCATAAAATCCGGCGAGGTCTATAAACGCGAACTTGCAAAAGCGTTCGAAAAACGCAAAGCACTCGAAGTGAAGATGGACAATGCGAAGTTGGAGCAGGAATCCTTCATCAACCTTTTGCAGGCGTCGAAATCGGAACAAGAGTCCATCAACAGGATGCTCGACTCGGCACGGAACCGCCTTGCGCACCTGGATGAACTCGAACAGACCGTTATCAGACTGGAGGCGGAAAACGCACAGCTCAATCACGATGCTAGCCTGGCGCAGCAGAAAGTTCAGTCATTGCAGCGGGACGTCGCTGAGATCGACGAACTCAAGGTTCAAAACAAAGAGCTGGCACATTGTCTGAAGTCCATGGAGAGCAGCCGCAGGCAGTACGAGGAGGACGCGAAACGGTATCGGGAGCAAGCGGGTCAGTACGAAAAACATTCCGAAACCCTGCGACTCCAGCTGGACGAAGTCGAGCAACATTTCGCCGATATGGAAAAACAACAGCGTCAGGCACTCAAGGAGGCTAGAGCGGCCACAGCCAATCCGTCGTCAAACGGAAAAACGCCACCTGAGCCGAAGCTGGAGCCGGAGACGGAGCTGGAGACGGAGACGGAGACGGAGACGGAGCTGGAGACGGAGACGGAGCTGGAGACGGAGACGGAGACGGAGACGGACAATCTTCAGGAAATCATTGGCATTGGCAAGGTGTTCGAGCAGACGCTACACGGTCTCGGCATTGTCAGCTTCGAACAGATCGCCAATCTGGACGGGATTGAAATTGCGCGGCTCAACGAGGAGCTTAAAGAATTTAAAGGTCGCGTGGAACAGGATGACTGGGTCGGCCAGGCAAAAGACCTGCATCTCGAGAAATACGGCGGCGCAAACTAACACGAGACAAGCACGCTATCCGTCATTCCTCTTTGATCGCATCGATGCGATCCAGCAAGTCAACACACTCCCTGGCTGTTTCCTGTAACTCGCTCTGGTCACCGCTGGCAATCTTCTCGAGCATTCCGCGCGCCTTCTCGCCGCCAATGTCGGGTAGTAGCCGGATAACAGGCGCTGACGCCTTGCCCGCCTTTATCCTGTTCTCGATCAAATCGAACGAGCGCTGCCCTGCTTTCACCAACGATATGCCGGCCAGCATGCGGTTCTGTTCGTCGTCGCCTGACATCGCCTGAAGCAGCGTTTCCGCAGCGCGACGGGAACCGAACAGGCGCCATGAGGTTCCAGCGATAATAATCCTGATTGGAGAGATGCGTTGTTTCACGGCGACGCTAGATAACGTCCCAGAGCCCGTGCTCGTCCCAGTACGCGGGTTGGTGTGTCGAGCTGTGATCGAACCAGCCATTGCGGTGTTCTTCGATGTCGAAGTCGTCACTGCGGAAACGTTGGCTGCCGCCATCCATCAGCACCACGAGATCGAGCCGCACGCGCACATCGATAATGCGCTTCACCTTCGTGAAATTCGGGAACCACTTCTTGTGCACAGGCCATGCCATCAGAACGAGTCGATCGAATTGCACTCCCTTCCGGGTCGCGAGGTGTGCGACCGTGCCGCCATGACTGTGAGCGAAGAAATCGGGCACGCGCAAGCCTTGGTCCGGGACCCACTGTTTGAGGAGGTCGGCGTCGGCGCGTCTCGCCAGGTCGGAATATGCGCCGGTCCACCTGAAGCTCCGGTCGTGCACGTCGAGGTCCGGCCGCTGCGCTTTCAGCGCCTCGTAAAAGTCGCCGCCCGGACGATACCAGCTGCCATTTGCAGCGAAGGTGCCGTGAGTAATCACGGCCGTGTCGGACAAACGGCGACGCTTGCGTGATTTGGGTTGCTTGATCACCTTCTTTTCAACGATCGATGCCATGGGTCCGATATGACTGATAGCGGCCAGCGCCAACCGGGAGACGAGGCGGTCCCTGCTCCTGGCGGCCTTTTCAAGCGTCTCGCGAATTCTCGGGCGCAAACGGGTGGTTTCACGCGCGCCGGCAGCACCAGCTACAGCAACCAGCGGATGCGGGCTCCTCATGGCTGCTTCAAACAAAGCTGCCGCAGCTTCTAGCGACGGTTTCCTGTAAACCTCCCGGGTGACTTTCGTCATCTCCTGTTCGAGCGCCGGCTCGGGTTCCTGTCGAAGTTCCCGCTCGCTCACACCGAGGTACTGGCATGCCTCCGCGACCTTGACGTGATGATCTGCCTTGAGCTTTTGCAGGTTAGGCAGGGGAAACTCGGCCAGCTTTTCCGTGGTCGGCACATAACCGAGAACGCCGCCGCGCAGCGCCAACAGGAACGCAGCCTGTGAAGCGGCGACCGACTCCGATTCCACCGTGGCCGCCATCGCCGCACCCCTCTTAGGCACGCGTGCTGTAATTGTAAACGCCTCGCGCGGATCGACTGGTTCATAAGGCTTGTAGCTCATGCTTGCTTCCCGAAATTGGTGGCCGGTCGGATGACGCAAGTATAGCGAAGGGCAGTCTTCGTGGCGTTTGGGGCCCATATGTAGCGCTGGACCGGTTGTTGGATATTATGTAAAATGCCGGAGGCAACTGACCGCTGAATTTCCACAAACAACGGAAGGCGATTCGCATTCTGTAACGGTGGTAGCTCGTGCTGATTGTTCGCCAACGGAGAGGGGGTGACCCCGGCAGAACGATGTTGATTGCGCCTGATAGAGGCAATCTGCACAAGATTGTCATTCTCAATCCCAAAGGCGGTTGTGGCAAGACCACGCTCGCCACGAATATCGCTGCTTATTACGCAATGCAAGGACCAGCGCCGACCCTGGCCGATCTTGATCCGAAAGGTTACAGCAAGCGCTGGCTCGAGAAGCGGAACAGCAACCGACCTTCAATTCACGGCGGCGGTGCACATCTGTCAATGATGCAAGGCAGGGAGGCCCTGCAATTGCAGCTCAGTGCTGAAACCGAAACCCTGATCATCGATTTGCCGGCGGCGCTCAATTCCGCCGATTTGCAGGATGTCACCTACAATGCCGGTAGTATCCTGATTCCGGTCCTGCCATCCGCAATTGATATCAATTGCGCGTCGCGTTTTATCGCCGAACTCTTACTGCTTGCGCAGATCGACCGACGGAACCAGCAACTGGCCGTTGTCGCGAATCGTACACGGCAGAACACGAAAAGTTATCGGATGCTTGCACGATTCCTTACGAGCCTGTCGATTCCTCTGATCGCGGTTCTGCGGGATAGCCAGAACTATGTGCACGCTGCCGGCCGGGGAATCGGCATTGGGGAGATGCCACGCTATCTGATCCACAAAGATGTCGAGCAATTTGAGCGGATTATCGACTGGCTCGACCGTTGGCGCGTACGCAAACGCGAAGCGGCAAGATCGTTACGGTTCGAGAGTTTCTCGGGCGCAAAGGCACCGACTCCAGCGAATCATCACCATCGGCATTAGACAACGCGGTTCCACTTCGTCACACGACAATTCCGTAGACGATCTCTGACGGAAAGGTGAACTGGCTCAGGTACTCCCGTTTGCATTTCACGAATCCGCACGCTTCGATCTGCGGGAGTAACGACACACCTCGGCAACCGCCGAGCAATGCCGGATTTATTCGGTAGATTCGGTTCCAGATTCCATTGTACCAACGCTCGCCTTTCGTCATGTTGACCATTGCCAACCGCCCGCCCGGGCGCAGCACTCTTTTGAACTCACGAAGCACCGTGAGGAAATCTTGCTCCGGTAACAAATCGAACATGTAGTTATTAACGAGAACGTCAAAACTGTGATCGGGAAAATCCAAATCATAGGCATCGCCAACCCTGAGTCGATAATTGTTCATCCCTGATTTGGCCGCTTTTCTCTCTGCGCGAATCAGCATCGCCTCGGTCAGGTCAACACCCTCATTTCGGCCCGATGGATTCGCCTGTAGTATTCTCTCGAACGCAAGGCCCGTTCCCACTGCCACCTCCAGCACGTCCTCACCATCCCGGATGGCGGCCAACTCCAGGCAACGTTCCCGGGCCTGGCTTTCCGTGAGCCACGCCCACAGGTCATAGGTCGGGGCAATTTTCCGATAGATATCCGGAACCCGGCGCTTCTCTATTTGCGCATCTGACATATGCTACCTCTCAACTGCTTTTGACCTCTCGATGCGATTCGTCAATGCAGGGTCGATTTCATCTTCCGACCGTACGCCCCGTGCAATCAGTCCCAGCCTAGCGACGTCAAGTAAACGAACATGCGCACGATCGGAGTCGATGACACCTGCTTGCTGCAGTTTCGAAATCACTCGGCTTACCGTCTCGGGTGCCAACCGCAGGTAATTTGCGATGCTCTCGTGCGACATCGGAAGATCGAATTCGTATTCGACTGAGTACTGCCGCTGCAGGCGGGCCTCGACATCTAACAAGAAGATCGCAATCTGTTGCTTGGCATCGGAACCCTCAACGCACAGTTGCTGCCGGGAAAAATCCCGACTCATCAGGGCCAGAATTCGAGTTTGCAGGCCGGGAATTTCCCGCGACAGTGCCGCGATGTCCCGGTAGGGGATGACGCACAGTGAGGCGGCCTTGAGAATCATCGCATTGAAATGATGTTGTTCGGGGTAGACTGCATCGAATCCCAGCAGCTCACCGGGCAGGTGAAAGTCGCGCACCAGTTCATTTCCCCGCAGGTCCGTAGTGTACGACTTGACAAAGCCACTGCGCACGGCATAGAGGGCTGTGAACTGATCATAGGCGCGAAACAAGTGCCGACCTGGAGGCAAGACACTGGTGTGCCGAACGATGTCGTGCAAGCGCTCGAGATCGCCTACCTCCATCTCCGGAGGCCAGCACCATTCCCTCAGCGAGCAAAGCCCGCACGCATGGCGAAACCCAGGGACGCTCGCGGTCCGCAATTCAGCATGGCCGCCCAAGTTAAGCAACTCCTTCTCCAAGTACAATTTTAAAGGCTCGCGGCGCGCCTGAAAATCGTGGATCTTACTTAGGATTTCCTGACTTTTGTCAATGCGCGGCCCGCTTTTCGATGGTCAGATATCTTTGCGGTGAGCTTTGCGCGTCGGCTCGCCATCGCAAGAAGGAGATGCGTTGCTGGTAGCGGATTGGAGGAGATAATCATGTTTGTTAGACAGGTAAAAGCACATTTCAAACCGGAAAAATTTGACTTATTCAACAAACGGTTCGAAAAGGAAGTCATTCCCATGCTGCAAAAACAGAAGGGCTTCCGCGACGAACTTTCGTTTTTTGACAAGGAAAAAGACGAGGCGATTTCCTTGAGTTTTTGGGATACCAAGGAATATGCAGACAAGTATGCACGAGACCTTTACCCAACAATCCACACGAAGATGGAAGATATGCTGAAGGATACGCCGCAGGTTCGGTTCTTCGAGGTCGCAAATTCGACTGCCTACAATATTCACGCATTCTAGGCACGAATAGTTATTACGCCAACGGGCGGCAATGCGATATTGCCGCCCGTGTTTTTCTTATTCACGGTTGACCAGACCGGCTGGGTCAGTCCGGATGATCTAGCTGCGGCCAAAGTACATGTCAGCCCCGGTCAGGAACATCTGGATAGCGATGGCCACGAGGATCATGCCCATAAGCCTCTCGATCGCAATTAGACCGCGTGAGCCAAGACGCTCAGCTACCTGGCTGCCAAACAGAACGATTATCGAAGTACCCGCCCACGCCGCGGTAATCGCGATAAGCCAGACGGCCCACCGGGTCGGTTCGTCGCTCATCAGCAACAACTCCACCGCGAGCACTGACGGTCCCGCTACGTAGGGAATCGCGAGCGGTACGATGAAAGGTTCTCCTTCGATATCCTCCTGGGCCGTTCGTCCACGAATCGGGAAGACCATGCGCAGCGCGATGAGAAAAAGAATGACGCCTCCTGCAATCGTCAGCGCGGGGCCCGATATGCCAAGGACCCGCAGGAGCGGCTGTCCAAAGAACAGGAACACGACCATCACCGCGTAAGCGATCAGTAGCTCTCGAATGACCACGCGTCGGCGGCGCGCCGGGTCGACCTGATTGAGTGCGGAAACAAAGAAAGGGACGTTGCCAAACGGATCGATGACAAGGAACAATAATACGGTCGCCGATGCCAGTGTCATGAAGCTCCTCGAATGCGGCCGGTGTGCGGTCCGAATCTGTCTGCCGCCATCCTATCATTCGTTCGACACGGCGCGCCGCGAGCGAGTCCGACTGGGATAGTGATCGCCAGAGGCGTAGTATTTGCTCGGAGAATATGTCGGCCTTACGGTTTCAGACGAATAAAAAAGAGGTAATACTATGAACTTCAGAGGGTTACGAGATTTTCTTATAATTATTCTGGCGATGACCGCGGCACAAATCGCGTTCGCCGATTACGTGGCGTACTCGGTCGGCGAAAACGACAAGTCCCCATTACCGGAGCGAGTGGACAAGGTCGAAACGGAATACCTTTTGAATATCGAATGGGGCGACTACTCGGGCCGCAAGGCAAGGCTCGGTGTATTGGAGGTCGACAACAACAGCGGCGCCAACTCTTACACCGTCTCAACCATGATGGGCGACATCAATTATTCGGATTCATCGACAGGCGTTCCGGTGAACGGCATCGAAGCCATCGTTATCGATTCGTTGTCACAGACCGGTCGATTCCGGCTTGTAGAAAGAACAGAACTAGGCAATGTCCTGGCGGAACAGGACCTGGCAAGCTCCGGTCGAGTCGCGAAACCATCGGGTGCGAAAACGGGCAACGTACTGGGTGCTGAATACCTGGTTCAGCTGGTTGTCACGGATTACGAAACCAACACGTCGGGCACGGACAAAGGCGTCGGCGGTCTGCTCGCGAGCAAGGTTCCGTTGCTTGGCGGCGTGAAAGCGGGCAAGAGTACGGGACGCGTTGGCTTGAACATTCGCCTGATCGATGCGGAGACCAGCGAGATAACCTTTACCAAGCAGATAAAGGCGGTCATCAATGAGACTAATCTTTCGTTTGGTGGCGCCGCCCTTGTCGGCGATGTCGGGCTGGGCGGCTTCATGTCCGAATACGCGAAGACTCCCGTCGGCCAGGCAGTGATCGCAGGCGTCAACCAGGCGATCTTCGAACTGATCAAACAGGTAGGTTCGAAACCGGCCGAGGGCTCGATCGTGAAGGCAGACGCAACACAGATTTATACCAACCTCGGCCAGGACGCCGTCGCCGTTGGCGACCGCTTGCAAGTGTTGAAGGCGGGCGAGGAGCTGATCGACCCTGAGACCGGAATTTCGCTGGGCGGCAGTTCCACGGTAATTGGCGAAATCGAGGTGAACCAGGTACAGGAAAAATTCTCGATCGCGAGGCCGATATCCCTGAACGGAACTGTAGACAGGGGCGACAAAGTCATGAGTACAAAAGTTGCCGCGCCGCTCGAGTTTGCTACCAAGTGGAAGAAACCCAAGTAGTATCTAAAGTCGAGATCGGCCGGCGGCCAGCAGCTTCGTCCAGAGACCCAGCAGATAGCCCTTGGGGTCGCTGCTCTCGATCAGCGTCTTGTACAACAGCACAGCGCCGCTAAAGCCTTCCGTCTTCCATTCCGTGCCGGCAGGCAGCTGTACATTCGGGAAGTCGGCGGGCAAAGGATACGCAGTCACATAAAAGTACGGTTCCGGAATGCCGTCATCGCCAAATACGAAGCCGAAATTCATCTGCTTGTCCGAATACTCTTCATTCGCCGGGTCCTGACCCTCGATTTTTCCGCCGGGCAGCCACAACATCGACAGGTCGAAATGATGCGGCCAGATCTGAATCGGGCTGGTTTCTTCGCGAATAGAATACCGAAGCCTGGTCATTGCGGCATTCACCGCGCGTATGACTGCGCCCATGCGATTCGCATTCTCGGTTGAGTACCCGGAAAAAACATCAGTGCCGTACGAGTCTCCGGGTGGAACCCGGGCGGAATCGACGCCATTCGCCGTTAGAAAATCGGAGATCCTGGCGGCCAATTCAGCTGCAGGCTGACCGTCAATCGCTTCGATCATTTGCGACCCATCCGCTGTACGGCCGATTAGCCGGCTTTCCCTGAGGTCGAGTGTCAGCTCGAAGTCGATCCCCGCGTCTACCACGCCGGTGGTCAGTCCGGTCAGAGAGGGTCGCAGGCTCGCATGCCACCAGTGTTTGCGCTTCGGCCGACACGATTTTAGCCAGTCGCCCAGCACACGCGCGTAGGCGTGCAGAGCATCGCGCGTCGGACCGATCGACCGGGCATCAAGTTTGGGAAACTGTTCTTTTGACGTCATTTCATGCCTCACTAACTTGCAGCTATTCCGCCGTAGGCAACGCCGGTGAGCTGTGCCATGTCTGTCTTGAACGTCGTCAGATCCTCTCTCGAGAATTCGCTTAGATGACGATGACCGGCCGCGCGTGCCAGGACCTGCATCAGTTCGACCGATGCCCCGAAAAACCGCGCAAGGCGTTCGGCTGCGATGTCGACCGGCAGGCGTTCGCGAAGATGGGGTTTCTGCGTCGCGATCCCGACCGGGCAATTGTTGGTATGACACGCGCGCATGCCCAGGCAGCCGATTGCCTGAATTGCCGCGTTGGACACGGCGACGCCATCAGCGCCCAACGCCATTGCCTTGGCAAAGTCCGCCGGATGCCTCAAGCCGCCGGTGGCAATGAGCGTCACGTTGGATGCATGGCTTGTGTCCAGGTGTCGTCGTGCCCTGGCGAGCGCCGGTATCGTCGGCACCGAGATGTTGTCCCTGAAGATAAGCGGCGCCGCTCCTGTGCCCCCGCCGCGGCCATCGAGGATGATGTAATCCACACCAATCTCGAGTGCCGCATCGATGTCCTTCTCGATGTGCTGTGCCGACAGTTTGAAACCGACCGGGATGCCGCCGGTTTTTTCGCGCACCTCGGCGGCAAAGTCGCGAAACTGACTGAGCTCGGTCCACTCCGGAAAACGAGCCGGTGAAATGGCGGAGTGGCCTTCCTCCAGCTCGCGCACCTCAGCAATTTTGCCCCGCACCTTGTTACCCGGCAGGTGGCCGCCCGTGCCCGTCTTGGCGCCCTGCCCGCCTTTGAAGTGAAACGCCTGGGTCTTTTGCACCTTGTCCCAGGAAAATCCGAATCGCGCAGATGCGAGTTCGTAAAAGTATCGCGAGTTGGCAGCTTGTTCCTCGGGCAGCATGCCTCCCTCGCCCGAGCAGATGCCCGTGCCTGCGAGCTCGGCGCCTTTCGAGAGTGCAACCTTGGCCTCCTCCGACAATGCGCCGAAACTCATGTCCGAAACGAACAGCGGTATGTCGAGATGCAGGGGCTTTTTGGCGGCCGGACCGATGACGAGGTCGGTACCGACTTCTTCGTCATCAAGCAATGGCAGTTTGTGTAGCTGGCCGACAACGAATTGCAGGTCTTCCCATAACGGCAGACTGTTGCGCGGTACGCCCATGGCGGCCGCGGGGCCATGGTGGCCCGTCTTCGAGAGCCCCTCATCGGCGAGTTTGCGAATGAACTTGACATGCGGTTCGATCGGGATGCCGTTAGGATCCTGGTATAACCCCTGGTACGCATCACGCTGATAGGGTTGTGGGTGCTGCTTCGCCCAGGCCACAACGTCTTCTTCGTCGATCATAACCTTGCCATTCTCGACCCAGGCAGCGAACTTGGGCAGAGTTTCGCTGTTGTTGTATTCGCTGACGCCGGTGTCGAGACGGTAATCCCAGCCATGCACGCCGCAGATCAGGTTGTCGCCTTCGACATGACCGTCCGACATCAGCGCGCCGCGGTGTGCACAACGACCGTACAGCACGGTGACCTCGTCATCGTAACGAACGATAACGAGGTCAACATCGGCGACAAGCGCGTAAGTCGGTGAGCGATCTTCAAGATCATCCCAATTGCATATGGCTATTTCTTTCATTGATTGACCGTCCTTTCCTGATTATTTTCAGACCGAATGTGACCTTCTCGCATGGGCATCTCGGCGACCACCCTGGTTTCTTCGCATTCGCCCATGCGATCGGCCAGACCACCGAAAATACGGGCTAATGGTGCCGCGCTAACGCCGTGCAACAAAGCACTCAATGCGACCGTTATCACCGTTATCGAGAGTAATTGCTCGCGATGCGGGACGTCCGATTCTTCGAGGATCAATAGTACAAATAGTATCGACGCAAGGCCCCTTGGCCCAAACCAGCCGAGAAACAGTTGTGTCGGCAAGCGCACTCCGGATCCGATCAGCGAAATCGCGACAGGAACCATGCGTATCAGCGTCAGGCTCAGTACGGCGTAGAGAAGGTTGGCCAGGTTCAAGTGCGCGATCCCCTCAGGCAATAACGCGGCACCAAACACCAGGAAAGTGATCAACATCAGGAGCTGACCCTCGCTTTCCATGAACTCGAAAAGAAATGTGCAAGGATGACGAATGGTATTGCCGAATACCATGCCGCCGACAAATGCCGCAATAAACCCGTTGCCGCCTACGAGTTCGGCCGCAACATAAGTGAACACGGCCAGCGAGAGAATACCAATACCCTGAAACGCTGTGCTGGCCCAGCCGCGCTCGATCGCGCTATCGAGCGCTCGTGCGCCAACGTAACCCAGCACAACGCCGGCCAGAGGCCCAAGGACGACCTGCAACAGTCCGAAACGGATCCACTCGCCCGCCTCCGTTGCCCCATACGCAGTGCCGGCAAACGCAGCAAGCAGGAAGACGACTGGTAATGCAATGCCGTCGTTGAGCCCGCTTTCGATATTTATTGCCTGGCGAATTCGAACCGGCACCACTTTTTCAGATATTACGGATTGACCGAGCGCGGCGTCGGTTGGCGCGAGCAGCGCCGCCAGCAACGCTGCCTCCCACAGAGAAAAAGCGGGGAACAGCTGCGATGCTACAGCGGTTCCCGCCACGATCGCCAGTGGCAACCCGACGATTAACATACGACTGGGCAGATTATGGTCTCGTCGCACCTGGTTAAGATCGATTCGTGCGGCATCCGCAAACAACACCAGGATCAACGTGAACTCGGCAATGAAATGGATCGTCGAATGCCCGGGATCGATGTCCGCCACGTTCAGCCCACCAGCGCCAACGATAAGACCGAAGACAATGAACGCCAACGGCGCCGTGACTATTGTTCCCTGCAGTCGACCCGAGATCAGGGAGTACAGCAATAGACCGCCGGCGATGATGGCGAGTGACAACGCGTCCATCCTGAACTCCGGTGGCAGTCAGAAGCGATCGAGTCTACCATCTCCTCCCATGGCTGGTGGTTTCGCAAAAGACGGTGCGGTGCAGGACCAGATCGATGCAACGATCGAGGATGCGGTCGCTCGCACCCGCGCGCAGCTGCCGCGCGGCGAAAGCCTCAAGTACTGTGAAGAATGTGACGCGCCGATTCCCGATGGCCGCCGCGAGGCTGTCCCCGGCGTGCGCCTGTGTGTCGCCTGTCAGGCTGAACATGATAAGGAGTCGGTGGCCGTCAGTGGCTATAACCGGCGCGGCAGCAAGGACAGCCAGCTGCGGTAATGCACAGTAGCTGAGACTTCCGCACAAGATACCCGCCGGGGCTGAACGGAGCGTCACCCCAACCGTTCGACATAATCCACGACACGGACCTACCGCACAGAAAATCGGCCCCGAATTCGGTAAAAAGAAGGGTCGCAACAGGATGCTAGAGGTCGCAAGGAATGCGAAGGTTCGATGAACAAGCCAAGGGATCGATGCGCCTCGCGCTTGCGTTCTCGGCACTTGCCCTTGCAGCGTGCTCGGCCCATGCTCCAAAACCCCTGCCAATACCCGAGCCCGCACCAGTCGATTCAGCGCCCGAGATCGTGATCGAGACGCCACCACCGGTTGACTCGACGCCCGCCAAGATTTCGAAAGCTCCTCCGTCGCCAGCCGTTGCAATCGTATTGACGAGCGGCCAATCGGCTTACGCGGATGTCGCGCGAGAGTTGACGCATCACTTCGAGAATTATGAGGTCTACGACCTCAGCGACACCGCCCGTCCGCCGGTCACGGTGCTACGAGTAATTAACGATTCGGACTCCGGCATTACTGTAGCGATTGGTCTACGCGCCGCCATATCGTCTGTCGCCATGTCCAAAAAGCCCGTCGTCTTCAGCCAGGTGTTCAATTTCCAGGACCACCAAATCCTGACCGAGAATAGCCGAGGCGTCGCGGCGGTGGCCCCAATCGATGCACAGATCAAAGCGTGGAAGGAAGTCGATCCGACTATTTCCCGTATCGGGATAATCGTTGGCGAAGGTCATGAAGAACTCCTCAGAAAAGCTCGGCATGCCGCCGAACGACACGGTGTCGAGCTGCGCGTACACGTCACACATTCGGATCAGGAAACGCTGTATTTTTTCAAGCGCATGATCCGGGACATCGATGGCTTCTGGCTTCTTCCGGACAATCGTGTCCTTAGCAGCCGCGCACTGCAACAAATCATGAGCGACGCCAAGCGGCAACGGGTGCCCGTACTCGTGCCAAGCGAGTCAATGCTGCAGCTCGGGGCCAGCATAAGTATCAGCAGCGTGGCGTCTGACATCGCGGCAACCATAGCGAAAGTCATTCGGCAAATTCAGGCCGGCAATCTCGATCAGGTACCGCCGATTAGCCCTCTCTCCGCAATTCGTGTTCGCACGAACGATGCAATCCAGGTTGTTGACCGGTGAAGAACGCACTACAAGCAACGACGCATTGGATGACGGCCGTCTTCAGACGAGGTCGTGCCAAAGGTGGCAACCGTGTACTCGTGCACGAGATAGTATCGATACAGGTCGTCAGTGCCGCGTTGATCGGTGCGCTGGCAATTGCGAGTCTCTATTGGGGTGGTCAGTGGGTGCTGCAGGACAACTACAGCCGCTGGGCCCTGCAGTGGACCGCCGAACTCAATGAGCTCGGGTCTCCGTTGTACCTCACCGATGATGGAGAGGCACGGATCCGACTCGACAGCTTCGTTGACCGGTATCCCGAAATCGACCGGGTCGCCTTTTTCGCCAAAGACGGTACCGCATTATTTTATGTCGAGAATAAAGAAAGCCTCGAGTCCATCGCGGACCTGTCAGCGACGGCCCTACGCGACGCAGTTGATGTCGTCGGACGCGATAAACCCTATTTGATCAGTACCGACGTCCTCAACCCGCAACGCTTCGAGATACTGGCACCGGTCTGGAAAGAATCGATAGCGGATGATGGCCTGTTCGACTTCGACCCGTCCGCCACGGAACAGTCTTCGCAAATAGAATTGCTCGGCTTTGTCAGCATCAATCTCGACTTCGTCATGTTCCACGACCGCCTGTTGGCGAACATCAAGGGAGCTGTTCTGATTTTGCTGGCGCTGTTGGTCGCCTTTGCTCTTTATGGCAGGCGTGCACTTCGAAAAGCACTGGCAGCGATTTCCAACTTGCAGCAACCCATAAAAGAGCTTGCAAAAGGAAATCTCAGCGTCGAATTTGAGCCCGCCGAACATCGCGAAATCGCCGAGATCGTTGAGGCGCTGGAGACAACTGCGTCGGCTCTCAGTGAGCGGGACGCCGAGCTGCTAAGACTAGCCAACCACGACAGCCTGACCGGCCTGTTTAACAGACGACGCTTTCTCGAAGAACTTCGGCAGGAAATCATGAGTGTTATGAAATCCGGCCACGAAAGTGCATTGTTCTTTATCGATCTCGATCAATTCAAGTACATAAACGACGCTTGTGGGCACCCGGCGGGCGATCGATTGATTCGCAAAGTGGCTGATGAGCTGTTGCATAGCGTCGGTCGTGAGGATACGGTCGCGCGCTTCGGCGGCGACGAGTTCGCGATTCTGATACGACACACTGACCTGGACGGGGCGCGATTGGCTGCAGACACCATCCTCGCGAACATGCGCAGGATGGCGCACATCGAGGAAGATCGCGTGTTCCACGTTCATTGCAGCATTGGCGTAGCGATGCTGAGAGGGGACAACCTCCTCCACGACGAATTCATCAACCAGGCCGATATCGCGTGTCGGGAAGCCAAGGCGGCTGGTCGCAATCGCATGCATATCTTCGAGCAATCCCCGGACGTCGAACAAAAAGACACGGCCGATATCGGCTGGATGAATCGCTTGCGAAGAGCCGTGGACAACGACGAGTTCGAGTTACGGTTTCAACCCATCAATCGCATAGACACAGGCGAGACGACGCATCACGAAGTCCTGATTCGACTGCAAAATGACCAGGGCAAACCTATTTTACCGGACGCTTTCCTACCGTCTGCAGTACGTTTCGGACTCATGTCCGAAATCGATTTCTGGATAATTCGACATGCAGCGAAGGCGTACGAAAAAGAGTTTGCGTCGAATACTCACCTGAAGCTGGCGATCAACCTGTCCGCAAACGCCTTCGAGAATGATGATCTGGCATCTTACGTGCAAGAAACATTCGCGGAACACAATGTGCCGCCAAACAACATCGTCTTCGAGATCACGGAGAGCCTTGCCGTCAGGCGGCCGGTGCATGTCGAGCGGCAAATTGCCGAACTCAGAGAGCTCGGCTGCGAGCTGGCTCTGGACGACTTCGGTACAGGCTATAGCTCATTCAGCTACTTGCAAAAACTTCATTTCGATTACATCAAGATCGACGGTGCATTTGTGAAGGATCTGCCGAAGAACCCGGTTGATCAAAAGATGATCAAGCTGATCGCGGAAATAGGCCGCGAGGCCGGCATGAAGACGGTGGCCGAGTATGTGCAAGACGCCGAAACCCTTTCATTGCTCGGGGAGCTGGGCGTGGATCTGGCACAAGGGTTCTTCGTCGGTCGGCCTTTGAAGAAGCCGAGGTTAAAGTCGACCCCAATTTCGCTGACGTCGCAGCGTAAGAAACGAAAAGGCCGCTAGCACTGCGCGCAGTCCGCAAGACGTTTGCAGCGACTGACTGCAAACAGAGACACTTCGTCCGTACCTAAAAATATAATTAAAACAATAACTTAGGTCGTCTGTTGCCAGGCCGCAACGACTACAGGAAATGTAATTGGACACGATGATACGTGCGCGGTTAGCATCCGCGCCGACGCAGTGCGCAGCCTGACTTTCAGGCTTCTTTTTGCGCGAGAATCAGGAGTGTTCGATGAAGACCTTATTGCTATTGGCCGGCTTGCTAGCACAGGGCATTGCGGTCGCACAAACAGCTCAGCAACCGCGGGCAAATCTCAACTACAACTACTTAGAATTGCGCTTCGTCGATGTCGACGAAAATGGCGGGGACGGACTCCGCTTCAACGGCTCGTACGATTTGCAGAATGACTGGTTGATCGTCGGAGGCCTGACGTCACTGGACTTCAACAATAATGTCGACTCAACCTTGCTGGATATCGGCGCCGGATACGTGTGGCACTATTCGGAGGACTTCGATCTTGTCAGTTCTCTCCGTTTTGTGCGCGCCGACTTCGATACTCCAGGCGGTGATTCGGACGACAACGGCTTCGCGCTCTCGTCGGGCGTCCGTGGCATGCTGACTCCCGAATTCGAGATTCGCGGGTCGGTTAATCACATCAACCTCGATGACAGCGACACCTATCTTGAACTCGCGGGCGACTATCATTTCAACCGTCAATTCTCGGCAGGCCTCAGCCTGGAGTTTGCTGGCGACTCGGATGTTTTCACGATCGGGGGCCGCTGGTTCTTCAAGTAACCTGAGAGTCAGCTAGCTGTTTCGGTCTGACGAAACGACACCCGGAAGAATATCGAGTAGAGCACCGGCACTACCAGTAGCGTCAGTGCTGTGGCGAACGCCAGTCCGAAGATGATCGTAATGGCCATGGGTTTGAACATGGCCGTGCCACCCCATAAGAGTGGCGTCATGCCCAGGACGGTTGTGGCAGTTGTGAGAAGAATGGGCCGCATCCTTTGCTGGCAAGCGACCATCACAGCATCCGCCCGAGTACGACCGAAGTCACGAATCTCGATCGCTATGCGATCCAGCAATACGATCGCATTGTTGATGATGATGCCAGACAACGAGATAAGCCCCAGGATCGTGAAGAAACCGAATGACGAATTGGCAACGAGCAAGCCGAACGTTACGCCGACGAGTCCCAGCGGTATCGTCGCCAGAATAATCGCGGGTTTGCGCAGCGAATTGAATTGCCAGACCAGTAGCAACAGGATGAGCATGCCGGCGGTAGGCAATTCCGCAGCAATCGATGCATTCGCATCGCCGGATTCCTCGGTCTCGCCACCAATCTCGAATGTATGGCCCGTGGGCCAGTTCTTCTCTGCTTCCTCCAGCCAGGGAACCAGTACAGCGACAACCTCGGTGGCCGTCGCGCCGCTGCGCAACTGAACATTGAGTGACAGGGTTCGATCTCTGTCGCGACGCTCGATGATGCCCGGCTCGAACATCAACTCTACATTGGCAACCTGCTTCAACGGCACGTGGTTGCCGGTGCTCTGAGAATAGACCGTCAGGCCATCCAGTTTGCTGAAGTCCTGCCGGTCGGCCGCGATAGTGCGCAGCGTGACCGGAATCAATTCATCGCCCTCCCGATACTGCGTCAGATCGATACCGGTCAGACCGGCCTTCAGCGAATAAGCAACATCTTCACTCGTGACGCCAGAACGACGGGCCAGTTCCTGGTCGACATCGACGAGCAGCTTCTTGGTCTGCCGCCCCCAGGAGTTCCTCGCATCGGAGACCTCGGGCAGGCTGTAAAGAAAGCCGATAACCTCGTCCGCGATCGAATACAGGGCGTCAAAGTCGCTGCCCGATATACGCACAATGATCGGGTAATCCACGGGCGGGCCATTCTCGAGGCGTTTCACCTGAGCAGCCAGGTCGGGATGACTCTGCTGCACGTAGTTTTCTATTCCGGCGATCACCTCGTCGACGTCTTCTCCTTCGATAGTGTTCGCGATGACGAAGGAATTCGCGGGGTTTGGATTCGGCGGGTTGAGGCTCAACTGAATACGCGGCCCTCCTTCGCCAATGAATGTAAGCCAGTTGCGGATGAGCGGCTCGCCTGTCGCCGGCGCGAAGTAGGCCTCCTGGATGAATTTGTCGACCTCGCTAACAATCTGCTGGCTCGTTTCGATCGATGTGCCCAGGGGCAGCTCGAGCTTGGCCGAGAATACCGGGTCTTCCGATGGCGCTATGAACTCCTGGCGAACCAACCCCATGCCGAGAATGGCAATTATGAAAAGCAATATGATCACGGCAAGAAAGCGATACTGACAGCGCAGTGACAGGCTCAACAGGTTTCGATAAAACGTGTACCAGCGACCTGCAAACAGGTCGATTCCATTGTTCTTCGCCGGTTGGACCCTGAGTGCTACTGTCGTCACCATCGGCACGAACGTCATCGCCAGTAGCCAGGACGTCAGCAGGGCTATTCCAACGACGTAAAAAATGTCCGACGTGTACTCGCCAACCGCCGACTTGGCCATTGCGATGGGCATGAATGCCGCCGCCGTGGTCAGTGAAGAGATCAGCAACGGTGCGCCGAGTTCCTTGCCAGACTCGACGGCAGCTGTGACCGCGTCCACGCCTTTCTCCCGTCTCACGAGTATCGACTCAACGATGACAATCGCGTTATCCACAAGGAGGCCCAGGGCGATGATCAGCGCGGTCAGGGATATCTGGTTGACCGTAATGTCGAAGACCTGCATCGTGAATAACGATGCGATGACTGTCGTCGGAATCAGCGAGCCCACGACCAGCCCGGTCCGCAAACCGAGGAAAGCGATCATGACGAGTACCACAATGGCGATGGCTTGCCCCAGGCTCGACGAAAACGTCCACACCACGTTCTCGACCAGGTCCGCCTGGAACCAGACATTGTCGATCTCTATACCCCACGGGTATCGGGAAACGAGCTCAGGCATGAGGACACTGAGCCGCTCGCCGAGCTTCAGAATGTCACCTCCCTCTCGCATTGACACCGCGATGGCCAGCGTTGGCTCGCCATTGACGCGACTGATGCTTTTCGGCGGGTCCTTATAGCCACGATAGATATCGACGATATCTTCGAGATAGATCAGCGCCCCACCCGGCAGCTGAATGACCGTTCGCTGCAGATCGTCGATCGACTCGAAGTTGCCGCTAGGCTCGAGAGTTATTCTCTCGCGCCCGCTGACGATGTCCCCACCGGACGACAGGATATTGACCGACGCGAGCGACGCGGAGAGCTGCTGGGGTGACAAACCCAGTTCGGACAGTCGCGCGTTGTTGTATTCGACAAAGATGACTTCCTGCTGCTCGCCATGGATCGTGACCTTGGCGATGTCAGGTTCTTTGAGCAACTCGTCGCGCAGCTCATCGGCGACGGTCTTGAGGTCCGCATACGAAAAGCCGTCGCCCGACAGCGTGTAGACGCTGCCGAAGACGTCGCCGAATTCATCGTTGACCTCGGGCGTCTGCGCGCCCTGCGGCAAGTCCGCCGTTACAGCGTCAACCTTGCGCCGCAGATCATCAAAGATAGGCCGCATGATCTTGTAGCTTTCTTTGAAGTTCGCGTAGATTACGGAAATGCCGGTTCGCGACTCACTGATGATCGAGTCTATTTCCGGCATCTCCTGGATCTTCTTCTCGATCTTGTCGGTGACAAGCAGCTCGACACGTTCCGGACTCGCTCCCGGAAACTGCGTCGTAATCACGGCAGTGCGTACGATGAATCCCGGGTCCTGCGCCTTGGGAAGGTTCTTGAACGCAAACATTCCCGCAATCACGACCAGCAGGACGATTGTCAGCGTGACGCGATTCTTGTCGATTGCTGCGGCGGTCAGGTTCACGGGAGTTGCTTTACCTAGTCAGAAGCCGGAACCAGGACCCGCTGACCGTCGCGAATCACCGATATGCCAGCCGTAACGACTCGGTCGCCGACTTGCAAGCCTTCGCGAATCTCGATGCCGGACTGCGATAACTCGCCCAATGTAACGGCTCGACGACGTACCAGACCTTCGCCGGCCAGTTCGCCGGGCTCCGCAACATAGACGAAGGTTCCGCTCGGGTCGCTGATGACGGCGGTCACCGGTAACACAAAACCGCCACCGTTGGCGGCCGCCGAGTCGAACTGAAATGTCACGTCGGCGGCGAGTCCCGAACGCAACGATGGATGACTGCCAATGATCTTGATGACGACAGGAAAAGCCGCAGACCCGGCGACTGATGCAACCGCGATCTCCGAGACGACGCCGCTGAATTCCTGGTCGGGAATGGCACCGAAACGAACCTTGACCGGAGTCGATTCCTCGACACTGCCGATCAGGCTTTCCGGCAGGTCCAGCGTGACTTCGTAGGCGTCGCCGCAACTGACGATCGCCACCTGCTGGCCCGAGGCAACATTCTCATTGACCTCGACATTGAGCGACGCGATCGAACAGTCGGCTGCTGCGGTCAGTTTCGTGTAGGAAACATTCAACCGGGCGATTTCGAGCGCTTTGCTGGCCGCGCGGGCAACCGCGCTGGCCGACTCAGCCTGGGCCCTTGCCGATTCGAGGTCGTTGAGCGACGCGTTGCTGTTTGCGTAGAGGCCCTTGGTACGATCGTAGTTGGCCGAGGCCCGACGATCATTGGCCTGCGCCTCGACCAGTGAGGCCTGAGCTTGCTGTGCCTGCAACACGTAGCTCGCCGGATCGATCTCGGCTATCAGGTGACCCGTGTTCAGTCGTTGACCGATTTGTACCGGCACATTGATGACCGTGCCCGACACCTTGAAACTGAGTCGCGATTCCCGACTGGACTTCGATGTGCCCGAGAAGCTCCGATCCCGAAAAGCGCTGGCATCACTGACGGTCACATATCGAACCGGACGCAGCCTCTCTTCCATCGTGTCGTCGGACTTACCGCATGCGCCCAACATCATGGCCATGATGAGCAGTGTGCATACGCTGGTTCTCATTATCTTGTTCCCGTCAGTGTCATGCGATACTCGGATGCCAATGCGTCCCGCTCTTCCGGTGTTCGCAGGTAGTCGTACGCGCCGATCGCTCGCTGCAGCGACATAATCGTAATCAGGAAGTTGTAGTCCGATTCCGCGGCCGCCGCCGATGCTGCGAGGCTCGTATTTTGCGCGTCCAGCAAGTCGATGACACTAACGGTACCGCGCGCATAGGCATCGCTGACGAGATCGAAGTTCTTGCGTGATGCCACGTCAGCAGTGGCGGCGAGTTCAATCTGCCGGTAGGCCGCTCTCGCTGCAAGAAGCTGGATACGAACCCGTTCTTCGACCCGTTCCTCTGTCGAGATGCGCAGCGACTCGAGCTGGCGAAGCTCGAAACTCGCCCTTGATACATTGGCTTTCTTCAGCCCACCCGAGAACAACGGCAGAGTCGCCCGGACACCGACGCTCCAGTCATCGAGATCCTGACCCGCCTGCGGCCCGGCACCCAACCCGGACTGGTCGAGATTGCTCGTGTAAAGCCCACCGACCGAGAAATCCGGCAACCAGTAAGCTCGCCGCTGGCTGGTCAGCTCGCGCTGTTTCGCGACTATCTGCGCATTCAACCGCTCCAGTTCCGGCGCCTGCCGCAGCGCCCGGTCGATGTAGAAGCGGGAGAAGCGATCATAGTCCGCCGGGCTTTGGACCAGCTCATTGAACTCGGCGCGCGTCATGACAAACGGCTCGTCGAAGGATGCCTCCTTCAGCCGCAGCCGGTCACCCTGCGGTTTGTGCAGAATTCGGTTCAGCGTTTCCCAGGACTGGTTCAGCGCCGCCCTGGCATTGACGACCAGGATCTGCGCACGGGCAGACTCCGCTTGCCATCGATAGACGTCTGCGGCCGTAGAGTTACCCAGGCGGACCCGGTCTTCGGCCAACTCGAGGTTCGCCTTGGTATTACTCAGGTTGTTTTCCTGGACCGCCAACTGGGACCGCGCGTTCAACACCGTGTAATAGGATGTCGTCGCGGCCTGCACCACATCGAGGCTGAATTCCTTCAAGCTTGACTCGCGCGAGCGCTGCAATTCTTTCTGAATCCTGAGGTTGGCACTGGCCGCGTCGGAATACAGCAGCTGGTCCAGGCTGGCTGTGGCATCGCTCGAGCGCTCGGCAAACAATCCCGCGGCCACTGCCGACGTGTCCTTGCGAAATGATTTGCTCACCGAGGTACCGACTTGTGGCAACAGGTTGGACCTGGCTCTCGCAATCTCTTCGAAGCCTGCCTGCACGCCAAACGACTCGGCCTGCAGGTCCATATTCTGCGCCAAGGCCAGTCGTGCGATCTCGACGAGTCCGTATTCGTCGCCCGATACTTCGGCCTCTTGATTCAATAGGACCGCGTCATTAAGGACATCGAAACTCGGCGACAACGCAATGTACCGTGCTGTTGCCATGTTAATGGTCAGCTGTTCCCTTTGTTGGGACGCAATCGGCTGATCCTCGGCGCGCCCGCCCAGCATGACGGCCTGCATGTTGAGCGCGTTCATTCGAGCCTGGCGCTCGACGTCTCCGGGGTCCGAATTGGTGACGAGCAGGCCGCGTTCGACATCCGCGACGCCGGCGAAACTGTAGCTGGGCAGGCCGGCGCTATTAATGGCGTCGATAAGGCGATCGAAATCTGCCGTCGGCATCCGCGGCAAGCCGGCAATAAAGATCGCGTCCGTCTCCGCCGGCACGCGATTCATCAGCTGATGGTCGATCCCATCGTGGGTAACAAAGGAGAGGTTGATACCTCGTCGTTCACTCGCCGCGATGCCCGCTTCGCGTAATGCCGGGATCGCCGAATACAGATTCGAGTCCACTACCAAGACGAGATCACGATACGTGACGATTCTCGACAACGTGTCGAGGTCTTCGGCGAAGTCGGCATAGGCACTCAGGTAGTTCAGATTGCGGACACCGGAGCGCCCGACGTCCGCATCGCCAACGATTAGCCCGGTATCGATGATCAACGGAAGAAACGTCGGTTTCGAGTAGTCGCGTCTTGTTGCCGCGATCTGGTTCGCGACGAAACCAGTAACCAGCACGAGATCGACCGCGGCATCGGCGTAGGTTTCTTCGAGCGCCTCGTCTATCGAAGACTTACTCCACTCGCCTGAAAAGCGACGAATCTGCACGTCGAATTCGCTCTCGGTCAACGCAATCAGTTCGTCAATGTATTGTTGATGTTGATCTGCGAACCGATCGGACGGGCCGTCGGCGACGACAGCCACGACAACCGGTTGCTGCGCGACAACCGGTACCGCCAGGAACATGCCGGCAATCAGAAAAATGACTTTTGATAATCGCAAACCGGATCTTGCAGACGACATACAAAACTCCACGGCGCTGGGGTCCTTAATGCAACCGTTTCTTGAGCTCGGCCACCTCGGCCTCCAACCGGGCAACCCTTTCTGACAACTCGGCCACAGTGACTTTTGCCGAGGACGCTGCGGGCTTCGCCGCCTGTGCCTCCTTTGCGTGGGCTTCCAGGTCTATCGGGCCCGAGAACAGATGCATGTACTCCGAATCCTTCCGTCCGGGTGTGCGAGCCAGTTTGACGACCAGCGGTTCACCTTCGCGCTCCATCAGGCTGTTTAGCGCGACAACGACATCGCTATTGTCGGCGAAGGAATGCAAACGCCCACTACGCGCGCGCAGTTCGCCCGGTGTTTGCGGACCGCGCAATAACATCAGACAAACGATCGCCAGCTGCGGTGGCTCGAAATGAAGATCGCTGTAGCGCGTATTGCAGAACCTTTGTACGTACTTCTCTGTCCTGCTCTTGAAATTCTCGTCTGTGCGCACCAGGTGTTTCGCCTCGAGAATGCGAAGAACGTGTTGGACCTCGCCCTGCTGCAAGGCCATTACCGGGTTGCGGCCGGATTTCTGGTTACAGGCGTTAGTCACGACGTTCAGGGTCAGCGGATACTGATCTGGTGTGACGATGGATTTCTCGATCAGGCAGCCTATGATGCGGGCTTCTTTGTCGTCTAGCTCTGGCAGCACAAAGGGATCCTCAAATTGGGGCGGAATTTCGGAGGCCGTACTTTGGCGCATTGGCGCCCAAGGGGCAAGCTCGTCCATTGCTTGCGTATTGCATGAGTACTCACGGAGCTGTTATGCTTCGCTCATGAATACTGAAATCACCAAGGAACGAACGCTCGCCCTCACCTTCGCGTCCGCCTGGAGCCGCATTGAAAGGCAACTGGACAACAGTCTTGGCGCCATTCGCGGCATCAGCCTGGCCGAATACCGCCTGCTGCAGGCCTTGGGCAACGCACCAAACGCCCAGGCCAGTCGCGTCGACCTGGCTCAAGCCGTCGGGCTAACGGCATCGGGTGTAACCCGGGCACTGCGCCCTATGGAAAAGCTGGGCATCGTTTCTACCGTCAGGAGCAAGCGGGACGCCCGTCTCGCGATTGCGGCGCTAACCCCGGCGGGGCGCGAATTGCTGAGTGATGCCTCGGCCGTAGTAGACGATGCGATGAAAACCGTCCTCAAGCGCGCGCCGAAAGCGGTCGATCAGCTGGATGCGCTTATTGACGTTCTGGACGATATCGGGCATTAGACCATTCACCGCAGGCTAGTCCTTCTCGATGCCGAAGGCATTCATGCGATACGACAGCGTCGACGGTTTGATGCCCAACATCGCTGCGGCGCCGTCGGGTCCCCACACACGCCAGTCGGCCGAACGCAATGCCGCGATCAGGTTTTGCTTCTCTTTCGCCCGAAATTCTTCCTCGGTCAAAAACTGGCCCGTCTCTGCGAGCTCGGGCTCGGGCGATGGATCGGGTTTCGCAGTGGCCCCCATCGCCAGGTCAAGTCGCAGCCCGGCACCTTTCGTCAGGATGACTGCCCGCTCCATTACATTTTTAAGCTCCCGAACGTTTCCCGGCCAGCGATGCTTCTGCAGCGTGACAATATGTTGCTTGGAAAGCTTCAGTGGATCACGACCTAACTCCGCACATATCGTACCGAGAAAATTTGTCGCTAGCGGCGCCACATCCTCGATACGATCACGCAGTGGTGGCAATTCGATCGGGAAGACGCTGAGGCGATAATACAAATCCTCGCGAAACCGGCCGGCTGCCACTTCTTCTTCCAGGTCCCGATTGGTT
>Ga0209456_10000134_pt1 | contig 39894 bp, 26 predicted proteins | sample COG_11_FD_184755 | JGI IMG/M metagenome (GOLD analysis project Ga0209456, IMG submission 184755) | Pelagic marine sediment microbial communities from the LTER site Helgoland, North Sea, for post-phytoplankton bloom and carbon turnover... | ecosystem: Environmental > Aquatic > Marine > Neritic...
TATCACGACGAAGACAGGGACACGATCGTCTTAAACGTCGAGGGAAGTCGTAGCAATTACACCCGGACAAATCCCTCGATCGAAGCACCTGCACCTGACTTCGACCAGGCCTACCTGGGCCAGTAAAGTGTCTATAACAGGCCACCGGGTTTCATGCCCGGTGGCTTTTCTAACTTATTTATCCCCGCTAAGTAGTTCCCGAAACCACCTAGGTACACGCACGAATGTCAGGCTTACATGCCGGGATGTATTCTAAAACTGAAGATGTAAACCGCGCCAGAGGAACAGCCATGAACAAGCCAGGCACACAAACTAGCCGCCAACAACTTAACGTCGAAACCCTGCAACAGGAGAACCTGCAGTTCTCAGGCACGACAGGTGTCAGTGCGAACAATCGCGGTCTGGGATTCATTCCTGCATTCATGGATACTGAAACCGGCAATGTCTATCTCTCATGTTTTGCGAATGGCATGCCCGCCCCAATCCATGTACTGGCTGGCCTGCCGGATAACCTGACAGAGACACATGGAAAATCGACTACAGCCCTTTCCATAAAGAGCTCGGTCATCTCGGGATTCGTGCGGGAAGAAACTTTCTATTCCCGGGAACAAGCGGCACAGGCTACGGCATTGGAGCGTGTGCATTAACCCAATCAATGCATACATCTTACTGTAGAAGCGGCCTCTTGGCCGCGATTCGCGCCGGAGGACGGCGCTCCTACAGGTTAAAGCAGGACCTCACTATTAGTGAATTCCAAAAATATTTTGAAATGCGTAGTACGTTTCATATTTTATGAGGTGATTCGCGGTCAGGCGAGAAAAGGTGAATTGCGAAGCAAGACAAGGTGAATCGCCGGTAGGCGAGAGAGGGTCCTCTGGAGGAGAAGGTCCCCGGGGAAAAAAGTAAATTGTGGAGCAATAGAGGGCGCCCTGGGGTGCAAGGTGAAGTCGGTATGCGGACCGAAAATTATGCAACTACCGGGTTAAGTTATCGGGAACATTCGTCAACACTGAGCGACTGTTCCACTCTGTATTAATCCAGCGACTCCATAGTGTGGCGCACCTGGTCTCGCAAGGCATTGATGGCCACGGTCACGCGCTGGTTGCTTGCCTCGTTATCCCGGACCGTCTGCCACTCAAGATCCCATACTTTCCTAAGCGCCTCGGTCTCGACCACCACCTCGCCGGATACGAGATAACTCATGTCCTTCAAGTACAAGAGGTGTCCCCATCCGGAAATCGGGTTGCCCTTGACAGTGTCCTTGTCGTAGTGGGCGTAATCGATAAGCAACTGCAGTTCGGATAGTTCCTGCAACATGGAGAATCCCGCGGCTCGCCTGTTCCGGTTGTCCTCTGTCAGCTCATTGCGGTAGGTGTTGTAACCGAGCGCAGACATGGCGACAACCAGGCTGATAATGGCCAGCAGATTTCTATGGACCTGTTGTAACAGTGTGCTCATACGCTGTTCCTGCCGATTGCCGGTCATTGCTTCACTAGCGAAACCACTGCCGGACTAATGCATCCAGACTGGCCTTGCCGGGACCACTCAACAGCAGCGGAATCAGCATCATAAGGTATATCAGGGGCAATTTGTAACCATTGTCGCATACGTTGTAGCCGTTGCCGGCGTGTACACTGGCCCAGGCCACGATATCCAGGATAATGAGCGTGGCCGCGGTGAAGCGGGTGCCCAGGCCAACCACCAGCGCAATGGCGCCCAGCAGCTCGGACCAGGTCGATATAAACCAGCTGAAGTCCGTCGGAATCACGTTAAACGGAAACGGGAAGTCATCCTGAATCTGCGCAAACCAGTTATCACCGTTGAGTTTTTCCACGCCGGATTCCCAGAATTCCCACGCCAGCAGCAGGCGTAGCGGCAGCATCGACAGCCAGGCACCGATACCATCGAGTTTATTAAAGACCGTATTGCTCAGAGTCAGAATTGCGTTCATTTGTCTGTCTCCTGCTGTTTGCTATGACATGATCAGTCCTGGCAGACACTCACTTGCGCCCGCCGGCCGTAATGAGCGAATGCACGACAGCAGGTTCGCTGTAGATTTCGTTTAGTGGAAAGGAGCGCCCTGTCTCGGTGACAATGCGGGCATGGTGACGTTTCAAATCGCGTGGCTCGCGCACGCCGCAGGAATGCGCAATTACGCCGACCTCGTAGACCATATTGTTGACGTAGTGCTTGACACGTTCGGCCTTGACGGTGGCATCGAGCCCCTTCTGCAGATTCTTGTTGTGGGTGGTGATGCCGGTCGGGCAGGTATTACGGTCGCACTGCAGCGCCTGAATGCAGCCAAGTGCAAACATGAAACCGCGTGCTGAACAGATAAAGTCCGCACCCAGACACAGCGCCCAGGCAACATCGGCCGGAGTAATCAGCTTCCCGGAGACCACCACCTTGATGCGGTCCTTCAGACCATAGGCAATCAGGGTATCGAGAACGATCGGCAGGCTCTCGCGGATGGGCAGCCCCATGTAGTCGATCAGGCTCATCGGCGCGGCTCCGGTGCCACCGTCTGCGCTGTCGACCGTGATGAAATCCGGCGCATACTCGATGCCCCGCTGCAGGATAGCCTTGCACAGATCCTCAACCCATCCATAGGCGCCGATGACTGCCTTGAAACCAACCGGCTTACCAGTGACCTGGCGGATATGCTCGATCAGGTCGAGCAGGTTGTCCTCGTTATTGATCTCGGGATGACGGTTGGGGCTGATGGAATCAGCTCCCTCGGGGATGCCGCGGATGGCGGCGATCTCGGCAGTGACCTTGCCGCCGGGGAGGATGCCACCCTTACCGGGCTTGGCGCCCTGGCTGAGCTTGATCTCGAACATTTTCACCTGCGGGTGCGCGGCGATCGCACGCAGACGGTCATCATCAAGGTTCCCCTCTGCATCACGCACCCCGTACTTGGCGGTACCGATCTGGAACACGATATCCGCCCCGCCTTCGAGGTGGTACGGTGACAGCCCGCCCTCGCCGGTGTTCATCCAGCAACCTGCCATGCGCGCACCATTTGACAGGGCCAATACAGCGGGCGTCGAGATAGCCCCGTAACTCATTCCGGAGATGTTGAACAGCGAACAGGTAGTGTATGGATTGCTACAGTGCGGGCCGATGGTGACAGCCCCGACCGGCGCGGCGTCCTCACCCAACGTGGGATACGGGCAGTTCACAAACAGCACCGTGCCGGTGGAGCGCAGGTCACGCGTCGAACCAAACGCCGTGGTATTACTAAGGTTCTTGGCCGCACGATATACCCAGGAGCGTTCAGCGCGGTTGAACGGCAATTCCTCCCGGTCCATGGCAAAGAAATACTGGCGAAAGAACTCGCCCATCTCCTCGAACAGGTAGCGAAAGCGCCCGATCACCGGGTAATTGCGGCGGATCGCCTGTTTGGTCTGGGTGACATCCAGGATATACATCACTACCACGGTCAGCAGCAGCAGGCCAATCATGAAGATGAAGGCATAGGCCAGCACCTCCATAATGCGTACGATAAGGTCAGTATCCATGTTCATATTTGCGCTCTCCTTCGTTACAGAGCTGGTGAACGCAGCACCGTCATCTTCGCGGTCTGCATTTCGTGAAAGGTGTAGGGAATGCCGCCGCTGCCGAGCCCGGATTGACGCTGACCGGCGAACGGCATCCAGTCGACACGGAATGCGGTGTGGTCGTTGACCATCACCGCAGAGGCATCCAGTCGTCCGGATGCGTACAGCGCGCGATCCAGGTCACGCGTAAAAATCGACGCCTGAAAGGCGAATGGCAGCGCATTGGCACGCGCGATGGCCTCATCCAACCCGGCGAAGGAATACAGGCAAACCACCGGCCCGAAGATCTCCTGCTGTGACACACGTACCCGGTCCGGCGGATTGAACAGGACGGTTGGCGCATAGCAGCTTTCGCTCAGTGTGCTGCCGCCGCTGAGAACCTCTGCGCCGGCCCTGCGCGCCTCCAGCACCCATTCATGTACCCGGTTAACCTCGCGGTGACGGATCAACGGACCGACGTCAGTCGTCTCAAGTAACGGATCGCCCACCCGCAGGCGTTTTGCGGCGTATGCCAGCCGTTCCGCCACATCACGGACAATACTGTCGTGACAGAACACGCGCTGAACCGATACGCATACCTGGCCGGCATGATAGAAACCGCCCTTGGTCAGCAGTGGAATCGCTGAGTCGATATCGGCATCAGCGTCCATAATTACCGGCGCGGCACCGCCGTGTTCCAGCGCACAGCGCGTGCCCGGCGCAAGCTTCGAGCGCAGCATCCAGCCGACCCGGCTGCTGCCTATAAAACTGAAAAAGGCCACCCGCGGGTCGGTCACCAGCTGCGTGGCCAGCCCGACCTCGTTGACGACCAGTGCCTGGCACCAGTGCTCCGGCAGGCCAGCCTCGTGCAGCAGTTGCACAAAGCGATAACCGGACAGCGGCGTATCCTCCGCCGGTTTCACGATCACCGGATTACCGGCAGCAATCGCCGGTGCAACCTGGTGTACGATCAGGTTGAGCGGATGGTTAAAGGCGCTTACCGCCACCACCGGTCCAATCGGTTCATGACGGGTAAAGGCCAGCCGCCCGGCCGAGGCTGTGTCCAGCCCCATGGGAATTTCCTGCCCGGCATTGGCACGCAGGCAGTCGATACAATTGCGTACACCATCGACGGCACGTGCCACCTCCACACGAGAGTCCTGTATGGGTTTACCGCCCTCCTGCGCGGCCAGCTTCGCCAGTAACGGAGCCTGCTGTTCCATCAGTTCCACGGTGCGCACGAGTATTTCGATGCGCCGCGCCTTGGGTAACCAGCGACGGCGGTCCCGGTACAGCATATGCGCCGTGGCCAGTGCCTGCTCGACTGTATCGGACGTGGCTGCATCCAGCGTGCCGATCAGGTCGGCGTCATACGGCGCATGGATTTCGATGACACCGTCATATTCAGTGGTTCCGGGGACCATCAATGCAAGGTGCGTCGTCATGAACACTCCCTCCTTTAGATCGGGCACACCAGCTTGCCGAGCTTCTCGGTCAGCTTCATGTTCTCTGAGTAATCCACCGGGCAATCGACCACGACCACGGTGTTATCGGCAATTGCCTGTTGCAGGACCGGCACCAGTTGGTCAGCGGCCTCGACGCGGTAACCCTTCGCGCCATAGCTTTGCGCATGCTGTACGAAGTCCGGATTGTTGAACTTGATATTACTTTCGCGACCATAGCGGCGCAGCTGGTGCCACTTGATCAAACCGTATTCACTGTCGGTCCACACCAGAATCACGATCGGTGTACCGATACGCAGCGCGGTCTCGATCTCCTGGCTGTTCATCAGGAACCCGGCGTCACCGGTCACCGTCAGCGCAGTGCGGTTCGGGCAGGCAATTTTCGCTGCAATCGCGCCCGGCACACCGATGCCCATCGAGGCAAAACCATTGGAGATGATGCAGGTGTTGGGGCGTTCGGCCTGGTACATGCGCGCCATCCACATCTTGTGCGCACCGACGTCAGAGATAACAATGTCTTCAGGCGCCAGCACCTGCCGCAGGTCCCAGATGATTTTCTGGGGTTTCATGGGAAAACTGCTGTCAGCTTTATGCACCATAAAATCTTCGACAATGCTCTCGCGCAGGCCACCGGCGGTAAATGTTTGCCGTGGTGTCGCCCGCGCCGCGATATCATCCAGTGACTGAGCGATATCACCGAGTACACCCGCCTCCAATATGTAATGCGCGTCAACCTCGGCCGGCATGCGATCGATGTGGACAATGCATTGCGTGCGTTCCGGGTTCCACAGCTGTGGGTGATACTCGACCATGTCGTAACCGACACAGATTACCAGATCAGCGCGGTCAAAACCGCAGGCGACATAGTCACGCGCCTGCAGGCCGACACTGCCCAGACAGTAGTCATGGGAAAACGGGATAACGCCCTTGGCCATGAATGTCGTGGCCACCGGGATTCTCAGTTTCTCCGCAAAGCGCAGCAGCGCGTCGGAGGCATTGGCACGGATGACACCGTTACCGGCCATCACCAGCGGGAAACGTGCATTTGAAATCAGCTCCGCGGCCTGCTCGATCTTGTCCTGTGGCGCACGCGGCGAGCGTGGGCTCTGTACTTTGAGCGGCGGCACATCGACAGCATCTGCATCGGCAATATCTTCCGGGAAATCAATGAAGCAGCCACCGGGTTTCTCGTTCTGCGCTTCCTTGAAGGCTTTGCGCACGATCTCATTCACAATATCCGGGCTACGAATCTGTGTGCTGTATTTGGAAATAGGCTCGAACAGATTGACGAGGTCGAGGATCTGGTGGCTTTCCTTGTGCAGGCGTTTGGTTGAACCCTGCCCGGCGATACCGATAATCGGTGCCCGGTCCATGTTGGCATCGGCAAACCCGGTGATCAGGTTGGTGGCGCCCGGCCCCAGTGTGGCAAGACACACACCAGCCTTGCCGGTGAGCCGCCCGTAAACATCGGCCATGAATGCCGCGCCCTGCTCGTGACGCGTGGTAACAAAACGGATTGTGCTGGATAACAGCGCATCCATCACGGCCAGGTTTTCCTCGCCGGGAATACCGAAGATCTCGGTGACGCCCTCGTTCTCCAGGCACTGTATAAACTTTTCTGCGCCATTCATTTGGGTTGCCTCCTCAGGTTTTCGTTGTCCTGCGGTTATACGGCCAGACCGGTCAACTGCCGGTAAGGCTGTGAACCTTATTGGCTGGTTCGGTCGGCTGGCCGACAGCGCCGGCTGCAGTAAAGGATTCTAGTGAGGAAACGGAAATGCGTTAATTCGTGCTTACACGTAAGTCGGTTTCGGTATTTACGTATTTAATCCAGCGCGCCAGTGGCATAGCTTTATCCACATGTTTTTCGCGGTTAGGAAAGATCATGGCTGATACACGCACCGGCACAGACGACAACAGAACCTCGAGAAAAATCATCACGGCCGCATGCTCTTCGGCGCCAGCGGTTGATCCCGCGTCAGCAGAATATTAAGCAGGTTGTTCTGGAAACTGATGTTACCGGTCAGGTTGTCGTGCGACTCGCACAGCAGGATTGAGTGGTCCATGGGGAAGTAGCTGTAGCGGTGACGCGGCACGGTGGGGTCAAGCGCCTCGCGCGCAAACAACGAGGGCTTGGTGACACGACCGTCGCCGGGCTCCAGCATGAGTTTATCGTAGTCCACGCCGGGCCGGCGTTTGGCGATCTCGCGCGGGCGCAGGCGTAGCATCGATTCACCCTTGACCTCCTCGACCAGGATACGCGCCGGGGTCAGTTCACAGTCTCCACCAAACACGACGTGACGTACCATGCTGTATTCCACCGGCACGGTCAGTGACCAGACGAAGCGTCGTGCGCGTTCGAGGTGCTTTTCGAAATAGCGTTCCAGCAAGGCGAGGTAGGCAGCGCCCTGCCCCGTGTCCGGGAAGCGTTTGATAATACGTTCGCGCACCTGCGGGTCGAAGATCGACCACTGGAAGGCGCGCCAGATTTGCACGTCGAACAGGTCGCGATCGAGCACTTCACCGCGGGCGCTGACCAGCGCGCTGCGAATCGGGTGCGGGAACAGCTGGTAGGCGCTCGGCATGGTGGCAAAGGTCTCTGTTGGGATGCGGCGCAGGCCGACCTTGAAGCCCTGCAGGAATTCGTTGAGCCCACTTACCGAACCGAGGTTGGGCGTACCGAGTAGAATGACCTTGCGCACGCGAGTTGCGCCGCGATTGTTCATCGGGAAGTCGTTGCCATCCAGTACGTCCGTGGTGCCGTAGCGCAGGTAGTAGCGCGTGGCCAGCCCGCCCATGCTGTGCGCGACGATATCGACCCTAAGCTCTGGGTCGGCGTAGTCTGCACGAATGCGATTGATCAGCTCGTCGAGGCGCCGCGCGGTCTGTACGTTGTCCTGGCGCCAGTCATACACCAGTATGTAGTAACGTCGCCGCCCGTCGTTCACCGGCTCTCCTGGTATGCCTTTCACATAGCCACCTGCCGTTTCCAGAGTGCGAATGATCGCGCCGTAGAAATCACGCCCGGCGGCGCGGTCGGTGATGGCATGGGCCTCAAGTTTCGAGGCAGCAGGTTGTAGTGTTTCGGCATCTATAGGCAGTGCGATGTCGTCGTAGCGGTTAAACAGCAGCGAGGCAATCCCGCCCGGCCAGATTTCCTTGCCTGTGTCACGGTCGCGCAGACGCGCACCGAACACGCCGTGCACGAGTATGACCGGGGTTTCCACCACGCCGGCTTCGACGCTGGTATCGCGCATCAACGGACGTGTTTCGTACAGGCGTTGCAGGTCGGGCGCCGGGGCGAATGCACAGCCGCACATGAGCAAGATGCACGTTACCAGGATTAAACTGCAGCAGACGTGACGCTGGTACATTTAATGATGTCAGCTGGATCGGGTTGCAGCGCAATAATACCGCAACTGCTGGTCCGGTTGCGGCGTCGTACGCCTGACCGGACCAGCAGTTGACGTATTCAGGCCCTGCATTCCTCTATACGGTTCGACATATGTACCAGCGCCGACAGTGATGCCGCCTGCATCTTTTCCATCACATGGGCACGGTGTATTTCAACCGTACGCGTGCTCACGTTGAGTTCATCGGCGATGGTCTTGTTCAGCTTGCCGGCAATTATACCCTCCAGAACCTCTCGCTCCCGCGGCGTGAGTAGTGTATAACGCATTTCCAGTTCCTGGCATTCAATATAATGCTTACGATTCTCTGTATCCAACCGCAGGGCCTGTTGGATACGGTCCAGTAACAGTTGGTCGCTGACCGGTTTCTGCAAAAAATCAATGGCACCGGATTGCACGGCCTGCACGGCGTTGGGGATCTCGCCGTGTCCGGAAATCATAATGATTGGCGGGTGCTGCCCCATACTCGCGAGTTTTTCCTGCAGATCGAGGCCGCTCATACCCGGCATTCGCATATCAAGCACCAGACAACCCGGGCGTTCCGGGTTATAGGCATCCAGGTAATCTTGTGGTGTTTCATAGATTTCCGGTTTTAGACCCACCGACTTGATCAGCATGCCAAGGGCAGCACGCACATCCGGCTCATCATCCACTACAAAGATCGTCTGATCTTGACTCATGGTTCGCCTCCTTCACTGCCCGTTGGCAGTACAAAGCTGAATATTGCTCCACCACCAAGTCGATGGCGGGTCACCAGCTCACCGCCGTGAGCCTCCACAATCGACTTGCAGATCGACAGGCCAATTCCCATTCCTTCGGATTTGGTGGTGACAAAGGTGTTGAAAATTTTCTCGACGAGTTCGGAATCCAGCCCGGGACCTGTATCGGTAATGGTGACTTCGATGCCGCCGGGCCTGTCCATCCGGGTGGCGATGCTAATGCGGCGTTCATCGCTGCTATGCTTCCCGATGGCCTCCATGCTGTTACGCACCAGGTTCAGGATGACCTGCTGGATCTGGACCGGGTCAACCGGTATATCCGGCAGGGATTCCTGCAGATCAAGTACAACATCGATCTCGAGCTGCAGCAGTTCCGAGTTGACCAGGTCCATGGCTTCTCTAATCAGCCGGTTGATATCGGCTAACTCGGTACAGGGTTCTTCCTTGCGAATGAAGCCGCGCATGTGACTGATGATGTCACCGGCACGCTTCGCGTTGACAGCAATGCGTTCCAGTGCAAACGCGAGCTCATCCTGATCATAGTCACGGTTTCTGATGACGCGCCGGCTGGCCTGTGAAAAGCTCAGAATAGCTGTGAGTGGCTGATTCAATTCGTGCGCCAGCGTGGACGCCATTTCACCCATCGATTGCAGACGTCCGGCATGTGCCAATGTATGCAGGTTTTGCCGTGCCTGTTCCTCAGCCTTACGACGGTCGGTGACATCGCGCCCCACACCGACGATCTCGATGATCTCTCCGGAGTCATCACGCAACGCCTTGAGCGCCCAACCCAGCCAGCGTTCTCCGCTAGCGGTCATTGCACGGTGTTCAAACTGCGTCCTCCAGGGCTCTAGAAACAGTTTCCCCCACTCATCTCCAACCCGTTCACGATCGCCGGCGTGTATCTGCTCATGGAATACACTGTTCAGTAATTCATCCTCGCTAAGCGAAAACATTTCGCAGTACGACGGGCTGACGAACTGCAGGCTGCCCTGCCGATCGAGCTTCACAACCAGGTCGGTCTGGTTCTCCACCAGCAGACGGTATTTTCCCTCGCTGGCCTGCAATGCTTCCTGGGTACGCTTGCGGTGCAGTTCGACCCCGACACGGGTGGCAAATATACTCAGGATGGACTCTGCATGCGGCAAGTGATGCATATCAGTGGTATCGAGAATCGCCAGATGGCCCAGTACCCGCCCGGACAGGTCCATTGCCGGCGCCGCCATGTATGAGTCAAAGCCCTTTTCGATCGGGTAGAGTTTCTCCAGGTTCTCCGGGTAATAGCAGGCATGCCCCTGCACCACACCAGCGCAGGGCGTACCTGCCACGTTATACTCGATATTGTCCGTGAATCTGCCTTTATTCATAAAGGCCAGCGTGCGCACGCGCCGGTTCCCGGGGTCGATACATTCGGCAACGAACACACACTGGACATTGAGTGAGGTCGCAAGACTTTGCACCAGTGACCTGAAGAAATCCTCGCCGGTCACCGATGCAGTACCGGAAGCGATAACCCGCAGGGCGGATTCCGCTTGGCGGCGCTCACCGATTTCGGTCATGACATCGCTGTACAGGCGTGCATTTTCCAAGGCAATTGCGGCCTGGGTCGCCAGCGCCTGTACCAGTAAGACACGTTCACCGGTGAATGCACTGGATGTCAGGTTGTTCTCAAGATAGAGGATCGCCGTCAGTTCCTGCTGGTGGAGAATGGGGACAGCCAGCACGGAGGCAACCTCATTATCACGAATATAGGCGTCACCTGACAGGCGACTATCCTGTCGTGCATCCCCCGTCAACAGATATCCATGTGTGCGGCTGACATAATTAACAATACCGTCCGACCAGGCGGTCGTCTTCTGTTCATCCGCTGCAGGGATGGTAACGGAGATGGCATCTCCTTCCACCGCACCTTGCGCTTCGACACGCCACTCATGTCCATCAGGACACAGCAACAGGCCACGCACGGCACCGGCGTTCTCCAGTACAATCTGCATCAGCCGTTCAACCAGTCTTTCCATGACCATTTCGCCGGAAATGGCCTGCGATACTTTCAGGATTGCAGTGACATCCAGAGATTCCGGCGACTGTCCGCGAATGACTGCTTCCTGCCAAACGGCGCTACCCGGCAAATTTTCAATCTGCGCCTCAAGCTGCTCTACTTTCGCATACGCACCCCAACTTCGGTAGAGATTGATGGCCTCTCCGAGATAGATGCGGGCAACACGCGTCTGCTTGCGCTGCCGCCAGAATCGCCCGCAAAGCTCGTATGCCAGTGCCTCGATGTTGATAAACCCCTGCTCGTGTGAGGCCTTGATCGCACGTTCGTAATGTGTAATCGCGTCGTCATAGTGTCCCTGGATCCGCAACATTTCTGCATGCACCAGGTCATACTGCTGCGCGAAATTCTGCGGAGCATTGTCCGCCCACAAGCGCATGCGGGCACGCAACAATTCGAATTTTTCCCGGGCAGCCACCTGCCGATCACTTTCAAGTGATTCATAGACAGCGGTCAGCGCAAGTGCATGATTGAAACACAGGAGTGCGTCCCAAATCATACCGCGGACACCATGAATGACGGTTTCAGCCAGCTCTGCATAGCGCATGGCTGCCGGATAATCCATCATCAGGTAACAAATATTCAGCTTGGCAACATAGTAAAAAGCGATAAAGAACGGTGCTTCCCGGTAGCTGTTCTCATAGGCCTGCTCACTGAAACCATTACCATCGAGCAACATTGGCGCACTGGTTTCACCTTGCAGACAGCGCCCCCACTGCAACATCAGCTGGTGGGCATCACCAATACTCTGGTACTTGTAACCGGACAGAAACTCCAGTTTGGCACTATACTCCGTTATATACTGTTCGAGGTTCATACCGCTGAACAGAGCATGCCAGCTCTCATGGAAGCCGCCGTAACCGCCGTAGGTGAAGTCGCCGGATTCCATGCCGGCCTCATAGGCCGCACGCGAATACTTGAAGCACGCCTTGATGTGCTCTCGCCACAAACAGGTATAGCAGCTGAACATATGATTGACCTTGGCGCGTGCAGTCAGGTCGTTGAACTCGTAGTTAATCCCCAGTGCAAGCTGGCCAAACTCATAGGCACTGCGATAATCTTCGTTGCGTGCGGCAATATTAATAGCGTACGTAACATAGCCATACGCAGACTCCTCGGTATTACCGTGCTGCAGCGACAGTCGCACCATACAGGCGGCAATCAACATGGTCATCGGGATATCGCCGGAAATGTAGGTCGGTGCCCACATGGTCATCAATAATTTCATGCAGATTTTAACATCCGCATCCTGCAGCACCGGCAAATGCACCAGTTCAGCGATCCGCCTGCCGGCAATCTGCTGCTGGATCATTCTGATTTCCCCGTCCAGGCGCTCCAGCTTTTCCTTTTCGCTGTCCGGAAAGGTAATAGCGAACAGGGCCAGCCCGTCTCGACCGAAGGCCGCCGCCTCCGCAAAGCGCGACAGGTTTTCATACTGAACGATGCGCATGTTGTAGATGACACCCTGCTCGCGTTTGCTATGCGCCTTTTCCATTAACAAATCGAAGCCCGCCTCGGCCTCTTCATAACGACCGCACAGATAGGCGCATTCCGAACGTTCCCGGTGCAAGTCAAAGGCTATTTCATAACTCTCTACCCAGGGGTCGGACGGCAACAAGAGTGTCCCCTGACTGAAGTAGGCATGTGCCGATCCATAGGCGGTCGATGTCTTGGCCTTAAGGCCGGCTCGCAGATTGAGTTCCGCAAGGCACTTTCTTTCCCCGGCATCCCGGATCAGCATCCTGCCGATATTCAGGTGATTGACGATTTCGAAGATCTGCTCATCCAGTTTTTCATTACTCGCACTGGCGTGCAGCAATGAACCGATCTGGTAATGAAAATGCCCCCGCTTTCCCTCCGGGATCATGCCGTAGGCGGCTTCCTGAATACGGTCGTGGTAGAAGGTAAATACGTTCTCATCCTTATGCTGAACGAGCCCGCTCGTCATGGCCTGTTCGAGATGTCGTGCCGTGGTTTCCGGACTCTTTCCGTAAGCCGTGGCAAGCGTTGCCAATGTGAAGCGGTTACCGATGCAGGCCGCCAGTTTTATCGCATCACGGGTTTCTGCCGGAAGGCGCTTGATCTTGTGCGCCATGAGATCGACCACATTGTCAGCCGCACGCAGTGAGGTTATCGCATCGATATCCCATGACCACCTCGATGCCTTGTCGATATACAGTTGACCTTCTTCGTAGAGCGAACGCAAAAATGAGCGGGCAAAGAACGGGTTGCCTTCCGTCTTTTCATGCACACAGCGCGCCAGCGGCAGTGAATCACTACCCGAACGGCCGACGGTATCCTGGATTATCCGGCTCACACTGATCATATCGAGTGGCTTGAGCTCGATCTCCTCCAGATTCGCACCGGCTTCCCGCAGTTCACGCATGACCACATGCAATGGATGCGTTGCATCCACCTCGTTATCACGGTATGCCCCAATCATAAGCAGGCCGTTGACCGCGATACCACCCACCCAGCTCTGGAACAGCCGGATACTCGACATGCTGGCCCACTGCAAGTCGTCAAGAAAAAGGACCAGTGGTCGTTTCGGTCGCGCAAACACAGTAATAAATCTCTGGAAGTAGAAATTGAAACGATTCTGCGCTTCAACCGGCTTGAGTTCGGGTACCGGCGGTTGCTCGCCTATAATCAGTTCGAGCTCGGGAAACACCTCGACAATGACCTGGGCATTGACACCCAGCGCAGCAAGAATACGCTGTTTCCACTGCTCTATAGCGGCGTCTGACTCGGTGAGGATCTGGGTGGCCAGTTCCCGGAAGGCCTGCAGGATCGCGCTGTAGGGATTGGAGCGTCCCAGTTGATCATACTTACCGCTGACAAAGTAACCGTTGCGCTGCACCACCGACTCACGAATATGCTTTATCAACGAAGTCTTGCCGACACCCGAGTAGCCGGATACAAGCACCAGTCCGGATCCACCTTTACACACACTATCAAAGGCGGCCATCAAGCTCTCGGATTCACGCGACCTCCCGTACAACCTGTCCGGGATCTCGAAAAATTCCGGACGATCATGCGTTGCAAGGGTCAGTGTGCTGATCGTACCGTTATTCCTGTATTGCTCCTCGCATGCTTTCAGATCCGCCAATATGCCCTGTGCGCTTTTGTAGCGCTCATCAGCCTTCTTCATCAGCAGGCGCATCACGATATCTGATAAAGGACGGGGAATTTCCGGATCGACATCAAACGGGTGCTGCGGAATGCGTGCCAGATGACAATGAACCAGCGCCATGGGCTCCTTTGCATCGAATGGCGGCTTGCCGGTCAACATTTCATAAAATATGGCGCCGAGCGAGTAGAGATCCGTGCGATAATCTATATCCGCATCCATGCGCCCGGTCTGCTCAGGGGCGATGTAGGCCAGGTTACCTTCAGCCAGGACATGCCGGGTATGCGCACCGGCTTTTAACTTCAGAGCGTGCTCAAATCCCGATATCCATGCGCCTTGCCGCCCTTTCCCCAGCAGGATTACGCCGGGCTGAAGCCGGGTATGCACGATTCTCTGGTTGTGTAGATCCGCGATGATCGATGTTATTTGAATAGCAATGCGGAGAAATTCGTGGATACCCAGTCGTTTCGAAACAAGCACTGCATCAAGCAGCAATCCACCCGGGTCCTCCAGAACCAGTGCGGCACTGTCCGAAGAAACGACCAGATCATGTGCTTTAAGCACACCGTGGATACTGATATTTCGCAGGGTGCTGAATTCGGATTCGAGCTGCTCCGTGAGAAGTGGGTCCGATGATTGTCCGCGGGTTGTTCTGATCAATACCGGGAGATCATCCTGGATGCGTACGCAACGGTACAGATGCCAGAGATGGTCTTCACCGATTGATTCATTGATGGAATAACCAGGAATCACGCACTATTCCCTCCATACCGCACACCCGCGCATTTCTTTCTCAAGCCGGGGCAATCACCAATCCGTCTTTATCACACACTGACATGGATTGTAGGTATAAAGTATAGGTAAAAACCGAAATAGTATTACGTATGCATACGCAAGCGATGATAACACCTGAAACAGGTCGCAATGTACCGGTCTCGAGTTGCAGCGAGAGCTGCGACCGAAACAGCATGGACACAAATGATAACAGCATGCAGACAGTGGGATTCATGCTCCTGAATCCCGTTCGGCAGCAACCGTGGCTGATTGTCATCGTCACTGAAAAAGGCCAGGATTATCAGACAGTACGAATTGCCGGGACCGACTGGCCGGAATACAGACATAGATCTGTTGTATGACTTTTGTCACCGGGCACAGCACGCTCTCGCCCGCCCTTCCTGCTACGGTCCCGTTGCGCTTTACAGAGGCGCGGTATTTATTCAGCCACGCTCCAGCACCTCGATCTTGCCGGCCGTGGTGACCGGCACGCGCGTGGACAGCGTGCCGCCGTGCTTGCGCATCTCAAGCGAAATGACACCTTTCTTTACGCTGATAACGCGACCGCTGCGGCGTTTGCCGTCAACTGTTGAAATACGCACTTCCCGGCCCACCAGGGTATTCACTTCGCCACGCGTTACGCTACGGTAGTGCGGACGGCGGGAGGATGACCGAACTGCTCTGGTCGTTTTCTCTGCCTGCGCCGGAGATGCATGTTCTTGCCGGTTGAAAAAATCCATTCCCGGCAAACTGAACGCTGCAGACGGCTCCCCTCCCGGTTTTGCAGGATCGACACCGGGCATGCTGAAACTGAGATCCGAAACCTCCTCACCATTGACCTTGACGATCAGACCGAACAGGTCGGGCCAGTCTTCCGGTTTGTACAGGTGCACGGTTTTTATATCCAGCGTCGAGCCGGGTATTGCAACTACGCTAAGTTCACCTGCGTTCAGCATCAACTCTTTCATAGCGGCACGAATACCCTGACCGGGAACAAACCCGAGATCCCGCAGGTACTGTTCATCACTCTGCTCGAACAACCCGTCGACAAAGGTCTGCACGTCGACGCCCTGCTTTCCTGCACAGTACTCCAGGGTTTTGCTGTTGAATTCAGCATCGGGCATGAAATTCATCGTGACACTTCTGATTTGCGGGCGAGCGACTGCGACACTCATCACCGAATTGCCGAAACCGTCCAGCGTCATGGCAAACTCGGCCTGCTCCGCATCTCGAATCGTGTAATCCATTTTGAATACGAGTTGCGATGCGGTAAGGCCGCGCTCAAACGAGAACCCGGTATCGAAGACCAGCTCATCCAGACCCAGTTCGCGGTACTGGGCAGTGATGAACTTGCTGCTCAGACCGCAGGCGATGCCCTGGACCGGCTGCTGCCCGAGTTGCGCGGCTTCCGCCTGTTGCAGCATTTCCGCCAACCGCCCCTTGAGGTTCAAGCGTGCACCCTGTAGTGCAATGCCCATGCGCTCCGGAAGCTCACCGCGTTTTACAGAGTCAGAACCGGTGAGCAGAAACTCCAGGCCCGGGGTAATAACCGTCAGCCGGTCGACTTTCACGGCATCGTTTACGCCGCGCGGATACACAACCAGATCATCGACCAAGACCCTGCCCTGAAGATCAGAGCCGAGCGAGCCATACACGATATCGGCGAAAGGTGCCGCCGTGGCAACCAGCCGGTCGACCTGCTTTTTGACCTTGTAATGGACGTATCCCTTCACGCCGCCGTAGGCGACACCGCCTACAAGCAGCATAAAAACAACGAGATTCTTGAGTTTCATCGCCGAATTCCCCATCGTTAGAATTGCTCCTTATAAAGCGCTTAACGGCTGTCCTCACTCAAGCTTAACCATTTATTCCTGCTCGATTTTCCTCCGCCTGGCGAATTCGCAGTTCGCGCCTCACTGCCTCATCATTTGTTCGCTATCGGCATACTCCTGCGAGAATCGGGTTTTAGTAACTGTACTCCATATCTGTCGATCCGCTGATTCCGGTGTTTCTTCAACTTGACGTAGCCGGCGCTTACAATTCATGCTTTCGCCCATGAAATCATCTCTAACAAAGTCCAGCCGCCACTCATGGTTCGACACGATCTTCCTTTGCCTGGCAATTGTGACTGTTTCCGGGTGTAGCAGTCTGTCTGACTGGCACCACTCCCGGAAGCAGGCATCGTCATACATTCCTGCGCCCACTGACCGGTTCCTGCTGCCGCCGGAAGGCGTGGATATTGTCGGAAACGTTCAGGTCACCGCAGCCCGCCAAGAAGACACCCTGCTCGATATTGCTCGCCGGTACGACCTCGGATACGAGGAAATTATTGCGGCTAATCCCGGCGTCGACCCCTGGCTGCCCGGTAAGGATACAAACGTGGTCCTTCCCACACAGTTCATTCTTCCGGGACAGGAAAGAGAAGGGCTGGTGCTGAATCTTGCATCCATGCGGCTCTTTTACTTCCCGAAACCGGAACCGGGACAACCCGCAGAAGTCATCACTCACCCTATAGGCATCGGCCGCGAAGGCTGGAGAACACCACAAGGTACGACACGCATTACCCAAAAGATCGAAAAACCCGCATGGACAGTGCCGGAATCGGTACGCAGAGAACATGTCAGGCTGGGCGACCCTTTACCACAAATCGTGCCTCCCGGACCCGATAATCCGCTCGGTGAATTTGCGATGCGCCTCAGTCGCCCGCAATACCTTATCCACGGAACCAACAAACCCTGGGGGGTTGGCATTCGGGTGAGTCATGGCTGTGTTCGGCTCTACCCCGAGGACATATCAAGACTCTTCCCACAGGTTCCGGTGGGAACGCCGGTACGCATTATCAACGAGCCCTATGTCGTGGGGCGGCATGATGGTCTACTCTACCTTGAGGCACACGAGCCACTGTCGGAGGATGCCAGGCGCTGGAAAGGAAGCCTTGAACCCATGCAAAAGGCGGTGGAAACAAAAGCGGCCGATTTTACTGTCGAAGTAAACTGGCAGAAGGCAAGAAAAATTGCCGGTCAGGCGCGTGGCATACCGCTTCCTGTCGGTCCCGGCAGTCCTGATCTTGCAGAGATACTGGTGAAAGCCCCCCAGGTACCAAGCACACCACCCTGGGCTCCGTTGAACTACGAGCAGGAAAACACACTCAAGCCCGCACCATCTGAAGACAAGCGTGTAGACAATGAGGATGGATTCCCACCTTCGTAAGCCGAGCCCTGCTATAGCTGCCGGGCAATCCTTCAACGGGAGATGTGCTGCGCACGCCCGAGAGGAATTCGCCCTCCCCCGGAACTAGAGCTCAAACCGGCAGGAGTCCGGACCAGCGACCAGGCTCCGACACACAGTCCTGGAATAACTCGATAAACCGCTGCTGGTAACGGCGCAGATATTTCCCTTTCAAGTAGGCTATTTTAGTGACTTCCAAGGGGAACAGGTTGCTCAGGTCATGCATAACCAGATCATGATCCTGCTCCGGGGTATAAGCCAGACTCGCAATGATACCTACACCCATGCCTTCACGGACGTAGGTTTTGATCACATCCGTATCGGCGGCACTGAGCACAACCCGGGGCTTGAGACCATGCTTTGCAAAAGTATCACTGAAGTGCCCGCGGCCGGTAAAGCCGAAAACATAGGTAATGATGGGATAATTGCATAAGGCTTTCAGCGTCAGGCGCCGCAGTTTCAGCAAAGGATGACCTGACTGGACAATGAGCGAGCGGTTCCATTTGTAGCAGGGGACCGCGGTTAGTTGCGGATGCTCAGCCAGGTTCTCGGTGCAGATCGAGAAATCAACCAGATCGTGGAGAGCCATTTCCACCAGTTGTTGCGGCGTACCTTGATGAATTTGCAATTCCACCTCGGGGTAGGTTTTGTTAAAGACCTTGATTACCGGCGGTAAGACATAACGGGCCTGCGTATGGGTAGTGCCGATACGCAGCACGCCGCTGGATTGTTCCACATGGTCACGGCCCACATCCAGAATGTTGTGGGTTTCTGCCAGGGCCTTGCGAGCATACTGTACTACCTGCTCACCCACCTTGGTCAAACCAGTCAGGCGTTTGCCATTGCGCACGAAAAGCTGCACACCAAGTTCATCTTCCAGATGCCGGATATGCTGAGAGACGGCAGGTTGCACCAGATAGAGTTGCTCAGCGGCACGGCTGACACTGAAGCCGTTTTCCACCAGGGTTATCAGCGAACGCAGGTTCCTCAGCTCCATATCATTTATTTTGATATTAATAAATTATATATCATTTTACATTATTTGCGTGCTTACCGATACTGGCTCGGAAACAGGGCACCGCAGCAGCATGCGGAATACGTGGAGCGGGGGAATACTCCGGCAACAGCCTTCCGTGGTGATCGACGGAGGCCCTGTCTGAAAGTGCGCCCTGCTTTCCGCACAGGCGCAACACAGGAGAGAGTGAAATGCAAACCGGCAGTGCACAGCAAGCTCATTCACACCGGACATCGCCTTTGTTCGATGAGGATGGTTTTTTGATTGACCCGAACCACTGGACCGAAGAGCTGGCCAGCGAGCTTGCCGAAGCCGCCGGCATTCCACAGCTAAACGACGCCCATTGGCGGGTTATCCACTTTATTCGCGAACGCCATCTGCGGTGTGGCGCAATGCCACCGATGCGCATTATATGCCGCCAGCTCGGAACAGGACGTGACGCTGTTAAAGCCCTGTTTGGCGGCTGCCGGCAATTATGGAGCATCGCCGGCCTGCCCAATCCTGGCGAAGAGGCCAAGACCTATATGGATTAATATTCAGCCTTTCTTTCCTTGTCTCCTCCCAAGGGAAAACTGCAGACTGCACAAACTGCCAGTCTGCATTTTTTTTGCCGGCATATACGTCACAAACTCATATGCCGGTTAACTCCCTGGCGGTCGGCGCGGCTCCTTCAATAGATTGTCGCAAAAGCTCTGTCAGGAGGGATGATACAGCCGGACGGCGTGGCTGATGACCGTGATTACGCCACCCGAAATATACGACCTTTCGCCAGGTCAGGCCACACGATTTCGCCCTTTTTCCTTCGCCTGATAGAGCCCCTGGTCAGCCTTCTTGACAATGTCCTGCCAGGCTTGTTGCCTGCTCGCAGCATCCGGTTGGTATTCTGAAAGCCCGGCGCTGATGGTGATGACTTTATAAGGACTCATGACGTGTTCCAGCCCGGCTGCGTGAAGTTTATCAACCAACCGTTTGGTGAGGGTACGACCACCGCAGGCAGCGGTGTCCGGTAACAACAGTAGAAATTCTTCACCGCCATAGCGGTACAGCCGGTCGGACTTGCGAACCGCACTCAGGATCACGGCGGTGACTCGCTGCAATGCGTTATCACCTGCCATGTGCCCATAATGATCGTTATAGGGCTTGAAATGATCGACATCCAGTAACACTACAACGTAACCCCGCTGATGGCGCGTTGCCAGTGAGTGTGTATGCTTCATATCCACTTCCATGGCACGGCGATTACCGATGCCCAGCAAGGCGTCTTCCATGGAAAGCGACTCGAGTTCGCGATTGGCGACTTCAAGTTCCTCGGTACGATCCCGGATGGCCCGGTCGATCAGCGTACGCTGCAGTTCAATCACATGAAAATGTGCATGGGTGAGGTCTGTATGAGTGACGATGCCAACCAGCCTGTTATCACCGTCGACTACCGGCAGGTGGCGGACTTTTTCGGCATGAGAAATCACCAGCGCATCAAACAGTGACTGGTCACTCTGGACGGTATGCGGTGGTGCCGCCATGTAATCGGCGACAGCTTGTTCAGCCAGACCCGGGTTCTCGATAAATGACTCCATCACATTCACAAGGTCGCGTTCTGTGACAATACCGGCCGGACTGTTATCCTCCCCGATCAGGCAGCATGAATGTCCCCTGCTGCGCATGTTATGGATGACAGTCCGCAGCGGCGTATCCGGTGTTACCAGTTCAACATTGTGGCTCATGAGTTCTGTGATCGGAATTTCTTTCACCTTGAATCCCCTGCCAGGTGGATAAGCTTGTCCTTTGTTTCCATCCTATCGGCCAGTCGGAGAAAAAATGTTGCCGGCAGGCGGGCCTTGAGCACCACACTGAAGACACCATTTAATAATAATATTCAATACCTTGCAGTGGTTTTCGGGAAGCCGCCACCGCCACACAAGCGACGAGTGCAGTGCCACGGCGAGAGAAAGGTTGATGGATTCAAGCAAACATTTCGAGGGAGAGTCACTCGCGGAAGGACGCGACGTCTACAGCATTCGCAGGAAAACCAGAACCGGTAGAGTCGAGAGCAGGCTGCGCCCCGTTAGCGCGGCTGCGGCAACGGTGACTTGCGCGGCAGCTGGCTGCCGATGACCGTATCGAAAGGCATCAGCCCGAGCTGGAGTCCCTCCATGAAAAACATCAGCCCTGCAATAACGGCAAACAGGCCGCCGGTAATGATCCAGGAGTCTTCCAGCATGTGTTGCAGAAACAGAACCTGAAACAGGGCCAGGTACAGGGCCAATGGAACAACGGCTTTGACCTGATCCATGAAGCGTACGGAGACGTAGGGCTGCAGCAGCCTGAGCGCCTCAACAGTGTTCAGTTTAATGCGCGCCGGCGGACAAGGAAGGGATGAGCCTGCCCTCGGCATCCCGTTCCAATTCGGGATTGAAGGCATTGACGCTGACTTCGTTGTGTCCTGCGGTCAGCAGTCTCTGGTAATCGCCGAAGCGTCGAGTTCTTTCAGTCATAAAGCCCACCGGCGGCTCTTTTCACTGCGTCGTTCATTAAAACCCCCTTGAAAGAACTCGCCCTCTCTGATGTAAGAGCGAATCCTGATTACCCGTTATCCTGGCAACAGGTCAGGTTGACCTCCACATTTTCGCATAAAATACCGACCTTTAGTCAAAAGCCACTAAATTGAATATAAGTGGGAATATCACAACCATAGAGAGGAAAGTTTTGCCATTTTATGCCAGTTGTCTTTGTTCCTTCCCCGCCGCTGGCCACCAGGCGACTTCAGCAACACAGACCACACACAAGTGGTGTCAGCTACCGTTGGACCGACATCTCGCCAACTATTGTGCCCCAACGCCAGCTGGAGTCTTTGTTGGCGAACGGGGTTGTAAGGCCTCTACAACTTCTTTTGGCTTGCGGCTGCTTGTGAACCAGCCCCAGGCGGCTTCGCGCGCATCTCGGCGCCCACTATCACGCGCAATCTCTTCAATTTTCCAAGGTGCATCGAAGGCTTCAAAATATGCCAGGGCGGCATGGGGTTGTGTGTGCATTTTATGCATGAGATTACGCCAAAAAGCACTTTGTGTTGCTTGGGTAAATCCCTCACTTGATGGTCCGCTGGGCACACCTGTTTCCTTGATCAAGACGAATTTGTTACACAGCGCATACAGCCGTTTTTCAATATCAAGAACAAATTCAGTTGCCTGTGTAACGGACTCAGGATGGAACCATGGTTCAAAAACCGGATGAATATTGGGAAGTAGAAAGTCCTGATCCTCGCAACCGAGTCGCGCAGGTGAACCAAGATACGAGACCATTGGCTCGGACGTGGTAACCGCTACATCCGGCACATCACGACGTATTTGTTTAATGGTCTTTTGCACATCGTGCCAGGTATAGCGTTTCCAGAACAAGCCCTCGTTGCCAACAACAATCGCACGGACTAATTTCGGATATTGTCGCACGAGTTTAACTGCCAGAGTCACTTCATATTTATCTGTTGGTGACCATATACCCAGAATAACAGCGTGAAAACCCGCTTTATCCGCGAGCCCCACAACATCCGCCAATCCATTGGCTACTGAATAGGTAATCAATCCGTCTGCATAAGGGCGCAAAACCTGCAAATCCTCTGCAATGCTTTCAGAACTCGCCGGTATTGGTTTGCCATTGATGACCTTGAATTCACTCGGGGTATACGCCATGAAAGTCACATCCCGTAACCATGCCGGATCACCTGCTATTGCCTCTCCGTGAATAGCCATCAAGCCAGCTAGTAACAGGGCCACAAACATAAATCGGTGCGGTGAGCAGTTAGAGGATTTTTGCATGGAAGAAAACTGTCCCTTAACCTCTTTTCGAGTACCAATAAACGCCGGCAAACATAACCACAAGAAACAGCTTAACTGATGTACCTGGAACAATTTGTTGCGTAGAAAACAGATACCCGAAAACAAGGCCATCAGAAAGCAAAGCTATAGATAACATTACTGCCGTGAGAAGAATAATAGACTATTCCCCCAACCACGGCACAAAACACACGGATTTTATATAGCTCAACCGCCGTTATCAAACCGAGCAGGCTATTCCCGCGGCTGATTGATACACGATTAGGATTTCACCACGCACAGGATGAATTCGTCGTTCGATACATTGGATCTGTAGTTGCAGATCACGCCATTATCGAAAACGACATCTGGCTATTGCAGATGGGTTGACTTCATTGATGCGGGCAACAGCTATCCTGTGCCCAATTGAGGCTCTTCGGATTCCCGGCTGGCGGCGAACTCATCGATCGGCACCGGCTTGCTTATTCCGTAGCCCTGGGCGTAATCGATGCCCAGTTGACTCACCACTGCGAGCACGGCATCGTCTTCGACGAACTCGGCGATGGTCTTCTTGCCCATCACGTGACCGATATCGTTAATCGATCGCACCAGCGCCATTGAAGTATTGTCGCTGACAATTTCACGGACGAAACTGCCTTCGATCTTGAGAAAATCCACGGGCAGGTTCTTCAGGTACCCGAACGAAGACATACCGCTGCCAAAATCATCCAGGGCGAACAGGCAGTTTTTCTCTTTCAACGCCGATATCAGTTTCAGCGCCTGATTGAAATTGGATATGGCGGAAGTCTCTGTTATCTCAAAACAGAGTTTTTCCGGTGGGACGCCGGAGGTTTCAATCAGAGCCTTGATGAATTGCGGGAATTCCGGGTCCGATAAGGTCGGGGCCGACAGATTGATAGAGCAGAACGAAAGTTCGTCCAGATGACGTTGTTGAGTCGACAACCATTGTATGACATTGCGGACGACCCAACGGTCGATAGACGGCATAATGCCGTATCTTTCCGCGGCCGGTACGAATGCGCCAGGCGGCACCAGCTCACCTTGCTCGTCCACCATCCGGATTAGAACCTCATAGTGATAACCAGGCTCCGCATTGGGCCCCAGGCCCTGGATGGTCTGGGCGTAAAGCCTGAAGCGGTCCTCTTCGAGCGCGGCGTGCAGTCGGGATACCCACTGCATTTCGCCACGGCGTCGTTCCAAAGTGTCATCGTTCGGCTCGTAGAGGTGGATGCGGTTGCGCCCCGCCTCTTTTGCTGCGTAACAAGCCTCGTCCGCCGCCTGCAGCAATGCATCCGTGTTAGCAAATGAATCGTCAATAAATACAACACCGATACTGACGCCGATGGCGAAAGTCTTCTGCTGCCAGAGAAAACGGAATTCTCGTGTACTTTCCCTGAGTTTCTCTGTTACTTTGATCGCGCCACTCGGCTCGCAATCCAGCAGGATCACCCCGAACTCATCGCCACCCAGTCGCCCAAACGAGTCATCTTCCCGTAACTGACCATGCAGTATGGATGCGAGTTGCTTTAACAGGCTGTCGCCCGCGGCATGCCCACAGGTATCGTTCACTACCTTGAACTGGTCGAGGTCGCAATAGAGTAGTGCGCACTGGCGTTTATGTCGGATCGCGTGGTCCAGGGCGTGTTCGAGAAGACGTTCAAACTCAGTACGATTGACCAGGCCGGTAAGGGCATCGTGAGCGGCCTGGTGTTGGATCTTCTTGGTCAGATTTCTGGAACTCGTGACATTTCGGAATACCATCACGGCACCCAGGACCGTTCCGTCCTGGGCGCGTATCGGGGCACCGGACTCTTCAATCGAATACTCCCGACCGTTGCGCGCGACCAGGAGACTGTTGGTATTCAGTTTGATGACCTCTCCTTGTTCCAGTGCGGACCTGACCAGGTTGCCAACAGGTTTCCCACTGTCCTCCTGAACCACTTTGACAACGCTGGAAAACGTATGTCCCTTCGCCTCGTGCATCGACCAGCCGGTCAGCTCTTCCGCCACGGGATTCATGTATTCCACAGTTTCTTCCGCGTCCGTGGTAATCACTGCGTCGCCGATCGAATGGAGGGTGATTTCGGCTCGTTCCTTGGCGTCGAACAGGGCCAGCCTGGCCAACTCCAGTGCTTCATTGTGGCGCCTGTTCTCAAGCATGGACCTGCAGAGTGCGTTAACCGACTCGGACAAGGCATAAATCTCGCGAGACCCGTTTACCTTGAGCTCCGTTTCCAGGTTGCCCGTGGACAGCGCTTGCAAGCGGCGGTGAATTCTGGACAGTGGTTCTACCGTAACCTTGAAAACAGCAACGGTAATAATTATCGTCAGCACTAGAAGTATCAGGGTTGCCCAAATCCGCAACCAGAGTACGTGCTCGTCAACCTTCTGGTGAATACGATCGGTGTTCCAGTCAACGATGATCTTTCCATAAAGGTCGCCATCGAAGCTCACGTCCGAGGTGTAGGTTACTGTTTCCGAGAGCTCGCCGGTTTCTTTACGACTCCAGGTCGTCAAAAGCACACCGCGCTCATTTTCGAATCGCACCGACTGGATGTCGGGCTCCTCATTAACGGTGGCTTTGACGATGCTTAATAATAGCGCGGTGTCTTCGCTAATTACGGCTTCGAGAGCCGATGCGGAAATGAGTGACACCATCCTCTGGCTGTGTTCCAGCATTTCGCCAATGTACGCTTTTTTGCCTAAATGCCGGGTAACTTCACCGGCCAGGAACGCAACGAGCAGGGCCGCCAACATCATGATGATCAGAAGCTGAACCGTCAAAGGCATCCTCTCCTGTGTGACGCTATTCTTCTGCATAGAGATCAACTCCGAGCTGGAATCCAACAATCAATAAATAAACCGGTTTTCTTATCGCGCACAACACTATTTAAAAAATTCCGGGTTGTTACGCACCGCCGCGACAATCGGTATGTAGTCCTCGTGTGAGCCGACGACAAATCCGTCCTTACCTAAAGCCTTCAGGCCCACCGGATCCTTGTATTCAAGTAGCGCAAGGCGTAGCGCGGAAAAGACTCGCTCACTCATTCCGGATTTTGCAACCCAGGGTTTGGTGACATTCTGGAAAGTGGCGATGGGACGGAGCACCACGCCCTTCTGCAACAGCTTCTTGTAGGTACTTTCTTTCAATGCGCCGGCGTCGAATTCCCCCGCTGCTACCGCGTAACCGACACGGTCGTGACGCCCCAGATATTCGTAATTAGCAAGACCGGCGGCGGTGATGCCGTGCTGCAGGAGGTACTGCTGGGACAGGTATCGGCCGATCGTGGACTTTTCGTCTCCGAAGGCGAATCGCTTGCCCTTGAGTTCACTCACGGACTGTATCTGGTTCGAGCCGGACGCACAGATCACACCGTTGAAGCGTTTGGAGCCGTTCTTGCTCTCCATCGCCAGCAACCTGATAGCAGGATCCAGTTTGACGGCAATAACGTAGGACGCGGGGCCAAGTCTGGCGAAATCGACCTTTCCGCTGGCGATGGCTTGTGTGCCGTTCTCGTAACTGCTCGAGACCTGCATCCTGATTGATACCGGCTCGTCCAGTTCCCTGCTCATAATCTGTTCCAGGTCGTTCAGTATCGGTTTGAATTTTTTCACCATCGTCGTCGGTTTATCCGACGCGTAGACCCCGAAATTCAAACTGACCTCGGCCAACGCAACACCGGAACTGAAATATATCATTAAAAACAATAAGAAAGCCTGCATACCTCGAGTCCTTTTTTGCCGTAACAACCAACGCCGGGAGATATCTGTTCCTCCTCTATGTAACGTTATCGTGCGGCTTGATTCGAACTTGAATAAAAATCCCCGATGAAACAGGTTGTTAATCCATCCCCGGGAGCGGTTAAGGGCAGTGTTGGATTGATGCATCTGCGGATGGTGGAAGCAACTATGGGGCCGGATTCACCCTGACCCACGAACTCGGCCGAACTTTTGGGCCGAAAAGCACCTCGGAGAACGGTCATTAATCGCTCAATAGTTCAAGGAATATCGTCTAAGCGGATCACTTTTCTGGAAATGTTCAGAATATGGACTAAGGTCTATAGGTACTTTCCGTGTTGGGCGGAAAAATGGGGTGGAATCTTCCCGCACATGCTGCGGTGTACCATCGATTACAGGGGGATAATTGAGTATGGCTGACGATCTAGTCGGAAAAACACTATCTTTATCAGGTGGGGGTCGAGTAGTCACCTCGGGAGTGGCGGTGATACTCGGATGTGCCAGTGCACCGGCGGCGGCGATTCCCTCCCCCGATCTCCTGATCAATCTCACTGCCAGTGCCGCCCAGACCCTCGGCCTGCTGAGTGTCGTTGTGGGCGGGTTCGCCTATACGACGAGGAAAAAGCCGCGTAGCCATACCGAGCGCCGGCGCACCTGGAGATGGGTGTCCCACGCACTGGTGATCAGTTTTCTGGGTTCGGTTGCTGTCAATGTCTTGCAGTACACGAGCCAACTGGATGATCGGCAACACCGCCTGCAGACGAACCTGATACGTCCTTCCGTGGAAAACGGCCAGGCGGTGGGTGATGTTTCTCTGAAAACCCTCTCGTTCAGCGAACAAAACGGGCATCCCCAGGGAATTTCCACCGGCCAGCTTGCCGAATGGCTGAATCACGACAAGCCGCTGAATCTGGTCGACGTCCGCGAGACCGAAGAGGTGGAAATGGGGCGTGTGCCGGGCTCCCGCCACCTACGCTACCCGGATCTGCGTGCCCAGGCGTACCCCCTGAACGGCGAAAACGACAATCTGGTATTGATGTGCTATTCCGGCAATCGCAGTTCCGAGCTGTGCAGCAGATTTGCCGAAGACGGCAGGCAATGCAGTTTCGTGATCGGAGGCTACGAGAAGTGGATCGCCGAACAGCTACCGCTTGAGATGTCGGACAAGCGGTCCGCCGACGAACTGCGCGAACTGCCAGACTATCCGCACCGCTTAACGCTGCTGGATACACCGGAGGTAACAACCCTGCTCGAAGAGGAGGCGGCGATTTTCGTCGACGTTCGCTACCCTGGCGATTTTGCCTTGGGACATCTGCCGGATGCCGTCAACATACCGGTGCGCAAGCTGCCTACCAGTGTGTTGGATCAAGAGCTTACAGTACTGCCGAAACAGCCTGTCATTGCCCCTTGTTATGACAAGCGGAGCTGCTTTTATGCCCAGCTCCTGGGGCTCAAGCTGCATCGGCTGGGTTACGACTTCAGGGGTCGCTACACCGTGCCGCAGGAGTTTTTCGTTCCCCGCACGGAGAAAGTGCACGTGGCCCAATGGCGAAAGGAGCGCGCCGGCCAGACGCCGCTCGGTTTCCTGGAGCGATCGCTGGAGTCGCTGCTGTCAGGGTTGAGCCAATGGACGGGACAACTGGCTGCGGGGATCCTTGTTCTGGTGGTCATGTTGCGCTTGTTTTTCTTGCCCGTCGCCTGGAAGGCGGAGCGCGATCAGTGGGTTCAGCGCGGACTGGAAGCACAGGCCCAGGCGTTAAAGGCGCGTTTCAGGGGCAACAAGAAGCATGCCTCTCAGGCGGTCATGGAACTCTATCGCCGGCACGGCGTTACTCCGCTACGCAATCTGTTCGGTACGATGATCCAGGTCTTACTGTTTCTGGTCTTTTTCGGTGTGGTGAACCGTATTTCCGCCGGTTCACAGGAACGCTTTCAGTGGGTCCCGGAACTGGGCCAGCCCGATCCCACATATGTTCTGCCGGTGCTGGTCGGAGCCCTGTTGACCGCCTATATGATTTTTATCGCCAACCGGCGCTCGCGGTGGTTTCTCGGGCTCTACGTCGCCTGCGGTGTCGGCATAGGTTGGCTGATGCTGGGGTTAAACGCGGGGGTAAACCTCTATCTCCTGTTCAGCGTGGTCTTCATCTTTGCCCAGACCGACCTGATCTGGCGCAAGTTGCAAAAGCGCTACCCTGTCATGGGCACCGAGGCTGCGCAGCCGACGCAAACCGCCGGGGCGGCGATCGTCCCGCTCGCCCAGGCGCACAGAATCGATGGTGTCGGCAACAAAGCGGCTCGGCTCGGGGAGATGCTCCAGGCCGGTTTGCCGGTTCCCGGAGGCTTTGCCATGACGACCGGGCTAATGAGTCGCGCCCTATGCTCAGAGGCCGGTACAGGCCTGGAATTGGGTAGCCGGGAAACTGCCCAGATAGCGCGCATGTGGAGACGCTTCGGCGTAAACAGCAAAGTGGCCGTACGCAGTTCCGGCCTGAACGAGGATGGGGAAAACCAGAGTTACGCCGGTGTGTTCGAGTCACGTCTCAACGTTGGGCAGCAGGATTTCATGCGCAGCCTGGCTGAGGTTGGACAGTCACTGGCTTCGGGGCGGGCGGAAGCCTATTCGGGCAACACCCGGGAAACCGGCGGCATCGTTGTACAGAAGATGGTCAATGCACAATACGCCGGGGTGCTATTCTCCGAACACCCTGTTTCTACGGGCTGTATGCTGGTCGAATTGACGCAGGGACTCGGAGAGTCGCTGGTAAACGGTAGCGTTACGCCAGAAGCCTATCGTTTCGGGCGTGTCAGCAGCCGGTGCCTGGAACACAGGCCGCCGCCGATCGATCTGGCGCCGCTGCTGGAGTTTGGTCGCCGGGTGGAAGCACTGTTCGGGCAGCCGCAAGACGTCGAGTGGGCCTACGCCGAGGGTCAATTCTATCTCCTGCAGGCAAGGAATATCACCGCACCGGTGCGGGATCGTGAAGACCGGCTCGGCCTGCTGGAACAGGAACGGGCACGACTGCTTTCGGTGGTCGGCCGGGATGAAAAATTCGATGACCCCCTTTTGGTCCAGGACGTGCTATCGGAAATTCTGCCGCGTCCCACGCCACTCAGCATGTCGGTCATGGAGCGGCTGTGGGAGGCTGATGGCAGCACGGAGCTGGCCTGCGGGGAGCTCGGTGTACCCTACCGGATCAACGCTTTTTCCAAACCTTATGTGGTTTCGGCCTTCGGGTCGCTTTATGTTAACCCGCCGGAAGGACGGAGACGCTCCGGTAAAGGACCCGGGGCTGTTGCCGCCTTCAAACTGGCGAGGTCCGCGGAGCAGCTGGAAAGGGATTTCAAGAAGCGTTTTCTGAAGGGTTTTCTGCGCAAGATACGTCGTCACGAGGTAATGGACCTGGCGCAGCTGCGCACCAAGGAGCTGATCGTACTTTTCGATCGCTGGCTGAATGATTTCGTGGCCAATAGTTACCTTCAAGCCGAGATCATCAACGTGGCCGCTGATTTTTATTGGAAGATGGCACAAAAGGAGCTCGAGCAATTTGACCAGGACCCGGCACTCTATCTCGGCGTCACTGGAGAGACCATCGTATGCCGCGCCATGGCGTTATTACCCGAGATTCGTGCAGGAAAACGGGACCGGCAGGAGTTTCTCGAACTTTTCGGCCATCGCGCCCCCAATGACTACGAGCTGGCTCAGCCCAGCTACATCGAAGACGAGGCCCAGCTGGACGCGTTGATCGAACGGGCCGAATACCCCGATTGCGCGGCGGCTGCTGAAACCCCGGAGAGCGTGTTGCCTTCCAGCCCTGTTCTGGCACTGAGTGTCGAGCGGGCACGCCGTTTTCAAGTTCTGAAAGAAGAAGCCAAGCATCATTGTCTGCGTCAACTCAGAAATATCCGTCGAGTGCTGCTGGAAATCGGTGGCCAGACGGGCCTGGACGACGGGATTTTTCAACTCCGCTGGGATGAGGTGCTGCAGTTGAAGCGAGCCCCCTTCGTGAAACAGGCGCGGAACATCGTGGCCCGGCGACAACAGCAAAATAAGGCCTGGGCAAGCATCAGGCTTCCCGCAGTTCTGACACTGAAGGACCTGGAGTCAATCAACCCCGACGGTTCCAGGGACTCGGCCATGCGACCTGGCCAGGCCCTGCGGGGTATCAAAGTTTCCGGCAAGGGCGTAGTGATCGGTCCGGTACAGGTTTTAGACGACGCAAGAGATATCGATAGTTTTACCGCCGGCAACATCCTTGTCGCACGTTTCACCGATCCCACCTGGACACCGCTGTTTCGTCGGGCTCACGGTCTGGTCACCGAGGTGGGCGGCTGGCTTAGCCATTCGGCTATAGTCGCCAGGGAGTATGGTCTGACCGCAGTTGTCGGTGTGACCGGCGCGATGAGTAGCCTGAAGACAGGTCAACTGGTTCGTTTGACCGAAGACGGTACCGTCGAGGTGATGTCAACACGGCGCATGCACCAGCGTGCTGCGGTTTCCGTGGCGGTGGTGTTATCCCACCAATCGGGCGACACAAGCGGAACCCTTCGCGACCTCAGTCATTCCGGGGCACACATCGAGACTGAGGCGCAATTCTCGATCGGAGACCAAATCAACCTGGATATCCCGGACAACAAGGCTAACATCCCGCTTAAAGTGGTGCGCGCCACTACAGCAGGTTACGGCCTACGGTTTCCGGATGAGTCGGTTGGGCGTGCGGTTGATGCACGCGTTGTGCAGTGATTGCCCTGATTGACAGCCCAGGCCCTTACTTTCGTCAGCCAAATTGAACAGACCATGAACAATTATGATCTTGCGCAAGGGTGCTTGGTACTTGAAGTAACCGAGGGACTATTAATTCATTATTCCGATGGCGTCTCGACCAAGATGTAATTGCGGAAAGGTTGGAGAAAGTTATTGCGGAATTTTAACGATGGTACGGCCTCTGATCTGACCCTTTAATATCGCCGATGAGGCTTCCGGCAGATCATCAAAACTGATTTCAGTGGATAAGGATTCCAGTAAATCCTTGTCCAGATCGGCATCCAGTCGTTGCCAGGCAGTCAGTCGTTTCTGCATGGGACACATGACCGAATCAATTCCATACAGCGTGACACCGCGTAGAATAAACGGAGCCACACTGGTCGGCAGCTGCATCGACTCCGCCAGACCACAGGCGGCGACGGCACCCCCTCTTTTGATTTGGCTCAAGACATTAGCCAGCGTATTACCACCCGCCACATCGACTGCGCCGGCCCATAATTCTTTCGCAAGTGGTTTTGCTTTATCGGCGAATGATTTTCTATCAATGACATCGCTGGCGCCCAGTGATTTAAGGTAGTCACTTTCCTGCAAACGTCCGGTGCTGGCGGTCACCGGGTATCCCAGTTTGTTGAGGATCGAAACAGCAACGCTACCGACTCCACCCGCAGCGCCGGTAACCAGTATGTGACCGTCACCGGGATCGATACCATGTTGTTCTAAAGCCAGAACGCACAGCATCGCGGTATAACCGGCGGTACCGATAGCCATCGCCTGACGCGTGCTGATATTTTCCGGCAAATGTACCAGCCAGTCGCTTTTTACACGGGCCCGGCCTGCGAAACCGCCCGAGTGAGATTCACCGACGCCAAAACCGTTTAAGACCACCCGATCCCCCGAGTTAAAGCGATCATTAGTGGATTCAATAACAGTACCTGCAAAATCTATTCCCGGAATTAGTGGATACTGACGTATAATGGGGGCGCTGTTCGTCATTGCCAGGCCGTCTTTATAGTTAAGCGCAGAATATTCCACCTTGACCGTGACATCTCCATCCATTAAATCATGTTCAGTCAGTTCGGTTTTATTGATAGACTGACCCTCATTCGTTTTTGTTGCGAGATAAGCAGGAAAGCTGGTCATGAATATGCACTCCCATTAATAAGCCGGTTATTCAAACAATAAACAAATCCATCATGTCATTCACCCTGGTCTGTTCGAATACTGCTTGTGACGAACAGATATCCATAATAGCCTCTGCATTTTTCCGGCTCAGTCGCCCCCGCAGGTAGCGTTCAAATTTTTCTTTGAGAAGAGGAATGCCTTCGCCGCGCCGACGGCGATGACCGACCGGATAATCGACGGTTTCCTTTATACTGCCGCCATCAGTAAAAGCAATTTCGATCGCGTTTCCGATGGCGCGCTTATCTGCTTCCAGGTATTCGCGCGTGAAGCGTTCATCTTCTTTGACAGTCATCTTGACTCGCAACTGGTCTATTCGTGAATCGGATGCGACCTTATCTTCATAATCTTCCGCGCTCAGAGAACCCTTGATCAAGGCAACGGCCACCATGTACTGAATACAGTGATCCCGGTCGGCCGGATTATCCAACGCTCCGGTTTTGTTAATAATGCGATCACCGGATTCCTGGGTTTCTATCAGAATTGATTGAATATCTTCCTGTGATTTACCCTGTTGCTGCATCCGGTCATGTAAAGTAATCGCGGCTTCGACGGCGGTCTGGGCATGGAACTCAGCCGGGAAAGAAATCTTAAACAGGATATTTTCCATGGTGTAGGTGGCATAGGGCTGATTAAATACCAGGCTTTTTCCTTTAAAGGATACATCCTGGAAACCCCAGGTAGGTGCTGTGATGGCGGAGGGGTAGCCCATCTCGCCCCGTTGAGCCATCAACGCAAGAAAAAGACCACGAGAGGATGCATCCCCGGCCGCCCATGATTTTCGCGAACCGGTATTAGGGGCATGTCGATAGGTTCTCAGCGAAGAACCATCGATCCAGGCATGAGAAACCGCGTTTAATGCCTCGTTACGATTGCAGCCGAGCATACGCGCAGCAACGGCTGTGGAGGCGATACGTACCAGCATGACATGATCAAGACCAACCCGGTTAAAACTGTTTTCCAGTGCAATGACACCCTGAATTTCATGAGCCTGAACCATTGCGATAAGGACGTCTTTCATGGTTAACGGATTTTCACCACGGGCTACACCTTGTCGTGACTGATAATCAGCCAGTGCGAGAATAGCGCCCAGGTTATCCGATGGATGACCCCATTCAGCGGCAAGCCAGGTGTCGTTAAAATCAAGCCAGCGTACCATGGCGCCAATATTCCAGGCCGCTCGTACTGGATCAAGCTCATAGGAGGTCCCTGGAACTCTGGCACCGTTATTCATGTTGGCACCGGGTACAACAGGTCCAAGCATCTTGGTACAGGCCGGATAGTTAAGTGCGAACAGGCCGCAACCGATAGTGTCCATCCAGCAATAACGCGCTGTTTCCATCGCTTCCTCGGACTGAGTCACGTTATAAGTCATGACATAGTCAACAATATCCTGAATGACATGATCGAAATCCGGACGACTGGCGTCCAATACAGCGGCTTTACTCATGGTTTTCTCTCATTTTCATGTTACGAATTATTGTTACGATTCATTGCCGATCTTCTAGCGATACAAATTCACGATTTTCCGGGCCGATGTAATTCGCTGAAGGACGGATGATTTTGCCATCTTCGCGTTGCTCTATAACATGCCCTCCCCAACCGGAGACACGGGCAATGACGAATAACGGCGTGAACATCTCCGTAGGAATCCCCATCTGGTTATAGGAAACAGCGGAAAACCAGTCCAGGTTGGGAAACATCTTTTTGATTTCCAACATGACCGATTCGAGTCTATCGGCGATTTCAAACATCTTTGTGTTACCGGCTTCTTCGGATAACTGTTTCGCGACGCGTTTGATAACCTCATTACGAGGATCACCTACGGTGTAAACAGGATGACCAAATCCCGTAACGATTTCCTTACGTTCCACCCGGGCACGAACATCCTGTTCAGCTTCGTCAGCAGAGTTATAACGACTCTGAATACGGAACGCTTCTTCATTGGCGCCACCGTGTTTGGGTCCGCGTAATGCACCGATAGCACCCGTGATGGCCGAATACATGTCGGAGTTGGTGCCTGCAATAACGCGAGCAGTAAAGGTAGAAGCATTGAATTCATGCTCGGCATACAGAATCAGGGATGTGTGCATGGCCCTCACCCAGGAATCTGAAGGCTTTTCGCCATGTAATAGATGTAAAAAATGTCCACCTATGGACTCATCATCGGTTTCCACATCAATTCGTTTACCGTGCACTGCGAAGTGGTACCAGTAAAGCAGTGTGGAACCAAAGCTGGCCATCAGCCGATCAATAATATCGCGTGCTTCTGTCGCGGGATGGTCTTCTTTTTCCGGAACACAGGTCCCCATAACCGAACAGGCGGTGCGCATGACATCCATCGGATGCGCCGTTGCGGGTATAGCTTCAAGTACCTTCTTGACCGCTTGCGGTAATCCGCGCAGGGATTTTAATTTTGCCTTGTATTCGTTGAGTTCGGCCAGATTGGGTAAATGTCCATGGATCAACAGACAAGCGATTTCTTCGAATTCGGCCTTCTCGGCGAAATCCAGGATATCGTAGCCTCGATAGTGCAAATCGTTTCCGGTACGACCCACTGTGCAGATGGCAGTATTGCCGGCAGCTGTACCTGACAGTGCGACCGATTTTTTGGCTTTGGGTAAAACCTGTTCAGTGTTGGAATTCATTGTTCATTCTCCTCCGAAAACAGGGTATCGAGCTTTTGTTCATACTTATGGTAATCGAGATAGGCATAAAGGTCGGCGCGGGTTTGCATGATGTCGATGACATTCTGCTGAGTGCCTTCCGTAATCAGGGTCTGGTAAACCTTGAGAGCAGCGGCATTGGCAGCGCGAAATGCCGACAATGGATATAAAGCGATACTGACACCGGCACCGGCCAGTTGATCAGTGGTAAACAGGGGGGTGGAACCAAATTCCGTGATATTTGCCAGTACCGGCACCTTCACCGCATCAACGAAATGTTGGTACATTTCCAGCTCGGTCATGGCTTCCGGAAAGATCATATCGGCACCGGCTTCAACACAGGCACCGGCGCGATCGATGGCTGATTGCAGGCCTTCCACCGCCAGCGCGTCCGTACGTGCCATAATGACGAATTCCGGATCGGTTCTGGCGTCCACCGCCGCCTTGATGCGATCGACCATTTCAGCTTGTGAAACGATGGCCTTGTTCGGTCGATGGCCGCAGCGTTTTTGCTGTACCTGGTCCTCGATATGAACCGCGGCTGCCCCCATCCTGCTCATGGAACGAATACTGCGTGCGATGTTGAAAGCGCTCCCCCAGCCGGTATCAATGTCGACCAGCACCGGCAGATCGGTCACATCGGTAATACGGCGTAAATCGGTCAGTACATCCTCCAGTGAGGTAATACCCAGATCAGGGATACCACAAGAGCCCGCAGCAACACCCCCGCCGGAGATATACAGGGATCTAAAGCCTGATGCCTGGGCCAGCCTGGCGTGATAGGCGTTAATAGCCCCGACGCACTGTAAAGGTTTTTCAGTGGCAACCAGGTGGCGAAAGATTCTTCCAGGTGAAGTAATACTCATTATCTTCTCAATAATCAACAGGTTTACTTGGCGTAGCCCAGCATCTGAAGGGCTTCTGTAATTTCTTCCAGAATTACCGGGTCATCAATGGTAGCGGGCATTTTCCATTCGCTGCCATCTGCAATACTGACCATGGTGCCACGCAGGAGTTTGCCGGACCGGGTTTTGGGCAGACGTTTAACGACCTTGGCCATTTTGAATGCCGCCACCGGTCCAATCTGATTGCGGACGCGTTGCACAACTTCTTTAACGATGTCGGACTCTTCGCGATCAACGCCGGTCTTCAAAACAATCAGGCCTAGCGGCATCTGTCCCTTGATCTGGTCGGCTACGCCGATCACGGCACATTCGGCGATATCGGCGTGACCGGATAACACTTCTTCCATCGCGCCCGTGGACAGACGATGGCCGGCCACATTGATCACGTCATCGGTTCGACTCATGATCCACAGGTACCCATCTTCATCCTTATAACCGGCGTCACCGGTCAGGTAATAGCCTTCATATTTGGACAGATAGGCATCGATAAAACGTTGATCATTGCCCCACAGGCTGGGCAGGCAGGAGGGTGGCATCGGCAGTTTGATAACAATATTGCCCATTTCACCAGCAGGCATTTCATCGCCTTTTTCAGACAGAATTTGAACATCATAACCCGGCATCGCGACGGTAGGAGAACCGGGTTTGATTTCCATTGGCTCAATGCCGAGAGGATTGGCGGCGATACCCCAACCGGTTTCAGTTTGCCACCAGTGGTCGATGACGGGCTTTTGAAGTTTGTCCCGCGCCCAGAATAAGGTGTCGGGATCGCATCTTTCACCCGCCAGGAACAGGGAGGCCATGCAGGAAAGGTCATATTTTTTTAAATATTCGCCATCCGGGTCATCTTTTTTAATGGCACGGAATGCCGTGGGCGCGGTGAAGAGAACCTTAACATTATGTTCACTGATAACCCGCCAGAATGCACCGGGGTCAGGTGTGCCGACCGGTTTACCTTCATACATGATTGTGGTACAGCCTTTCAATAAGGGCCCGTAGACGATATAGCTATGACCGACTACCCAGCCAACGTCGGAAGCGGCCCAGTACACGTCGCCGGCCTCAACGTTGTAAATATTCTTCATGGTCCAGTGCATGGCTACGGCATGCCCACCGTTATCACGGATAACACCTTTAGGCTGTCCTGTGGTACCGGAGGTGTAAAGAATGTAGAGCGGATCGGTGGCAGAAACCGGCACGCAATCCGCCGGTTCACTGTCGGCTATTTCATTATCCCAGTCAAAATCGCGACCCTCGATCATCTCGGCTGTGGCCTGGGGTCTTTTTTTAAGAATGCAGGTACTGACCTTGTGATTGGCTTGCTCGATGGCATCATCAATCAGAGGTTTATACAGCACAACCCGCCCCGGTTCGATACCGCAATACGCGGATACAATGATATCTGGCTTGGCATCATCGATGCGCGTCGCGAGTTCGTTGGCCGCAAAACCACCGAAAACCACCGAATGAATTGCACCGATTCGAGCACAGGCCAGCATGGCAATAGCCGCTTCGGGAATCATGGGCATGTATATAATGACTCGATCCCCTTTTTTTGCGTCGTGTTTTTTCAATACGCCGGCAAATGAGGCGACCTGTTGCTGTAGTTCGTTATAGGATATTTTGTACTGTTGATCGGTTATCGGTGAATCATAAATGATAGCAGCCTGTTCACCACGGCCGGATTCAACATGACGATCCAACGCGTTATAGCAGGTATTGAATACTGCACCTTTAAACCAGCGAGGTACCGGTTTGGCTTCCAGGTCCAACACCTGGTCCCATTTTTTATACCAGTGCAGTTCTTCTGCGGCGTTCGCCCAGAAACTGTCCGGATCTGCAATGGATTGCTGATAAAGTTCGTTGTATGTAGTCATCAATTTCTCCTCATCGGTCCTTCCGTTTTTATTATTGCTGTCCTGGCCCAGTGAAAGTTTGCTCCTGCGCGGTTACAAAATCACTGGACGATATCTGTCAGTCGGCATTTCACAGTGCAGATGCTTCAAAACGAAATTAATCGACGCCTTGAATACCGCCGATGCCGAGAACAGCAATGATCGGCAGGTGCTTCCGCCCTCAATGATAGCGCACATCAAGGCGAATGCGAGCGCCGCAGTGGACGGGCCACGCCGGTGAGCACCAATTCGCCATGCACTGGTGTGCTTCGACTTCGGAGCAGCACAACGAAGGAAAATGCAAGAACATCATCAGGCGACTGTCATTTTAATCACCTGATGGTCTGAATCAGCGGATCATTTGGCTGGTTGACCGGAGACGGCTAACGGATGTCCCCTTGAAATGCTTTCATAGGCCCAGTCCAGCACAGGTTGCAACCGCTTTTTAACCAGGTCTCTGGCCTGCTGATAGGGGAGCCAGTGGTAGCCTTTGTGTTCGGAGCGTCCCTTGGAGACGTTGAATCCTACTTTCAGGTCGAGTAGTCCGGTTCTGGCGACAAAATAGACACCCTGTCGAGACTTGCGCTTTCCATATTTTTTTGTTCTCTTGAACCCGGTCCCCCAAGGGAATTCGATTTCACCCGTTCCCAGCACCTCTTCCCGCGTTTCCCGCAGTGCGGTCTCCAATAGAGTCTCTCCAGTATTCATCCTTCCGCCGGGGAACACATACCGGGTATCACCACTTTCAAGCAACAAGAACAGAGGCTCACGATTGGGCTCGATAGTGACAAGTATCAGTCCAGCCGTCAGGCCGGGGGTCTGCTCCTCCAGGATAGCTAACGTGCGTAACAGTTTGTCCTGCGCCTTTTCATCCACAATAATGCTCTCCCCATAGACCTATGTCTAAACATCACCGCCCTGCATATCATTATCCAGGCGAATCAATAATCGGTCCTCGATTTCGGAAAATGTGTCGTACCTCAACCCAAGATAGGCCAGCAGACGAGGATCGGCGGCCTCCTCTTTGAGTACGGTATCAGACAGTTCAAGTATTGCTTCGAGTACATCGTGTTCTGCGTCTTTACCAGCATTCGTTGTCCATGGGCTGGTTTCATGACGATTGAGAATGGATAGCGCGATATCGGGGTTCAGCCGCCAAGCAAGTGCCATCGCGTAGCCAACCATTCGGTGATCAATACCAAACTCCTGCAATTCCAGTTCATGTAGCGTAATTTCGGCCTCCAGCGCCTGACTGTATATTTCCATATATGAAGGAAACTTTCGCATCAGCAGCAGAATACCGCATCTATGGAACAGGCCCAGCGTATAGGCCTGCTCTTTTTTCGGCTTGAAAGGTGTATTGATCTCATTGGTCAACAGCGAACAGGCCAGTGCAGATTTGCGAGAATGCGCCCAGATCTCGCGCGTGAGAGGTGTGCTCGTGGTTTTGAGCACCTCCCCCAGAAGCTTTTCAGTCACCAGGTTTTTGATCTGCTTCAACCCTAGCATCACCAGGGCCTGTTGGATCGAATCCACTGTTCCACGAATGTTGAAAAATGGTGAGTTGATCACTTTCAGAACATAGCTC